>ERZ836441.262-NODE-262-length-63950-cov-4.890038_pt1 | contig 63950 bp, 69 predicted proteins | sample MGYA00519686_ERZ836441 | MGnify/ENA primary metagenome ERZ836441 (study PRJEB31850, sample SAMEA3708800) | human gut metagenome | biome: human gut; feature: human-associated habitat; material: faeces | place: China | collected 2014 ...
TTGCGCTGTATCTGTGGTCAGGTATCCACTCCTACCTAAAGTAGCAGGCATGGACGAAAGTCCATGCGGAGTTTGGAAGCCCCGTCTATATTCGCGAAAGCGGATTAGGCGGGGAGGGTTCACGCATGTTCTGTATTTTTGGAAGTCAAGCATATTAAATTCGTAAAAAAAATGAAAAAAGAAAGGAGACTTCAAATGAGTTACGATATTGAACTAAAAAATAAAGTGACAGGCGAAACAGCAAAAATGAGGCATCCTCAATATGTGAGAGGTGGAACCGTGAGGGCAGTAGTGGATGAGAGAACCGGTCAGCTTGTACAGGCTGAACAGGTTGAAGCAGACATCAACATTACATGCAATTACAGCCATTATTATTATGAAGTAACCAACGGTGACCCACGATTTGCACATGATGAAGTGTCAGCATATTACGCTGACGGAACACAGGGCCCTATTGAAACCAAATATGGAATCCGCGGTCTGTATGGAAGGACTCCGGCTGAATCTATCCCGATGCTGATGGATATGATTGAAAAAATTAAGCAGAAATATACCGATGAAAACGGTGAATGGATTGAGACCGAGAAGACAAAGACCGTATATCTTAGAAATGGAAAAGAAATCCCGGAACGCGAAGAAATTGATGCGATTCTGCATCATACATACGATGAAAAGAAAGAGATTAAATTTATGGTAAATGAGGGCGATATGTCTAATTACTGGACGGCGACTGCTGCCAATGCAATTAAACCGCTGTTGGATATGATTGTAATGGCTACGGATAACCTGACGGAAAAAGATGTTGTCTGGAGTGGTGACTGAGAAAAAGAATCCGTCACGTTCTTGTGACTTTGATAACTCATCGGCTACGCCGCATTCGTTATATTTATTCTGGTACCGAGCCGGTAACGGCGAGGTATCACCAGATTTCAATAGTCGTGAGTTAGACAGCTCTACTTTTTAAGTACATAAAAATATCGTTTATGCTTGCTCTGGTAACGAGCCGGCAACGGCGAGTTATCACGACGTTTTATTTCTCTACATTTCGGTGTAGAGAAATTTTTTATTTATATCATTTTTTTTCGTAAAAAAATGTCCCATTTTAGATGTTTTCGGCATATTAAAGCATATTAAATATGTGAGAAAAATACATGAAAGGAGAAAGCAGGAGGAATACAAAACCGCGCATTCCTCCCCATCTGACTACGAAACAAAGAATATTGTTTCTTCATCGGATGGGGTATCCTGCGCTAAAAAAGATGAAACAAATTTCAATTGAAATAATACATAAGTGTCCAAATAGATGTTTGCATTGCTCATCTAATTCTGACATTAATTGTACTTTAAAAATAGAAACTGCGGACGTAAAAAAAATAATTGATAGTGCGTCAAAGTTAAATACTGAAGTTTTAAGTATTTCTGGCGGAGAACCTTTTTTGCATGACGGATTATTAGAAATTGTACATTATGCAAAATCTAAAGGCATTAAGGTATATATTTATACTAGTGGAATTATATTGAACATTGCTGGACGAGTTGACAGTATTCAGCAGGAGTTATTACAACAATTATATAATGTAGCAGTTGATAAAATAATTTTTGATTTACCGGCTATAAATGAAACTATATATAATAAATTTATGGGAACATCCGGATATCAGAAATTTGTGCTTGAGAGTCTTAACAAAACTCAAAATGTAGGTATTTATACTGAAATTCATTTTGTTCCAACTAAAGTAAATCTGGATGAAATAGATAGCATTGTAAAATTTGCAGAAAGAGCAGGTGTTAATAAAGTTAGCTTTTTGGGATTGGTTCCTCACGGAAGAGCGGCTAATAATACTGGGGAATTAGTTTTGGACACAGACGAGAATGAGAAATTGAAGCTAAAACTTGAAGCAATCAATAATAATAAAATAAGAATTGGTATTCCTTTACAGCGAGAGGATTCAGATTATTGTTGCTATGCCGGAAAGAATAAACTGTGTATCCGCTATGACGGAAAGGTATTCGGATGTGAAACATTCAAGTATATTCAATTAGCTGACGAAAACAATAGAATAGTTAAGCCGGATTCTATTTATAACAAATCTTTAGAGGATATTTATTATCATTCGGAGTATTTGAAATATGAAAGAAAGTTTGTGGAGCATCAAATGGCACTTAGTGGATGTGGAGAAAAATGCCCTGTTCAAAGAAAAATGAGGAGAGTGGCAGAAATATAATCTAATATGGAAGAAGAAATTGTATATTCAGGGCCGGCAGCGCCAGTCTGCAAAAAGATGGCGGTTACCATGTGGTAAATGCCAGCCGGAACGTCTGGTTTTTTCTGCATTCGTTTTTAGCATATTAAATGCGTAAAACGAACAAAAAGAAAGGAGCAAAAAGTATGCTAATTTTTGGAAAGAGAAAACTTCAGAAACTTTGTATGCAGGCATACATCAGACAGGGAGCAAGCATTCGTGTAACGCCAATTTTGTAACTGCCAATCTTTTTCGTGAAGATAGAAAGGGGACATAAAAAAAATGATAAAATTTGAATTGGAAACAAAAAAAATGATAAAATTTGAATTGGAAACTCCTCAGCCTGGCGTAGTATTTTATGGAAGCAGGCAGAGTGGAACAACAGCTGTGATATTAAATATTCAAGTTGATGCAGGTGTTAAGGAAGTACGTTTCACCGGCATCAAAGGATGTTCACAGATAAAGATTGACCTTAATACTGACAGTTTTTGCCCTGATGCAGAAACGTTGTATATTGGCAGTGATGTGACAAATATACGAATCAAAAATAATATGTTTCCAAAGGTGACTAAAGTGGTCTCTGACAGTAAACATTTTCTGTCAGGAAATGTTCTTGTTGAAGCTTTCGGAGACAGTGCATATCGCCTGAAAAATGCATTCTGCAAGATGAATGGTGGAAATATAGACCTAAAAAAGGTCAACCGGATTAATGACAATGCTTTTGAGGACTGCTGGTCTGCCAATATCACAAATGTTGAAAAAATAGTACGATGTGATTATAAAGCGTTTTCCAACTATAACGGCATAAATCGGCTACCGGTTGTAGATGGTGCGCATATGATGGGGAACATCATGATGACTGTAAGTAACACAATTCCGGCGTGTACTACAGCTATCAACAGATATGTTGACTTTTCAGGACGGAATGTTAAATTGACAAATCCTCGCATTGTAAATGACATCTATACTGCTCATATGCCTAAACGCATATATGTTGATAATGAAGGAATCATATTGCCAGATGAAATCTATACGGCTTGCAATACAAGTATTGAAGGCATTGATATCAATCCAAAAAATAAATACTATACATCAATTGATGGTATAGTATATACAGCCGATAAGAAAACCCTGATAAGATGCCCAATTGGAAAAAGTGGCAAGGTAGTGATTCCGGATGGTGTGACTACGATTGGCCGGGTTGCTTTTCGTTTCTGCAAGATAAGCGAAGTTGTAATCCCGGACTCCGTAACGGAAATCGGTGCGGCAGCATTTGATGAATCACAGATTGCGAAGTTCACTCTCGGAAAGGGTATGACATACATTGGCAAACAGATGTTTCGTTCCTGCCGGAACCTAAAACATATCTGTATCCCGTCAAACATTAAAGAAATCATGGAGTCGGCATTTTCTGAATGCAATGCGGAAGATATCGTACTTGACGAAGGGGTTGAACGGATTGGACCAGAGGCTTTTGAAATTAATGAAGAAGCTAACACCAAAATTACGCTTCCGTCGTCAGTGAAGGTGATTGAGGATTATGCTTTGCAAAACGTCAAAAATATAGCACTGACGAATAAAATCCCCCCGGGGTTTTTCAGGTCTTTGAATACTTATGATTCAGGAGCAGATATACAGGTCAATATTGGCGGTAAACAGTACGTTCTGCCAAGCCAGTCACGTTTTAAGGAGATTGATGATTACATCTCATTCCTCCCATTTAACGACCGGCTACTCTGGCAACAGTATACACACATCATCGATGGTGACGAGATGAAGCGGTATGAATTCATCATGCGTGCATATAAAGCCACAAATGGTAATATAGAAAAACAGAACAAGAAAGAGATGCTGGATATGCTGGATGACAATCAGGAATATATTGTTGAAAAGTCTTTAATATATAATAAGACTGAAAATATTGCATTTCTGCTGTCATTAAATATATGCACAAAAACAACGATTAAAAAAATTATCAAAGCAGCTGACGAAACGGATGATGTGTCGTTAAAAGCATATGCATTGGAGGCTTTAAATAAGCTTGGCAGAAAAACTGATTTCAAAATTTAACATGTCGCGCCTGGGAACCCAGGCGCTTTTTTGTGTAAAAAACGCCAGGCCTGAAGGCCTGGCTGTATACTTAAAATTAGAGCTTTAATTTACTGGCTTTGGCAGAAGATGATGAACCAAGCTTGTCTAAAGCATCCATTGCATATGCCTGAACAGTAATGTTGTTATCTTTGTTGGCAGTGTCAACAAGACTGTTAAGAACAGATTTTGTGCATATGCCAAAAGATAAGAGCTTGACAAGACTCTCGTAATCATTGCTGCTGTACAAATACTTTACCGCTTTTGATTGACGTAAAACCTGCGCCATCTCTTTTTTAACATCATTATCTGTTATATGCGGGTATACATGAAGTAAAAATTTGATGCACTGTTGGAAATTGGAGATTTCCGTATATTGACGCCATAACATTTTTCCATCAAACTGAAAAAGCTTGTTACACATATCCAAGTCAATATTATTAAAGCTTCGATATGGCAGTATATATCTAACGCCATCTACTGTCATGTATCTTGCAATATGCCCACCATCATCATTATCGCCAGCGATTGCTGAAAAGAACTGTGATGGCAGCCTTCCGTTTACAGTACTGACATTAATGTCTCTGATAGTTGATAAAGCACCGGAATCAACATGCCGTAATGATTTTGGTAATGTGATTGACAAATCATTCCGATAATCAATTGCCAATGCATTTTTTTCAATCCTTTCAACCCCGTTTTCAAGCTCGATGCTTTGACACATTGCTCCTGAAAATGCCTCCTGACAAATTGTCTTGATATTTGAAGGGATTTTGACATTGCCAAGCTTCTGGCACCAGTAAAACATACCTATTCCGATATATGTCATTCCTTTTCCAAACTTACAATGCTGGATTTCAGATTCTTTAAAGGCAAACAGTTCAATGTCTGTAACTGAATCCGGAATAATAACGCTGTCAATGTTGCATTTATAAAATGCATTATCGCCAATTGTCTGGACGCCATCAGGGATTACAATTTCACCAGATTTATTAATTGGGCATCTGATTAATATTGTTTTGTCTGAGTTGTAAATAATATCATCATCTGTCGTATAATACGGATTCTTCGATGTGATTTCAAAATGCTGTATTTTTTTGTACAATACAGAATGGATTAAACGTGGATATATGAACTCTGTGCTGTCTATATAGATATTGTTTGGAATACGACTGTTTGCAAGCAAAACCTCAATATCATAAACAGTAATCCTGTCATGTCCAAAATTGACATTAATATCAATTATCTTTGTGTTCTTAGGAATCACATTTTGGCAGGACAGCATGATATTTCCAAGCATATGTGCACCATCTACAACTGGCAAGCCATCAATCCCAAGATAATTTTTAAAACTATTTCGATGGATATTTTGAATCTCATCAGCATTAATGATATTCGCCGTCTCGCATCCATAAAACGCCTTATCACTGATATATTTAACCTTTTTTAAGTCAATCAGCTCTCCTGGCTTTTTGTAAAATGTGTTTAATAATGTCTTATCTGTTTTGTTTATTAATACATTGCTCGTTTCATAATTCTTATTATCTGAAATAACACGCTTCACATTCGGAAACATCTTGTTTGGTATGTCTACACACGCAACACCAACTGCGATATAGATAGTCTCAACATCAGGAAATGTTTTATCGACATTGCAGAGCCTATACTCAGATGGATAATAAGCCTTCTTAAATGGTAAGAAATGTATTTCTGTTATTCCCGGTTTTACATCAATATCAACAGCCCGATACTGCATTTTTCCAAATACTGTAACTCCTGTCTGCCGTTCTGTAAACTCTAATTGTGACATAATCTTTCCCCTTTCTTTGTTAACTGTTTTGTAAATCTAATATGCAAAAAAAATATCCGCAAAAAAATTGGAAAGATAGTTTTTCTGGCATATTGGAGGTGTAGTAAAAAAACAAGAAAAGAAGGAGAAAAAATAATGGAAAAAACAAAGATGCTGAAGGTGATTGCGGATTATGATGATAACCCAGTTGATGTAACTGCTGAAGTTAATTTTATCTGGAATATTGCAAATAAGCTGAGGGGGACTTATCAGTCTGACAAATATAAAGATGTAATTATCCCAATGACTATTATCAGAAGGTTTGAGTGTGCGCTGGTTAAAACTAAAGACAGAACGCAGGAGATTGCAAAGATTTTTGGTGAGGGCTGCCCGGATGAGGTGCTGTTTAAAGAGACCGGTGTGGGATATTTTAACTTAAGTGATTTTACTTTAAAAACACTGCTTGATGAGCCGGATAACCTGGCTGAAAATTTCCGGTCATATATTGATAAGTTTTCCGGGAATGTAAAAGAGATTCTGCAGAGCCTGGAGTTTGATAAACAGATTGCAAAGATGGCAAAAAGCGATAGATTATTTACAGTAATCAAAGCTTTTTCAGAAATTGACCTGAATCCGGAAAAGGTTGATTCCATTAAGATGGGGTATATTTTTGAAGACCTGATTCGCCGGTTTTCTGAAAATGCTGAGGCGGGTGACCACTACACCGGCAGAGATATTGTAAAACTGCTTGTAAGCCTGATTTGTGCGGAAGGATGCGAAGACTTAATGCAGCCGGGGCGTGTGGTGAAAGTCTTAGACCAGGCCTGCGGTACTGGCGGTATGTTGTCAACAAGCCAGAATTTTATCCTACATATGAACCCTGAAGCTGATGTGTATCTGTACGGTCAGGAAATCAACCCGGAATCTTATGCAATCTGCAAAGCAGAAATGCTTATCCGCGGTCAAGATGCTGATAATATCCAACTGGGGGATTCCCTCAAGGCTGACAGATTTGAAGAAGAAAAGACTGTCCGGTTCGTGATTGAGAATCCGCCGTTCGGAACTGCCTGGGGCGGCAAGGATGCACCGGAGGGAACAGAAGCGGCAGTAATAAGACAATATGAGAGCGGTGAGCATTATGAAGGCGGTCTGCCGGGTAAAGGTGACATGCAGCTGTTATTCATTCAGCGTGCACTTGACAAAATCAATCCGAAAGATGGACGTGCGGCAATCATTACTAACGGCTCCCCGCTGTTTACAGGCGGCACTACCTCCGGAGAGTCTCAGATTAGAAGATGGCTGCTGGAACATGATTACATTGAGGCGATTGTAGCGTTGAGCCCGGATTCATTCTACAATACCGGCATCGGTACATATGTGAATATCCTGACCAAAAACAAAAGCGAAAAAAGAAAAGGAAAGATTCAGCTGATTGATGCGTCTGGCATCTGCCATCCGTTGAGAAAGCCGCTCGGGATGAAGAAGAACGAAATCACACGCGAAGACCGCGAGAAAATCCTGGAGCTGTATGTCAATTTTGAGGAAAATGAGCACTGCAAGATTTTTGACAATGCTGAGTTTATTTACCGTGAGTATACTATCATGCAACCAATGAAACGAAATTATATGATTACGGAAGACCGCATTGAGGCGGCGAAAACTGCAGGATGCTTTACTTCACTGTATGATAAAAGCAAAGTGACAGAGCTGAATGAGAAGCTTGAGAACGGAGAGAAATTAACAAAAAAAGAAGAAAAAGTATTAGACAAATACGAAGCCGGAAAAATGGTTTACGATGACCTGTTAAAAAACCTTGCGGGGGCGGTGTCTGATACTGTATGGAACTGCAGAGATGGATTCATGCCGGTACTGAAAAACCTGCTGCCGAAGGTGAACGGAAAAGCGTGTCTTGATGCTAAAGGGCTCCTTAAGCTGGCCGGAGGGCTGTCTCAGAGGGACGAAAATGCCTTAGTACAGACAGACAAGAAGGGCAATATTGAATATGACCCGGAAAGAAAAGACACTGAGATTGTGAAAGGCACTGACACGATTGAAGAGTATATGATACGGGAGGTGCTGCCGCACATTCCGGATGCTGTTTGGTTCTTTGAGGAGGATGCGAAGAAGGGCATTGTAAAGACCGGTGCGGAGATTCCGTTTACACGTTACTTCTTTAAGTATCAGAGACCGGAGACGATGGAAGCGCTGCAGGCGAAGATTATGGAAAGCCAGGGCGAGATTGGAAAAGACCTGGATGAGCTGTTTGAGTAAGCAGGAAGGAAAGAGAAGAGAGAAGCGGGGCTCCTCGCCCCGCACCCTCGCCAGGCTTGCAGCCTGGATTGCTGGCGAAACTTCGTTTCACTGTGTTATTGTTTGCCACCGAAGGCGGCAGGAAAATTGCATATTGGAGCACGAAAAATTTCTTCTTGACATATTTGCTGAAATGTGATATATAATATATATGAGAAGATTTGCTCGTAGTTGCGCGAGCAAGTAAAACAAAAAAAAGCACGCTGAGTAGATTTGCTCGTAGGGCGCGAGCAAGTAAGGAATAAAAGAAAGTCCCACTGAGAAGAATTTATCGCAAATAGCTCCTATGAATAGGGGCTATTTGTGTTTATATGCAAAGGAAAAAGAGATGATTGGAAACAAAAGATTTATATTTTTAGCTGAAAAATTTTATCAGCAATATCCGGCAGAACAATATCCAGAATTAGAGCAAAAACGAGACAGGCCATATATCCAAATTTGGGTTACAATCGATGGCGTCAACTTTGCAATTCCTCTTCGTTCAAACATACATCATCCGTTTGTATTTTGGACAGATGAGGAACGACACTGTGGCGTAGACTTCTCCAAAGCTGTCGTTTTGCCAGATGAATCATATATCAACGAATCAATAACACCTCACTTGCGAGATAATGAGTTTGCAGCATTATATAATAAAGATTATATTATTGAACGGCAGATGAGGCGATACATACAAAAATACAAAAGGGCAAAAGCAAACCTTCAGAAACCGTTTAACAGAAAACTTGTAAGTTTTTCAACTCTTCAATATTTTGAAAACGAAATTGTAAATATAAACTAAAAATAAGGTATCGCAAAATTTGCGATACCTTATTTTTTTGCAACCAAAGCATTCAACAGTACGAATTTGGACTAGAGAAAAATTCCATATAAAAAGCAGCATCACTGTCTGAAATATCACAAAAATCATCTCGACCATCAAATCCAACAATAAAAAAATCGCCTGCAATGAAGTCACCTGAAATTATTCGATTAGGCTTTAAGCCTATAACTTTTCCATCGTCATTACATACCAGTATAGCAGTAGAAGAAAGAAAAACTGTCTGAATATATCCACCAACAAATTCAGATTCTGCATCTAAAGAATGTTCGATATCTATTATTTCTGGAAGCTCACCAGTTTTTACAGCTAAAATTTTCATTATTTATTCCTCGCGTATATGTTTTAAAAAGTATATCAAAAATACGGAAAACAGTCAACGGAAAACGGGAAATCTCTTGATGAGAATGGTGTCCGTCATTATTCCTTTACCTGCAAAGGCGAAACGAAGTTTCGCGGCGGTGCAGCATGCAATGCTGCCAGGATTGGGCAGCGCCCCGAATAAAACCCGCAAAAAATTCTGTGCTCCTTATTTTTTCGGCATATTGATTTCACAAAACAAAAAAGGAGATAAAAATATGTCGAAAAGAAATCAGAATTACACAAATCGGAAACAGAACAGATTTCAGCCGGAGCGGATGCGGGGAACTGTTTTTGTAAACAACAGTGGAAAGCAGTGGCTGCCGGGAGAGAACGTGAGAGCGGCGAAGGTTGAGAGGCTGCTGAGGGGAACAAAAGAGAAGAAAAAAGAGATTGCCGGCAATATGGCGGGGTATAAAGATTCGGGGATTGAATATATTGGACAAATACCAAAAGATTGGGAAGTACTGCGATTAAAAAATATTAGTGATATTTATGCGGCAAAAGAAGGGTTATTTGGAGAATGGCCAGTTGAAAAAAATGGAAAACCTTATTCTCCATTTGGCGAATGGTCTAGTGGTAACGAAGTAATAATTACTGGCCGTGTTGGAACAATTGGACAATATGAAATGCTAGAAAAAAATCCAAAAAAGAAAATTTTAATCAATGATAATCGCCTACTTATATTCCCTTTTACAGAAGATTATCGCAAAAAAGCGCTTTCTCATTTCTTATTTTGGGCAATGGCAATCGTTAATCTCAATGATATTATTACTGGAAGTGCAGTTCCTTTAATTACGGCGACAAGCCTTTTAAAAAAGAGAATCGTCGTCCCGCCCCTCCACGAGCAACAGCGAATCGCCGATTTCCTGGACACCAAATGTGACATTCTTGACCGCACAATTGATGCCGTCAGCCGGCAGATTGAGGAGTTGGAAAAATATAAAAAGGCACTAATAACAAAAACAGTGACAAAAGGAATTTGTAAAAAAGGCGAGCCCGAGAGAGCGATGAAAGATTCCGGGGTTGAGTGGATTGGGGAAGTGCCCGAGGAGTGGAGCGTCAGCAAAGTAAAATATAATTTCTCAACCTTTAAGAAGATTCCTGGCAAAGAAAGCGAAAAATACGAAAGACTTTCATTAACTATGAATGGCGTAAAACATCGCGAAAAATGGACTGCGGAAGGATTACAGCCAAAAGACTTTATGTCTTATCAGCTTTTAAGAAAAGGAGACCTGGTATTCAGATTAATTGACCTGCAGAATCCTTCAAAAAGCCGCCGCGTTGCTCTATCTCACGACACTGGCCTGATTTCTCCAGCGTATACAATATTACACGCGGACAATAATAAAATGTTGCCAGAATATGCAGAAATGTTTTTCTTAATGATGAGTTATCTTGATGTATTTAATGCGCTTGGAAGTTGTGGTGTCAGAAGCAGTATTAACAATGCTGAGTTGATGAAGATTTCTGTTCTCGTTCCACCGCTCGCCGAGCAGCAGCAGATTGCCGATTACCTTGACGAAAAATGTAAAAATATAAACAACAGAGTGCAAAAAAGAAGACAGCAGCTGGAGTGGCTGAAAAAGTATAAAAAGAGTTTGATTTTTGATTATGTGACAGGGAAGAAGAGGGTGGAAAAATAATGAAAAAAGAATTAAGAAAAAATTTTGGCATCGTGGTGATGCTGTTGGATAAGATGCAGAGGAGTGTGCTGGTTGAGAAAAAAGGTTATTTCAGTTCAAATCAGGTTAACTTTGTAAGAAATATCGATATGGCCTGCGGAAGACTTGGAGAGGCAGTTGATATTATTTTTGAGGATTGCAAAGACGTGGTGAAGAAAAAAGAAGACATTGTAATGACATTGCGTGGGTATGATGATTTGTATAGAACGTTCAGGGATGAAAAAGAATATAAGCCGCGATTGCTGCGCTTTGAATTTGACTGCGGGGAGAAAGAAAAGCGTAAGATTTACAATATCGTTGTAAGGTTTGATGAATTGTCGGATTCAATTTTCGTGTATTTGAGGCGGTGGTATATGCGAGGTGATAGGATGATTGGTGCTCACTTTCGTAATTACTATGACTGTCCTGCTTATGATAAACAAGACTACTTCAAAAACTGGATATACAGCTGGGGAGAGAAAAGATGGGTTGACCTTAAGTGCGACGGATATACTTACAACCCGGAAGAGCCGGTGCTGGAGGAGCCGGTGTTCAAGATGATACCGCTGAAGTAAAAAAAGGAAGAGAAAAAAGAGAGGGAAAAAAGAAAAAGAAAAGTGAAGAGGGGAGGGTATTGGCAGCCGGCAGGTTTCACCTGTCGGCTGTTGTTGTGTACTGGCTGATGGAAAGTTGAGGGCCTGGGAGGGAAAGATGAGAGGCCTGGGAGGGCTTGGCCGGACGAGCCGGAATGAAATCTGTTGGATGAGGGAAGGATGAGCTTCCTTGTATAGAAAAAGAGGATGACGTGAGGGTATTGGCCGGGCGAGCCGGGAAGAAGATTATTGACTGATGAAAGAATGAGATTTGCTCTGTAAAAAAGAAGCTGGATGACGAAAGATTGTTACCGGCTGACGCAGGAGGTGAGCTTGCCGGCTGCTGCGGAATGTTTGGCGTAACTGTGTATTGCCTGCAGGGCTGGCTGAAAAGCAAAACGTAGTTTTGCAATGCAGTTCAGGCTGCAAGCCTGGCGGGGGTGCTTGCGGGGCGCGAAGCCCTGCATACTCCCGTTGCGTTTTGCTGTCGGCTGCATATTCCTTCGTTTTTTCGCCATCTCTCCAGAAATCCGCAAAAAAATCGCTTTATTTTCTCTTTTTTGCATATTACATGTATAGAACAACGTGGAGATATGCGAGCCTCCGGCCCGCTTGAAATATAGAAAGGAATGCATAAGAATGAGAGGAAATAAAGAACACGATTTTCAGCAGCATATAATTGAAAAACTGACGGCTGCTGGTTATGAATACCGAAAAAACACATATGACCAGACATTTGCGGTTGATAGAGACTGCCTGAAGAGGTTTCTGGAGAGCACACAAAAAGACGGGTTAAAAAAACTTCAAAAAAGACACCCGGATGTTATGGAGACTGTCATCAGGGCGGCAAATGATGAAATGCTGAAACGTGGCAAGAATTATGTGCTGAAGCATGGAATCTGCATTGACGGGATAGGTATCAAATTGATGTATGCAAAACCGGCTTCAAATATGAATGAAAAAATGGTTGAAAATTACAAGAGTAATATTTTTTCAGTGATGGAAGAAGTATGGGTTTCTCAGACTGAGCGGGTTGATTTGGTGCTGTTTTTGAATGGCATTGCGATTGTGACAATGGAGCTTAAATATACTCCATCAGGCCAGAATTACAGATTCGCAATTAATCAGTATAAGAATGCCAGGAACAAAAACACAAAAATATTTGACGTGATGACCGGTGCTGTCGTTAATTTTGCGATGGATGAAAACGAAGTTTATATGTCAACATATATCAACGGGAAAGATACTATCTTCCTGCCGTTCAATCAGGGAGCCGGAACAGGTATTGATGCGGAGGCTGGAAACCCTGCCTGCAAAAACGAATTCCCGGTACATTATATGTATGATTATATCATGCTGCCAGATACAGTGCTGAATCTGATTGCAAATTACATATACATTGACAATAACAACAGGCTGATTTTCCCGCGTTATCATCAGATTGACTGCGTGGAAAAATTGATTGAAGCGGTTAAGAAGAACCGAACCAAAAAAGATTATCTTATTCAGCATTCTGCCGGCTCCGGAAAGACAAATGAGATTGCCTGGCTGGCATACCGCCTGGCGTCATTACATGTATGTGATAGCGAAAAGATGGTCGCTGTCTTCGATAAAATTATTATCATGACAGACAGAAGAACTGTAGACCGCCAGCTGCAGCAGGCAATTATGGGGCGTGAACACTGCGAAGGATTTGTGAGGGCGCTGGGACGCGGCTGTACATCGGCTGACCTTAAAGAAGCCTTGGCGAGCAATGCAAAAATCATCATCACGACTATCCAGAAATTCCCATATATCGCTGATGAAATCGGATATATGAAAAGCAAAAGCTTCGGCGTCATTATTGATGAAGCACATTCTTCAACATCTGGTGAAGACTTGAAAGCGGTTAAGAAAGCGCTTAATCTCGGTATTGACGTGGAAGATATAGAAGATGCCGTAACTGAAAATATGAGACAGACAGGCAGGCAGGCGAATGTGGCGATGTTTGCATTTACCGCAACACCAAAACCGAAAACTCTTGAAACATTCGGGGTACAGACACCGGATGGCAAGTTTGCAGCATTCCATACATATTCAATGAAGCAGGCATGCAGCGAGGGATATATCCTGGACGTATTCCAGGCATATATTGAGTATCAGACATATTACCGTGTAAGAAAGGTTGTCAACTCAGACCCGGTATGCAATAAAAGAGACACAAAAAGAGACATCACAAAAATGGTAAGCCTTAACGATATTAACATTGACCAGCGGCTGAATATCATTATTGATAATTTCATGTCTCGTGTCAAATGTCAGCTTGACGGTCACGGTAAGGCGATGATTTTGTGCGCATCAAGAGAAGAAGCGGTAAAAATAAAGAGAAAATTAGATAAAAAATTAAAAAAACGCGGAATTGATGTGAAAGCACTGGTTGCCTTTTCCGGCTCTGTGGTTATTGATGGCGAAGAATATACGGAAGCAAAGATGAATGGCTTTCCAGAAAGCAAGACGGCAGCAATGTTTGATACTGACGAATACGGTATCTTGGTTGTGGCAGACAAATATCAGACGGGCTTTGACCAGCCGAAACTCTGTGGCATGTACATTATGAAGTCATTAAACGGCGTAAATGCTGTACAGACATTATCACGTCTGAACAGACCATGCCGTCCGTATGTTAAAAAACCGGTCATTATTGATTTCAAAAACACATGCAGTGATATGATTGACGCATTCGCGCCATTCTACACAACCACAACCCTGGCAGAACCTGCAAGCCTGGATGATTTATTGAAAATCAACAGCGAGCTGACGGCATCCGGCGTGCTGATTGCCGAAGAAGTGGACAAAGCGAGCAGGATGATTCTGAAAAACGAAAAAACATCAAGTGACAGAGTTTACATCTCAAGCGCGTTCGCTGGATTAACAAAACGTATTGAGGCGGCCGGTAGCAGTGCTGGCATTATCAGAAACAGAATAAAAAATTTCTTAAAAATATACGTCGGGGTCTCTATGAATACGGAGATGAAAGATGTTGAGCTGCATAAGAGATATGTATTTCTGAATGCATACAAATCTGTGATGGGGGCTGAAGAACGTGAATTTAACGACAATCACGCTGACGAGATGCTGGTGATTGATGATGTGAACCAGGTTGGAGGAAAGGAGACAACCCGTGAAATCCTGGCAAATGGTAATGATGTAAACGGAACGGGAAGCGGTACCGGCGGCGAGACTGTAGAGCAGGATGACTTTTTGTCAAATATTATTGAAGAATTGAATAATAAAATCGGGCTGAAGCTGGACAGTAAAGCACTGATTCCATATATCAAAAATATCAAAGAGCAGCTAATAGCTGATGAACAGCTGAAAAATGCGGCAAAGCAGAATGAAGAGTGCGATTTTGCGACTGTGTATTATAACAAAATAGAACTTATTTTCGTGGAAGAGTTGAAAAACCTTTATGGAATTGGTGATAGTTCAGAAGTTGAAGGGCTGAGTAAAAAAGAGAAGGAAGACAGGATAGAGTTTGCCAGGGCGATGATGGATATAAAAATGAGAAAACGTATTTTCGGAATGTATCTTGATGAAGTGCATCATAGGATGAAAGGGGAGGAGCAATAAGAAAAAAAGAAAGAAGAAAAAAAGAGAAGAGAAAGAAGAGCGAAAAAGAAAAAGGAGAAAGAAGAAGAGAGAAAAAAGAGAAGAATGGAAAAAGAAAAAAAGAAGAAAGAAGAAAAAGAAAAATAAGATTAAAAGCCCCAGCCCTGAAATTCAGGGCTGGGTTCTTGATTTTTTCAGATTTGCCACGATTTCCGTTAGGTTTTCGCTGTTTAGCAGAAAATTGTATGCAATTTTTTTTATTTTTTTTGCAAAAAGCGTCCCGTTTTGAAAAAATCCTGCATATTAAATATGTAGATAAAGGTATGAAAGGAGGTATATGATATGCGTACATTTAAGATGATAATCGACCCTACAAAAAATAAGAAAGATGCTGCGTTCTGTCAGTACTTTAAGACAAATACCGCAGATTCCAAATGTATGTATAATACTGCCAATTTTTATATCCGTAATACAATGACTGGTTTAAAAAAATCTCCGGAGGAGCGTACACCACTGGAAACTGAAGTGCTGCATTACGTCTTTACCGGTATTCAGAAAGCCAATGAGATTATTGGCCAGAAAAATATGAAGAAGAAATTCGCAGAGCTGAAGCTTGCCGAGGTAGGCGGTATGTATTCTGCAGTTACAGCTTTTTCTATTGTAAGCCAGGAGCCATTCCAGTATCCGACTGCGAAAAAATGGTTTTTGTCATACGGGACGCTTGATGCCATCTTTAAGTTTACAGACAATCCCGTATATAGACGCATGAACAGCCAGGTCAATCAGAACGCAATCCGCAAGGCAGTTGCTGCATGGCAGGGATATTTTGAGTCTTTAAAGGCATACAAGAAGAACCCGGCAGGTTTTACCGGAAAGCCAAAAATTCCCGGATACAAGCAAGATAAGGAATATATTGCATGGTTTTCAAAGCAGGCGGCGAAGCTGAAAGAAGAAGATGGCAGATATTATATTCAATTTGTAAACAATCCTGACAGATTTGGAATCGGAAAAGCATCTTTGTATGATGATTTAAAATACGTCAAGACTGAAGTAAAACCCATGTATGGAAAATACTATATTCTCATCACATTCGATGACAAGATTGCCGAAGTAGAAGTTCCTGAAAATCCGAAGCGAATCCTTGGCCTTGACCCTGGAGTAAACAATTTTCTTGGAGTTGCGAACAACTTCGGTGGTGTCCCGTTTGTGATAAATGGCCGTGCGATAAAGTCTGCAAATCAGAGATTTAACAAGAAGCGCACGAAGCTCATATCTTCTGTTACAAAAGGCAGTGACAGCAAATCTTCTGTAAAATACAGTAAACAGCTGAACATTTTAAGTCAGAGGAGGGAGTCATTCCAACGTGATTATTTCTATAAATGCGCATGGTATATCTGCAGGTATGCAAAAGCTGCAGATGTTGACGTGATAGTAATGGGCCACAATGACGGTCAGAAACAGGAAATCGACCTTACAGACAACGTAAATCAGAATTTTGTGTCCATTCCATACACAAAATTTATCACGATTTTAAAAACGGTTGCTTCAAAATGCGGGATTGCTGTAGTAATCAGGGAAGAAAGTTATACATCACAGGCGAGCCTTCTTGATATGGACGATATACCAACATACAAGAAAGGCGAGAATAAGAAATATGCGTTTTCTGGAAAGAGGATTCATCGCGGCCTTTACAGGTCAAAGAATGGGACTCTTTTGAACGCTGATATCAACGGAGCCGCTAACATCATCCGTAAAGAATATCAAAACGCATTTGACGGTATTAAAAATTTTACATATTTGTGTGTCACTACTATCTCTATCGGTTATAAAGATTTGTATAAAAATGCAAAGGCCTGCGCCGACAGACCAAAGCAGTATAAATATCACAAATCTGGCAGATGTACTTTTGTCAGACATATGGAACGCAGTCATAAAAAATGTGAATATTGCAAGCTTTGGGGAAAAGAAAAATTTGTCTGGAGACCAGATAAGAATAAACAGAACACACAGCAGAAAAAAGCTGCGTAGATACAAAAAAGGTAATCCCCGTAACAGGGGATAGAGGGATAGTGTTAGTCCTGCGAGGCGCTTTTTGGCCTCGCAAAGAAGCCGCGGCCAACCTTTGATAACTCCCCGGCTTTGCCGGAGTCGTTACCAGATTTCAATGGTTGCCCGTCGGTCAATCACGAGTAAATGGATTTACAAAAACCTCAAAAATCCTGGTTCGCTCACTATACATGAGGGTATATTAAAGTATTTTCATTATATTAAAAATGAATACAACATAAAAAATGAGGCAAAACATATGACAGGAGATGCCGAATTTTAAAACTGAACAAAAACAATATATGTAACATTTACAGCCCGGCAAAAGTAATTGCTGGGCTTATTTTTACGTTTTTCGCTATTTTAAAAATCCCGCATATTAAACACGTAAAAATACATTTAAAACTAAAACAAAGAAAAGGAGACTTAAAAAATGAGTAAAAGCAAATGGATTTACAAAAACATTAAAAATCCGGAGTTTCAGACCCTCTCAGAGCAGTTCAATGTCCACCCAGCAATCATCAAAATTCTCGCAGATAGAGGAATTCAGGGTGAAGAAGCTGTCAGAGAATATCTTGAGGCTGACATTTCCCGCGTTTCTGACGGTTCAGAACTGACGGATATGCAGCGCGGCGTTGATATTGTCTACGACGCAGTGCAGGCAGGAAAATACATCAGAATCATGGGTGACTATGACGTAGATGGCGTCTCCAGTACATATATACTCTACAAAGGGCTGACCGGACTTGGTGTCAAATGCGATAAGTTTATACCACATCGTATCACTGATGGTTATGGTCTCCATGAACCGGCAATTCGTGACGCATATGAAGCTGGCGTGCAGGTTATTCTGACCTGTGATAATGGTATTGCTGCTGCGAATGAAATTCGACTGGCGAAAGAGCTCGGAATGACAGTGGTAGTTACAGACCACCATGAGGTGCCATACAATGATGATGAAGCTGGCACTCGCCACTACATCATCCCTGACGCCGATGCGGTCATTGACCCGAAACGTCCTGAAGATGACGGCGTTTTCAAAGAAATTTGCGGCGCTGTTGTTGCCTGGAAGTTTGTGTGGTGCCTGTATCGAAAATTCGGAAAAGAAAACGAATTTAAGAATTCCGATTTCCTGGAGATTGCGTCTCTCGGCACTGTCTGCGATGTAATGGAATTACAGCATGATAACCGTGCAATCGTTAAAGAAGGGCTTAAAAAAATGCAGAACACTTCAAATATTGGCCTGCAGGCATTGCTTGAAGTTCTTGGACTGAAAGGCAAAACTCTGACCTCTTACGATTATGGTTTCAAAATCGGTCCGTGCATTAACGCCGAAGGCAGACTGGATACCGCAAATGAGGCCTTTGACCTGCTGGTTGAGACTGATTATCAGAAAGCGCTCGAAAAAGCCGCTCAGATGCGAGACCTAAACGTAGAACGTCAGGAACTTACAAAACAGGGTATGGAGGAGGCTTTCAAAATCATTGATGCAGAAATGCAGGATGACAAAGTTTTGGTTGTCTACCTTCCGGAAGTGCATGAGAGTATCGCCGGAATTATTGCCGGTAAGGTGAGAGAGAGGTATTGCAAGCCTGCATTCGTCCTTACAAAAGGTGACGGAGATTTTCTGAAGGGCTCTGGCCGCTCCATTGAGGCATACAGCATGTATAACAAAATGGTTGAGGTCAAGGACTTGATGCTTGGTTTTGGCGGTCATCCGCTGGCAGCCGGATTGTCTCTGAAGGAAGAGAACCTGGAAAAATTCCGTCAGGAACTTAACGCCCGCAGTGGTTTGACTGATGCTGATTTTATCCAGAAGGTTATGATTGACGTAATTCTGCCGGTTGACTTTCTGACACAAAGCTTTATCAAGCAGCTTGAAATTCTGGAGCCGTTCGGCAAAGGAAACGAAAAACCGGTTTTTGCCCAGAGTAATGTTAGGGCAACCCGTGCTGAGATTATCGGAAAAAACAAAAACGTGCTGAAAATTACGTTCAACAGCCGAAACTGCAAGAGCGGTGTGTGCTTCCATGACATTGAAGCGAAAGAGCAGATTTTGAATCAGAACGGAAAACTGTATGACTTTAAGATGCTGTATTACCCGACACTCAATGAGTGGAATGGTGTAACCAGCATTCAGGCGAATGTTCAGGATATCTGTTGATTTTGGATTGATGCCGGCGGCGAAGCCGCCGGAGAAAGGATGTATATGAGTAACGAGATTACTAATTGCAAGCGATTTGGAAAATTTTTAAGATTCATAACCAAAACAAACATTCTGACAGTTCAGAGAAAACGCTTCACCTGGATGGTATCCTACAAAGATGCTGAAGGACAGTTCAGCCAGGTTTACTGGCAGTTCAGTCTTAAGGAACCATGGTTAATACCGCATTTCGACGATGGAACCTCAGGCCCTAGAGCTGGCAGACTGCCGTTGTATGGATGGCTGTTTTTTTATTTTGGAAAAAATACACGTCCATTAGCTTAAAAAAATAATTACTCATCCTCAATGCCGGCAAAAAATGCCGGCATTTTTTTGGAAGGTTTCACTGTTTTTTGCATCTCAAAAAAGTAATTTAGTTCCATCCTGTTTTGAAAAAATTCAGCATATTAGATATGACAAAATCTAAAAACCCGCAAAAAATTATCGTTTAAAAAAATTTACGCCATAGAGAAGTAACAGCAAAACGCTGAAATATTTTTCAGGAAAGGGACTTTTACTATGGATAGATTCAACATTACAAAACGAATTGGAGAAAATTTTGTCACATCAAATATCGAAGGCGGAGAGTTCAGTTATGTACAGGCTGCAGGGTCTAAATCTGCACTGATGGAAGCTCTACCGAATAACCAGGTGAAACACTTTAAGGTGGACATCCGGTTTTTGGACGGAGATTTTGTCGTGCTGGTGGAAACAAAACAGCAATTTAAAGACAGCGATAAACTGCAGCTTGCAGAGTATGTCGCAGAAGAAAAGGCACTGTTTCCAGGGCACAAAATCATAGCAATCCTTGCCAATACAGTTAACGACAAAATCAGAGTCTGGAAAGACCAGGTGGACGATGAGCACGAGCTAAAAAAGGAGACGGTAATAGACAGTATGGAACACTATAAGAAAATATTTACATATAAAAATACAAATAACAGAGAGCAGGTGCAAAAAAGTGCAGTTGTATTAAATGATATGTTGCATGCAAAAGAGATAAACGAACGTACAAGAAGTCAATTCGGAGGAACTCTTTTATTGTACATTCAGGACGTTCTCAAAAAGAAAGGTATTTCAGAAATAAACGACAATGAAATTCAAACTCTGTACACATATTGGGGTAGCCTGTCAGCAAAACAAATTTGCAGCGGAATTCAGGAAACAATAGAGAACCTGCTTGACGGAGCAAAAGATAAAGAAACTAAAATGAGACTTACCTGTGGAAATATTATTGCAAATCAGGCGGTTAAAAAGTTAAGCACTTCTGATTGGGTTGAAATTTTAGTGTTTATGACAAGAAATATTTATACATGTATTGACACTAAAACTATAGAAGGACAGGATATTTTAAACCAGTTTTTCACAACATTTAACAAATATGTCGGAAAGACAGATAAAAACCAGGCGTATACGCCAGACCATATTGGAGAATGGATGGTCGCAATGCTGAATGTAAACGAAAATACGATTATCGCTGACCCTACCTGTGGTAGTGGCTCGTTTCTTGTACAAGCATCTGTAAAAGAAATGAATGCGTGCAACCGTAATGTAACAGAGACAGAAGCAGAAAAAAACAAAATAAAAGTAAGAACTAAAAATATATGTGGTATCGAGAAAGAAGAAATTGCGTATGGACTTGCAATAACAAATATGATGCTCCACGGAATAAGCAGCGATAGCATCAGACTTGCAAGCACATTTGACTGTTTTGAATATCTCGTAACTCTGGGGGCTAATGTTTATACTATGAACCCACCATATAATGCAATAGCAAGCATGATTCCTGAGAAATACAGAATAAAATGGGGTAAAATGAAAGATGCAAAAGAAGACCCAACAAAAGGTCTTGTATTCGTTCAATTCATTTCCGATGTGGTCAAAGAGCGAAACAAAAGACTCTGCGAACAGGGGCTAGCTCCGGAAACAGCAAGACTTGCCGTACTGCTTCCTGTTGCAGTAGCACGAGGAACAACTGAAGTAATTAGACAGGCAAAAGAGGATTTACTGAAAGATAACACACTTGAAGCAGTATTTACGCTACCGAATGAAGTGTTCTATCCTGGTGCCGCAGTACATTCATGCTGTATGATATTTACTCTCGGTGAGCCTCACGTAAAGCCAGATGGAACCGCAAATAAGACGTTTTTTGGATATTTTAAAGACGACGCACACAAGAAAAAAAAGAATATCGGTCGCGTAGAAATCGTTGACGAAAAAGGAAAGGGTTTATGGAAATTAACAGAAGCGCAGTGGCTTTCACTTTTCAGAAATAAGGAGACAAGTGATGGTATTTCTGCAATGGCAGAGGTAACAGCAGATGATGAGTGGCTTTGTGAAGAATATATGACAACAGATTATTCAAATCTGTCAAATGACCTGTGGCAGAAAGAAGCTCAGAATCTCGCCGCTTATGAAGTTAAAACCAGACAGCCAGACAATACCGATAAAGTCAACGCTGACAAGTGGAAAGAGTTTACTATAGAAGAGCTGTTTCCAAAACAGAAGGTCAAACACTATTCATCAATACCGGATTGCGAAGGAACAACCCCTTTTATCACATCAACATCAGATAATAATGGTGTTGCTGCGTGGGTTGATGTTGATGATGCACTTGATGGCAATGCAATCACTGTATCTACAAACGGAAACTGTTTTGACTGTTTTTATCAGGAGCAAAAATTTGCTGTTTCAAATGATGTTGAGGTCCTTTATGGTGAGCACCTGAACAAATACACTGCATTATTCATAATTCCGTTGCTGAAGCAGGAACAGAAAAAATACAGCTATGGCAGAAAAGCCAAAAATGGCAAAGTATTTTCTACAAAAATCAAACTCCCAGCAGTATGTGATAACGGTAAATACATCCCGGACTGGGAACATATGGAGAATTTTATCAAAAATATGGACTATGTCAATTGAGAAAACAGGCCAGCCAAATCGGCTGGCCATTTCAGGAAACAAAAAAAGAGGAAATAAACATTGAAAAAGAAATACAAAATCAACCTCCATATTCTGGAGGCATGTAATTTTAAATGCCGGCAGTGTTTCTCAAAATTTGGAACGAAAAAGCTGCTGTCTGTGAAGGATTGGGAGAAAATCGTAGACAACTGCATTGCCGGAGCTGATGTGGCTGAGTTTAATATCGCCGGAGGCGAGCCGATGCTGTATCCGGGGCTGGTGGAGCTGGTGCAATACATACGAGACAAAGGAGTAAAAGTTTCGCTTATCACGAACGGCTCGCTGATGGACGAAGAATGGATTAAGAGCTACGCCGGGATGTATGAGACCATCGGCTTTTCTGTGGATAGTATTAACGATGAAACAAATAGAAAGATTGGAAGGTGCGACAGAAACGGAAAAGCAATACCCGCCGGCAGGATTGTGGAGCTCTGCGGGCTGATTCGGAAGTATGCGCCGGAATGCCGGATTAAGATTAACACCGTCGTTTCAGCGTTAAATAAAGACGAAGTGATGTCTGCCTTTATTGACGAAATCACCGCTGACCGGTGGAAAATCTTACGGATGAAGCCGTTTCAATATGGCAGCTCCTCAAACCTGGATATTCAGGTTTCGGATGAGGAGTTTGAGGAGTTTGTAGAGAGAAATAGAGAGAAAAATAAAGAAAAAATGGAAAAGCAATAAGAAAAAGAAGCTGAAAAAGAAGTGAGAGCGGGAGCGAAAGCAGGGATAGAAACAGCAAGACGGGAGATTGTCGTAGAGCCGGATATGAAGGCCTCGTATGTGTTGATTGATTCAAACGGATGTCTGCTGGATAATGCGGTAGATGAGATGACACCGGTTGCGGTGTGTGACTGTTTGAAGGAGGCCTTTGCAGAGGGGCTGCGGAGACTGACGCTGGACAGAGAAAAGTATGAGGCGAGATATAACTGAACAGTAATTTTTCCACATGGCATTTTTTCTGCATATTACTTTTGCAGATAAAAATTTTAAACAAAGAAAGGAAAAGATACTATGAAAAACAACAAAAATCTCAATCCACTCAATGACCCGGAAGTTGCAGAAATGCTTACAATGTCTCCAGAAGACCAGTTGTGGAGTTTTTTGGATGACTGCGTTCCGCATGATGAAAAAGATGCTGTTCTTGTAATGATGGGAGATTTTGACATTGATGATGAAAACGAAAACGGCAATATCACGATTAACGGTGTGCCGTACTGTGCGATGATAACAGACCTGATTTTCGAAAAAAGCGAAGAAGAGCTGCTGTCAATGTCCATGACAAAACCATACAAAAAGTATTTTGCAATTCAGAAAGAGTGCTACAGACCGTATTTTACCGAATGCTGCATTCTTGATGATTACAATGACCTGACGGAAGAGCAGCAAGATTTTCTGGATGAACTCGAGACAGGAAGTGTCTGGGCTGTATCATTAAAGAAGCCAGAAGATGTTGTTTCAGTAAGAGTCGCAATTTCTTTTGTGGGATGCGGACGCGATATCCGCAAAGAAGGATGGCTAATCCATATTGCTTATTCTAATCAGGGTTGAAACTATTGAGCCGCGCTTTGCGCGGCTTTTTCTTTTTGTCCGAAAATCCTGCATATTAACGAAGAAAAAAGATGTTGTAAAACAAGAAAGGAGAAAATAATATGAAAATATTTGTCGCAGGCTCAAAATCTCAATATGATGAAGTTATGGAGATAGTTAAACGAATTGTAAATGAATCTGAGGTTAACTATGTAACTCCAGGAGATATCACGGCTGAACACATGGTGCATTCTGCTTTCCAGAAAATATCAGAGTGTAATCTTGTAATAGCGTTACAGAATCCGGATGGGGCGCTGGAAGAAGATGTTTCTTATAAGGTTGAATTTGCAAAATGGCTAAAAAAACCAATTGTATTCATCTCTAAAAACAACAATGTTTTGTCGCTGGCCCACGCTAAGAACGTTGGTGAAGATATAAACAAAGGACGAGATGATGCCTTAGAAATATACACGTATTACCAATACGACAACTACTATGATGATAAGGTGATTGGAATTGTAATGGCGAAAAATGAAAAAGAAGCAGAAAAAAAAGTACAAGAATATTACAAGAAATCATATCATGACGAATTTACGAAGGATGGTTGGGATATAAAAAAAGCTGATTTTTGCACTGACGAATGCTGCGAAATATATTACGGCGGCTGAATATTTTATGTTAAACTGAGCCGCGCGTTTTGTGCGGCTTTTCTTTTTGCCTGAAAATCCGGCATATTGGATATGTAAAAACAAAAAGAAAGGAGTAAAAAAAATGCAGACAATATTAGACTTAAAAAAGGAGCTCATCAATTCCGGATGGTGGGATATCGAGGAGAGAACCAGCTCTGACGGCTGGGGCGATGGAAAAATCGGGTACACAATCTGGATTCGACGTCCTGACTGGCATGGAAAAGATGCTTTTTCGCTGACAGGAAAAAGTGTCAAGCTGCACGCAACATGCGACGATGCTTTTAATGAAGCAGAGGTTATTGGTGCCATTAAAAAACTGAAAAAACTGGCTGACACCGCATGGAAGGATTTTCCAGAAAGTATCCCTGTACAAAATGCATACGGAGAGCTTGTGGAAGAGGTAATGATTAAGCCGTTTGCGGAAGGAAGAGATGTACAGGAGGGATAAATATGGCCAGTAATGCTGCTGTACCCGCCGAAAATGGTACTGTATCCTTGGATGGGATGCGGTTTCCTGGTTTTCAGAATACAGTTATAACGAATGGCGCCGGTCGTTAACCCCGGCACAGATTCGGAAACTGGAAGAATATGAAAAGAAGCAAAAAGAGAAAAGAGAAAAAGATTTGGAAGATGCTTTTTCTGCAACTCTGACAATGTGTGCGGATATAATACCAATGTGTGCTGATATAATACGACATTTAAATACAATATCTTGTAAGAAAGGAAAATAATATGGAGAATTTAATTTTGTCAGCGCCAAAATACGGATGGTGCAGCTTCCATCTCGCAGACGAGGAAAAAGAATTCACTGCTGCACTCAGCTATCTTACAGACGTGATGCATGACACCTTAAAGATGTGTCTGACGTATCTCCAAACAGGCGCGGCTGCCGTAATGTATGATAGAGAGGGCGAAGGAACTTTTCTTTTCGTCATGTCAGAATATGACGTGTATGTTTTAGACGAAAACCTGCCTGGCGGCATGGTACATTTTGAAAACCTGCGGGCAGACGACATCTGTGAAAACATCCTTGGCTGTTATTATGCTGACACTATCGGCTGGCTGAACTTTGCGAATATGAACGAGCAGAGCAAAAAAGAATATGAAAAATACGAGAAAGGAGAGGCTGCTGAAGTTCATGGGATGGTTAAGGAAATCAGGAAACTCCTGAACGAAAGAACCGGGAAGAAGAGCAAGTGGACTGAAATCCGGTGCGATTTCTTTGATGAAGAAGAAAAGCGCTGGCTCGTGGATGCCTGGAAAACAGGAAATGACAACGAAGAAGGCGAGGTAATCGCGAAAATTTCTGAATCCGGAGAAGTTGTCTATCTTAATACGGAAGCCGAAGATGATGAATATGCGAAAGAAGTGATTAGTGAAAAACTGAAAGATTTGGCTTGAAAAATGCATTTTGCCCTGGAAAAAATCCAGGGCTTTTGTTTCGCTGAAAAAATCCGGCAAAAATTTGCGTATGCCGGAAAATCTGGTATAATATATACAAGAGATGAGGAAAAACAATCTCCTCGGTACATAAGACGGATTCGCCGTCGAAATTCCTTTCTTTGTTAAAAAATCCTGTCGCTTGGATGTAATCCCTGCGGCGGGGTTTTTGTTTTTGTGGGGAAATGGCATATTAAATTAGAAACAAAATTTTTGCAGTTAAAAAATACTAAAGTGTTAAACAAAGAAAGGGAAGAAAATATGAAAAACTTTTTAAGAAATATGGCAGCATTAATTGTTGCAGTTGCCATGAATATGGCAACATTGATTATTGTAGTTGCCATGAGTATGACAGCATTGATTATTGTAGTTGCCATGGTTGCAGGTTTTATCGCAGTTGTGTGGATGAACAGATGGTTCTTGCTTAAGATAACCATTATCATTCTGGCATGCACTGTAATTGTCGGAATGGTTGGGCTTCTGCTCCATTTGTCTAACAAAAAAGGTAAATAAGACGGCAAAGCCGTCTTTTTTTGTTTTTGTGGGGAAATGGCATGTTAAATGTGTACAAAATTTGCATATGATGCATACAAAGAAAGGGAAAAGAATATGGCAAACACAGTAAAGGTATCAAGAGAAGTTAAACAGCACGAAGGAAAGAAGTTTATGACTGCTAAGGGTATCGCCGAAATGAGTGGAATTGCCCATGGCGCGCTGACAAACAGACTGTACCGTATGAAGCAGGAACACCCGGACCACGTTCATTATTTTGCTGATGAAATACCGGCATATTATGACGAATTTGCTTTTCGGTATATCGTTAAGGATATCAAAAAGCATCCGGTATACCGTATTAACAACCAGCAGAAATACGAGAAATTCAAACAGCTGTATGGCGAGCAGAAGAATCAGGATGCTGTTAAAACAATTGCTGCTGCAGTAGTCAAATCAAGCGAAATAACTGCCGGCAAGCCAAAGACAGCAGAAGAGGATGTCAGAACGAGTAAAGAAGAAGCCTCTAAGACAAACGAAGCAACTTTGCTGAAAATCGCAAAAGAGCAGACTGCTGAGATTGAGAAGCTGAAGACCGAGCTGTTAAGTGTCAAGCAGGCTCTTGAAGCCAAAGATGCTGAATGCACTAAACTTAAGGCAGAATATAGTGCGCTGCAGACAAAATACGTAATGAGCGCCGAGCTCTTTGCTGAACGTGTCTACAAGATGGCTATGTCAAAGAGTGCAGGAATTGCACAGGAACAGGAGACAGACAATGATAATCTTATTCTTGTAGGCTGATACGACAAAGAGAATCCATATGGGTTCTCTTTTTTTTAAAATTTGGCATATTGTATATGAAAAAAACAACTAAAAAAGAGGTGAAAAAAAATGACTAATTCTTTTATCTATTCATTTATCTATTTAATCCGCTTTCTTTGTGAAATCATTATCACACTTGCAGCGGTAAAATACCTGATGCCGGAAATCCGGAAAATCTGCAGAATGATTGCTGGCACAGAAGAAAAAGTACAGCAAAAAGAAGCGCCAGGACAGGTAAAAAGACCTGTGACAGAACAGCCGAAAAGAGCTGTTAGACCTGAAGCAAAACAGGGTTCCACTGTACAGACAAAGAAACCGGTAAATCAGCAGCATGTTGCTGAAAAAATGAAAGCAACGGCTGAAAGAAAGGCAGAAGAAAAATCTGAAGCTGAGGTGGAATTTCCGGAGTGGCCGGAAGAGTAATGGGAGGTGATGGCTATGTTAACAGCAATTTTTGCTATATTGATGCTTTTGGTGTTCGGGGAGCTGCTCTGGGCGGCCGTTAAATTGGCTTGGAGCGTCTGGAAGATTATTCTTTCCTTTGTTTTCTTCCCGATTGCAATGATTCTGATGGCGGTAAGCGGGTTAATCGCTGCCGCGATACCGATTCTCGCAATTGTCGGGATTGTGGCGTTAATATTGGCATTAACTAAATAAGGAATTGACAGCCAGAAAGTTTCTGGCTGTTTTTTTTATTGAAAAAAATTCTGCATATTACAAATATAAATTCAAACAAGAGGGGGAAATGAAACAATGAAAAAAATTAAAGACTTTATTGTCACTGCTGCAATATGGTTACTTATTGTGGTTGTAATTGTCGTTGGCGTTGGTCTTATTGTCATGAGAACAATACACGGCATTAAAGAAGATATTATTGCTGCAATAATTATTGTAGCTTGGATTACAATATGGAAACTCATTTGCAAGTAGTTATAAGACGGCTTTGCCGTCTTTTTTTTGTGCAAAAATGCTGCAAAAAAAATATAAAATTTCTTGCAAAAAAAACGTACCTTTTTTATTTTTTTTTGGCATATTAGATTTGTAAGGATTTGGTTCTTATGTTTCTGGCGGCTCTACGAGAAAGGACAATATCGAAAGCGATATGTCTGGAGCCTGCGGCCGGAAAAACAGACTTCCGCAATGCAGCCAGAAAAAAGAAAAAATATTTGGAAAAATATTTTGCAAAAAGTGTTACACTTTTGAAAAAATCCTGCATATTGAATATGAAAGCGAAAATAGACCACCGGTTAAGGTGAATCTGCGTAGGCCCGTGTATATAAGTAGCGCATTCCTGCCGTGCAGGGCGCGAATGGACATTGGCAGCACATATGCATGGCGGGATGCCCATATGGCTGTGGATTGGCTGGAGCGAAGATAGCCTGTATTCTTTGACTGCATGGCCAGCAATAGAAAACCGGGTGGTTGTCGCTTAAAACTTTCAAATTTTCGGCTTTTGTTAACAGTTACTTCTTTTAATAAAAAATTAAATCCTAAAAGCTGGTATTGCCTAAGAATGGCTGTTTGTAACCGCATTCGTAAGAATCGGCACGTGTTCTGCCTGTAGTGTTAAAATACCTGAGTACTGTTACTGTTACTCGAAAATTTGACAAAATTTTCGGCTTTTTACAGATGGTTACTTCTAAAAATGGTAAGTTATTGAAAATACAAATTTACAAAAAAAATGCCAAGTCCGCTGGCAAAATATGATACCGTCTGACTTACACGAGATTTTTAGGCGGGGAAGTTCCCCGCAATGCAATTCTATATTTGCGGCACTTGGCTCGATTACTTCGTAGACAAAAAGACTATATATAAAATATAAAAAGATATCGAGACACTAACTCGCGATGAAAAATATGATATACGGCTCCAAACGCTTTGGTTACTTCAAGTAGAAAATATGCTTATATCCAGATTTAGATATCTGTTTTTTGCCGGTGTTCCGGCGTACATCCGGGCACGGCCCGTAACATAAGCCAAAATTGGCACAACTTTCACCAAAGCAGTCACTCGTATATTTCTTGTTTCGGCAGAGGATGGCTTGAATTCGCGGCATGTGCTGCAGAAAAACATGCAGGGATTCCTCGCAATGGTTACTTCTTTCTAATAGTAGAAAATTTTCTTGCAGCTTTCGGCTGATGCGATGCGGCGGACGAGTAGCCCGCAGGTTGCAAAGGCATCTCCGGTTTGTATCCGGTATATCCTAGCAGCCGTAGAGACGCCAAGGGCGTCGTTGTTCTGTGAGATAATGTCAAACCGTTGTACTAACTCGAAACAAATTAGAAAAAGACAGCCTTTGGCTGTTTTTTTATTTCAATTTTTTCTGCATATTATATATGAAATTTTTAACAAAGAACGGAGGAAGAAAAATGACAAATGTATTATTTATTATTGCACTTATTGCAATCCTGTTAACTACAATACTCATTCTTATAATGATGAGTGTCGCAAAAAGTAAATCTAAAGAAGACTGGCTTATGGAAGATGCGGAACAGTCAGAATGCGTAAGACGCATGATAAAAGAACGAGAAAAGAAGAAAGCAGGAAAAGCGTTATGACAGATATTTTAATTTATGTTGAGGCAGCCTGTATTATTATTGACCGATTCCCCTTCTGCTTTATGCAGCATTTTGTGTCGCAAAGACATTTTGGAAGCAATTCCGCCATACTGCGAATAAGATTTATTCCCATGTGACGGGGGATGCAGAATCATTGTTTCCAAAAAAACAGTGTATCTGTCAGGTAAGAAAATCAGAAATGGCAGAAATAATGTCAAAAAAAAGTGAAGAAGGTTTCATATATAAAGAAAGCCTTCCGGGAGAAGATGATGATACTGTTATTTTGGTCTTTGAAAAATTTTAGGTTTGGACCGCTGAAGCGATTGGCTTTGGCGGTTCTTTTTTTGCGTGGATTTTTTAATTTTTTTGGTTCTTTTTTTGTTTTGTTAAGATTCCGGCATATTGGAAGTGATTTTTAAACATGAAAGGAGAAATAAAATGAGTATGAGTATTGCTTTGACGGTCGCTGCGCTTTATTTGCTCGGCGGAAGCATGAGTATCGCTGGCATCGCGAATGCGAGCCATATTGCGAAAGATGAGGAGACCAGGGCCAAGGAGGACCAGGAACAGATTGAATTTCTTCGGAATTACAATCTGAGAAAGGGGGTAAGAAGATGACGACGGACGAAAAACTCCTTAGAATAGAGTCTTCCCTGAAGGAGATAGACTCTACTCTGGATATCATTTTAAAAAAAATTGCTGTGCCAAAGACACAGCGTGTGATGGAGGTTAAACACGAAAATCTCCTTTATACAATCCAGCTACACATAGACTGTGGAGAACGCCTGGTGATGCAGATGCCTGGAGAGACTCCGGATACTGTCATCCTCATTTTTGAAAGATAACCTTACTTATTACCGCTGCCGATTTTTTCGGCGGCGGTTTTTGTTGTAACAAAAATCCAGCATATTGGACTTGTAAACCTTAAATAAAATTTTAAGCAAAGAAAGGAGACATAAAATAAAATGAGTTTAAAGAATCCGAAAGAGTGTTTCTGCCTGCAGCAGCAGCAGACATTTTTTGTACTAAATGAATTAACACCATCGACATGCGAAAATGGGAGTGAACCCCTGACGTTCCATCATGAGACATTCAGCCGGTTCAGATTTGTTATCATCAATAAAGATAAAAAGGCTGCTACAGCCAATATCCCGGTATCAGAAATCCCAGGGATTTTTGAGGAGATAAAAAATAAAAATCTGCTCAAAAAAATGAACAGTGATGAAAACAAGATGATGAAGGCCTTAAAGTTTAATGCAAAGGCCCTGCAGAAACTGGTACATAAAGTAATAGGGACACCGCAGGATGGGGGAAAGCCTGCAGCTGCGGCTATTGATACAAATTCACCAGCTTTCAAGCTGACGATTGGCTCTGGAACCCTGAAAGGAAAAACACCTGCCGGAGCATTGCTGGAAAATCCTGAAGTAAATAAAAAGATGCTGGAAAACCAGGTTAACTGGCTAAAACAAAATTTGGCGAAATATCCGAAAAACCAGCTACAGATTGATGCAATCAATCAGGCGCTGGACCTGTTCAACAGAGGTCTTTTAAATAAAGATACTGCAAATGCAGCTGCCGAAACCGTACAGGTTTCAAATGAAGACAAAGATATTGTATGGAAAACAGGATTCAGACCATTAATCAGGCGAAAACTTGACAATGGTAAAAGTTTTGTTTATGAAATAAAAATATACTGGCACGAAGACCTTCCAAAGCCAGTTGAGATAGAAATCCGCAACTATTATGCGCCTGTCATCCAGACAGAGCAGGGGCTTTTGAATGTTGTTGCAAAGGAAAGAGAGCAGGAGGTAAAAAACAGCTTTTCGCTTACAGTTGACGAGTGGTTCTGGATGCAGCATATCATAGAATCCCAGATTTCCACCTTTGAAAGCATACATGCGGCAAGGATGTATAAGACTGCAAATGATGCAGAGATTGCAAACAGGGCCCAGGCTTTCAAACATTAGGGCGGAGGTGTAACTTATGAATATCAGTAAATATCTGGAAATGCGCAATCTGGTATTGATAGAGCCGGAATCAGACGAATTCGTCCAGGTAACATACCTCTGCGATATGGATTCTCATATGTCAGAATCTGAGATTTTGAACAGACTCGGAGGATTACGGGATGTAGGAAATGCAAACGATAAAGTGTTTATGTCCCTTGGTTTATACCCGGTTTCTATTTATTATGAAAGGGATGGAAGGGTGATGCGTTCACGCGAAAATTCTATGACTGATTTTGAAGCAGTGGAAGATAATGTGTATAGACCAAAGCAAGGGGCAATGTCTCTGTTATACCGGATGAAAAACTTACAAAAAAACATGCAGGCGGCATAAGCTGCCTGCGTTTTTTGTTGTAAGAAAAAAAATAAAAAAAATTCTAAAAAAGGCGGCAAAAACGACTTCAGATTCTGCATATTGGATATGTACAAAATATATACAGGAAAGGAGAAATATTTTTTGGATAATAACAGCGTTTGCTTTCTTGATACGGAATTTAACGCTACTGATTATGCAGAACAGAATGACGGAATACAGGAAATAACAGAGATTGGTGCTGTCATCTTCAGAAACGGGAAACCAGCAGAGCGCTTTTTAAGATGCTGTCTTATAAAAAATGGGCATACCCTTACAGACAGATGCATGAAAATCACTGGAATGACACCTGGAAAAATGAAAAGAAAAGGGATTCCGTTTATTCAGGCAATGAAAGAGCTTGGCGAATTTCTGGATAAGAATAATATTGAAAAAGTTTACACGTTTGGCTCTGCCGATGCATTTGAAATGCGCACGACTGCAAAGCTTAACAATGCAGGTCATGATGTATTCCAGACAATAAAAAAAATGAAGAACATCTATCCGGTCTTTGAACAAAGGCTGGAGTTGAAATATGCGTTTTCTTTAATTGATATATGCAGAATCTGCTATGTGAACCATGATGCAGAAGGAAGGGCACATTCAGCAATCAATGATGCGGAGGATACCGGACTTGCATTTTACAACATGAAAGCAAAGAAGATAAACAAAAAACTGCTTAAAGAAATCAATAAACATAAAGACAATGTAAAAATATACCGGGCAAACAGGTCTGTAAAACAGGTGAACATAAAGCCGGCATATGTGGTTACCGATAAATTTATACAAAGCCTGGAATACACATTCCAAAACGCCGCCCAGGCAATTGATGGACCGGTGCTTGCAGCACTACATGATGATGTAATGCGTATGATTGGAAGACCTGACCTGGAAACAGGTGAAAACAATTTGTGAAGGGGTGAGTAACAAAATGGTTAAGATAATGTTTATCTGCGAAAAGCTCCGGAAGAAATGGTCAGCATATGCCACATGCATGCCAAGGATTGGTGAGAGCATCAGGGTTACCGAATGCGGACATACATACAAATACGTTGTCGTTAATGTGGAAACAGTCATATGCGGTGACATCTCATTACCAGAGGTTAAAACTGTTGAGTATGTGGTATATGTCAAACCGGTCAGGCATGGTGCTGACGCGGCAGGAGCCAGTAAAAAGGAAAAAAAAGAAAACACAAAAGTTGACATCGCAGCTGCTGCGACAGCGTGAGGAGGAAAAAAATGTTAAGTGTTGATTTTTTAATCGTGGACCGCATCCCATGCGGAAGATTCCATGCAAACATAAGCCGCATCCCAAATATCGGGGAGACTGTAAGCCTGGCTTTTAAAGGAAGCGTGGACCAGTATTTCGAAGTTGTGGATGTAATTACCGTAATCCCGTGCAATGCATGCGGATTACAGGAATTCGATGCGGCATATGTCGTTAAACTAAGAGAAAAAGAAGAGAACAAAGAGATGTTTTTGTGTGCTGCAGAACTGAAAACAGGTTTGGAAAATCAGGAAAACCTTGCCGTAGCATCTAAAAAACATTGATAACTCAGGCTTACGCCTTCGTTACCAGACTGTGTTGAAAAAATATCGCAAAAATTCGCTGAAATACTGTTTTTCAGGCATATTATATGTGCAAAAAATATGAGGACAGAAAGGAGCGAAAAAAATGATAAAAAAAATCGTATTAGCAACAGGAAACAAAAGTAAAGTAAAAGAAATTACCGCTGCACTGTCTGGCATCCAGGAATTTAACGGAATTACAGTAGTTTCTATGAAAGACGAAGGCATTGACATAGATATTGAAGAAACCGGTTCCACATATATTGAAAATGCTGTTATTAAAGCACAAAAGATATGCGAAATGACCGGACTTCCGGCAATGGCAGATGACTCAGGAATTGAAATCGATTACCTGCACGGAGCACCAGGAATATACTCTGCACGCTTTCTTGGAGAAGATACACCTTATTCCGAAAAGGTGCAGTACATACTCAATGAAATGAAAAATACACACAATAGAAAATGTGCTTACATTACAGCAATCGCTCTCGCATTTCCGGATGGAACCATATATACAACCATCGGAACACTACATGGACTGATTGCAGAAAAAGAAAAAGGCGATAACGGATTTTCTTACGACAAAGTTTTTTACCTGCCGGAATATAAAAAGACAATGGCAGAGCTGTCTTTTGCAGAACAGGTCAATTGTAACCAGAGAACAAAAGCAATTAAAAAAATGGCTAAAATGCTAAAAGAAAAACAGAAAGGAAACTTAAAATGAGTAATAAATTGTACAGACCAAAAAGGAAAAAATCAAAAGAAAAACTTTCCTTTATGGATAAGCTAGAAATGGGAAGTATCGCAATTGCCACAGCGGCATTGATTGGCTGGTCTGGCTGGTCAGCAGTGGATGCGCTTACTCCGGACCCGCCGGTTCCTACATATTCGTTATATATGGACGGGATTACAGCATTTTTGATGACAACGCAAGGTGTTGAACCGGATGACCAGGAAACAGATGTTGAGACAGAAGGAGAAGACGATACAGACGCAACCGATACAGAAGAAACACCTGAAGAACCTGAAGTCAGCGAAACAGAAGAAGAGACTGACAAGAACGAAGCAGAGACAGAAGACGAGTCCGATAAACAGGACACAGGGACAGAAAACGTAAAAAAAAGATAAAACACGTAAATAAAAAAGATTTGGTGAAAACAGCTGTAACACCAACAACGTCACCGATGCTGACGCAGGCCCTGGAGCCAACAGCTACACCAGAGCCAACTGTTACGCCAAAGCCGACAGTTACACAGAAGCCAGCAGTTACACCAGAGCCAACGGCTACACCGAAACCTAAAAAGAAAAAAAAGAAAAGCAAACCAATTTATGCTGGTAACGAGTCCAGCAAAGCTGGAGAGTTATCGACGCCAACAGAAACACCGAAAACATATTTCGCAACAACTGCAGTTAAAGTAAGGCAGGAACCGACAAGCGAATCTCTCGCTCTTGCAATGTATATGCCTGATGTAGAAATCAATGTTATTCCGGACGATATGGCTCATGAAGGCTGGCTGAAGGTAAACAAAGATGGCGTTATTGGATATGTTTCAGAAAAACATGCCGAAAAAAGATAGAAAGGAATAAAAAATGAGAAAATTTAATATTATTGCAATTGTTACCGCACTTGCGGCATCTACACTCGCGGGATGCGGAACAGCAAATACTAAAATTGATTTTGACCCTGACCACATTATTGCATCCATCAAGGATTCTGACGTAAAACTTGATTATGCAACTGCAAATACTTATGTCAGAATCATGCAGGCGGAGACTTATGATTACGCACAGGGTGTAATGGAAGAGGATGAAACTCCGTCTGACGACATCTGGAGTGAGGTACTGACAGAAAAAACCGAAAAGGGATACCAGACTTATGGTGAAGTTTTTAAGGATGAGACTCTTGACAACTTAAAAACAATGCTTGTAAGTGAAGAACATATGGATGATTACAATATCACTTTTACAGATGACGAACAGGAAAGATGGAATACAGTTGCTGATGATTTTGTAGAAAAAACAGACGGTGCTGCACTTGAAGCAATGCATGCAGATAAGACATCCATTGTAAACACGCTCCGGCTTATGGCAATCCAGGACAGGGTAAAGACAAAAGTAAAAAAAGAAGCTGACGTGACAGTAGATGATACTGATATACAGCAGACAACATTTTCATATACAACAGTTTACAAAGATTCATTTGATGACCCGGAACAGACAGCGAAAGATATCAAAACCGCATTCGAGAAAAGCGAAGATAAGGACTTCTCAGCAGCCGTAAGCGAGCAGGGTATTACATCAAGCGACGTCACCATTACAACAAATGACCCGGATTACGACGAAATCGGCCTTGATAAGGACCTGGTTGATGAGATTATGAAACTCAATGATGGAGAATGCGGATATTATACAGATGAAAATGGCAACATTGAAGTCTTTTATATGACAGCAAAAAATGATAAGGATGCAACAGACGCAAAAAGAAGCTCAAAAGAAGAAGAGGAAAAAACTGAATATTATAACGATACGATTGAGGAATGGAAAGATGCCGCAGAATTTGAGATTGATGAAAAAGCATGGAATTCAATCAAGGTAAACAAAAATGCAATCTATACAGAATTACATGAAAACGACACTGAGGACAACGATACGACAGTAACCGCAACGGATGACGGCGGAACTGTTACAACAGACGATTCAAGCGTATCTGTAGGCGTTACGGCTTCTGACGGCGGAGAGGTTAACGCAGATGTAACAACAGGAAAAACCGAAGATAACGACGCAGCAGAAAACAATGACACAAAAGAAGAGAATGGCGAAAAAATCGCAGAAAATAATAACAATATTGACAATTCTGATGAGAACGCCGGAAGTGATGATAATGATACGAAATAATTTAACTGGTGCTCAGGTACAGAAAATGGCAGACAACGAAAAGGTGCTTGTTAATGTCAATAGACTTTACGCAAGACTGGTAAAAACAGGAAATGATTGTAAAGCGGCATACAATGCACTAAAAAAAGTGCCAAATGAACGCGCCATGTTTGTAGAACTAACCGTGAAGGAAGCAAAAGAATGTTTTGCAGAAACCCTGCTTGACATGCCATATAATTCATTTAGAAAAAAGGAGACTTAAAAATGACAGTGAGAGAAATGATTGGCTTTGATGAGGCCGAAATAAAGACAGAAACAGAAGCGGCTAAGAACCGTGTAAGAAAATTAATGGATGACATCAATGAAATGCCAGCCGGAAAAGCAGAAAAAAACTGCCCGTATTACAAACCGGAAGACGAAGATGACAGCGAGAGATGCGAAAACCTGCTTGCTTTATTCTGTAAACTTGATGAATGCCCGCTGAAAAACTGCGGAAAAATCTAAAAAAATAGTCAGCCAATGCCGGCAGTGCCGGCAACGGCTTTATTTTTTTGCAGAAATTTTGCATATTGTATTTTGTAGCAAGAATACTTCCGGATTTTTCGCCGGTGTAGTTAATAGAATTGGAGATGACAAAAAATGTATATAAAAATTTCAAAAGACGTAGAAAGGCAATACAGAAAAGAAGTAGAACAGATTATTAACAACAAGGATTTTCAGAAATTACGGTACTATAAACAGCATAACTGGTCTGACAGACTGATGCACAGCATCAATGTTTCGTATCTATCCTGGCTGATGGCAAGGCATCTTGGATGTGATGCAAAAGCGGCTGCACGCGCCGGGCTGCTGCATGATTTCTGCCTGTATGACTTTCACGAAAAGTCAGCCGATGGAGAGCATCAGGCCTTCCTGCACCCGAAAGTTGCTGCCGAAAACAGCATGGAGCATTTCGATATCTCGGAAAAAGAGCGTGACGCCATCTTGTCGCATATGTTCCCGCTTGGCCCTCTGCCAAAAAGCCGGGAGGCATGGCTGATTACAATTGCAGACAAGTTGTGTGCGGCAGCTGAATTGTGTTCAATCGCAATCGCTCTTGCAAGACACGGAAAAATCAGCTTTGTACAGGCTCCGGCTTAACCTTGGGAATATATCCAAAAAGTGTTACATTTTTTCGTTTATTTTGCATATTAACTTTAGACTTTCTGAAAGGAGGTGAAACTAATTATGGACAATAAGAAATCCAGGACATTATCCCTGACTTCCACGATTCTCCTTACTATTTATACCGTATTTATGGTATTGGCAGAAGTCGGACTTCTGGCAATCTGTCAGATTATGAGAGAGCTTTCAGCTGGCGGCTTTGATATGGCTACAAATTCAATTGCAGCTGGTGGAAACATGGCGGAATATGCACTTCCAGGTTCAGTATTTGGAAGCCTGTTTGCCGGTTTCGGAGGTCTGGCATGGCTTGTTATATCATCATTTGTGATTTTCTTTATTGTAATCTGCACTGTGTATATTGCTGTTACAGCAATTTCATATGTACTCGTAAAAAGAGAGTACTATAAAGCAGACGCATGGATGAAGATTGCAGTTTTTGGAACAACATTCCTTGGCTTTATCCTTGGTACAAGCCTTTCATGCCTGCAGATGTTATGCCTGACAATACTGCTTGTACTTCCAATCATACTCTCTGTTATGGTCTTATTCTCTGAAACAGAATGCAAATGCGAATGTGAGTGCAAGTGTAAATCAGAAGAAAAACAGTCTGAAGCAGAAGAAGCTGCACAACAGGAAAAAGAACCAGAAAAAACAGAAGAAGAAAAATAATCAGCATTAGCGCCCGCCCAGGAGATAAACCGGGCCGGCGTCTTTTTTTTACAAAAAAAAGAAGAAAGGAGGTCTTGCCAATGAAACGGCAGATTGCTGCCTTTTTTCTGGTTGCATCGTTTTGCTTCATACTCTTTGCATGGACTGTTCCGGCAAAGAACAGGGTCGTAACAAAAAACTATACGCTATATATAAACGAAAAAAGGCATATAAAAATAAACCCAAAACTGAAAATCAAAAAAATAAAAAAGACAAACCCAAAACTTGATATCAAAAAACAAAAAAATAATGTTATCGTAGTTGAACCTTTAGATATGGACAAATCAGAACTTACGGTATACACAAATAAGCAGACATACAGATATGTTTTCAAAGTAAAAGAAAGATACCAGATTGAAAATGAAAAACTGGAAAAATATATAAAAAAGAAAAATCCCAAAAGAATCATCTTCACGGAAGGGCAGAGTTGGATGCTGCCGGATTTATCCGTGCCGAGGAAAACGACAAACGGATTCATATAAAAAATTCGCAGAAAATTTTACTTTTTTTGTAAAAATCCGGCATATTAAATATAGAAAACAAAAGAACATAATTTCAAGAAAGGAGGCGGGCATTATATGGCAAAAAACACAACCCCGTCTTTCGTCGTGACGAGACGAATTGTAACTGATGACCGTGGATATGACAAGCTGAATAAGATAATGAGAATTACAGAGCGTATGTATAATGCCGGCGTAAGACATTGCATTAAACAGCTGAACGAGCTGAAAAAAGATGTCTGGTACAAGTATTGCCTTGGACAGTTCTTCGCATGTAAAGATGAGCAAGAGAGTAAACGGTGGAGCAAAGAAATATTCATATGCGCCGCAGCATATCAGCTTACAGAGTATGACCTTCATACATATTTCGGAAGAGGAAAGGTCTCCGGATATGAAGGTGGAATCGGAATCAATATCGTACAGAAAACCGCTACTGCTCTTTATAGTGCAGCAAAAAAGGCAATATTTGGGAAAAGGATTCATTTCCGTAAATTTGAAGAAACCTTTTCCTTTGAAGATAAAAAAGCAACATCAGGTATTATCTATAAAGCTGAAGTGGATACCGTTACGGTATGCGGTACGGTGTTTAAATTAAAGCCGGTCAGAAAAAACGATACATGGCTTCAGGAAGCAATGAAATACAAGGTAAAGTATTGCCGTATCATCAGGGAGCCTTTCGGGATTCATTATCGATTTTTCCTGCAGATTGTAATGGAAGGCATTTCGCCTCAGAAGCATGCGATTGGAGTCGGAACAATGGCTATTGACCCAGGGGTTTCAACCATGGCTTCATATAATGGAAGTAAGCTTTCCTTTAAAGAACTGGCTCCGGATGTCAACAAGTATCAGGAGAAAGTCATTAAGGAGCAGAACCGCCTTTCCAAACTGACAAGGATTAATAATCCGGAATGTTACGACGATAAAGGCGTACATATTAAAGGTATGCGGATTCAATATTCAGAATCTATGAAAAGAGCAAAAATGAGGCTCCGTACAGCATATAGAAAACAGCGTGTATATGTAGAACAGTCAAATAACAACCTGGCTAATGAATGGCTTGAAGCTTCAGGTTCTGTAGTGAAGATTGAGACGATGAGCTATAAGGGCTTACAGAAGAAGTCTTCAAAGACTGAAAGACAGGATAAAGAATCTGCTGTAACCAATAAGACCGGAAGGAAACACAGCATCCGTAAATTTAAACGAAGAAAACGTTTTGGCGGCAGTATATTAAAACATGCGCCATCAGGTTTTCTGTATACAATTAAGAGAAAAGTTACAGCAACTTGTGGAATCGTGATTGATGTAAGTGCTTCAAAATTGAAAGCGAGCCAATATGACCACGCTTCAGATACATATAAAAAGGTGTCGTTAAGTGACAGGGAAAAGATAATAGGTGGTCATATAGTACAAAGAGACTGCTACTCTTCATTTGTCGTATTTTATGCAACTGACGAAAATAAACCTGACAGGGAAGGATGCATGAATGGTTTTGCAAAATTCCTGATGTGCCAGGATAAACTGATAGAAGAAATGATACATGATAATTTCAACAACCCGAATTTCGGGACGAAACTGATAAACATAAAAAAGCAGCAGCTCAGTGAAGAGCCCGCTGTTGTATAACTAAAGTTATTCCACAGGCTCAGCTGCGAGCCCGCCTTTGTATATGTCCTGCATATACAGTGTGAGTACAGGGATAAGCTTCATCTGTTTATCTTATGGAAAGCTTAAGAGGTAAAGTCCATCGTCCAATATAATCGTCTTATAACCCTGCAACACGGCCATTTCCGTCGGGTGCGGAGGATGAAAAACGGTGGCGTATAGAGACATCTAGCCGGTTCTCTTTTGGGAACCCGCCAGATTTATCTGTGCGGAGCAGTCAGTAAAACAGCTTGATGTTTCGCATTTCAATACGGATAATGTAATTGGCTTCTGTGAGATGTTTAAAGACTGTAAGAGCCTGGAAGAGCTTGACCTGAGTTCTTTTTCAACAAAGTCAGTGCCGGCAGGAGAGTGCATCCGTGGCAAAGGTGAATATTTCAGGTGCTGCTCAGGTATGAAAGACATGTTTAAGAACTGTAGCAGCCTAAAAATGTTTGGCTTTGCTGGAGTATGATAAGTACTCCCAATATATATGCACACAAAAAATAAGAGCCGCCTGGGTAGCGACTCTTATTTTTTGTGTTAACATGAACGAACTGCTTGATTTACTTAGTTGAAAGGAATATCCTCATCAACTGCAAAACCATCCATACCAGTGTCAGCAGGTGCTGCAGCAGCCTGAGGTGCAGGCATTGCACCGGCAGCGTCAGCAGGAGTATCAGCAGTGTCATCAGAACGTCTGCTGTCTGCGAAGTCAACTTCCTCTACAACTACCTCAGTAGTGTAGATTTTCTGTCCGTCCCTGTTTGTATAACTTCCGGTCTGGATTCGTCCAGACACACAAATCTGACGGCCTTTATTGATATATTTTTCAATAAACTCTGCAGTCTTGCCGAATGCAACGCAGTTGATAAAATCAGCTGACGCTTCACCGTCACGGCGAAATCTGCGGTTTACAGCAAGAGTAAATCTTGCGATTACTGTTCCACTTTCTCCTGCAGCTGTTCTGATTTCAGGGTCACGGGTTAAACGTCCCATTAAAATAGTTTTGTTCATAGTATCATTTCTCCTTTTCTTTATTTTTTTTATTTGTTACTTGAACACTTACAATATGCTTAAAAAAATCTATTATAAAAAACGGTTTTAAAAAATTTTTTTGTAGTATTTTTAAATATTACTTTTTATATTTTCGATAAAGTCAAAAATGACAGGTGCTGTCTCTTTCAACCCTTCCGGGTCCTGCAGGCTGATTCGGAACATTTCAGCAAAATACTCTGAATTATCTGCGACATTCTCATCCTTTAATTCGTATTTCTCACGTAATGCTGGAAGCTCCGTTTCCCTGGATGATGTTACGGTCTGGTCATCTGATAACATGCGGAAGTCCTTATAATCAATAGCATGGCCAAGCTCGTGATAGATTGTCTTTTCCAGCGTAGAATTTGCACGGTAATACATTAAATGTTTATCCCCTGCAGCCGCATTGGAAAGATATGTATACCCGTCAATGATTTCTCCTGGTGACTGGACATGGTCTGGGACATCATTTGAAATAGAAATGTCAGGGTTGTCGCTGACACAGATAGAGTATTCGCTCAGGATATTGATATATTTTTCATCTAACTTACTGATGATGTCATATGCATGGCCAATGTACTTTGAAGCATTTTCAGAATCGCTTTTAATATTTAAACCAACCGAAGGTTCGTTTGACAGATATCCGCCCCAGACATATCCTTTATCCGTCTTTGCCCATTCTCCTTCGGTCCCCTGAACTGCGACAGAATCTCCTTTCTTGTATTTGCCCACAACTGGACTGTCAGATGACGGACCGCTTCTTATATTTAATTCTGTAACAGAATAGCCGCTCCCGCTTGGAATTTCAGGTGCCTTATCTTCAATAATGGCAAGCGCCTGAATATCTGTTGAGATTCCTAAATCTCCAATTGAGCGGGCTGCCTGCACAGGGACTGAAGTTATGACAATGCTCGCTCCTGCAAGTAAAATTTGGTATATTTTATTTTTCATACTTTTCTCCTTTCGATGGCCTGTATATTGCCTCGAAAGTTAATATGCAAAATAATAAAAAATTTTTTCGTAAAAAAAATTCCGCTCTGTACAGAGCGGAATTGTGTTTTGATATCAGAATTTTGATTCAGGAAGTTCTTTGACATCTCCAAACCTGGCGACATGTCGGTCAAATTTGGAATCATCGGCGCTATCGGTTTCATATTCACTCTTTGTAATATACTCACCTTCAAATTCAATGCCAGGATTCTGTTCCTCGCAAAGCTTACCGGATGCCTCGAGAAAAGTTTTTAGTACATCTTCAGTGACTGGTTTCGTGAAATCAAAATTCATCGCCATGTAAAACTTCACATCCGGATGTCCCTTTGGCCAGAATGCCATGAACAGCTGCAGGTATCCCTGAATCTTAAAATTGTCACTTGCTTTCATAAAAATAATCTCCCTTCTTTTTAATTAAACGGCTCTGCCGTGCAATCATTACAAAAACAATATGCTTAAAAAAGAAAGGAAAGAAAAAGGCAAAAAAAATACCGCAGGAGAGTAATCCTGCGGCTGTATCTGTATACCTTAGATTTCAGAGAAAAGAACTTTCTGTCCTTCTCCGCCGTTTCCGTTTACGGTGTAATATGCAGCTTTTTCTGTGACATTCAGGTAAATATTGATATCACCCTTTAAGCCATTGTCTGCTGCATGCTTTTTAACTGCCGTTTCAACCTCAGGGATTGAAACGCTCAGCCCTTCAACCTCAAGCACTGTGTCAGCAACCTTTGTTCTGACAGCCTTTACTGCTTTTGTTGTAGCCTTTACAAACTCACGTGCCTCCTCAACTGCATCAGCAGCGGTGTCCTTTACTGCATCAGCAATTACGCATGCAGACTCTTTTACTTCCGGTTTGTTCATGTTGGCCTCAATTGCATCACCTGTATTTTTTACAGCCTCGCCGGCTTTTTCAGCAACAGCCTTTGCTGCCTCTTCGGTCTTTGCGACTACCTTGGTTGCCTCTTCGGCAAGTTTCTTTTTATTGATTCTTTTAGTTGCCATTGTTTTATTCTCCTTTTTCTTCGTTTTCCATTTATTGGTTGTATTCCACATGGTAAGTGCCTTTCTTTTTCAAGGGAATGATTAGAACATTATTGTTGTCAGCAAGCAAAACATTGTCGTTAACGGAAACCAGCGCAGCTGACGGATGCTGCTGCATGACTTTGTACGACACGGCCGCCAGCAGGTCGGCAGCATTGCCTGCAAAATCCTTTGTATAAGTTTCAAGTATTGTGTCGTGGTAAGCCCTTTTCACAATTTCAGGCTCATCAGTTTTAATACTAAGATTGCATACGGCGAGAATGCGTGGTTCCATCATACCATCTGCAACAAATTTAATCGTAAGGTACATATTAATGCTCCTCTCTCTGCCTGTTTGATTGGCACAATTATATTATGCAGGATTTTTTAAAAAAAAGAAAGTTTTTCAGAAATCATTTCTGCACAAAGATTTTTCCGCAAAAATCATGCATATTGTAAGAAATGCCGTATACTGTTGGCAGGAGGATAGGATATGGAAGAAAGACAAAAAAGAGTAAAAAAACAAATCCAGGAAAGACATAAAAAAGTTGAAAAACAAAGAAAAAATATTGCCGGTATGGTTACGATATCAGCTGTTGTTGCATGCATGATTATATCCCTGTTATTACAGCGAAAGGAAATCAACGACAGCATAAAATCATACTCAGCAAGATATGAAATACTGCAGAAGTCTATAGAAGAGGAAAAAGAGCATGTAAAGGAAATTGAAAAATTAAAAGAGTATATGCAGACAGATGAATATATCGCAAATGTTGCACGGGAGAAACTTGGAATGGTAAAAGAAAATGAGATTATATTTTCGGAGGGAAAATGATTCGGCGAGCATACGCTCGCCTGAACCAAACGTGGACGGGGTTTCCGACTCCCCGTACACGTCCAATGTTTCATGTTACAGCAAGGACAGAGTCCGAGCTGTAATTGAAGCGAAGCGGGTGCACTGCACTCAGCCTTACGGCTTCGCTTGTCAGCCTCTACGAGGCTTGGTAACGAGTCCTGCAAAGCAGGCGAGTTATCATGCGTGCTCTGGTAACGAAGGCTCTAAGCCTGAGTTATCAATTACCTTATGACCGACGGACAACTTAAAAAGTTGGCCGCGGTTTCCCCGTCCATCGATGATATGGCCAACCAATAAGCCGCTTTTTCTTCATCTCGCGAATCCGGCATATTGTAGGTAAAAACAAAACAAGAAAGGAAAAATAATATGAAAAAATGGTTTAAAGCACATGGATGTTCTTTATACGGCGATTTGAGTGACGACAAAGACACAATAGAGTTTACGGACATAATCGTAAATGAAGGAACAGAAGAGCTGCGGCTTGCAGGTATTGAAGAAGCAGTTAATAAGATTGTATCATATGATTTTAAAAGCTGCGGCAGAACTTTTCCAAATGTGAAAAAACTTGTAATCGGTATGCTGACAAAGTCTGTCAGTATAAAAAACAGTCTTTTTCCAAATGTGAGAGAAGTAAAGTCCAATACTTCTTCTTTTAAATCTGGTGATATGCTTGTGAAGCAAACAGAAGGCTCTGGAGATGTCTTATTGAACACATTCTGCAAAAAGAAAGATGAAAAAATTGATTTAAAAGGAATCATGATAATCTCAGACTGGGCATTTGACGGCTGTATGTCAGTCAATGTTCTAAATGAAGAAGAAATACGGATATGTGAAAGATATGCTTTTAATAATTCTGCACTGTTAATGCAGCCATTTACAGATGGACTCAGATTTGCTGGCAGAATCCTTATCGATGCAGAAGAAGGAGCAGATGCAAGGCTGCCAAAAAACTTTATACTGAAAGGTATATGGATAGCAGCAGACCTCAGAAAATTAAACTCTATCAGGATTGAAGATTATGAGAATTTAAAAATGATTTCATTTATGACGAGATGTCCAAAAAGAATCATCTTTGCAGATAAAAAAAAGGTTGACCAAAAAGAGCTTCTGCAGAATGTCTTAATTCCAAAACTCGAATACTTTGATTTAGAATCACGGCAGTGCGGGCTTAAAAGTATAGACGGTGTCCTATATTCCAAAAAAGGTGACAGACTTGTTTGCTGCCCTGCCGGAAGAAGGCACCTTGTAATACCGGAAGGCGTGACAGAGATAGAGCCAAGAGTTTTTTCATGTTGTGATATTGAATCAGTAGAATTCCCGAATTCTTTAAGAACAATTGGTGAAGGTGCTTTTTCACATTGTGATAAATTAAAGAGCGTTAAGTTTGGAAACGGTATTGAAAAAATTGGAAACCAAAACGATGATGAAGGATGTTCCTTTGCTTACTGTACTGAACTGGAGGAGATTGAATTCCCGCCAAGTTTAAAATATCTCGGACAAAGTGCATTTTATGGATGCAAGAATCTCAGAAGGGTCAGGTTTAATGACGGGCTTAAGATTATAGATGAAGATGCATTTAACTATTGTACGAATTTAAAAGAAGTAACACTTCCGTATTCATTGCAGAAAATTGGATTGCATAACTTTTCGTGCACCGAAAAAATAAATATGAAATTTAATGTGCATCTTTTAGCGTATCTTGCAATGGCTTTGGCTTGTTCGAAGCCGCAGGATTTTTGTGTTGATATATTTTTTTCGGATTTAAACCGCCATGTGATACTGCCAATATTCTTGCCATTGCATGGAAGGGGTAAACTGCTCACAGCCATCCATAAATCAGAGACCGTAGATGACGTAATCCAAAATACAAAAACCCTGTTCCGTGATGGCTATACTTTCAAGTCAAGATACAGGACTGCCATAAAGCAGTACCAATACTTACAGCTAAATGAAGCAAAATCCTTTTTAATATTTGACGCTGAAGAAATTGCAGCTGACATTATTGAAAACGATAATGAGGAAGATATGGTAAATTTTCTGATGCTTGGTATAATACCAGAAAAACATCTAAAAATAATTCAGGACAATATTGAAATTGCAAAACCTGAATGGACAACATCACTGGCATATATACTTGAATCATTAAGGAACTGCGACAGGCAGACAAACCAATACGATATTTAATTTTAATCTGGTGCCGACTCCGACAAAGCCGGCGAGTTATCCAAGCAGGCTTTCGCCTGCTTTTTCTTCGCAAAAATTTTCAGACATGAGAAAAAACAGGCATACTGTGTATATAAAAAGAAAGGTCGGAAAAGATATGGCAAAAAGAATTGAAAAGATATGTTATCAGCCAGGGGTGTTCCTTACTGTTGAACATAATGATTTATGCACAAAGCTTGAGGTAGAGTCGTCAGTGGAAGAACTGCATCTTGGCGAACAGACAAGCAAAAGAAAAATGAACTTCATATTAGAAAAAAAACACGGAGTCTTTCCTAATATAAAGAAACTGGTAATTGAACCTGGCGCCGCAGAAATATTTGTAGATAATGAGGTGTTTCCAAATGTAAAACGTGTCGATTCACGCAACCCTCAATATCTGTCATGTGACAGGATGCTTGTGAGAATTAAACAGGGCGCTGCACGCTCTTTGCGGAATGTGTTTGACCTTGCATCAAATATGCCAGTCAACCTCTCAATGATAAGTGAAATTGAACGCTTTGCGTTATGCCAGTGTATGAGCACAGAACTTATTAATACAGGCTCCCTGCGATGTGTATCGGTAAACAGTTTCGAAGGCTCTGCAATTTCAGACATGTCTTATGACGAGAACGGAACAAAAATTACAGGCGGTATACTTGTTGATATCGATGATAACGCAGACTGTGTATCCCTTCCTGGAAGAGATGCAAATATGATAGCCGTGGCTTCTGGAATAAAATTCAGTAATGCTAAGAAAATAATTATCAACGATGTTGATTTTACAATAAGGACCATCATCCCAAGCATTTCCGGTATACCGGAAATGTCTGAGACAATTGTTATCAATGACCCTGAATACAAAGCATTCAGTGAAATACAGACACTTGCAAATCTGAGCGGCGTGAAAAATATTGAATTCGGAGAGAAATGCAAGTGGTTCCAGTCTATAGATGGTATCGCATATACAAGCAGCCTTGCATATCTTGTTGCATGCCCTTCAGACAGGACGAAAGAAGTTGTAATCCCTGAAGGTGTCAGGACTGTATTAAGCTCATCTTTTAAAAATTGCAGTGTAACATCTGTAAAGTTTCCTGATTCTGTCGTTAACATTGAAGATAAAGCATTCTATAACTGCAAAAGACTCAAGCATGTTGACTTTGGGCATGGGATTACGCATATTGGCTCAGCATCATCGTGGAATGTATTTGCGTCATGTGGTCTTGAAGAAGCTGATATACCGGAACAGGTGACATATATTGGTAGTGGAGCGTTTTGGGCATGTAAATTAAAAAAGGTCACTTTTCATGAAGGACTGCTCAAGATTGCATCAGATGCCTTTGGCAGTAATGTTGACCTTAAAGAAGTTACGCTCCCTGACAGTGTGATACACCTTGGAGAAAATGCATTCCGAAACACAAAAGTTGTGCATGTCCATGACTATTTAAGCGATATCATCACTGCAACGGGAGAGCCTGCGGTCTTTGCAGACAGGGGGGCAAGATATACAGAGATTGACATAAACGGAAAATCTGTTTTCGTGCCAAAGCATATAAAAGCAGAAGACCGCCGGAAGGTAAAAAAGATAATCGAGGATTGGATTGACGGAACGGCAGATGACACGGATAAGCTATTTGAATATGCCATCACATTAGACGAAAAACAGGAAACTGCCATAAAGATATACGAAAACACCAAAAGTGAAAATGCAAAAAAATACTTAAAAAAATATTCAAAAGATATCACCAGAAGATATCTGGAAGAAAAAAGGAAAGAAGAGCTGATTAAATTTATTGGATTTGGCCTGCTGTCAAAACAGGGACTGCAGGAAATCCTGGATGCTGCAAAAGATGAAGCAGATGTGTCTGCATATGTTCTGCAGATGATGCAGAAAAAAAAGACTACGGCGGACAGGTTCAAACTGTAAGAGATTGCCGGCTGGGAAAATCAGACCAGCCGGCATTTTGCATATTGTATATGGAAAGAAAAAAAAAGAAAGGAAGAAAAAAATATGGAAAAACGTAATGTAATATTTCTGGATGTAGACGGAGTACTTAACAGCCTTGCATATCATGAAAAGGCGGGGAGAAATGCTCCAGAACTTGAAGAGCGGGCACTGAGAATACTGGCGGACATATACAAAGAAAACGACTGTTGTATCGTGCTGGCATCTTCATGGCGGGAACTTGCACCTACGGAATACCGTGCAGCGCATTCCATGTATCAGTATCTACTGGATAGCCTTGGACGGTATGGCATGGAAATCGTTGGTAAAACGCCATACATACAGATGGACAGGCCGTCAGAGATTGCCAAATGGCTGGAAGACCACAGGGATGAGGTTAAAAACTTCATAATATTAGATGACGATTTCAGCCCAAAAGGGTATGCAAGATACGAGCTGGACAGTCATCTGATACAGACGGTTTTCTTTACACACGACATGAACGAGGGTGGACTGCAGGAGAAACACAAAGAAAAAGCGAGAAAGATATTTTCAGAGGCCTAAAGGCCTCTTTTTTTTTGCAAAAACATCTTTTTTTATTTTTTTTCTGCATATTGTAAAAAGCAGGTTAAATCCTGCGAATTGCAACTTAAACAGGAGTCAAAAATGGACAAAAAAGAATGGTTGTTAAACCAGTATCGAAATGAACCGCAGGCAGACGAAGAGGTCCTGCGTTTTATCGCAAACTTCGTATTCCATGAGAACAGCAAAAACGGAAAGGGCATGGAAGCAATAAAAAACTTATTTTCAGAAGATTACTGCTGGCATTTTGCGCATATGTTAAAGACCGTATTCGGACGCGGTCAGATATACTGCACCGAAAATGGACATCATTTTGCATGGAGAGACACAAAAACAACAGGCATCATGCTATATGATATAAACGGCATCTATCACACACATAAGATATTAGTCCCGGAAGAGGAACTGGAAGAAGGACTACAGGAAATCAAAAAAGGGCCTGAAAGCAGCGAAGAAGAACCTGATACAAATATCGTGCAGAGAATGCTTAAACAGGCGGTTAAAATCAACAATTAACGGAGAACGGGAAATCCCCGGACGATAAAAAATCGTCCGCGGGTCAAATGTTCCGTTTTTAACTTCGCACGCGGGTCTGAATCCCCGTTCGAAGTCTGGTTACGAGCGCAAAGCGCGAGTTATCAACCACAAAACTGACTTCAAAAAAAATGTTTTAAAAAAATGTGAAAAAAACGTACCGTTTTATTTTTATTTGTCATATTAAATGTACGAGCGGATGTGAAACTGGTTTCTCAGGCATCTAAAAGATGTCAGCTGGCGAAATTTTCGCACATTTAAGCAGGTAAACATGGCGCGGCAGGAACAAAACACAGAATGGACACAAAAAATTTCTTTTTTTATTTTTATTTTGCATATTATATACGTAAGCAAAATTGCTTACGTATTCTGGTAACGAGACAAGCATGAAATGCGCTGGCGAGTTATCATATGTGTAAGCAAAAATTGCTTACAAGTTCTGGTGAAGATAAGTGAGTGAAACGAACTTATCGAATCATATACGTAAGCAAAATTGCTTACGTATCCAGGCGGAAGCAAACGGATAAAAAGTTTACCAAACCACATACACAAGCATGCATTGCTTGTATCCACCAATGGAGAACGTGAAATCCACGTTCGAAGTCTGGTAACGAGCCAGAACGGCGAGTTACCAACAAAGTCTGGTAACGAGCCAGAACGGCGAGTTATCAACAAAGTCTGGTAACGAGCCGGAACGGCGAGTTATCAACAAAGTCTGGTAACGAGCCAGAACGGCGAGTTATCAACAAAGTCTGGTAACGAGCCGGAACGGCGAGTTATCAACAAAGTCTGGTAACGAGCCGGAACGGCGAGTTACCAATATGCAAAGTAAAAACCAGCCATGCATTTTAGAGAGGAGAATAAATGAAGAAGAAAACAAACCAGAAAATCCGCGGTAAGAAAAAACGGAAAACTGGAAATAAAAAGTTTTCGCAGGCCCTCATTGGTGGAGCATTTATCGCTTTGGGGTGTGGATGTTTTGCTTATCCTAATTTCAGAGAATGGAACACACAGCGTGAAGTTGAGCAGATTATAGATAATTTTGACAAGACGTACAGCCAGGGGCTGGATTCCAGCATTGCCGACAAGGCTGCAAACGCTGAAGGCGAGGAACAAAATGAATCCCAAAACAATAAAAAGACTGATGGCAACACTACAGCAACAGAGACTCCGCAGCCGGAGCAGTCTGAATCCAGCGCAGGTGACAGCGCAGCTGAACAGACCGTTGGCGATACGGACGAAAAAAATGCAGCGGATGAATCAGCCGATAATGGTTCAGGCAACACAATAAGTACAAGACCTTATCAGTATCTATATGACGAGATGGATAAATACAATAAAAACCTAGCCCAGAACGGTCAGTCAATCTCTGATGCGTGGAGCTATGAACAGCAGCCAATGGATTTAGAAAACCTCAATATTGATAGTGATAATCCCATAATTGGATATATAGAGATTCCGGATATGAAAATACGGCTTCCATTAATGCTTGGAGCATCATCCAAAAACCTTGAAAAAGGAGCCGCAGTTTTATCTCAGACCAGTATGCCGATAGGTGGAGAAAATACAAACTGCGTGATTGCAGGACACAGAGGATGGGAAGGAAGCGCATACTTTCAATATATTGAAAATATGAAAGTTGGGTCGAAAGTTTATATCACAAATCCATGGGAGACGTTGGTGTATGAATGCACAAGTATCAAGGTCATTTATCCCGATGACGTTAGTTCAATTTTGATACAACCAGGGAAAGACATGGTTACCTTATTTTCATGTCACCCATATGTTCTCGGAGGAGGTCCTTACCGTTACTTAGTTTTTTGTGAAAGAGTGGATACACAAAAACGCCAAGAAGTTGATGGAATCTTGAATCCGAAATCAGAGGAAGAACCTGCAGAAAATACAGATGATATTACGATTACAGACATGCCGGAAGAAACAACTGGTTCTTCAGAACCAGATGCAGAGACACCGGAAATAAGCAAACCTGCACAGACAGCAGTAACAACATCACCTGCGGCGGCGAAAACTGTTCCTTCAGCAGAAGATATTGACAGCTACCGCACATTTATGGGGATTGATTTGCTGGCATTAGAGCAGACATTAAGATATATGCTTCCTATTGTCGTTATTGTAATTTCAATCCTGATTATTATATTCAGGTGTTTTCCAAAAGGCAAAAAGCCGAAAAAGAAAATAAAAAAATCTATTAAAAAAAATAACAATGCAAAAAGGAGAAAAAAACTATGAAATATAATGCAGTCGCAAAGAAATTAAGCATGACTACACTTGCAGCTGCTATGCTCGCAGCACCGGCAGTAAATGTATTTGCTGCAACAGATGTTACAATCGATACTAACAGAGTCGGTTCACTGACAGTTCATAAATATGACATTACAGCAGCCGTAGCAAAAGGGTTTAATACAGATAAATATGAGTCTGATGGAAAGCAGAACGCTGAAGCAGAGAAAGAGCTTGCTAATTACAAAATCGAAGGTGTTGAGTTTACATACATGAAAGTCGGCGACATCTCAACAGATACAGTTGGCGGACAGGTTAAGGTAATGTATGGAATCCCTGCAGAACTCGAGAAGATTCTTGGGCTTACTGACCCGAGAGGAGACCATAAACACACATCCGATGAAGTTTATGATGCAATGAAAAACATCCTGTTAAACAACACACAGTCCAAAAACAAGCTTGAAGACTACGTTATGACAGGCTATGGACATACAGCAATGCCTATGACTGATGAAAACGGTATTTCCACAGCAACAAGTTTACCGCTTGGACTTTACCTTATCATCGAGACAAAAGTTCCGGCTAACGTAAACACAACTGTTGACCCGTTCTTCGTATCTCTGCCGATGACAGATAAAGAGGGCGCTCATTGGTTCTATGACGTACACGCATACCCTAAGAACCAGACAAACATCCCTGATATTGACAAGAGAGTAAGACAGCGTGATGACGTTGGATATGGTAAACAGGAATATCTTGACACAGCAACATCTTCCGAAGGTGAGATTGTTGATTATATCGTAACATCTCATCTGCCAAAGATTACAAGTAAGGCAACATTCCTGACAAAGTACACCTTTGTCGATACAATTGCAAAAGGCCTCACATACAACCGTGACCTTTCTATCTATTTCTACGACAATGAAGCAGATGCAAAAGCGAATAAAACTGACGCAGCCGTTGCTCACTGGGATGTAAATTCTGAAAACTTCAGAAGCAGCTACAATGCAGCATCTGAGAAGGCTTCTCAGTGTACAGTTCAGATGACAGAAATGGGTCTGAAAGAAATCAACAAATATGACTCTGATACACAGATTGAAACAAACTACTCTGGAAGATGGATGGTCCTGTCTTACAGTGCAACAGTAAATGCTGATGCTTCTCCAATCCTTGGAGATTTCGGTAATAACAATGACGTAAACCTTACATGGAGACGTTCCAATATGGCAAAAGAGGACAGACTGGAAGATAAGTGCCGTGTATTCTCTTATGGATTAGATATTAAGAAAGAATTTCTGGCAGAAGATGATAATGTCAACAAGGGTAACCCTACTGATGTAAAATTCTCTTTAAAGAATGCAACTGACGGACATTACATCGTAGCAAGACAGGATAAAGCAGGCTCAGGTATCTACTATGTTGTCGATGCATCCAAGAAAGTTGTTGGTGGCGCAGATGGACTTGATGAGGAAGCAGCTCGCGATGGAGCTACAGCATTTACACCTTCTGCTGACGGAACACTGATTATCAACGGTCTTGAAGCAAATGATTACATCCTTACCGAGACTCATACTTCAAGAAACTACAATCTTCTTAAAGACCCGATTAAGATTTCTATTCATCAGACACAGGATGAGTTTGTTCCATCCAAGACTACACTGTATGATATCGTAGAAATCACAAACAATCCGAACAAGACTTGTATTGAAACAAACGGCGAAAGAGCACATGCTGAAGTTGATGGCTCTAAAACTGAGATGACACCTGATACATTTACGGTAGATAACAAACCGGCAAGCGGAAATTCTTCTGTTTCCACTAACGCACGAGTAAAAATGAAAATCGTTAATACACCATCTGGAATCCCTCAGCTTCCAGCAACTGGTGGCGCTGGTACCATCGCATTCACAGTGGCAGGATGCACAGTAGCATTCGCTGGTGTTATGATTGCAACCAGAAAGAACAAAAAAGACGACGAAAATAAATAATATTCGTTGATATATTAAATCCGGGCGGGAGCTTTCACGGGCGCCCGGCCGGATTATTTTTTTGCAGAAAGGAATTCTTATAAATGCAAAGCAAATCTGTAAAAACGCATAAAAAAATGCCTAAAAGAAGAAAAAAGCGGAAGATAAATATTGGAAAAATATTGCTCGTTTTTTTTACAATATGTATTTCTTTATGTTTGATACTATACCCATATGTTTCAAATTATATTTTTGAAAACAGGGCGGATGGAATAGTTGAAGCAGTTGAAGAGCAGGCAAATTCGGCAGAAGAAAGCCGGTATGCAGACGATATTGAGGCGGCAAAAGCCTACAATGAAAATCTTGCAACTGGGAAGATAAAATTAAAAGACCCGTTTGATGAAAATTCAGAAGATGAAGAAACAAAAGAATATACATCACTATTAAACATGACAGATGATGGAGTTATGGGGTTTATCAGAATCCCAAGCATTGACGTATCGCTGCCTATATATCATGGAACATCAGAGGAAACATTAGAAAAGGGTGCTGGGCACCTACAGGGAACATCACTCCCAATTGGAGGTCCAGGAACGCATTCTGTTATCACTGGACACACAGGGCTTAGCAGTGCAAAGCTTTTTACAGATTTGGTTGAACTCGAAAAAGGTGATATTTTTTTTCTGACCATCATGGGTGAAAAAATGGCATATAAGATAGACAGTATAAAAAAAGTGCTGCCAGCAGAAATTGACAGCCTTGTGATTGAGAATGGAAAAGATTATTGCACTCTCGTAACATGTACTCCATATGGAATTAACACACATCGTCTACTGGTTCGTGGCGAAAGGGTTGATTACGAAGATGCAGTTAATGAACCCTCAAACTTTGAAGTAAAGAAAACTCAATCCAAATGGCAGGAAGAGTATGCCAAATCAATCATCATTGCTTCTTCTGTATTTCTTGCCATGATGGCAGCTCTGCTCACATTCAGATATATAATGGCAAAACGGGAAGAAAAGAAAAGGCAAAAAAGAAGACGTAAACGAAAAAAGCGACGACAGACACAGCAGGACAAATCTTCGTCAAGCAACACACGCAATGGACCGCCTGAAAAACATAAATAAAAGAAAGAGCCTTAAAGCAAGAAAAAAGAGCCTTAAGGCTCTTTTTATGCATCCGTTTAGTCTTCTCCTTTCTTCGGGTGCGAATCATCATAAGCCCTTGCAACAGCAAAGCCGCAAAAGCCAAGTCCGATTTTGACAAAAATGTCAAAACCTGAACCCAAGATGAATGTCATCAGCAACAAGCCAGCGAAAAGAATCGCACAGCGGTTTGCCACTGATAACTTCAAAAATTTAAAAGTTACGCCAAAAACCAGCGCACATACGCCGACTTTTGTAGGGAGCACACACAGGCACATTACAATAAATGCAGCTGCAAGTGCTCTTGAGATTTTCCTGTTGTTAAGAATTGATGTCATCATACCATCAATTCCTCCTTTCTTTGTTTTTTTTGTTTTATTGTTTCTATATAAAACCTTCACAAAGAAGGCTGAAAAAAAAGAAAATCTATATATAAAGCGCTTCATCTGCTTGACGAACGCCCGAATTCGAAAATCGGAAAGAACGGAACACATATTCAAAATTTAAAATTCCATTCATAGTCTTATGTACTTATAAAATGACAAAAAAAATATCTAATAAAAAACGTGTATAAAATTTTGCCGTTCTGTAAATTTTTCGGCATATTGTTTTTGCAAAGAAAAATAAGGAGAAAAAAATATGGAAAAAGATAATGTTACAACAGAAGATAATATTTTTGATATAGAAATTCCTCAGGATGATATTTCACCAGATACAGATTCATTAAAATATCTGGCGAATATCTTAATCACACAGGCGGAAGTGTGCAATCTTGCACGACAGGTGGTTGATTCAATCATGCCGGGGCTTACAGGCAGTGCAAATCTCAGTATGGTAAAGTTCATGCCGCTTAACCAGGAAGGGAATTATCTGTATGACAGGATTCAAAACGCAGGTAATCATGTACCTGTTATAGCAATGGTTGGAAATGATGATACATATGAATATCTTATCAATATAATCCCGGATTACGGCGGAGTGCCTGGCAGCGAGACTGAACCGGCTGAAATGCCGAAAGGTGCAAGTGCCTCATTAATCAGGACGCTGAAAGAAGGAGACAGAAAAAAGTCATGGCAGTATGATTTTTCAACCCATACATGGAATGAAAAATCGTGTATGGAGTGCACAGGTTTTACAGAAAAACAGTTCGATATCGTTCATGGATGCGGGTATCCATATTCACCACATGCAATGCTTATCATTATGGCAAGAGACAGCTTTGGAAGCCTTTCTGATGACGACACTGATATGCTTTATGAAAAAAACCGGCAAATCCTTACACTCGCAGATAAGACAAGGTTATTTACATCAATGTCATGGATGTTGGATGAAAGAGATAAAATTATCATACGCCCGGCTTCAGTAGATGCACGGGACGGTCTTGCAGTAGTATACAGAAATGACAAATTTGGTTTATATACAAGTGCAAAAACAGAGCTGTTTGACTGTGTATACGAGACAGAAGATATTGACAAGATGGCAAGCATTCTGGATGGAATGTTGAACAGGAAATTTGAACGCGGGACGGTTGCAATTGTACCGTTATCAAAAACCGCTATTGCGATTATGGATAAGCGTGGTGACTGCTCCTTTTTATGTGAAGGGGAAGACAGGCCGGTATCAGAAAAAGAAAACCAAATCTTCAACCATTACCTTCATCTGTGTGCAGTACGGGCGCAGAGCGAACAATAACATTTCAGACAATATGTGCTTAAACAGGAGGATAAACAATGAGAAAAAATAACAATAATGATAATATTAAAACAATTGACACTGGAGACAGAAAAGGGGTTATTGACCTCAGCTTCTTTGATAAGGTAAGTAATGAACTGAGTTACAGCGTTGAGGTGTGTGAAGCCACCAGGGATATGGTTGATGATGCTGCACATGATGCCGTAACAAATGCACACCTGGAGCATGTGGACTTTTCAGTATGTGACGCTGACAACTTTACAGAAGGCCTACTTTTAAAAGATAACAAAATCCGCGTTATCATTATGGAAGGAGAGGATGATGAATTTTATTACATCCTGATTATAAGTGCGCATTATTTTGATGAAGATGAAGATGACGATGACGACGATTTATGGCTTGACGACACTGACTCCGAAGATGATGAAGACGGTGATTTTGAACTGCTGGACGATAATGAGGAAGACGAGCTGCTTCCGATTGAGGACCCGGAAGAAGTCCTGATGCAGATTTTCAAGGTGGACAAAAACGATTACAAGAAGTGTTATAACTTTGATTATGACAAAGATAAATGGGTATGGTTTGACTATAAAGAATTAATCGGTATGACAGACCGCCAGCTTCAGATGTTCTTAAACGAAGACGACGACTCCGGAGATACTGATATGATGCTGATGCATCGTGAACTTTACGGTGATATGTCTGATGAAGAGATGGATAAGCTGTTTGAAGACAATAAGGAACTGCTGATGCTCTACAAAGAAGTTTCAAAACTGGCTTATATCGATATGCTAAACGACAACACACCATGCATCTTACCATATGGAGATATTGACGGTACTGCCGTCATCTTTAAAGACGGCAAATACCGGCTGCTGGCAGTCCTGGACTATAATATCGTTGCAGAAGCATTCGCAACGGCAGACCTGAACGAGATTATTGAAACCTTTACTAACATTGCCGGCAAGAAACCGTTTAAAGACACTGTTTTTATCTTCCCGCTGTCCGGATACTCATTCATGTTCGTGGGTGAGACTGGAGAGTCTGATTATTTCTATATGTACGAAAAGAAAGACGGAAAAATGACAGAAAAAGAAGTCAAAATAAAGGATGACTTTGAAGCAGCTGTACGGAAGATGCTGGAAGAGGAAGATGACTGAAACTAAAAAAAAGAAGGCGCCGTCCTGCGGGTTTTGAAAGACCTGCTGGGCGGCGTTTTTGTGTCTTTGTGGATGTGGGAGATGTGTACGGAAAAGAAAAAATAAAAAAAGAAAAAATAAAAAGACAGCAGCGGCCTTCGGCCGCTGCTTGGTTGGTTGATATTAATTTGAAATCTTTGTGTATGTGTCGGCGATGTTACTTGGGAAGTTCGCTGTGCCGCTATTACCATTAAATGTTTCGCCAGCTGTGTTCTGCCAGGTGCCGGAGAGGTAATAATCTGTTCCGACAAATTTGAAGTTTGGGCCAGTGGTGACGGTAGTCAGCCCGCTACAGTCATAGAACATACCGTACATATTCGTCACATTCTGTGTATCAAACGGAGACAAATCCAAAGATGTCAGGCTGCTGCAGCCAGAGAACGTATAACTCATATTCACCACATTCTGCGTGTCAATCGGAGATAAATCCAAAGTTGTCAGACCACGGCAACCAGAGAACATAGCACCCATATCCGTTACTTTCTGTGTATCAAACGAAGACAAGTCCAAAGCTGTCAGCCCGCTGCAGTTATAGAACATTCTAGTCATATCCGTCACTTTCTGCGTATCAAGCGGAGACAAATCCAAAGCTGTCAGACCGCTGCAGTCAGAGAACATTTCTAACATATTCTTCACATTCTGCGTATCAAGCGGAGATAAATCCAAAGTTGTCAGGCCGTTGCAGTCAGAGAACATTCTAGTCATATCCGTCACTTTCTGCGTATCAAACGAAGACAAATCCAAAGCTGCAAGATGCCAACAGTACATAAATATTTCTTTCATATCCGTCACATTATGCGTATCAAACGAAGACAAATCCAAAGTTGTCAGGGCGCGGCAGCCAGAGAACATTTCTAACATATTCTTCACATTCTGCGTATCAAGCGGAGATAAATCCAAAGTTGTCAGGCCGTTGCAGCCTTGGAACATCTTGCTCATATTTGTCACATTTGATGTATCCAGCATACTCAAATCAATATTAGTAAGTTTACTTCTATAATAAAACATACATCCACTATTTTTTGCTGCCTGCACTTTAATGTCTTTAATCTGTGTAGAAACTTTCATAATAACACCATCATTTTCCGTCCACGCAACAACTCCACCATCTCCATCCGCATCAACATCAATTATTTCAGCTTCAGCAGGTTTTATTTCATCTGTAAAGAAAATTTCCGTTACCGTATCTGGAATTAGATAGTTGAAATCATTATATTTTTTTGAATCACTTTCATTATGCCCCTTAATTTCAAACGTCATCTCTTTTGCCCATAAATCCAAATCTCCAGTCATTTCAATCTGTGGTGTTCCGTCGTCTAAAAATACAACTCTGTTTCCTTTATCTTTACCAGTACACCATCCAACACAATCCCCAACCGCCATTTTATACTTTCCCTGCACAATCTCGCCGGCAGAGTTATAAACAATCATATTTTCATCCGTTCCATCTGCAAACTTTAATCCGTTCCCATGAAACGTCACCGTATACCCCAGCGTACTCTTGCTCGGCTTCGTCGTGCTGATTTTAATATCTGGAATTGCCCTTTCCTCATTTGTCTTGTCATCATCCCAGACCTTCGTCACCGTCACGGTACCGGTCGTCTTATTGTCCTTGAAGTCATACACACCCAGATTTTCATCTCCTGTTGTATCTCCGCTTTTACTTACCCCCCCCCACGAATTTTCTGACAATTCGCCGGCAGCATCAATGTCAGCAGCTGCAGCCGCATCGCTCATAACTATCTCTTCGCCAACACTCTCCGCCGCCAGCACAGGTTTCGTATTTACTAATCCAAGCCATCCGGCAGATGCTGTAATTGCTGCACAGATACAGAACATCCAGTTACTCCTAATTTGTTTTTGTTTCTTCATTAAAATCCTCCTTTTTGATTTTATATTTTTGATACCTCGCCGTATCGGCTCGGTACCAAGCGGCATTTTGCCGCTGTCAAGCGAAGCCGTAAGGCTGAGTATAGAGATTAAAATTAATATGACAAATAAAAAAATTTTTCTCATATTTTCGTATTCTCTTTTTTATTTTTTTCAGCATATTAATGTTGTTAAAAATTAAATGCTCAACAGAAGTCTGGTAACGAGCCGGAACGGCGAGTTATCAAAAGAGCTGATTAAGAAAAGGAGAATAAAAAAGATGAAAAACAAAATTTTAGCAATTATGTTAGCAGGTATGATGACAGGAATGATGGCAGCCCCGGCTGCTGTAAGTGCAGCTGATGTAAATCCACTGGAACAGCTGGTTAATGAAATGAGTGACCAGATTCTGCCAAATCCTGATGCGGAGACAGCAGATACAAATAATGACTCCAGCGTTCTTGCTGATGCAGGAAATAAAAACGACGAGATTGACCCAAGCTTTTCTCAATATGACAGTATTCTTGCACCAAGCTCAATCATCAATGAATGGATGCAGCAGCAGGATGCTGCAAATGCAGAAGAGACAACTGAACCAGCAGAAACCACACCAGCAGAAGATGAGTATCTTGCAGGTGAAGAGTTCGGCACCAGACAGGATACACCGAGCGTATGGTATGGAAGCTTTGCCGGAACGCCGGTTACAGTATCCCTTTCCGGAGATGGAACTTATACAATCACTATGACAGGTGATATGTATACACGCTCTTATTCGGGCAATTATGAACTGACTACAGACGGCGTTTCATTTGCGACAACATCCGAACCGCTGACAATGACATATTCAGAAGGCGGAGAAATCCTTGCTGCATTTAAGAATGGAGAAGAATACCGCCTTGTAAAGAGTCATTCTGATGAGGCTCCGGAAGAAGCGATTGACCCTCAGGAATTTTTTGGGGCATGGAAAACTACATCTATTTCAGAACATGGCGAAGAGGTGGCTTTTGATTCTGTAAGCGATATTGAAGAGTTGTATGTCCAGGCATACAACGGATATGCAACATTACATATCAAGATGTCTGATGGAACAGTGATTGAGTTTTCAGAGCTTCAGCTGAAGGTTGTGGATGGCAAACTCTGCTTTAGCATCAGCGAGCCGCTTGTTGGAAACATCACATGCGTAATCAATCCGAATGCAGATGATGCAGGCATTATGATGGAAGTTTCATTTGATGACAGGGTTGTTGACATGGATATGGAATACTGTATGGCTAACTGATTTCTTTTTAAGAGACGTTTTTCAACGTCTCTTTTTTTTATTTTTTTGCATATTAGAAATGCAAAAATATAATCCAAGAACAAGGAGGAAAAAAGATGAAAAAGAGAATATTGATGGCAGTTTTATCCGCAAGTATGCTGGCGGCAATGCCGGCAAGTACAGTATCTGCACAGGTATCAGTCGCAGTAAGCCAGGAAGCTATGGTAGGACAGTGGTATGGAAATTATAAAGGAGTCCCGATTACCATGAGCCTGCAGGAGAACGGAGATTACTCTGTTGAGGTAGGAGTCACTTCCCTTGGTGGAGAGTATAACGACGTTGGAACATGGACCGTGAGAGGCGATAAAATCATTCTTGATGGAAGCAATATTAAAGATGAGTTTATCTGTACAGAAGACAAAATTGAGTGTTATTTAAATGACAATAAAGTAACACTTGTAAAAAATGATATTACCGCATGGCAGGGATATGTGCCGCCTGCACAAAATCCAGATGCCACAGAAGCTGATTTTAATGGAACATGGAAGGCTGTTTATTCTACAAATTCTGGGTATACTCTTGAAACAGAAGTAACTGGGATTGTATCTTTCTGTAATATTGATGACGGAATCGGAAACTTTTTTGTACATACATCTAACGGCACAAATATAATGACTACATCAGAAGATTTAAAATTCAATGCCGGACAAATGACAGGCTCATATGTTGTTGATGGAGAAGTAGTTGAGGAATACACATTATCTCTTCTTGAAGATGGAAGACTTTTCGTGAAGATTGTGTACAATGATGGCAATGATGAGTCTGATATGTATATGGAAAAAACAACAGCAAAAGACATGGAAGATACAATGGAAGAAGTAACGAATAAGGATATGCCTACAGATAATGATACGACAACCGAAACAACAGAAGTGTCTGGCACTTGGCAGGGTACAATGAATGGTCCTGACGGTACAATTGTAACACTTTCTTTAAACAACGATGGCGAATATTCTCTCTCACTGGATGAAGTCCAGGAAGCAGGAAAATGGAGCAAAAGCGACAACGTTGTAACACTGGAAAGCGGGTTCTTAAAACGTGAGCTCGTCTTTGACGGCACCACGCTGACAAATGAAGACGATAAGATTGTTCTCTCTAAAATCGACGAAAAATAAAAAATTTTAAGAGACCTGTATTTTTCAGGTCTCTTTTTTCAATTTTTCAGCATATTGGAAATATAAAAAACAGGAGGTAAAAATAATTGAAAAGAAAAATCATTGTGGCAATCCTGGCTGTTGCCATGATTGCCGGAACGCTTGCAGCACCGCTTGCACAGGTTTTTGCAGCCGGAACAGAAAAACATGTGACAGGGACATGGTACGGCTCTTCAATGGGGATACCGATTACTATGGATGTCATGGAAAATGGCACGTATAAAGTAAGTGTTGACGATGGAAACGAAGAAGAAGGTGTCTGGACCGTAGAAAATGACGAATTCGTCATGGATAAGGATACTGATTATGAAATGAGCCTGCAGTTTGACGGCAATTCCATTTTTTTAGACGATGAAGACGGAATTGATTTTGAATTTGAACGCGAGCCGGCTGAAAAAGAAACAGAAGAAGTAAAAAAAGATGTAAAAGAATCTGACTTCATCGGGGCGTGGAAGGCTGATAACGTTGACTTTGAAGGAGTTTCAAGTACACCGGATACACTTGGTGTATCAAATGTATTCGCAGAAATCAAAAAAAGCAAAGCTGATTTTTATATCACTGGCAACAATTTCTCCACACCAATCAACCTGATTGATATGAAAACAACGTTTGAAGACGGCGTCTTACGCGTTGATATTGAAGAAGACGATGCTTCAGAAGAAGCAGTAAAAATAAGTACAAAAACAGAAAATAAATGTGAGTTTTATTTTACTGGTTCTAGAGTACTGAAAATGTGTCTGTATATTGACGGAAGTGTGATGAAGTTTGAGATGGAAAAAAGTAATCAAAAAGAACTTGCAAAAGCAAAAAGCGGGAACGGTACGATAGAGGTCAAGGCTGATGAGAAGGAAACCAAAACAGGAAAGACAACTACCGAGACCGTGGATGAGTATATCAGAGAAGCAAAAAATATAGTGTAACAACAGAATCTTAAACTTATACGACTGGCGCAAATCGCCAGTCTTTTTTTTTCGCTCCGAAAGATTCTGCATTTTATATACAGCAAATATATTCGCAAAAAATCGCCGGTCGCAATAGTTTCCGGCATTGGATATACAGAAAAAATCGATAAAAAGGAGCGAAAAAATACATGAATCAAAATAAAAAAATATATAAAACAGAAAGAGAAGGACAGATTGAAAATTAGCCGCCGCATTCTCGCGACTTCAGTCGTGCAGTTAGGCGGCTTTT
>ERZ836441.270-NODE-270-length-63314-cov-13.196241_pt1 | contig 63314 bp, 60 predicted proteins | sample MGYA00519686_ERZ836441 | MGnify/ENA primary metagenome ERZ836441 (study PRJEB31850, sample SAMEA3708800) | human gut metagenome | biome: human gut; feature: human-associated habitat; material: faeces | place: China | collected 2014 ...
CTCATAAGCGCTACTTTTTCTTCACTAGCTCTTATATCGTCATAGTAAACATGTAGTTATACATTTTTTACAAAGTTAAGGTTAAAAAGTCATCAGTCAAGAAAAAGGGTTTTAGTTATATACTAATTCCCTATAATACAATGTAAACATTTACCCGATCATTGTTTTGTGGTGGTTTATGCTGAGATATCTAACATATCTGGCAGATAGTCTTTAACAAGCGGCATGATTTCTTCTTTTGATTGATATATATATAAAAGTGATCTATTGCATATTTTTTGCTGTTGTAATATATTATTAATAGCAATTGGGGGTATGTGTTTGCGAACACATACTTGGAGGAGTCAAAGAAATCTGGCTCCTCTTTTGATTTACTCCAACATACCTTAATAATCTTTGAAATACCTTAATAATCTTTGAAATTTTTATTGTATCTTAAGCAAAAAAACTATATAGTATTAGTTAGTGACCAGATTTCAGAAACTTGTGAAGCCTGCAATCGTGGGAGGGTGCTGCGGCCCCTCTCCTTTTTTATGCTTTTCGCACTATTCAGCTAGGTGCTGTCCAATTTATGATAGGCAATGTGCAGGCTACAAAAGGACACAAATGGGCCTGAAGATTTTTTAAGAAAATCATTCATGGCTAAGTCAATGTCTACCAAGGTGCAGGTAGAATCTTATTAAAACCTGTTGGTGGCATTACGGCATATCAGATGTTGTACTTCCAAAATAAAATGGATCTGATCTAGTGACCAAATCCATTTTTTGCCTTTTGAATACGCAATGTTTTGCCTTTAATTGTCTTTAAATTCTTTAACACAAGTTTTCCCTTATCATTCAAGATATCTACATACGATTGATGATCTTGTACTTGTATCACACCAATGTCATCAACCGTAACACCATCAATTTCACAAATAGCCCCTACAATATCGCCTGGACGAATTTTCTTATTCTTTCCTCCATTTAAATAGATTTTAGTGATGCCCTTTCTTAAATCTTTTGATTTATCGACCACCACACGATTGGATTCTTTTAATGAATCTAAAACATCTAAATCACTTAAATAAACTTCACCCTCATCTTTAAATGGCAAGTTATAGCCTAGATATTCCTCTAGTTTTTCTTTTCGAACTCCATCATATTCATTCACTAAACTTATAGCTAAGCCTTGTTCATCGACTCTACCACTACGTCCAATACGATGTGTATATGTTTCTACGGGACTTGGCATATCATAGTTAATAATCATCTCCACTTTAAAAACATCAATTCCTCGACTTGCGACATCGGTACATACTAAAATACGTACCTTTCCTTTTTTAAAGCGTCGCATATGTGATAATCTTTCTTCTTGCATCATACCGCCATGAATTTTATCGACACTAACTTGATTCTTTTCTAAACATGCATAGACTTCATCCACTCTTGCCTGCGTCTTACAAAAAATCATACAGGATTCTGGTTTCTTTAATGCCAATAAATGAAGAAGAAACAATTCTTTGTGTTCTTCATTGACGTGATAAGCTTCTTCTAGAATATTTGGCTTATTTGTACTCGTTAGATCCACCTTAGCTGGTTTATACAAATATTTCTTACTCATTCTTTGAATCACTGCAGGATAGGTTGCACTAAATAAACAAGTTACATGTTTTTTAGGCATATATTTTAAAATAGCCTGCACCTCATCTAAAAAGTTCATATTCAACATTTCATCCGCTTCATCCAAAACTACATATTTAATTTTTTCTGGATCAAGTGTATGTTGTTGAAGATGATCTAAAACTCTTCCTGGTGTACCAATCACAACATGGCATCTTTGTTTCAAATCTTCCTTTTGAAATTTAAATGGCTGCTTACCAAATATAGGTAGTGTCTTGATTTTTTTAAAAGTTCCAATACGATCAAAATCTTGTTGAATCTGTAAAGCTAGTTCTCGAGTTGGCGTTAATACCAAGGCTTGTGGACTTCTTTCATCAATTTCTATATTTTGAATGATAGGAATCGCAAAAGATGCCGTTTTACCACTTCCCGTTCTTGATTTAACAATACAATCTTTTCCCGAAAGAATATTGGGAATCACTTGTTCTTGTACGGGCAGTGGTTTTTCATAGCCTAGTGTATGTAAGGCTTGTATAATATTTTTATCTAAATTCATTTGTTCAAATGTCATATTTTTATCACCTATAGAATTATATCATGTTAATAATATTTAACAGAAACAAAAAGTATTATAAGCTACAATAAAGGCATGAAATATAAAACGTTAGTAATGAAACAAATCAATCAACATACATATCAATATAGTATGAATGCACCTTTCGATAACTTGAGTTCTATTCTTTCTTTTGATGAAGAAATATTAAAAGTGAATTTCGGTAATGAATTGGAATACGCCTTAAATTGTGCAAAACGAAAAGAAGTTTTAAAAGATGGATTTTTATTAGAACCAAAAGAAAACATGACACTTATTGAATGGGCACCTTTTTTCGCATTATCTTTAATTTTGCAGTACTACAAATCATTTAGAAAACTACCTCCTGTTTTAATGAGTGTAGATAAAAAAACACAGGAAAAATACTCTCAGGAAGAATTAATTCGAAACTTATTTCAATAAGTTTCATTTTTTTATGTAATAATTTTCATAATAGCGTATAATCAAAATGAGGTGAACTATTATGAACATGACAACATTGAACACGCCACTTCCTGAAGATTTAATGAAATTAAAATGGAACGGGCAATTTAAACTGATGCAGGAAATGATTGATTTGCGTCTTCAAAAAGATATTCCTGCCAAATTGAAGGAGCGTTTAGAATTAGAAAAAGAATTGATTTCTCGTCTTCCTGAAAATTTTACGTATTCAAAAGAAGATGCGATTGAGTTATTAAAATCCAAAATTGAAGATTTTAAAGATGAAGAATTTGATGAATTATTCAAAGACAATGCGTTTGAATGGATTTTCATTGAGAGAAAAATGTATTTAAAAGACAATTTCTTTGAAAACCTAATTAAAGTGCGTAAAGCTTATAAAGATCGTTTAATTGAAAAAGATGGTGCTGCAAGTACTTTATTAGATGATGTAATGCATAAGATGAAGGAAGAAAAGGATGTTTACTGCAAGATTCATGTCAAGACAAGTTTGAAGGTAGATCCTGCATTTGAAAAGCCAGGAAAAACAATTCGTGTTTGGCTTCCTATCCCAAAAGAATATGCGCAGGTTGAAGATTTTAAATTATTAAATACATCTCATGAAGGTCTAGTCAACGATAACAGTGTAGATCAAAGATGTGTATATATTGAAAAGCCATATGAAAAATGTGAAGAATTCAGTGTAGAATATGAATTCATCAATCACATGCACTATGAAGAATTAGATCCAAGTATCGTAACAGATGAACATCCAGATACTTGTCTTGAAGAATACGCACCTCATGTCGTATTTACAGATTATTTAAAGGATCTAGTTAAAGAAATCATCGGCGAAGAAACAAACCCATTATTAAAAGCTAAATTGATTTATAACTATATCACAACACATGTGACCTATTCATATGTACGTGCTTATGCGACTTTACCTTGTATTCCAGAATATATCACAACAGGATTAAAGGGAGATTGTGGTTTACAAGCATTGACATTTATTACTCTATGTCGTATTGCAGGCATTCCTGCCACTTGGCAAGCTGGACTTTATACAACGCCTGAAACCATTGGTAATCATGACTGGGCACGATTCTATGTAGCTCCATATGGATGGTTATATGCGGATTGTTCATTTGGTGGAGGATCCTATCGTGCTAAAAACTTGGAAAGACAAGATTTCTATTTTGGACATTTAGATCCATTTAGAACACCATGCTCATCCAAATTCCAAGGTGCTTTTGTACCTGCTAAAAACTTCTTGCCAAATGATCCATTTGATAATCAAAATGGTGAAATGGAATATGCGGATGAAGACATTCCAGGTAAATATATCATAAAAGAAACCGAAAAAATTGAAATCACTCTTTTAGAGGATCAAAATGCATAGGCCTATTATTGGTCTAACTTGTAATGAATTGGATAAAGAAAATCTTCCTAAACAGTTTATCAATGAAGCCTATATCCATAGTGTCATTCGTGCCGGTGGCTGTCCAGTCATTCTTCCAATCACAAATGACTATGATACAATTCAAGCTCAAGTTAATCTATTAGATGGATTGATTGTGACAGGTGGAATCGATGTAAATCCTATGACTTATAATGAAAATCCAGAACCTTTACAAGGTAATTCAAGTTTAGATCGTGATTATTATGAAATGCGAGTATTAAAATATGCCAATGAAAAGCAGATTCCTATTTTTGGAATCTGTCGTGGCATACAGATGTTGAATGTCTATTTTAAAGGATCTCTATATCAAGATTTGTCGTATTGTAAAAGAAATGTAATCAAGCATGCACAACAAGAAAAAAGAGAAAATCCAAGTCATAAAATCTATATTGAAAAGGATAGTTTTTTATATCCTAGCTTAAGTGATGAAGCTTATGTGAATAGTTTTCATCATCAAGCCATCAAGGATTTAGCACCACACTTTAAAGTTGTAGCTAAAGCACCAGATGGAATTATTGAAGCCATTGAACATGAGTCTTTACCCATTTATGCCGTACAATTTCATCCAGAAGCCTTGTCGCATAAATATGGCGAGATGCAAGATATCTTCAATGTCTTTATTAAAAAGTGTGAGGTGAAATAATGCGTATTCAAGAAAACTTAGAAAAATCAAAATATGAGGCAGATGGAAGCCTACAAATTCAAGGAACAACCATTCCTTATCATACAATTTGTGAAGACAATTTCTTCGTGGATGAAGAAAACAATCCAGTCGCATCCATCTTTAGTTATGCCTATTTTCGAAGTGATATTCAAGACAATTCAAAACGTCCCATCTTATTTATTTATAATGGCGGTCCAGGATGTGCAAGCCTTTGGCTTCACATGGGATTATTTGGTCCAAGAATTGTAAAATTAGATGATGAACTAAACCTTCCTACAGTTCCACCTTTTGAATTAGAAGACAATCCACATTGTTTATTAGACTTATGTGATTTAGTCTTTATTGATCCAGTAGGAACAGGTTTAGGTCGTTTAATTCAAGAAAAAGCAAGAAAAGAATTTTATGAAACACATGGCGATGTTCGTAGTGTTTCTAAATTCATTGAACAATTCTTAGCTCGCTATAATCGTAGAAATTCCCCAGTCTTACTAGCTGGTGAAAGTTATGGTACCACAAGAAGTGCCTTACTTGCAGGAGAACTTATGGGTGCAGGTCCTGAAAAAGCCGATACAATGGGCATTAGTGTCAGTGGTATCTTCTTACTTGGAAGTTACTTTATTGAAAAGCTTCCAGTTGAAGCAAGTGCTACAGACTTAATCACAATGGCTGCCACAAATTATTTCCATAATCCTAAAGATGATATTTCACAAAAAGACTTTATTGATGAAGCCTTTACATTCGCATCCACTGAATATGTTACAGCTTTATTTTTAGGAGATGCCTGCCCGAACAAAGAAGAAATCGCAGATAAATTAGCCTATTATTCAGGTATTGATCAAACCTATTGGTTAAGACACCATTTACATATGGATATGCAGAAAGGTTTTGCGCATAAACTATTAGAGGATAAAGGTTTAACTTTAGGATTCTATGACGGTCGTTATACATGGAATGATGATCCAGAAATCATGGAAGCTAACGTCATTGCGGATGATCCGGCCATGGGACAATATACACCTGCTTTCCAGACTGCCTATGGATTGATGCGTCAAGAATTAAATATCGCAAGTGATCGTATCTCAAAAGGCTTAGTCTTTGATGTAAATATGACATGGAATCGTGAATTCAAAACAAGTCCTGCCCAATCCTTAGCTGGATGCATGCGAAGAAACAAACAGATGAAAGTCTTCTTTGCCTCAGGTCTATATGATTTATGTACTACTGCAGGAAATGCCAGATATTTGGCAACCCATTCCAATCTAGATCCAAACCGAGTAACCATTGGTGAATATCCAAGTGGACACATGGCTTATCTTGGTAAAGAAAGCTTTGATCTATTAGCCAAGGATATGCGTGCATTCTTTGAAAGCTGTATTTAACACAAAAACCGTCAAGCGACGGTTTCTTTTTATTTATATTTCTTCAACATTTCTAGCTTAAGATTCAATAACTTTTCACTTAAGTCAACATAATATTCTTGTGGATATACAAAACGTTTGATTTCATCCCAAATTGTAGCAAGTTCCTTTTCGCTGTATGCACGAATTTCTTCTAGAGTTGGTAGATTATAAACTAATTTTCCATCTTTAAAGATTGGCACTAACATATCACGTACTGTATATGTATTAGCTGGAATCACTTTATATTTCCAACGTGACATTGGATGATAGATTGTTAAATCTTGTGTTGTATCAATGACTTCATCTTCTAATGTAAGTAAATCGGCAATGGCCATACCTGTTTCTTTATCCATAATACGATTTAAATTCTTCATACCTGGATTTGTCACTTTTTCAACATTGTCACTGATTTTGATTTTTGGGATTACTTGACCATCTTTTTCAATCGCCACCATTTTATAAACACCACCAAATACTGGTGAATTTTTTGAACAAATCAAGTTTTCACCAACACCAAACGAATCAATTTTAGCGCCTTGTTGGTGAATCAAAGATTCAATGACATATTCATCTAAGGAATTGGATACAACGATTTTACAATCTTCCATACCGGCTTCATCTAACATCTTACGAACTTTTTTAGAAAGATATGCCATATCTCCACTATCAATACGAACCCCTTTTAAACGGTATCCATTGGGTTCTAGATAATCCTTAGCTACTTTAATCGCATTCACAATACCTGATTTTAAAGTAGAATATGTATCAATCAATAAAGTACATGCGTCTGGATATGTTTTGGCATAATACATAAACGCATCATATTCGGTATCAAAACTTTGAATAAATGAGTGCGCCATTGTACCAAGTACAGGTACACCAAATTCTTTACCAGAATATGTTGTAGCACTTCCTGCACAACCTGCAATATATGCAGCTCTTGCTCCTAGAATAGCTGCATCAAAGTTATGAGCACGTCGTGCACCAAATTCCATAACCGCTCTTCCTTCACTAGCCTGTACAATACGACGTGATTTTGTCGCAATCAAAGTTTGGTGATTGATAGCCAATAGTAATGCCGTTTCTACAAGTTGTGCTTCAATAATTGGTGCTTTTACACGAACCAATGGTTCATGAGGAAATACCGGTGTTCCTTCTGGAATCGCATAAATATCTCCTGTAAAACGTATGGTCGATAAATATTCTAAAAATTCTTCATTAAATTGATTTAATGAGCGTAAATAATCAATATCTTCTTTTTCAAAATGCAAATTTGAAACATAGTCCACAACTTGTTCTAAACCTGCAAATACACAATATCCCCCGTCATCCGGATTTTTACGATAGAATAAGTCAAATACGACTTCTTTGTCTTTATTATCATTAAAATAACATTGACTCATTGTTAGTTCATAAAAGTCCATGACTAAACTTAAATTTCTCTTATCTTTCATTTTTTTAATCTTACTCCCTTACTTCAGAAACAACTTGAATGCCATTCATTTCCATCATTCTAAATGCGACATCATTAAAGAATGTAGCTTCATGTACTTCTGGTATATGATAGGTTTCTGTACAGTTTTCAACCACGATAATACGATATTCATTCATATTGTGTTCATTGAACCAAGTGTTTAAACTTAACACAAAATGAAGCACACAAAGATCTGTACAACAACCTGTCACAATTATATCACGATAATATTTCAAATCTGAATTTAAAAACTCTTCAAATTCAGGTGCCATAAACGTATTCGTACTGTTCTTCTTGATGACATGTTTCACAAACGGCTTTAAAGAATCAACTACTTCAGATTCTTCACTTCCAATTACACAATGTGCTGGAAACGAATTGAATTCACGCGTCTTTGGTGGATGTGAATCACACACAAAAACATTGTTGCACTCTAAACTTGTTAATAGATTTTCAATATTCTTTTCCACATTGCCAATGGCTTCATCATGAAGTGGACCTATATTCACAAATCCTTTTATCATATCCACCACAAATACAACTGGATTATTTAATTCAATTTTTTGAATGGATTTATAATTCTTATTTTCTAAACGTGCCATATAATATATACCTCTAAATGAAAATAAGAGTTCTACGCAGAACTCTTATTCTTCAACATCTTTGTTTGTTCTAAACTCCTTTAATTTCTCTTCAAGCATTGATTTGAATTCTGGATTTGCCTTGATGTAAGCTTTGGCAGCCTCTTTTCCCTGTCCAATTTTTTCTCCTTCATAGCTGAACCATGCACCTGCCTTTTTTACAATATTAGCATCGACACATAAATCTAATAGTTCACTAATATAAGAGATTCCTTCTCCGTACATAATTTCAAGTACAGCCGATTTAAATGGAGGAGCTACCTTATTTTTAACAATTTTTACTTTGACTTTATTACCTACAATGTCTGTACCATTTTTAATGGCATCTGCCTTACGAATATCTACACGAACAGATGAGTAGAATTTCAAAGCTCGCCCACCCGGTGTTGTTTCTGGATTTCCATAAATAACGCCGACTTTTTCACGAAGCTGGTTGATAAAAATAGCTGTACAATCATTTTGGTTCATTGCTCCGGCAAGCTTACGCATAGCCTTAGACATCATACGAGCTTGTAATCCAACTTGATTATCACCCATTTCACCATCTAATTCGGCTTGTGGAACTAAAGCTGCAACACTATCTACAACAACCAAATCAACAGCTCCACTTTCTACAAGCATCAACATAATATCCAATCCTTGTTCACCTGAATCTGGTTGAGACAAAATTAATTCATCAATATTAACACCTAGATTTTTTGCGTATACAGGATCGATCGCATTTTCAGCATCAATAAAGGCTGCTCGACCACCCTTTTTTTGAACTTCAGCAACGGCATGTAAAGCAAGTGTTGTTTTACCACTTGATTCCGGACCGAAGATTTCAATAATTCTTCCCTTTGGATATCCGCCAATACCCAAGGCATCATCTAAAAGTAAACTTCCTGAAGGAATAGGTTCAATATCAACAGCCGCTCGATCACCAAGTTTCATGACAGAACCTTTACCATATTCCCTTTCAATTTCATTTAGAACATCACTTAAAAGCTTATCTTTATTTGTTTCTACTTTTTCTTTTGGCATATATTCTCCTTTTGAATTGTTTGAATCAATATATCAATCATCTGCATAACAACATGTTCTCTAACATCATTTCTAGACAAACCTGTACATTGAAAGCCATACACTTGAATAGCTTTTTTTGATGCGATTGCACAATATACTCTTCCCGCTGGTTTTTCTTCCCAAGCATCCGGTCCAGCATTTCCTGTAAAAGAAATACAATAATCCACATCCATAATCTGTCTTGTATTTTTAGCCATCGCATACGCACACTCTTCACTGATTACACCATATTTTTGAATTAAGTCCACATCCACATGAGCCAATACACTTTTCATTGGTGTAAAATAAGTCACTAAGCCACCTTTTAATATGGCACTTGCCCCAGGTATGGAGGCAATCGTACTCGTAAATAATCCAGCCGTTAAACTTTCACAGCTAGAAATGGTTAAATGATTTTCTGTACATAAAGAAACTAGTTGTCTTGCATCATTCATTACATAGTCTCCAGAACATATTTTTTTAATTGATTGAAATAAATCAATCCACTATATAAAGAAGCCACTGTTGCTGCCCACAACAAAATTTGATCCATACGAATACCCATATAGACAAATGGCCAATCTTTCAACAATAAGAACACAAGCGCAAACATTTGTAGTACAGTTTTTAACTTTCCAAAAATCCCTGCACTCACAACTTCACCAGAATTTGCAGCACTCATTCTTAACCCATCTACGATCAAGTCTCTAGCGATCATCAATAATACGGCAATCACATTAGCCTGATGGAAATAAACCATCAAGATCAATACTGTATTGACTAACATCTTATCTGCGATTGGATCCGCAAATTTTCCAAATGAAGTAATCCAATTGTTCTTTCTTGCCAACATTCCATCAAAGAAATCGGTAATACTCGCAACCGCAAAGATCACAAACGCAATCACATCTCGAAGGGCTAAGCCACTTGTTTCATCAATTACGCAAAGAGTAGGATCCATACATAAATATACAGCTACAACTACCGGTACTAATAAAATTCTAATAATCGTTAGTCTGTTCGGTATATTCATTTTGGTCATATGTATAATCCCCCTCTTGTCCATAATATTCATCTGAGTAACCATAATCATAGCCACTATCATCATATTGTGAATATTCTTCAGTCTCTTTTTGATTTCCTTTTCCAACCTGTAAAGTTACGATAGCCGGTTGACCTTCTTGCCAATCTGTTTTATCAAAAGAAATCTCTTTTTCATCAATAGTAATCGAGTTATCTGAATACGTTTCAATACTAATTTCAAAAGTACAATTCTCGGATAATTCTAGAGATTGCGTAAATGTACCCGTATATACTTTTGTATCATCATTGATTGTTTCACCATCTTTTGTCACAGTGATCTTTGACTTTGTTGGCAATGTGATACTTAAATCTAATGTCTTCATATCCTCTTGTATATTTGAAAGCTGATATGCATTGGTTTCATCACTTATTTTTTCGACAACTAAAGCAGCTGCTTCCTTTGCCTTTTGACGTTGATTTGCCAATTTATTCGTTTCCTGTTCCTTTTTTGAAAGTTGTTCTTGACGCAAAGCCTCTTGCGTTTGAAGTTTCTGATTTGAAATGGCACGAAGCCCAAAATTAATAACAGATAAAGCGCATAAACCTACAATTCCAATCAGGACAAGCACTTTAATCAATTGCGATTGATTTGTACTCAAAGAAGAACTTGTTCGACTTACATGTTTTTGAAACCAAGATTTTTTCTTTTTAGTCGATGACTTCTTTTTCTTTTTTTGAACACTCGCCATTTGCTCTACCATTCGTCTTTGTGCCATTGTCAAAGCCATATCTTTTTGATGAGCCACTTCATTAATATCCATGTCAACTTCATCAGCGATTGCTTGCCAATTTACACCAATGGCATCGCAATAGGCATGTACAAAATAACGAACAAAAGAAAAATCATCCGAAAAAACATCTAAGTTATGTTCTTCGATAGCTTGTATATATTGAGGCGCTAGTCGCGTCTGATTTGAAACATCCTGAATGGAAAGTTTTAGATTTGTACGACGTTCTTTTAAGATGTGATAATAAGCCACTAAAACTCCCCCTTTGAAGTTTATTATAACAAATAAAAGGAAAGAATACCATGTTGTGCTATAATTATTTATGAAAGGATGAATGAAATGTCACAACTTAATTTTTCAATTGGAACATTTTCTCAATGCATGAGTTTTTCACCTCAAAATATACAAATCGATAATTTTGAAGACTGTACACTCTATTGTATTGATTGCGAAAATGTCCAACAATTCGATATTAATACACTGAACGCCACAAGTCCTAGCGTTTTCTTTTTCTTTGGAAACTTTGAAAAAATAGGACAAAAAGCATGGCAACAAATCTTTACGATTGCCAAAGATTTTCCTAATTCCTATTGTTTCAATACACACCAAAGTCAAAAGAATTTTGCGGACATCTATTGTGCTACACTTCTTGGTCAAGTTGTCGCCAATGTTATACCTAAAAAAATTCTTCTTGTCACTAATGATCAAGGATTTCATGGTATTAAACAAGCTTTAATGTTTCAAGGTAAAGACATCGACATCGAAATCTTGCAAACAAGAGATACATTCTTATTGCCATTAAAAGAAGAACAGCCAAAACAAGTTCAAAAAGCAAAAAAACAACCGCCACAAACAAATCAAAAGCCAAATGAGGCAAGTGATGAAGAGGTTTTAGAAGCTTTAAAAAAATATCCTAAAATCAATACACGCTATGCATCGATTGATGATTTAAGCAAATATCTAATGCCTATCTTAGCGAATAAACAAAAGAAGTGTAAACTTTCAAAATGGATTGAAAGTGATTACGCAAAAAAAGTAGGTCGATATAAAAAGGATTCGAAAGGAAAATATTATAAATTAAAATGATAAAAACAATATATTTAGCAGGTGGCTGCTTCTGGGGTGTACAACACTATTTTGATCAATTTGATGGCATCTTAAAAACAATTGTTGGATATGCGAATGGTAAAACGCAAAATCCAGAATATAAAGATGTTAAAGCAGGGCTTACAGGTCATGCAGAAACATTAGAAATTCAATATGATGACAAAATGATTTCATTATCTAAAATATTAGACTTATACTTTGATATCATTGATCCAGTATCTATCAATCAACAAGGTGAAGATATCGGTATTTCCTATCGTACAGGTATTTATTATGTGGAAAAAGCAGATTTAGAAACCATTCAATCTAAATACAACGAAATCCAAAAGAAATATGATTCGCCTCTAGCTGTTGAAGTAGAGCCTATGAAAAACTTTTTTAATGCCGAAGAATATCATCAAAAATACCTAGATAAAAATCCAGGTGCCTATTGTCATATTCCTGCATCAAAATTCAAGAAGGGACTTTAATTGGCCCCTTCTTTTATTGTGCTTCCCGCAACATATCCTGTTGTCCATGCGATTTGTAGATTGTATCCACCTGTTTGTGCATCCAAATCTAAAACTTCTCCAACAAATTTTAAACCTTTAATTTTCTTAGCTTCCATTGTCTGAGGCTGAATTTGATTAGTCTTGATTCCACCCACAGTAATCATAGCTTGTTCAAAACCTGCAAAATTTGCGATTTCAAAACTTAAGCACTTTAATAATTCACTAATACTTCTTCTTTGTGCTTTTGTGGTTTCATTGGCTTTTAAAGAAGCATCAATATATAATCGATTCATAACATATTGAACCAATCGCTTAGGAATCATTGTTTCTAATATATGGCTCAATTTCTTATTCGAAGAATGATTCATTCGTTCTAACAAAAGCATGTCTACTTCATCGATTGATTTATCACAAATTAAATCTAAAATAATTCGTTCGGGTTTTAAATTTATGACATAGCTTGACATGGCCAAAATTGCAGGTCCACTTAAACCTTCATGGGTAAATAAAATATCACCACATTCTTTATAAAGAACTTTTTTACCTTTCTTTATTTGAATTCCAACATTAGACAATGAAAGTCCAGCCAAATCAAAGTCTTCCTTAGTGCGTAAAGCGACTAATCCAGGATACAAATCACTTACTTTAATATCCAAATTATGAGCCCATTGATATCCATCTCCACTACTTCCTGTGGATACAAATGATTTTCCTCCCGTTGCGACAATGACTACATCAAATGAATATGTTCCTTTATCCGTTTTGATTCCAACAACTCGATTCTCTTCAACAACTACATTTGTACAAGCCTCATCCATATGTAGGATGACATTATTTTTGCGTAATAAATCTACAAACAATAAAACAACGTCTTGGCTTGAATTTGAACCGGGAAACATACGTCCATGATCTTCTTCAATCGTAGGTAAACCATTGGATTTTAAAAATTTGATCATATCCAAATTCGAAAATTGTGAAAAAGAACTATACAAGAATTTTTCATTGTGCACAACATGCTTAAAAAATTCATCTTTTGAACAATTGTTTGTCACATTACAACGCCCATGACCTGTGAGTTGTAATTTCTTACCCAATTGTTTATTCTTCTCAAACAATTCTACTTGATGTCCTTCTAAGCTTGCCGTATAGGCAGCCATCAATCCGGATGGACCGCCTCCAATTACGCATACTTTTAGCATAGAATTCCACTTTCTTCTAGATAAATAGCTAAGCCATCATGATCATTATCCTGTTTTGTGATGGCATTAGCACAAGCTTTTGTATCATCCGTACCATTGATCATACAAACACCACAACCCGCTACTTTTAACATGTCATTATCATTGGATGTATCTCCAAAGGCCATGACATCCTTTATATCTAAATCATTGAGTTCACATATTTTTTGTAGTCCATACCCCTTATTGATTCTTTTATCACAAAATTCAAGTAGTGTGGATTGTGTTTTAAAACCATGATAATAAGGATTCGGATGTTCTTTTACCCAAGCTTCTGCCTTAGGCATATCCTCTTCTTTCATACGGAACATGATTTTTGCGTTTTCATGCGCATAGAAATCTTCTAATTTTACAACTTCCAATTCTTTATGCGATGTCGAAGCCGAATGAATCATCATATCATCAATATGAACACAACGAATCTTTCCATTCCAATATATCATTGGATTACATTTGACAACTTTCATGATTTCCATAGTTTCTTTTAACCATTCCTTTTTCATCATGAAATAACTATAAAATTTTTGATGCACTCCATCCCATAGTTCTGCACCATTCATTCCTACCACAAAATCAAAGTCAAAAGGTAAATCCCAATACTCTTTATTGCGTTTTAATTCATCTGCTGGACGACCAGATGCAATACCAAAATAAATCCCTTTTTCATGAAGTTGAATTAAATCTTTCTTCGTTCTAGGTGTCAATTCTTTCTTTTCATTCACTAATGTCGCATCAATGTCACAAATCACTAATTTTGTCGTCACTTTAAATCCTCCAATTCATAAGTAAATCCTTCGCCATCGACTTCATGAACACTATTCACAATAATAAACGCTCTTGGATCCACCTTCATGATTTCATGTTCTAAATTCGAATACATTTTTTGTGGAATAACGATCATCAATACAGGTTTGGATTCGTTTGTATATCCACCCTTACCTTCTAAAACAGTAACTCCACGTTTCATGTTGTCTAATACATGATTTTTAATTTCAACCCATTGATCCGAAATTACCATACAGTTAATAGCTGTACTTGAACCAATCAAAATCGTTTTATCAATCGCGAAACCAGATGTGAATACAGATAAAACTCCAATTAAGGCTGGTTCTACACCATATGTAGACATTCCCAATAATACAGTTAAAGCATCAATGATCATGACGGAATTTCCAGAAGAAATATGCGTATATTTATGAATCAATAATGCAGGAATATCCATTCCTCCTGTACTTGCGTTTACTCTAAAACAAAGTCCTAAGCCAATACCTGAAATCAACCCACAATAAATACTTGCCAACATGGGTTGCATCACAAATGTATCTTTTGGAAATAAAGTTGTCACATAAGTCAACAAAGAAACGAAAAACGAATAACTAAATGTTGAAATTAATGATTTCAATGCGAATGCCTTTCCTAAAAAAACGGCTCCCACAATATAAAGTCCAATCATCAATATGTTGATCAACCATACCGATGGAATAAATGGCAACAACGGTTTTAATGCCACTGCCACACCGGCTACCCCTCCAGTTAATGTATTATTCGGTAAAACAAAAAAAGCAACCGACACTGCCACCATAAAATTTCCTAATAATACAACCAATACATCTTTTACATAATTTGATTTTTTCATATAAGCCTCCCCCAAACGCCACCTATATTCTATCAAAAAAGAAGGGTTTATGAAACAAAAGAAAAAGCTGGGTATCCAGCTTATCTTTACAACATTTCTTTTGCGGTTTGTGTAATCAAATCAAACAGTTCAATCACTTCAGGTTGTCTTTCATAGCCAATCTTATCAAACAATTCATCTACAATTTTTAAAATCTTTTCATGTTGTTTCTTATAGATTTTAATCATCGAATCATTTAATGTAATATAGATTTTACGCGTATCCTTTTCACTACGAATACGTGTAATCAATTGCTTTTTTTCCATACTTGTAAGCGTACGATTCATCTGCGATTTTTGCATACGCATATAGTTGCATAAATCCGTTGCGGTTACATCTAAATCTTGATTTTGATATAAATAACGACAAATCATCGACTCATTGTAAGGAAGATCTGGAGTGATTCTTTCATTATTGATAACAGTTGTCATTTGAAGCCATGCTTCTAATACTTGTTCATTCTTTTTCATAGTTTTATTCTAGCACAGAAATTGTGTATTTCGCATCATAATTTTGATTCACACAAATCGTTACCTTTTTATTCTTTAAATCATATACACAAGACCATTGTGTCTTTGATATTTTTCCTTGTTCGTTTTTATGCGCATCTTGCGAACAATCGGATAAAAGTTGCATAGCCTCATGTTTGGATAGTTTTCCATTTGTGGAACTTAATTTTTCATCAATAATTTGGTAGCGGTCTTGGCCAAAATTAAATTCTGCATCGGGTTGAGTCAATAAGAAATTTGTGGCACACTGATAATTCTTGTCTGGATATACAGCCTTCATTTCATCATCCACATACTCTACAACAACACTCTTTCCAGAAGCATCACAAATTTGGAAGTGATAACAACTATTCGCACTTGAATGCATGTCATAAGAAGATAATAATTCTACTGCTTCATCCACATTTTTGGCCTTATCAAGCATTAAACGAATCGCTGTTGTTGTTGTGATATCCACCTTTTTTGTATTCTGATTTGTAGGTTTTGTATCAATCAACAATACACCAACCGCTAATCCTTTTTCATTCATTCCATCTAGTGGTGCATAAGGGGCTGCCAAAGTTACTAATGAATCTTTTAATGTATCTGGTAAATGTTTTTCGTTGTATCCCACAAAGCCCAAATTCACCATGGAAACAGAGGCATACCCATTTTTAGGTTTCGTCTTCACTAATACACTTGGCGAATAATCCATATCAAAGTTGCGTCCAAACAGATATCCTGAATCTTTATTTTGTGCAATAAATGTAGAACAACCTAAATCCGGAATATTTATGCTTAATGGTAATCCCTTCATGACGTGATTCACCACAAATTCGACAAGCTCTTTATCATTGCTTGCGCCTTTTTCTAAAAACTCATCCAATCCATAATCCGCACTATAATCCATTGTATACATTGGATAAGCATCTACTTTTTTTAATGATTTTAATGAACTATATTCCTTGTGAAACAGACAAACAATTCCTATTCCACAAATCAATAATAAACATAATATAGTAATTCCTATTTTCTTTAATACTTTCATACATACTCCTTTAGTTCATTTTGTGAACTATTAAAGTATACAATATTAGTTTACATTGTCAACTATAAAAAATAGAGATGAAACTAATCATCTCTACGTCCTAATAATCGCAAAATGTATAAGAAGATATTCAAGAAATCTAAATATAGCTGTAAAGCCATATAAATCGATATCTTTTCATCTTCATAGCCATTCAACATATAATTCATTTTTTGTATATCCCAAGCTGTAAGTCCAGTAAATAATAAGAGTCCAATCACGCTCCATAAGCGTACATCCATGCCAACTCTAAATAGCATGAAGAAAAATTGACTAAAGATCATCGCAATCAAACCAATCAAACAAATGTTTCCCACTTTACTAAGATCCATTTTAGTCGTCTTTCCAATAATGGCTAAACATGCAAAGTAGATAGCGCTAATGCCAAAGGCAGCTGCAATCTGTCCAGCACTATATACATAAGCCAATGATGTCATATTGATTCCCATTGTAAGTGAATACACAATAAACATCGTCTTCATTGTGGAAGCGGGTGTATTACGTGATAATTGACGTCCCATTGAAATCGTTAACGAAATTTGTACTATGAATAATAATAGTGAAATCATGGGAATTTGAATAATAAGCATGAATATACCAGAAGCATACAACAAGGCCGAAGTGATTGCCGTAATTCCAAGGCCTACCATCATCCAACTGTATACTTTATATAATGAATTTGTGCTAACTGAATTTGAATAATTGTTTGTATACATAAATAAATTTACCTCCTATTTTTAGAGTATTTTATGTTTTTTACATATACATTACAATGTACAACTTAATCAAATTGACTATTATATCCATCGATCTTGCAATAAAAAGTCTTGTAGATGCACAATTTTGATTCCCTCATCATTTCCAACATCTAAATCATTTAACGTTACTACATACTTAGGATAATTATCTTGAATATCCTTCAAATTCGAAGTTTCACGATCTGAATTTTCGGGTAATTGAACACAGACTTGTACATAGATTTTTTCATCTCTTATAATAGCGACAAAATCGATTTCCTTTGTACCTAACTTTCCAACATAAACATCATAGCCTCGTCTTTTTAGTTCTAAATACACAATATTTTCCATTACAGCATCTAACATATTTCGATTATATCCAAACAAAGCATATTTCAATGAAATATCTGCCAAATAATATTTTTCTTGTGTTTTCAAAATATTTTTACCCTGCAAATCATATCGTCTACATGGATAAATAATAAAGGCTTGTTCTAACCATCTTAAATAATTATATATACTTTCATTTGAGAGTTGTCGATTCTCACTCTTTAAGAATTTAGAAATTGAATTGGCCGAGAATGTCTTACCTGTATTTTCAACCACATATTTTACAACACGATCAAACAATTCTTGTTTATGAATACGATGACGACTTACAATATCTCTAGAAACAACAGTATAATATATGCCTTTCACAATTTGATATGCCGTATTTGATTCATACTCATTTAATGCAACAACAGGAAAACCGCCAAAGCGTATATACTCATTCAACAACTCTCTTCTTGATAATTGACTCTTAGATTTGAATTGTAAATACTCCCTAAATGACAATGTATATACAGGTATTTGTACATATCTTCCAGTTAGATAAGTTGAGATCTCACTCGACATTAATTTTGAATTTGAGCCAGTCACATAAATATCGAAATTTCCTTTTTCCAACAAAGAATTTACTACCTTTTCCCATCCCGATATTTCTTGAATCTCATCTAAAATCAAATATGAATATTCATTATCTTTTGATTCACAAACTAGTTCATCATACATTTGTTTAGCCGTAATATTCTGCGCTATATCCATATCTGTATATCTTTTACAGATAATACATTTTTTCTCAATTCCAGAAGCTAGCAATTTTTCTTTCAACATCTCAAAGATAGTTGATTTTCCACAACGCCTTACACCAGATAAGATTTTCACTAATGGTTGACCAATGAATGGAGCTATTCCTTCTATATAATCATGTCTATTAATAATCACAATATCACCTTCTTTATTCTAAGTATACCAAATAAAGTATATATTTTTAACATTTTTTACAGTGTTAACCTGTAAAACTTTAAATTAATGAATACTTTTTCAAGTTAAAAAGAGAATGTATTTCTACATTCTCTTACTTAATATCCAATTCAATAGGCTCATCCATCGTATCACTGACGTATTTGCCATTCTTTTTTCTTTGTTTCACACACTCTGTCAACAAGTATTCAATTTGTCCATTAACACTGCGAAAATCATCTTCTGCCCATGAAGCGATTTGATCATACAATTTTTTTGAAAGACGCAAAGGAATCTGTTTCTTTTCCATTAATACAAACTGCCAGAATTTACAACTGGCTGCGCATCATGGTTTCCACAAAGTACGACTAACAAGTTAGAAACCATAGCCGCTTTCCTTTCTTCATCCAATTCTACAACCCCATTTTCATTTAAACGATCCAATGCCATTTCAACCATGCCAACAGCTCCATCCACAATCATCTTACGCGCATCAATAATGGCACTTGCCTGTTGTCTTTGAAGCATAACGGCTGCAATTTCTGGTGCATACGCCAAATATGTAATTCTTGCCTCAATGATTTCTAAACCAGCATCTTTTACTTTACATTGAATTTCATCACGAATTCTAGAAGCAACCACTTCACTAGAACCTCTAAGACTTCCCTCATCGGCAATACCATCTCCTGTTGTATCTACATTTTCAGCTACATCATAAGGATAAATACGAACAATATTTCTTAATGCACTATCACATTGCAAAGAAAGATATTCCTTATAGTTATCTACATTAAATACAGCCTTAGCGGTATCTGTAACACGCCACATCACGGCAATTCCAATCTCAACAGGATTTCCTAGACAATCATTGATTTTTTGGCGATTGTTGTTTAAAGTCATGATTTTCAAAGATACTTTTTTCGAAGCCATTTCTACCGTGCCATTATTTTGCGTTTGAAAAATACTCTTCTTAGACCCATCATCCACATCTCCACTTTGATTCAGTTTTGTCTTTGCGGCAGGATTGACAGCCTGACAAAAAGGATTGACATAATAGAATCCAGCATCCTTTAAAGTCCCTACATATTTACCAAACAATGTTAAAACCAAGGCTTCTTGTGGCTTTAATACTTTTAAACCAAGAAACGGAATCCAACCAATACATAGCCATACAACACCAATAATAAAGAGTGGCCAAATCACTGCAGCCCCTACTATTGTCATCAACACTGCTGCAAGATATAAAATAATCCATAATATCATCATGGCCATGCCATTCTTTTTGTTGCTTAAAACTTTTTCTGTCATATAAGCACCTCCACTATCTAAATGATATCATTTTGATATCGTATGTCAATAAAAAAAAAGACAGGTTATTAACCTGCCTTATCGATTATAAACTTTTGTGTAAAGTTTCAAGAACTGTCTTAAGATCATTGACACCCATTTGACCTGGAGCACTCGCTTTTTTAGCAGCACCAAATGTCAAACAAGAACCAAATACTTCACCAGCTAAACGAGAAATAACGCCAGTTGCTGCCATAGACATTGTGATGATTGGACGATTAGCATGTTCTTCTACCATTTCATTTGTAGCAGACAATAATGTCAATACATCCTTTTTGGATTGAGGCATAACTGCAATCTTAGGAATGTCTGCACCCTTTTCTTGCATAGCACACAAACGAGAAATGATTTCTTCTTTTGATGGTGTTTTAAAGAAGTCATGGTTCGACATGATTACTTTTACTCCATTTTCATGCGCTGTCGTTACAATCGTTTCAACTTCCTTATCACCTGTATACAATTCAACATCTACTGCATCTACATAACCGCTTTTGGCAACTGCACAGTTTAATTCCACATAATATTCAGTAGATACTTCTAATTCTCCACCTTCTTTTTTAGAACGAAAAGTAGCTAAGACTGGAGTTTCTTTAAATACTTCACGTAATTCTTTAGCCATTTCTACTACAGATGCAGTATTTTCAACTTGTTCAAACCAATCCATACGCCATTCAATAATATCAGCTGGAGTATCTAAAATAATCTTAGCTTGTTCTAAAACATCATCCTTAGTTTTTCCACAAATAGGAACACAAATCTTTGGTACACCTGCACCAAATTCAACATTTTTCATTGTTACTGTATTCATTTTTTTATTCTCCTTTATTCATATTTTTTGTATACGCATCAAACAATTCGTCACCAACTTGTTGTCTGATTTCTTCATAAACCGAACTTAAACGGTTTCTCATTTCATTTAATACTTCTTGTGATAAATCAATCTCTTGTGTACCACTCTCTTTAATAATGCTTAAGCGATCCGACACACGTTTATCACATTGTTCACGCGAATAATCACGTGCATTTTGTGCTGCCTGATTCACGATTTTTTTATCTTTAGTTGATAAACGATTATAAAAATCTTCATTTACAATCATCGAAAGCAAATGTGGTAAATGATTGGTCTTCACAACATAATCCTGTTGCTCATAGATTTTCCCAGATACAATGACTTCATAAGGATTTTCTTGCGCATCAATCGTTCCTTGCTGCAAGCCAATGTATACCTCACTAAATGCCATTGGCGTAGGATTGGCTCCAATGGATTGCCAGAAAGCTAAGTGATATTTATTTTCCATTGTACGAATCTTTTGGCCTTTAAAATCATCTAAAGATTCAATCTTTTTATTTGTCGTCATGACACGGAAATTTTGATCACTCATCGCAAGCAATCTTACACTATGTTCCAAATATACTTGATTGATTAAATTCATAAATTCTTCATCATCTAAAGTACTTCTTAAATCTTCAATATTTGTATAAGCCATAGGCAAGTCAAAAATGGCTAGTTTTGGAATAAAGTTAGCTTGGGGAGCCGTATTTTGAACCACAAATGGGATATCACCATTCATACAACTTTCAACCAGTTCTCTATCCCCACCAACAGTACCATTATGATAAGCTTTGATTTGAATTTGCCCATTCGATAATCGCTCTACTTCTTCAACAAACTTATTTGTGAAAATACCTGTTACTGTATCAGGCGGTGAATCATTGGCAATGATCCAAGGAAAAGATTTACTAGCCTTTGCTGGATCATCTTCTTTAGTTACACAGGCCGTTAATGAAAAGGCAGTTATCATCGAAATTAAAACGGAAACTATTTTTTTCATACATACCTCCTATGCCACGAATGCCAAAGAAATTTGTGGAATAAATGTAATCAACAATAAAGCGATAAAGAAGAAACCAATTAATGGCAACGCTTTTTTCGCAATATTCATGACAGGAATATCCACTAAAGAACTGGCTACAAATAAGTTGATTCCGATTGGTGGTGTCACAAAACCAATAGCTAAGTTCACAACCATAATAATTCCAAAGTGTACCGCATCTACACCAACACTTTGAGCAATTGGAAGTAGAATCGGTGTCAAAATCAAGATGGCTGGACTTGTATCCATTACCATACCTACAATCAACAATAAGATATTGATCACAATCAATACAGCTACTTTTCCATGAATCGTATTCAAAATAAAGTTTGCTGCTATATCTGGAATTTGAAGTAGTGTAATAATTCTTGAAAAGGCAACGGCCGAGGCAAGAATAAATAAGATTGGTGCAAATGTTTTGATGGATTCTACAAATACGTCATATAAGTCTTTTACACGTAAAGATTTATAGATAAACATCGAAATAAATAAAGCGTAGAAAACCGAAATTACAGCCGCTTCTGTAGGACTTGCCACACCTGAATAGATACATCCCAAAATGATTACGGGTGTTAAAAGAGCCCAAAAGCTTTCAAAGAAAACTTTTTTAAAACCTTTATTATGAAGCGCATTTACTTCTTCATTGATCTTATCTTTATCTTCACCATGTTTTTTACAATAGTAAAATGCATAAATCATCAATAGTGCAGCAATCAATAAGCCTGGAACAATACCAGCCATAAACATCTTTCCTACACTTGTACCACTTGCCATACCATATAAGATAAATGGAATACTTGGAGGAATGATTACGCCTAGACCACCGGCAACCGCAACAATAGCTGTGACAAACGTCTTGTCATAACCTAATTTTACAAGTAAAGGAATGGTCATACTTCCTACCGCTGCAACCGTTGCAGGGGCACTTCCTGAAATTGCACCATAGAATAAACACGTAATAATCACCGCACATGGCATTCCGGCTGTTCTTTTTCCAATAAAGAAAGAAAACACATCAAATAATTTTTTACTAACGCCACCTTTTGCCATTAAGATACCAGAAAGCACAAACATAGGTACGGCAAGCAATGGAAAGGAATCGATTCCTCCAAACATAGCACGAATAATGTATTCTGGTGAAATGGTAAAATTTGGATCAAATAGGGACGGAGCCAAAGAAACGATACTAAGGGTAGACGATATAGGAACGGACAATAATAGAAGCCCAATAAATAATATAAATACAACGATGGCTAACATTATCTTCCCTCCCTTGGATCTTGATCAATGATTTTTTCATGATTCAACATACGTTTTACATTATCTAGCTCATATATAATTTGTTGGAAAGAGCGTATTGTAGCCAATACAAAACCAACAAAAGGCGCACATTGAACGTATGGCATTGGAAGTTGTAAAGCAGGGCTTGTCTGTTTTGAGGCAATTGATTGCATCAAAAATTTATATCCATGAATACTCAAATAAAAGAAGAGTACAAACAACAATATATTTAAGAATAATTGTGCAAATACATAAGCTTTTTTAGGAAACATATTGATGACTTGATCAACCTTAATGGAAATCCATCTTTTAATGCAGTAGCTAATACTGATAAAGCAAGACCAGATAAACATATATCTCGTTAGTTCTTCTGACCAGCTCAGTGAAAAATTCAGTATATAGCGACAGAAAACCTGAACTCCCATAATGCATGCCATTGACACAAGCAATATAATAAGTAGAATTTCTTCTAACTTGTCATCGAGCAATTTTATAACTTTCAATTTATCACTTCCTTTTTTTCATTATTTTAGCAAAAATACGGTACTTTTGTACCGCATTTTATTCATAATTAATCTTGCGCAACTAAATTTTTGTAACGTAAGTTCACGTACAATCCAAGTAATACACCAACAGCGGTTAACACAATATTCATAGTCATAACGCCACTTGGTGTCATGTTACCTGCAGCTGTTAAGATTGTGTAGTTACATAAACTTGAAGCAATCATAACCAATGCAGTCACTGTACCTTTGATTTTAGGGAAGATCATATTACATACGGATGTAGCAATCTGTAGTAATCCACCAGCACCAGCCCATCCAATTACGAATGCACCAATTGTACACATTGTTTGACTTGGAGCCACCAATACAACAATTAACATTGCCAAACAAATAGCTGGATAAGCCAAGATAAAACGAACATCTTTAATTTTACGAGTTAAGAATGAAGTTACGACTAAAGCAATCAAAGTTCCCATTGAATAGTATGTTTGCATAGCACTAGGATCTGCCCATCCAGCAACGTCTTTCGCAAAGTTTTGAGCACAGTTTAACCATAATTGGAATGTTCCTGTACATGTAAATCCAATTAAAATCATTGCGATAGATTCAATTGAGAAGTGTGTTTCTTTCATGCTGGCAATTAAGCCTTGTTTCTTTTCGCCATTTGCTGAATCTGTATCTGGCATTGGACAGAATAGAATCAATGCTGCAAGTACTACATAGGCAATTCCACATACCCAGAATAAGTGGTTGTAACTAGTTGCTCCTGTAGCTGTTGTACTTACGGCAACGCCTAAGAAGAATGGCAAGAACATCTGGCTAACTGAAATGAAGAATTTGATTCCCATTGTCGCAACACCAGGTGCATCACTAATTGCTTCCGCAACGGCAGGATAGATTCCTGTATCCAAGAATGAGTTTGCGATACCACCAACAATGGCACATACATAGGCAATTGTATATCCTCCGTTTACTCCTGCATTAAATGCGAAGACTAAACCAATCATATATACGGCATAACTCAATCCACCAATAAACATAGAAATTTTACGTCCTAATTTATCAGATAATGGACCCGCAAAAGGAAGGGCGACTAAACGTCCAAGTCCTAATGCAGCTGAAATTTTTGTGATTGACATTGGGTCACATCCCCAACTAGTCGCAAGTGATTCTTTAATCACAGCTTGTCCAAGTACTGAACATCCAACTCCATGAATAAAGTAGTTCAAGTACATAATAAGGACAGAAGGTAAATACTTTTTATCTTTCATGTTCTCTTTCCTCTATAATAATCTCTTAATTAAAAATCAAATCCCATTACTTTTTTAATGTGATCTACAGGCATTTCTTTTCCAGTCCACAATTCAAATGCTGCAGCACCTTGGTAAAGCATCATTGGGAAACCATTTAATGTTTTACATCCAACACTTTCTGCCATTTCCAACAATTTAGTTTTTGCTGGGGCATACACTGTATCTGTTACAATTAAGTCTTCACGTAAGAATGAAGTGTCTGGCAACCAAGTTTGTCCTTCTAAAGGTTTCATACCCATACCAGTCGCATTTGTTAAGATATAGCTATCTTCGATTTCTTTACGCAATGCTTCTTTATCATCTAAATCAAACAATTTAGCTTTACAATTTGTGTTTTTGTTGATTTTTTCAACAGTTTCTTCAGCATTTGCCCAGAATTTATCTTTACGGTTGAAGATTGAAAGTTCGGCAACACCATCTAATGCAGCTTGGATTTCAATAGCTGTAGCAGCTCCACCAGCTCCGGCAATTGTCATTTTCTTACCGATTGCATCGATTCCTGCATCTTTTAAACCTTTCATGTATCCAACACCATCTGTGATTGTTCCTGTTAATACACCATTGTCATTTACAACTGTATTTACAGCTCCACACATTTCAGCTGCTGGAGTCAATTTGTCTAAGTATTTTCCAATCACAGTCTTGTTAGGCATAGATACGTTCCATCCACGAACCTTCATAGCTCTAAATCCTTTTACTGTATCTTCCAAAGTGTCATTATCTACTTCAAATGCAAGGTAAGCATAGTCTAAACCTAATTTAGCGAATGCTTCATTGTGCATCTTTGGTGATGATGAATGGCGAATAGGGTATGCGATCAACCCAATTAATTCTGTGTGTCCTGTAATTCTTTCACTCATGTTCTTTTCCTCCTAAAGTAATTTTATTCTAAGTATCCCTTTGTTTTTAATGTGTTTAAAATATTACGTCCTTCAGCCGTACCATCAATAATACGACGAGCACGAACACTATCACCAATATTAACGATTTCTACATCTTTATCTTCAAATGCATCTGTTAAATCTTTCATCAATGGTGAATAGCTACGCATTCCTAAACAAACGAATCCATAATCAAAGTCTAATTGTTCGTTTTGATCATTGCGTTTTACAATAAAGTGATCTGGATGAACTTCCTGTAAAGCAGTTGATGTTAAGATATTTACATGATTCTTTTCTAACAATGCATATGTACCTACTTTAGTAACGATATCTAAATCTTTACCAACAACTGGAAGCATTTCTACGATAGAAACCTCAGCCTTACGATTTGAGAAGAATTCAACTACATCAAGACCTACAGCTCCACCACCAACAACAACGACTTTTTTACCTTCCATATCCATTGGATAGTTATCAATATTGTTGATCATACCTAAGATTCCTTTAACGCTGCTTTGTGGACGATCAATGTTTTCACGCAATCCAGTAATTGGAGGTAATAAAGGAGTTGATCCTGTTGCATTGACAATTACATCTGGTTTTAAAGCTTCTACAAATGGAATTGTAGCTTCTGTATTTGTGAATGTGATTAAGTTTTTCAATTTACTAGCACGACGAATCAAATAGTCTGGGAAATCTCTTAAACGTTTCTTTTCAGGAATTTTAGAAATTTCAACACTCAATCCCCCTAAGTGATCTTCTTTTTCAATCAAGAATGTCATGCATCCAACTTCAGCAGCAGTACATGCTGCTTCAAGACCTGCAGTACCTCCACCAATCACAACAACGTTGCATGGTTTCTTCACTTTTTGGTTCTTATAAGCTTCACCCTCATTTACACTCGGATTGATTGTACAACGAATTGGACGGTTTAAGCCAATACGGTGACCACTACATCCAATGTTACAAGAAATACATTTACGAATTTCGTCTAAACGTCCTTCTTTCACTTTTAATGGCCATTGAGGATCCGCTACAAATTGACGTCCTAAACCAATGAAGTCTGCTTGATTTGATTCAATAATTTCATTTGCGATTTTTGGATCACGAATATTACCTACTGTAATAACTGGCTTATTAAATTTTTCTTTAACTGCAGTCGCTAAGTAAGTTCTCCAACCATCTTTTAAATAATTGGCATCAATTTGGTATTGAATAGAATCTACAAGTCCACAAGATACATCAATAATATCGGCTTCTTCTTGGAAATATTCTAACAATTTTAATGTATCTTCCAATGTGTTTCCACCTGGTAAGAATTCATCTGCACTAATACGAATCAAGATTGGAAAGAAAGGTCCAACCGCTTCACGTACAGCCTTTAAAATCATTGACGCAAAACGCGCACGGTTTTCATAACTTCCACCAAATTCATCCGTTCTATTATTCGTTAATGGTGATAAGAACTGACTAATTAAATAAGAGTGTCCACAGTGGATTTCAACAGCATCAAATCCAGCAATCTGCGCACGCTTAGCCGCTTTTGCATAGCTTTCAACGATCGAATTGATTTCTTCTACAGTTAATGGACGAGGTGTAGCTCCACCTTTTTTATTTGGTAAATTACTTGCAGATACAGGCTGCATGTTGATTCTTTCAGCTACAGCACTTGCACCAGCATGATTTAACTGAACCGCAATTTTAGTATCGTGTTTGTGGATTGTTTCAGTTAATTTGAACATTCTAGGAATGTAGCTATCTAAATCCAAACGCAACTGTGTTGTTCCATTTGATCCTGCTGGATAGTCAACACACGCGTTTTCAACAATGATAAGACCAGCTCCACCTTGTGCTCTTTGTTCATAATAATCAATGTGCAAAAAACTCATTTCTCCTGTGTTTTCTGCGAAGTTTGTTCCCATCGGAGTCATAACGATACGGTTTGGAATTGTACATCTTCTGACTTCTAATGGTTGAAATAATGAATTAAACTTTCCCATTTTTTCCTCCTAAATGTTAACTTATTCACAAGACAACCCTATTATAATTATTTAAATCTATTGAAACAATTATGTTTTATCTATTTATTTATAGATTTTATCTATAGATTATTTTATAATCAAAGCAGGAGGACACCATGAATCTTAACCATTTATATTACTTTAAAGTACTTGCAGAAACCGAACACTATACGCAAGCCGCCAATATGTTAAACATTACCCAGCCTTCCCTATCGCATGCCATCTCGCAATTAGAAGATGAATTAAATTGTTATTTATTTGAAAAACAAGGAAGAAACATTCGTTTAACAAGATATGGAAAAATCTTCTATGAATATGTCACAAAGGGATTAAGCGAAATCGAACTGGGTCAAAAAAAGATTGATGCCATCACTTCCCCTAATCAAGGATGGATCAACCTAGCTTTTATTTATACACTTGGATATCGTTATGTTCCGCATTTAATTCAACATTTCCATTTTGATAAAAACAATAGTAAAATTAAATTCACTTTAAAACAAGGAAGCACAAGTGCACTACTTGATGGATTAGAAGAAGAAAAGTATGATTTAGTTCTTTGTTCCTATCAAGAAAATCGAAACAATATCAACTTCGTTCCTATCACAACTGAAGAATTGGTCGTTGTCGTATCGAAATTAAATCCATTGGCATTAAAAAATGAAATTGATTTGCAGGAACTACAGAACGAATATTTTATTTATTATAGTAAACAAAGTGGATTAAGACCATTGATTGATGATTTATTTCATTCCAACAATATTGAACCCAACATCATGTTTGAAGTTGAAGAAGACAGTGCCATCCTTGGTTTAGTTGACATTAACTATGGTGTAGCTGTTGTACCCAACATTCCCATGATTGATCATTTTCATTTAAAGAAGTTAAAAATCAAGAACCCACAAAAGAAACGTATTATTTATATGGCTACAGTAAAAAATAGATATGCACCTCCGGCTGTACATTCATTTTGTAACTTCATTATTCAAAACTCGAATATAGATTAAAAGAAGAAATCTGAAATTGATTTCTTCTTTTGTCTAATAAGTTTTCATATTGAATATAGTTTCTTAAGAAAGTAACATGCACATAAGTATACCAGGTCAACTCATTGAAACAATATGGATTTTTTCTTTTCTTTAATATAACATCAATCCAAACACATCTGTCTTCATGTTATCGAAGCCTCCTTTTAACTCTATCATTTCCTTTTTAACTTTGGTAACGTTAAAAGTGAAGTTTTTGCGTTAAATCATTTCAGGCATAATAAAAGGCAAAAACGTCAACAATTTCAGGTTTATGAAGTACGCTTTTGCCATAAATATTATATTAAATCAAGAAAAAAACGTGAATTTTTTCTTTTAGTCCAATAATAAATTTTCATATTGAATATGATTTCTTAAAAAAGTAATGCCTGCTAAAGCAAGTGCACAGCCTAGTCCTGAATAAAAGAAGACAATAAAGATATCTGAAAAAATGCCCATAGCTCTAAAGCCAATACCTCCACCCATCATGCAAGCCATGATCATATAGGCTTTTAAATCAAAGAAGTACCAGAATGGACGTAGTTCTTCATAGCCCATAATGCGTTTTGTATATTTTTTGTTCATCTTGATAAACATCATTCCAAATACATAAAATACAACAACTGTTAATATATATAAACTTTCATTCTTTCTGTCAACACTTATATTGAATCATGAATGTATTCGAAAAGCTTCTCATATACATTTATTGAATCAAGTACTTTTCAAACGCCTTTTCGACATCCAAATTAAAATTACGAAATAATAATATTAACCAAACAAGAATAGCTACAATTGCGACATATGCACTTAAATAATAAGATAGAACAGATCCTATACATAGAATCACAAAATAGATGAAACATTGATTACGCATATCTCTAGAAATATATGCCTTGTCATACTTTTCTGGATGGTTCAATGTATTAAAGCCAGAAACATAATTTGCACCTTTTTCTTTTAATAGCGCAAATATAATGCTTAATATTAAAAACAATAAAGCTAGTATTGTGCATATACAAAATCCAATATTCATAATAATCACCACTCTTATTATACTCTTTTGAAACTATTTTCTGCTTTTTACATTTATTTTCATTTAAGGGTTGCCAGTTTCAATGAAATGGTGTATCCTATGCATATGAACAATTCAAGACAATATTACTACTACTTTAAATAGCCCTGAAAAAAGCCATATGTATACGATGGTTATTTTTAAGTTTCAGGGCGTTACACAAAAGCATTTCTAATTCGAAATGCTTTTTTTCACATTTAAAGAGCTGTTCTAGAAAAGAGGAAATGATATGAAATACGGATTGATAGGTGAACACTTGGGGCATAGTTTCTCCAAACAAATTCAGACAAGAATTGCAGAGATTGTAAATGCAAAAGATTATGACTACCAATTAGTAGAATTAAATAAAGAAGAATTCAAAGAATTTATGGAAAAGAAAGATTTCAAAGGAATCAATGTGACTATTCCATATAAAAAAGATGTCATTCCTTACTTAGATGAAATGGATGAGAGTGCTAAAGCCATTGGTGCTGTCAATACAATCATCAATGTAGATGGCAAATTAAAAGGATTCAACACAGACTTTGGTGGATTCTTATATATGGTTAAAGCACACAACGTACATATGGAAGGCAAAAAAGTCTTGATTATTGGTAACGGTGGTGCTTGTGCAGCAGTTAAAGCCGTTTGTGAACATGAAAAAGCCAAAGACATTGTGATTGTATCAAGAAGTGCAGATCGTGGTGCCATTGGATATGATGAAATGTATATATCCCATTTAGATGCAGATATTGTCGTCAATACAAGTCCTGTTGGAATGTTTCCAAATATTGCGAATGCACCAATTGATGTAAGCTGGTTCCATAAATTAGAATGTGTATTAGATGTTGTATACAATCCAATTCTTACTCGTTTATGTTTTGAAGCTCAAGAAGCCGATATCAAGCGTGTGATTGGTTTGGAGATGTTGATTGCGCAAGCCAAATATACATTTGAAATCTTTGAAAATATGTCTTTTGACGACTCTATCATTGATGAAATCAAAAAGGAGATGTTGAAAGATCGTTGTAACATCGTATTGATTGGTATGCCAAGTGCTGGTAAAACAACAATTGGTAAAATGCTTGAAGAAAAGCTTGGAAAAGAATTTTTCGACTTAGACGATATGATTATTGCCAAAGCCGGCAAAAGCATTCCAGAAATCTTCCAAGAATCTGGAGAAGCAGGATTTAGAGCGATTGAAACAGAAGTTGCGATTGAAGCGAGTAAAATGAACAATAAAATCATCGCAACTGGTGGTGGTGCCATTAAACATAAAGTCAATATGGACTTCTTACGTTTAAATGGAATCACGATCTTCATTGATCGCGATATCGATAAGTTAATTAGTTCCGATCCAAATAGACCTTTATCAAGTTCTAAACAAGCCCTTCAACAAATGCATAAAGAAAGATACCCATTGTACCAAAAATACGCAGCTTATGTAGCTGTCAACAATGCGAATATTGAAGAAACGGTAGACGATATTGTGAATGCCTATCACAGCATTTTAATTGATGCCGTTGCAGACTAGCGAGAAGGTTTATCTTCTCGTTTTCTTTTAAAAGGAGAAATCATATGGAAAATCAAGTTACTCAATTATTAAAAGCTATGGTAAAGCCAGACTATACAGCTTGTAGCTATGCCTTCATGCAAAATGGAAAAATTGTATGTGCCGATGCGATAGGTGTCATCGACAAAATCAACAATCAGCCAATCACAACAGATTGCACATTTAATGTATGTTCCATTTCTAAAATTTACTGCACTGTATGCATCATGCAGTTAGTGGATGAAGGATTGATTCAACTCGAAGATAAAGTTGCAGATATTCTTCCTGAATTCACAATGAAAGATGAAAGATACAAAGATATTACAGTACGCATGTGCTTAGATCATTCAAGTGGACTTCCTGGAACACAATGGAAACATTTTAGTGTGAGTACAACTTCTAAGTTTGACTATTATAGCGAAGTATTAAACTATTTATCAAACAGCACCCTAAAGGCAGATCCAGGAACTTATAGTACATATTGTAATGATGGTTTTACACTCGCTGAAATGATCGTTTCAAAAGTTCGTAATATGAATTATGAAGATGTCTTAAAGAAATATATTACAGAAAAGATTGGCGCAACTAGCACAAATACGACATATACAATCAATTCAGATTATCCTTTAGTTTCTGAAGGTAAGAAACCAAAAGAATACTTCCCAATTCAAGGAGCTGGTGGTATCACTACTTCTATGATTGATTTATGCAAATTTGGTCAACTCTTTCTAGAGCCTAATTCTATTATTAGTGAAAAGTCAAAAGCTTTAATGGCCAAATCCTGGGGCACTACATTTCTAGAATCTGATCTAGGCGCCATTGATTTTGGCTTAGGCTGGGATCTAGTCAGACACCATGATCCAGACTATGATTTTGGTGATGGAGTTCTGGCAAAAGGTGGAAACAGTATGTTCTTTAGTTCAAGACTGATCATTGTTCCTAAATACAATGCCGTACTCGCATTCAGTGAAACACATGATTGTGGATTAGAAGTTCCGACAACTTTAATGCGCTTATTCAATACCTATTTAGAACCAAATACATATCCAGATTATTCAGGAATTTATGCCCATGCCTTTGGTTTACAAAAAATCACAACCATAAAATCAAGTATGGTTGTGCAAGACAAAACAGAAAAAGGCTGGATCATGAGTGATTTATTAAATTATTCCAATGGCAAATGGACCAACGAAAAAGGAAATCAAATCTTCTTTGAAGGGGATTATCTTTTAAAGACAACAAGAAATCGTACGGTTGCGTTTGCACAAAAAGCCAAAAAACAAGAACTCAACTCAGTCTGGAAATCCAGATTAAACAAGAAATATATTGTGTGTGATACAACTTATTATGATATTGTCACAAACCAGATGTTATGCAGTGTTGAATTTAATAGGACAGAAGATACACTATCATTGATTGTTCATGGTAATAAATCTGAACCAGTCGTATCTGAATTTCCAATTGAAGTAATCGATGATACACATGCCAAAAGCTATTTAAATACGCCTTGTAACGGTTCTAGAGATCGTATTGAACCTTACTTTGAAGATGATAAATTATATTGTGCTAGCTACACCTATATTTGTGAAGATGATATAGAACCATATAATTTTCAATTGTTTGAAAAAGAAAATCAAGTCTACAAAATCAACAACACTTTAGAAGTCTTACCAACGATTTGTGAAAATCATCGAATTCTAGTATTAGATGCAAATGGAGATTTATACTATGATTCAATGGATGTCGAAGAATATAAACCAATTGAATCTGGATTTATCATCTTGGTTTAACCTTAACGTGGATGGAAGTAATATACTCCTCCACTTTTTTTGTTTCATGTATATCAATCAATAAAAATTCTAAGAATGGTCCTTCGATTTTATAATTGTGTTCTTGAATCCAATCTTTCATTTTATAAAAGATCTGATTTGTACGATCATACTGGCCTGAATACGTATATGTACAATACATGCCTTCATCTAGAATGAAATCGTGTTTTTCTTCTTGAGTTAAAATAAATACACTTGTATAGACGAATTCATCATTTTTATATTCGACTACACTGCCTGAATCCATGTTTCCTAGCACTGAAATATCTTCTTCCATCGATTCTGTAAGTTTTGTCAGTAAAAAATCGATTTTTTCATCTTGATCAATTTTTTCTTTTAAATACCGACAATATCTTTTGGGATATGCTTCAATTTTGCATGTATTAAAATCAATTTGTTTGGTACGATCCAAATCTTCAATACGTGTTTGAATGGAAGACAATGTAGATTGTAAATCTCGAATCTGTCTTTGAATCAGCTTTTCTTCTTCCTTTAAAAACGCAATCGTATTATTTACGCTTCGATTGTCTAAATATTCCTTAATTTGTGATGTATCATACCCTAGTTTTAAACAGTCACGAATAATATTTAAAATATAGATATCATTCAGTGTATATAATCGATAATTGGATTTTGAGCGCATTGGACAAATTAATCCTACTTCTTCATAGTATCTTAAAGAGTCTGTTTTAATATTGTATAATTTAGCGATTTCATTAATTTTATAATACTTTTTCATACCATCACCCTTGACCTTAGTATTATACCAAGGTTTACACTGTAATTGGTGATTTTATGTTGAAACAATATCTTAAGTTTGTCATACCATCCATATGTTCGATGGTTATCTTTAATCTATATACTTTAGTAGATGGTATATTTGTTGCCCACTACCAAGGCGATACGGCATTAGCTTCCATAAACGTGGCTAGTCCATATGTTACAACCATTTTCTCCATTGGAGTCTTGTTTGCGATTGGATCAAGCACTGTCATGTCAATCTATCGTGGTGCGAATGAAGAAAGAAAAATGCATGAAGTATTCACAATGAATACCATCACAATTTCTTGTGTGGCCTTATGCATTGCGGTTTTATCTTTTATAAATTCGCATCATATTACAGAATTTTTAGGAGCCAATGAAGATGTATTTAACTATACAGATACCTACATAAAAGTATTATCCTGCTTCTCCTTCTTTTATATTGTATCTTATTGTTTTGAAGTTCTCTTAAAGGCCGATGGCTTTCCACAAAAATCCATTATAGGTATTTGTCTAGGAGCTGGAACCAACCTTGTTCTTGATCCATTATTTATGGGAGCTTTCAATATGGGAATTAGTGGTGCTGCCTTAGCTACAGGTTTATCTCAACTTGTAACTTTCTGCTTCTTCTTTTATCATTTTGCGTTTAGTCATAAATCACATTTCCATTTTGTGAAGGCAAACTATCCTTGGCATGAATATTCTAGAATTCTTTCATTAGGACTTCCCGATTGTATTTCTGAAATTTCGCCAGGCATAATGATTACAGTATTTAACTATCGGATCAATCAACTCCTTGGTACTAATGGACTCGTTACTTTTACCGTCTTAATGTATATCTATAACTTAGTATTGATGGTGATGGTGGGAACCAGTCAAGGAACGCAGCCTTTGGTTAGCTACTCCTATGGTCGAAGCGATAAAAAAGCCGTTTCAACTTTCCATAAATATGCACGTGTTTTAGTATCTTGTGCTGGAGTTTTATTATTCTTAATTGTAGAAGTATTTGCACCAAATATCACGGCTGCCTTTATTCTAGTAAATACAGAAAACTACTTTAATACCATTACAGCCCTACGCCAATTTAGCTTTGTCTTCTTGATTATGGGACATGTCGTGATCACTAGCGGCTACATGGTCGCTTTAGAAGAGTCTAGAAAAGCCTTTGTGCTTTCGATTTCTCGTGGTATTCTCTTTGTCTTATTATCTCTATTTGTTTGTACAACATTATTTAAGGAAAATGGAATTTGGATCAGTTGTACCGTCTCTGAAATCTTCTGTTTAGGTATTGCCCTTTATGATTTAAAAAAACAAAAGAAAATATAAAAAAAGACAGATATTCAGTATAATTTTGAATATCTGTCTTTTCTAAGATTAAATGCCTAAAAACAAATGGCAGAACAAAGCAGCAAGCAATGCACCTACAAAAGGAGCAATTCCTGGAACTAATAGTCCATATTGCCAATCATTATTAGCTTTATTTTTAATAGGTAATAATTGGAAGGCCAAACGAGGTCCTAAATCACGAGCTTGATTCATCGCAAATCCAGTTGTTCCTCCAAGACCCATACCAACAGCCCATACAATAAGACCTACTCCAATTGGTAATTGTGTTTCATATTTTGTAGCAACAGCTAAAATTGCACTCAAGAAAACTGTTGTTGCAAGTGTTTCGACAAAGAAGTTTCTTGGCAAATTTCTGCAGTTTGGATTTGTAGAGAAAATATTACGAATGGCGATTGGATTTACATTTCCTTCGCTTTCTGTAAAGTGATCTTTATACATCACATAACAAATCAAAGCTCCTACAAGTGCACCTAAAAATTCGGCAATAACATATGGAATAAAGCTTGTCCATGGAAGCATGCCTAAAACACATTGTGCAAGTACCATGGCAGGATTCATGCATACGCCACCAAAAATGTATAGACAAACACTTATGCCAAATGCCCATGTTGTGATTGCAAAGATGTGTCCGCTTCCGTGGTATTTTGTGTTTGTCAAAACTTCATCACAATGTACTCCCACACCAAATAAGATCATAAGTCCTGTTGATAAAAATTCCGCAATTAAATTGTGTAACATAAATTCAAATTTCCTTCCTTAAATATTTACAACGACACCCAAACCATCAGGAATGACGGCAACTTTGGCATCTTTTCCTTTTATTTCAAATGCTTTTTCTAAAGCTTCATCTACAGTTGTAGCTAAATCCATATGCATATCTTTCACAAGTTGAGGATCTACTAAATCGGAAACCAAAATAACTTTATGATGAGCTAGAATACGTGCACAGATTTGTGATGTCCATTGATCTGGAACGGTTTCTAAACGAGGAGTATGAATAGCTTTTTGTTCAAATTCTTCTGGATCTTTTACATCCGCAATATTGTGGTAGAATCCAATTCCACCATGTCCATCACGACATCCTGCAATCATAATGATAATACCATCAGGATTTAATGTAGCTTCAGCAGCTGTCATACCTTTAATGGCTTGATAAATATTTTGATCCAAAGGATAACCACCATTCGTACTGATTGCGATATCGCAATTGACTTTATTTACACTTGCCAAAGAACGAACAAAATCACAACCTTTTTCATGAGCTTTTTCCATGTCTCCGGCAAAAGAGCCAATAATCTCATGATTTCCATTCAATACGACATTGACAATAAAGGCAAGTTTAGCCGTTCTTGCTGCATAAACCATATCTTCATGGACTAAATTGTGCTGCAAATTTCCTGGACGTGACATTTTATCATTGATAAATTCACCACTATGATTTGCCATGATTGTTTTATAAGATGCAATGCCTGGCAATACAGATTTTCTTCCTCCAGAGAATCCTGCAAAGAAGTGGGCTTCAATAAAGCCTTCAGAAATCAATAAATCAGCTTCAGCTGCAACTTTGTTGATAATGCAGTCTCCTCCACTTGGTAATTGCCCGATTTTTACCATGGAAGAATCATCTGTTGATACGTGCATGACGATTTCTTCATTTTTTACAATTTCTTCACCATATTTTGCCACAAGTTCCTCGTGCGTACTTGGTCTATGAAATCCTGTCGCAACTAAAATACGAATACGCGCATCAGGTGATACACTACGAATTCTTCTTAAAAGAATAGGTGTAATAATTTTTGAAGGCACAGGACGCGTATGGTCTGAGCTAATAATGACAATATTTTTCTTATCTTTAGCTAGTTCTTCTAAGCTTTTTGAACCAATTGGATTGTCCAATGATTGTTCTACAATTTCATTTTCTGAAAGTGTAGTTTTATAATCGCTTTGTCTTCCCTCTAAAACACCAGCTAAGTTCTTATCTTCTAATTTGATTTTCATTTGGCCTTTATCATAAGGCACATTCATTTCAAACATTTTTATCTCTCCTTTTTTTTCAGAGATTAATATAATCCGAATTAAAAAATTGTGAAACCTCATTTCATGTTAACATTTGTTGTTTCGCAAAGTTTGGAGTATTGTTATAATCCAAAACTGGTAAAGGAGAGCGAATATGGACAACGAATACTTATTAAATTTTTTAAAAGAGAAAAATGTGCCTATTATACAGAAAAAAAGGCACACCTATTTAGCATATTATGGGCTTGAACAACAAGATACCTATGTGTTAAAAGAAGGGGTAATTAAGACAAGTATCATCCTGCATGATGGTCGTGAATTCAACATTTCTTATATCAATACACCTGATATTATTTCTTTATTAAAAGATGAAGTAAGTCAATATACATCGGCTCCATTTAATGTTCGTGTTGAAAGTGATGTGGCCACATTCTATAGAATTCCTCGAGTGTTATTTTGGAGTTATGTAAATCAAGATCAAAAATTACAAGATTATGTAAACGCATATTATCGAGAAAAATTAACGGAAGCTATTTTCCGCCAACAACTTATGATGATGAATGGAAAAACAGGTGCAATATGCTCCTTCTTATATCAATTAATCCATTTATTTGGTCGAAAAGTAGAGGCGGGGATTCTTATTGATTTTCAAATCACAAATGATGATATTGCAGGATTTTGTGGAATTTCCACTCGAAACAGTGTGAGTCGAATTCTTTGTGAGCTAAAAAAGGAAGGCGTCATTAAGATTGTAAATCAAAAAATATTAATTCTAGATATCGATTATTTAAAACAATATGTGCAATGTTAAATCTTAATCTGTCCATACATCCTTACCAAGTATTTTTTAGAAGAAGAGGTATTTAATGATGAATAGTATCACCAAAAAACTAGTATCTTGCGCTTTATGCATCGCTTTAGGTGTATTGCTTCCAATGGCATTTCATGTGATTCCAAATGCTGGAAGCATATTTTTACCAATGCACATTCCTGTATTAATTTGTGGATTATTTTGTGGATGGCCATATGGTTTAGCATGTGGAATTATTACACCATTTCTTTCAAGCGTAATGACAGGTATGCCACCTGCAATGATGTTGCCACAAATGATGATTGAACTTGCGGTATATGGTTTAGTAGCTGGTTTATGTACACAATATATTTCAATGAAGAATGAAATGACAAAACTATATATGAGTTTGATCATTGCGATGCTTGCAGGAAGAATTGTGAATGGTTTAGTCAATACATGTATTCTTAGTACACAAGGATATACATTATCTGTATTTATGATGGCAAGCTTTATCACTTGTCTTCCAGGTATCATCCTTCAATTGATTGTCATTCCTGTTTTGGTTCGTATTTTAAATAGAAATATTTATAAACAACCAGAAAAAGTTTTAGCTTAATGACAAGAAAGACCGAATATCCAGGTTTTAATCTGACATTCGGTCTTTTTTTCATCATTGCCTATTAAAATATTTCTTACCAGAATCTGGATTAAAATAGGTTCGAATATACCCATCCGTGGATACAACCACAAATTCATTGGTATTTTCTTTGTAGTATACATCATCTCCATCTTCTTTTTCTGTTTTATGTAAGGACTCTGGATTATTGACTACATCACTGGCACTCATTTCGTATTCTTTTGATGATGAAAATCCCATTTCTTTACCATGTTTTTCATAGTGAGACTCTAACAAATCTTCATTACGAAAATGGTATTCTTGATAGTCTACGACTACTTGTTTTTGTTCCTTAATTTCACATCCTGTTGGAAGTACAAGTGAGAATATACAAAGGAATAAGAGCAAATATTTATTAATAATTCTTTTCATATCGTTCTTTATACTCCTTCAAACTTAGTTTATTGGCTCCACCTTTTAAATTTGGATCTTTATATTGCGCTTTATCATCTTCCCATCCACATACTGGACAGATTTCATAGCTTCCTGGTCCAGATTGAAATGTATATTTTCCACAAGCGGGACACTTAAATGTTAATACTCTTGATAAGGTTGAAATAACTTTATCCATATCGATTGGCTTTGCAATATGTCCGTTCATTCCAATGGATAACGCTTTTTGTTTATCCTCTTCAAAGGCATTGGCCGTCATCGCAACGATTGGAATATCACTAAATTCACGAATTTTTTGTGTTGCTTGATAACCATCCATATTTGGCATTTGAATATCCATTAAAACTACATCGTATTCTTTTTTTTTTGACTTGTTTTACACAAGCAATTCCATCACTTACGTGATCTACAATCAATCCATAGTCAAATAAAAGTGTCATCGCAATTTCTGCATTTAAATCATTGTCTTCAGCTAGTAAAATGTGTTTTCCTTTAAGGTCTATAATATTCGTTTCTTGATTTTTTTCTAACTCACTTTCTTTGGCAATTTCAAAATGAAATTTCATTCGAGTTGTTGTCCCTTGATTGACTTGACTTGAAATTTCAATTGTACCATTCATTAATTCAACCAAAGATTTTACAATCGCTAAACCAAGTCCTGTACCTTTTACGCTCGTTTGCGTACCTGATTTTTCTCTAGAAAAGTCTTCAAAGGCATGTGGCAAATACGCTTCACTCATTCCAATACCTGTATCTTGAATCATGCATTGAAAATGGCCAGCCTCTCCTTCTTCTATTTGAATTAAAACCATACCTTCATCAGTATATTTAATGGAATTACCTATAATGTTCAATAATATTTCTTCAAGTTTAATTGGATCACAATAAATATATGGATGTTGAATTTTTGTCGTACATTGATACTCTAATCCTTTTTCATGAGCTAATTTTTCAAAGACAGAATTCAAAGAATCTAACACATCAAATATATTACATGCCTTTATATTTAATGTTTCTTTTCCACTCTCAATACGCGCCATTTCTAAAATGGAATTAATCAAATCTAAAAGAAATTTACTAGAAGAATGAATCTTGGATAGATAATCTTTTTCTTTTTCTGCATTTCCAATATTCTTTTCCATCAATTCCGTATATCCCATGATTGCGTTCATAGGTGTACGAATGTCGTGTGACATACTAAATAAGAAACGAGATTTGGCAGCACTTGCTTCTTGTGCTTTTTTTGCCTGCCATTCAATTTGACTTGCATACTCTAAATCTTTTCGATGGCGAATTTCAAATTGAGCAATGGCTGCCGTTACTAGAAAATCAATTAAAACACTCGCAATAACTAAGCTTCTTATTACATATGTATTGATCCAACCTTGTTTTGGCACAATTTCAAAATTCCATTTATTGTTGGGAAGCTTACATTTAATCAACAATGTATTTGAATCTATATTTTTTGAACTTTGAGAAATAATAATCTTTTTCTTTGTGACACGATCCGTTTTCCAAATGACAAAATCATAAGATGCTTTTTTCAAATCACTTAGGTGAATTTCATCTAAAAATGCATCCCAATCAATGACTAAAATGGAAAATCCCCAGAACTCTTCATTCACATAGATTGGATCGTACAATAAAGCTCCTTTTCCACCTTGTTTTAAATCATAAGGACCTTCCAATGTATATTTTCTTGTATCTTTTGCCAAAGTAGCAGCCTCTTTACGTTCATGTTCCGCCAACATATTCATGCCAATAGCTTTTTGATTTTCTTTAAATGGATATACATTTTGAATAATTCCGTTTGGCGCAAGTTCAATTGTCTTAACAGCCGGATCATCTCCATACAGTCTAGATGCGATAGATTGAAAATATGCATCATCTAATTCAATGCCCGATTCAATCGTTTTCTTTAGAAAATCCACTTTTTGTATATACGACTCAAGCTTTATTTCAACACGATCGATTGTTGAGTTTACTGTATATTCCGCTTTTAATTTTTCTTGTTGAATTACGCTGTTACGAATAAACAAACATACCACATTCGTGATAACAGAGATCAACACAAAACCAATCAGTATTCGACAAACTAAATATTTATTTTTCATGGTTTCATTATAAAACGAAAAGAGATGTGTGACAAAACAAATATCACACATCTTTGACGTTAAACTTTTCACTATAATGCGACTGCATAGCTTGCCAATCCATAAATAAAACATAGAAAACTCGACCAAAACGTTCGCTTTCCACAATCCTTCCTTGATCAAGTACAGGAATATAGGTTCCATCTTGTCTTCTTAATTGATAATGAATATAGTCGTCCATATTTCCACTTTCAATTTGATTCCAAATACTAGTTTCTACTGCTTTTTGTTGATCTTCACAAATTAAGTTTCTAAAACTTTTCTTTGTACCTTTAAATAATGCATCTAGATTTTCATATCCAGCCAAATCTAAAAATTCTTTATTGGCATAAAAGATTTCATCATCCTCTTTATCCGCACGATAGATCATAAAGGCTCCAGGTAAGTTTTCAGAAATATCATTTAACACAAATCCTAGTTGTTTGCGAACACCCGATTGAAATCCTTCTTGATAGGCTATGCATCCATTTTTACCATGAAGTTTTACTTCATAAAGAGCTGTATCGGCACAACGCATGAGTTGAGATCTTTCAATCGCATCATTTGGATATTCGGCATATCCAAGTGAGATACAAAAAGAATATGTTTGCCCTTTATAAATAAATGTTTTTGGTGTTTTTGTGAATTCAATCAATGATTCTTTTGCTTCTTTTGCCGTACAATTTGGTAAAAGAATACAGAATTCGTCCCCTCCATTTCTACCAAGCAATGCAGAAGATGGAAAGAATTTTTGCATATTTTCAGATAGGCTTATTAAAGCTTTATCCCCATAGGCATGTCCATACATGTCATTTATTAACTTGAAATCATCTACATCTAATAATACGGCCACGCAATGTTCTTTTGGATTTTTTGAAATCATCTTTTCGGCCATTTCATCAAATCCATATCGATTATAAAGCTTAGTCAGTCCATCTTTATTGGCTAGTTCTTTTAATTCAACTCTTCTTTCATCCAAAAGGAATAAGACTATTGTAAGTCCAGTTAGTAGAAGAACTAAGGATAGTCCTCCAAAGAAAATTAAATATAAAGTTGTAGAGTTGCTCCATCCAGCTCTAGGCATGATTTCAAGTTTCCATTTTTCTTTTCCAACAGTCAAATCATAAGTGACCGGGCGAATCATTTTATCGCAATTCGCATCAATCACTACATGTTTCTTATCTAAAACAGACGCTTCTCTTGAAAGTCGATAATTATATTTAAATTTAGATAAAGCGTTTGTCGAATCCTCAAAAACTTCAGGAACACGCAAAATCGCAATCGTAAATCCCCAAAAATATTCTTGTCCATTTTCATCTTTTAGATAAATGGGATTGCGAACAACAAGCCCAGAACCTCCTTGTTTCAATTCAATAGGACCTTGGGTAATGGTTATATTATGATCTTTTGCGTAATTTGAAATTTCACCTCGATATGAATCATTTAATAAATCAATTTTACCTGTTTCATTTCCTTCTTCAGGATAAATTTCTGTTACCACTCCATTTGGTGCTAATTGCACACTTTGTATAGAAGAAGACATTAGATTTTCGGCTACTTTGGAAAAATTTATGATTTGACCATTTCCATTTATTAATAATTGTTTTAAAGTATCTGTTATTTCAATTCCATTTTCAATATCATTTTCTATACGCTGACCATATGTCACAGCATTTAATTTTGCGATTGTACGCCTATCTTTTTGAATTTGAACATTTGTATTATATGTAAATACACTCAATAGACATATTCCTACAAAAAATACAATCAACGGAACTATAGTCTTTTTCTTCACTTTCTTATACCTCGGTTATATTTTCCAATTTTATATTATAGCACAAATCATTATTAAAAACTGTAATCTTTTTGTATAATATTTATGGTGATTTTATGTTAACAAGAAAAGAATGTATACAATTATTAAAACAAGATGTAACACCTGCGCTTGGGTGTACAGAACCTGTATGTGTGGCGTTGTGTTTGGCAAATGCAGCTAAAGTATTAGATGAAGAAATTGTTTCAATCGACGTCGATGTGAATATTGGCATCTTTAAAAATGGAATGTCGGCCGGTATTCCTAACTTTGATCATGTAGGATTAAACTATGCTGCAACTCTTGGTGCATTCTTAAAGAATCCAGAAAAAGGCTTAAGACTCTTTGAAGATATTGATGATGAAATTAAAAATAAAGTGTACAAATTTAAAGATACACAAGTTCATGTGGATTCAAGTCAAACAAATCTTTATGTAAAAGGAACCATTCATACTCAAAATCAAACGAGTACTTGTATTATCCAGGATGAACATACAAATGTTGTATATTTATCTAAGAATGATGAGATAAAAACAGATAATAAGAAGAGTGTGAATAAACAGTCAAATTTTATTTCTAAGCTTCACCAAATGAATATTTCGGACATTGTTGATTTAGTAAACACATTCGATACGAAAGACATTGAATTTCTTTATGATGGGGTGAAGATGAATTTAGAACTGGCTGACTATGCCAAAGATCATGACTTAGCTCTATCGAGTTCCTTTTCATCAAATCTTGTTTCTACACTGACTGCCGCTATTGAAGCTAGACTTTCTGGATGTCCATTAAATACGATGTCGAGTTCTGGTGCAGGAACGAAAGGGATTGCCTTAATCTTACCGATTCATATTGTGGCTAAAGACAAACAAATTTCAAAAGAAAAAGAATTAAAAGCTTTAGCTTTAGGACACTTACTCAATCGCTATATCAATTCTTATATTGGAAAATTATCGGCCATGTGTACGTGTGTTATGGCAAGTAGTACAGCTTGTAGTGCAGCCCTTGTTTATATGTTTGGTGGAAGCAAAGATCAGATTGGATATGCGATCAAGAATATGACCGGTACAGTTACAGGTATGGTTTGTGACGGAGGAAAAGTAGGATGTAGCTTAAAAGTAACTACAGGAACTATATCCGCACTTCTTTGTGCAAAATCCGCATTAAACAATGCTCCACTAAAGGATAGTGATGGTATTGTGGCAAGCACACCAGAAAAATGCATTCAAAATATGGCCTATCTATCTAAGGTTGGCATGAAAGATGTAGATACAACCATTGTAGAGATCATGGAAAAGAAGGAAGCGTAGGAAAATGACCTGCGCTTTTACTGTAATATATACATATTTTCTTCAATCAATCGAATCACTTTTCGTACAAACTGTACACTTACCAAATCATTGACTTTATGACCCGTCGTTTCTAACTCACTAATTTCAATAATAGGTAAAGAATACTTTTCTACATCCTCTTCTTTAATTGGTGTATGGAAAGTATGTCCATAATCCAAATCATAAAACAAGTAATAGTGATATATCAGCTCATCCTTAAGTTCAATATCTCCAAAGTACACAATGGAATAATCATCATCCATATATTGTCCTTCGTAAAAGAATTGTTTCTTATACTTTTTATACTTTTCAATTTCATAGCTGTAGATTCTTTTAGTCTTGTAGCCAATAAACTCTTTGTGGATACAAATTGGTGTCAAAACTTGCAACAACATATCTTTCATGCGATACATCTCTAGTTTCTTTTCCCTAGCTCCTTCAATGAATGCAGAATTATCTACGTATCGATGACATCTAGAATACGCTCTTTGTTTCCTTTCTTTGTCGCGATAGTTTTTGGCTCATTTATTCACGCTGTATAAACAATCCACTAGCATTTGTTTGGTGATAATGTGATTTAAAAGATTATCCCTATATTCTTTTGGTGTTTTCATATTTGTCCTCCATTTTCGTATAATATTCAAATCTATAATTCCTATTTGAGAACAAATACTTGTATATTCATTATATCATTAATAATCACTTTTTAGAGATAAATAATTCTATTGACATTTCTGCACAACATTGACATTATTTTCAGTAGCATTGACATTTATGTTTAAAAAATAGCGACTTGCCTCTATTTTTTCTACTCTTACAATCACAATGGCAATTTTTCTAACTACATTTTAGAATCATATTCTACTTTGACTACATAACACTGTTTTTTATAGAAAGACATTCCATAGCCAATTGCATTTTCATATTTTTTAAATCTATGTTCTTCAAGATATTTTTTTTCGACAATTTGTCTTGCGCCTTCTTTGGCATCATCAATCAAATCATCTTCACTTATTGAATGTTTACACTCAATAAGCACCACTGTTCCAAGTATGTTTTCTGGTAAAACGCATACATCAAATCTACCATTTCCGGATTCTCTATTGGATACCACCTCATAATCATTCAACAATCCAACTAGAAATCCATGATAAAAGGATTCTTGATTATCAAAATAACTAATACTTCTTAATAGTATATCATTTAACAATAGATTTACTTTTTTTGCATCTCCGTCCACAAGTTCTTGATAAAGCTCATTTTTCTTGCTTGTTGTATAATCTTCAAAATATGACATGAAGGATTGTTTATAGATTTCATAAACTTCCTTATTCGGGATAACCAATTCATATTGATTTTCTCCCCTATCTTTGATGACCTTTAAATAGCCAGTTAATAAAAGAAAGCTATAAATATTATTAATATTATCCATTTCACGATACGTAAGTTCAGGCTTGATATATTTAATAAGGGATTGACCATTCATTAATAAATCAAACTCCTTGCGCAATTTTTTATCCCCATTTTGAATATACTTAACAACAAGATCATTACCACTGGTATTTGCCCAAAATGAAATTGGTTTAAAAGACACATCTTGCGTTATATTTTTAACATACATAAGTGTACTCCATGGATTATAAATTTCTTTATTACCAAATTGATATCCATCATACCATTCTTTTACTTCATCCATCTTTTCTGATAAATTATAAGCTTTTAACAACTGTTTAACTTCCAATTCAGTAAATCCAAAAGATTCACTACTAATATTATTTAAAACAGAATAAGCAGTAAAGTTATTCAATCCAGTAAAAATACTTTCCTTAGAAATACGAAGGCATCCAGTCATAACACCTTTTTCTAAAGCATCATTCGTTTTAAGTGCTGAAGAAAAAACACTTCTTAAAAACTCAACCATTTCTTCATAATAATTATTTTGATAGGCAGCCTGTAAAGGAACATCATACTCATCGATTAGAACAATAACTTTTTGTTGATAATATGTATATAGCGCATTCGTTATGACTCTCAATGAAATTTTTAAATCTTCAATACTAGATGAACGATTATGCAATTTATATAAAATATCTTTAGTTGTATCCGACAATTGATCCGAAGATAATATTTCTAAGTTTTTTTCTAACAATTCATATATTACATTTGAAAAAGATGAAATTTGCGCATCAAAAGTTAAGTTTTTCATTTCCTTTAAAGAAATAAAAATCGTTGGATATTTATTTTGATGCTTTAAAGCATCCTTATTCTTCGAAATATTTAAGCCATCAAATAGATAAGCGTTCTCCTTTTCTTTGATTGAAAAGAAATAATAGAGCATCGACATATTCAATGTTTTTCCAAATCTTCGAGGCCTTGTATATGAAACAACTTGTTCATTTAATACATCTTCAATGAAATTTGTCTTATCCACATAATACGCACTTTTATCAATCATAGTTTTGAAATTTTCAATTCCCATCGGTAATAATTTCATTTTATTAATTCCTTTCACAATTATTATACTTTATATTATTAGCTCTTTCTTCAATTCCTCATAAGATTTTAAAATTCCTGTAACCCAAAAAAACAACTCCCTTTATCAGAGAGTTGCTCTTTGTTTAATTCAATATAAAATGCTTCACTTTACTAGCGTAACCATCTTTTTCATGTAGAGCTGAGATCAACATACCTTTTTACCCAAAATACTAAATTATAAAAATCAAAACAAGAAAATCTAAATAGAATCAATATTTATAGATAAAAAAAAGAAGTAGCTACATATCGTCTTGCCAAAATAAAGCTTTAAGAAGTATTATTCATAATCTTAGCAGTACGAACAATTCTTCTTTTAAAAATGATTTACATAAAGGATTATATTTTGATTACATAATGTCCATTCCGAAAGCAATGCATAAGAGATCAAGCAAATCCAACTTGGATAAAAGTCATATAAACTTAGCTAGTGATACATTTTGTCTTAAATGGTGCTCTGAGTGCAATGAAATCGTGATATAAAATCTAGTATATTCCGCACACAATATGGCGTCCTAAATGGTATGGTCCATTAAAATCAAAAACAAAGGAAACAGAAACTTTACTAAAATGTATCATCCACCATACTTGAATCGATATCAATAAGTATACAAAGAATAAGAAAGACTATAGAAAATAGAAGCGCCACTCTTAAGGGTGACGCTATTAGGTATAATGATGTTGACGCGATGGACACCTGGTACTCTTAGTTTAGAATGATCAATTAATGTAATGCCTTAATACCATCAATCTATTTACTTGGAATTGCTTTCACTAAAGATTTTCGCCGTTAGAAGCTATTACATTTTTGTACCAGTAGAATGATCTCTTGGGGATTCGTTTGAAAGAACCAGTCCCATCATCATTTTTATCAACATAGATCAAGCCATATCTTTTTTTCATTTCGCCAGTGCTCGAGGAGATAATATCAATTGGAGTCCACATCGTATATCCGATTAAATCTACTCCATCCTTTACAGCTTCCTTCATTTGTTCAATATGAGCTTTCAGATAATCTATGCGATAGCCATCGTTGATTGTCTTGTCGTTTTCAATCTTGTCATTTGCACCTAATCCGTTTTCTACAATCATGATAGGAATGGCATATCTGTCATAAATCTTATTCAAAGTATATCTGAGCCCGACAGGATCAATTTGCCAACCCCATTCACTGGATTCTAGATAAGGATTGGTGATTCCTTCTAAAAGGTTTCCGGCTGAATGTTCTTCACTTTCCTTAATTTTACTTTGACAATTGCTCATGTAGTAAGAGAATGAGTAGAAATCAACGCAACCATTTTTTAATGTTCCTTCATCCCCTTTCTCCCATTGAATATTGATATTGTTTTCATCAAAGAATCGTTTCATGTAATAAGGATATTTACCTCGTATCTGAACATCTGCAGTGAAATCATTGAATTGATGGTCTTGCTGTTGCACGTACAACATGTCCTCTGGATGTGGGGTTAAAGGATATTGTGTAACGTGAGATATCATACATCCAATTTTATTAGTTGGATCTATTTCATGGCCAATTTCCACAGCTTTTGCGGAAGCTAGGAATACGTGGTGAAGAGCTTGATAACGTTTTTGCGGATCATCCAATGGTTGAGTATAATCTTTTGTTCTTTCAGCATAGATTCCAAGAATCTCTAAATTCCCCATGGGAATACAGGCAAAATTGATCTCATTGAAGGTTAACCAGTAATGCACCTTTCCCTTGTAACGCTGAAATACAGTCTTGGCAAATGAGGCGAAAAAACCGATAACTTTTCGATTTTGAAAACCTCCATATTCTTCAAACAAATGATAAGGCATGTCAAAGTGCATTAAGGTAACGATGGGTTCGATTCCATAGCGAATACATTCATCAAATACAGAATCATAGAACTTGAGTCCTTCTTCATTGGGTTCCATCTCATCACCATTAGGAAAAATCCTTGACCATGTGATGCTCAAGCGATAAGCTTTCATGCCCATCTTGGCAAATAGTGCGATATCTTCTTTATAATGATGATAAAAATCTACAGCTTCATGACCGGGATAAAAAGCGCCCATTTCTATATTTTTTGTGAACCTTCTTTTTGTGTTCAAAGAACCACTCGTTAGATGGTCAGACAGACAATCTCCTTTACCACCTTCATTAAAGGCTCCTTCACACTGGTTAGCCGCTGTGGCTCCACCCCATAGAAAATTTTCTGGAAATATCATAAACTACCCCTTTACTGTTAGTAAACAATCCTGTGGTACGATTTCTCCTTCTTTTGACAAGGAAACTTCAGAATAATCTTTACTGTTGGATACAACTACAATTGTATCTGTATCGTAGTCTTCTTCTTTAATCGCTTCCAGATCAAATTCCAAAAGAAACTGTCCTTTCTTTACTTTCTCCCCAATTTTTACTTTCGGGAAGAAATGCTTTCCACCAAGCTGAACAGTGTTGATTCCTACATGAATCAAAACCTCACATCCCTTATCATCTACCAATCCAATTGCGTGACCGGTAGGAAACATTACAAGCACAGTTCCGTCAAATGGAGAGTAAACTTTACCTTCTTCCGGCATAATGACACATCCTTTTCCCAAGGCTCCTGTTGCGAAAGCATCATCTTTTGCGGCTGATAGTGGTTTAACTTCTCCTTTGATTGGAGATGAGATTTCTCCGTAAGATTTGGATGTTTCTTCAATAGATGGAGAAGGTTGAGATGGAGAAGGTTGTGTGTTTTCCTTGTATAGTACAAAAGCTAAAACAAATGTAATCACAAAAGTGATAATCATGCATATTACTACTTGTAATAGAACCGTGCCTGTATTTGTTGTTGGTAACAAAGCAGGAATCTCCAATAATCCAATTCCAGCCATTTGATAGTAGCGGAATCCTAAGAAACCAGAGATAGCCCCAGAGATACCGGAACCGATACATGAAACTGCAAACATTACAGGGCGAGTAATTGTAATACCGTATAAAGCAGGTTCTGTGATACCAAATATACTAGATATAAAAGCAGGGATACAGGCGCTGCGTAACTCTTTATTCTTAGTACGGATAAAGATTGCCAATACAACTGCACTGGTGGCAAATGCTACAAAGACCTGAGATCCTAATAGTGGATCTGGAATACCCATGGACAAGTTCATCATACACAATACGATGAAAGTGATGTGTACACCGAAGATGACGAAAACCTGCCACAAAGTTGCGAAAAGAATGCCTGCCAAAACAGGAGATAGTGCATATACAGCCAATAAAGCATCGGAAATTCCCTGTGATGCCGCATTCACAATAGGACCAATCAAAATAAAGCCTACAGTAACTGAAACTAGCAGTACGATGGTCGGTGTCATAAAAGAACGAATTACGGAAGGAAGAACTTTATTTAAAAATTTTTCAATCGGTGCAGCTAAGAAGCATGTAATAATAACCGGTAATACTGTAGAAGTGTAGGTTGCATTTAAGTTTAACCCAAAAAAGTTAAGATCCACACCGTTAATTGTTGGATAGCACAAAGCAGCACCAATAATCATACCGGTATATGGATTCATATTGATTTTTTTAGCTGTATTGTATCCTATAACGATTGGGAAGAAGTAAAAGAAACAATCTCCAATAGCATTGATCAATAAGTATAAGTCAGATTCTTGAGTATACAAACCTACAAATGAGAAGATAATATTTAATCCTTTGATCATACCACAGGCACACAAGAGACTTAAAGACGGCATAAAGATTCCAGAAATCAGATCTAGTGCTTTTTCCTTTATCTTCATTTTCTTTTGAGAAGGTTCCTGTGATTCTTTGAGACCAATCTCATTTACAAGCTCACTGTATACATCAGCTACATGATTGCCGATGACAACCTGGTATTGGCCAGCTGAGTGCATTACGGTTATGATGCCACTGTTGTTTTTCAAAGCTTCATCATTGGCCTTAGATTCATCTTTTAATTGAAATCGTAAACGAGTTACACAATGCGTAACATTGAGGATGTTATTCTTTCCTCCAATATTTTTGATTATAAATTTGACTAATTCTTCATATTTTTTCATGTTGCCCTCCAATTTTAAGAATTGACAGGGTTAAGCCAACTAAATGTTACCATCCCATGAATATTTTGATGATTTAATGGTTCTTGTCCGATGCCTTGTTCACGACGCGATGAATGTGAATGGTCAGATACATGATTTCTTCATCAGTCATCGTATAGCGATATTTTTGTTGAAGAAAATCCTTGATCTGCTGAACACAGTTATAAGCCAACTGAAATTTTTCCCGAATCACATCTAAGAGCTCCAAGTCATTGTTGTTCATTGTTTTTCCATTAAACATACGAATCGCAAAAAATTTTAAATGTGTAATAAACCGGTAATAATAGATATCGCTGGATGAAAAATTCCTGGAGAAGAAATAACGGACTATAGTCGTGATTTCCTGAATTAGCTTTGTGATCTTGTAAGCACTATCCATTTCTGGATTGTCATTGATTTGAGCATTTACGATATGCAGCGCAATAAAACCAGCCTCATCATCAGGTAACTCTATTCCCTCACGCTCTTTGATCAGTTGAATACCTTTTTTTCCGAGTTCATATTCAAGCTCGTAATAGTTTTGAACTTCCCAAAGTAATGAATTGTGAATTGAGATACCTTCTTTAACCCTTTGAACAGCGGCATAAATATGGTCACTTAAAGTCAGAATCACAATATCCGAAATGGGCTTTGCCAATTGAAGCTTAGCCTGGTTGATAATTTCTCTAGAAATTTCAATATAAGGCATAGGTACATCTTTCAAGAGATCCTCGTATCGATGATTGGCATTTTCTTCAAGTACGAAAGTCTGGTTGATCAATGAAACATCTATTTTCATTCCAGGTTTCTTTTTAAAAGCAATTCCCTTGCCACAGACAATTTTTTCTATTCCATTTTCTTCAATAACGACCGAGTTATTTGTTAGTACTCTTTTAATTATCATTTTTTCCTCCTTTCTAAATAAAAAACCCATCTGCATAACAAAAACAATGCAGACAGGTTAAGCTTGACCGAACAATTACCATCCTAATCAACGCCTATATGATACCATACCATTCCTTTATATGCAAACCCTTTCATACACTGTGCTATTATTATTTAACACAGAAAAAGCCCTCTAACACACCATTTTATGTGTGTTAGAAGGCAAATTCGGGTCCTTTTTGAGTCCTAAAATGAATTTTTCGGGTCCTGATTTGGGTATTTTTTAGACATGTCTATAACAATCTGTATCAACCTATATCAGTTATTTCCCTTTTATTTAAAGCCTTTATCTTGATTTAACAAATTTTATAAAAGCCTTTTATTAATTCATTACTTTATTCTATTTTAGTAAAGCTTAGCTCCTGCAGGAATCTTGTCATCAACCATCAATAAGTTCAAGCATTCATGACCATCTTCTTCATGAACAGCTGAGATCAACATACCTTCAGAATTAATACCCATCATTTTTCTTGGTGGTAAGTTTACAATCGCAATTGCAGTCTTTCCAACCAATTCTTCTGGTTCATAATATTCGTGAATTCCGCTTAAAATAACGCGATCTTTACGTTCTCCGTCATCCAAAGTGAACTTTAATAGCTTCTTAGATTTTTCTACAGCTTCACAAGCTAAGACCTTAACAGCACGGAAATCTGACTTACTGAATGTTTCAAAATCTACCATATCTGTGAAGATTGGTTCGATTTTTACATTCGAGAAATCAACCTTTACAGGTGCAGCTTCCATTGGTTTTTTAGCTTGCGCTTTCTTGTTTGAATCCCCCAAGTTCTTCATGTGAGGGATCAAAAAGCTTAATCATTAAAATACTTTATATCCCTTTACTAGTGCCTATTCGATAAGTTGCTATTTATCTTTATTTTTATATGTATTTATAATTCTTTATAATTAGTCGTAAATCTGTCGTACATTTGTCGTATGCATATATTTCATTTTACTATTCAAAATATCTAGCAAATTTATCTAATTCTTCTTTGGTAAAATCTTGTTTTGCTTCAGCATAAATATTCATTGTCGTTTGTGCGTCCGAATGCCCTAAAACTTCTTGCATAACTTTTAAATTTACTCCCGCCTCTAGCATTCTAGTTGTGAAAGTATGTCTTAATGAGTGATTCGATATATTTGGAAGAATTATCGAATTAGCATTTCCTTTATCCATAATTTCATAATTACAATCTCGTATAATTCTTCTTAACGCTTTATTAAGAGTAGCTTGATTATAGGTTGTACCAAACCTATTCACAAAAACAAAATTTGTATATCCATCTATTTTGGCAACACATTTAATACCTAATTGTTTTTGACAATCCATTTCTTCTAATAAAGCTAATCTTACTTTTTCTATCATTGGAATCACTCTATTTCCTGCATTTGTTTTAGGGGTGTTGATTGCATAACCACACCTATCTTTACCACCTCTATCATAATAGACTAATGTGTGTGATACTGTGATTGTGTTGTTTTCAAAATCAATATCTTCCCAAGTTAACCCTGTTACTTCTCCAACTCTCATTCCAGTCCATAACATAACAATAAATATTGGATACCACTTGTGATTAAATCCCTCTTTTTCAAGATACTTTTCAAATATCTTTTGTTCATCTTTAGTTAATGCTTTTCTTTTCTCAACATCTTTGTTGTGCGCCCTTTTAAGTTCTCTTAAAGCATTATCTGAAGGATTATATCTTATACAATCATCTTCAACCGCTAATTCTAGTATTTGGTGTAAGACCGTATGCAAACATTCAATAGTTCTTACTTTTAAATGGCGATTATCTAAAAGCATGTTATAAAATCCTCTAATATCCGTTCTTTTAAGTTCACATATTTTGATATTACCCAAATGTTCTCTAGCAAATTGATTATACATATACTTATAATTTTGAAATGTATTACCTTTTAAACCTCGTTTTAAACTTTCCCATTTATTATAAAAGTCATTGACTGTTAGATTCTTACCATTTACCTTAATTCCATTTAATGTATCTCTTAAAATATCTAGCTCTTTCTCTCTTAACTCATCAAGCGTTTTCGCATAAGTAGAATGTCTTTTACCATTTTTATCTGTCCATTTAAATTCATATGTATTATTAGAGCGTTCGTATTCTCCCTCCTTTAAAATTCTATTTTTAGAATCTTTTCTTCGTTTAACTGACATGTTATCATCCTTTCTGTTATATCCTTACAACAAAAAGAACACACTCATATTTAAATTATATCAAGTGTGTTCAATTTGTCTACTGTTCATTTTTATATTGAATACTGTTTATCCAAGTACTCACAAAACATATTTTTCTTAATCAAGCGTTTATTTCCACACCAGATAACAAACTTACAATCTTCACTATTTGTAAGTTCCCTTAATTTGTTAATTCCTATATTAAAATAAGAAGAAGCTTCTTCTAATGTTAATAACGCTTTATCCGAAACCGGCACTTCCTTCTTCATAGGACTTTCCCCCTTTACCGTTCAAAAAATCAAAATACTCTTTAACTGTGTTAAATTCTTGAATTCGATTTTTTTCAAAAATCAAAACTTTAGTAATCCTTCTTAAAAAAGCTAACCATGTTTCTATATCATTAATTTGTGCTTCAGAATACTGTTTTTCTAAGGGCCAATTACTTACTATAAACACCTTAGAATAACATGCAACCTTATTCGAGTATCTAGATTGTAACTCTACTGGGTATACATCACAGTACATAAGCATTTTAGATATATTTATTGATGACCTAAATTCATCAAAGCATATAACAGGCTGACATGAATAACTATCAAATGGGTGTATATAGTCCGTAACTCTATATACATTAGAATAACCAGAGCTTTCCATTACATGTCTAGTTTTTCCCGTTCCTGTTGCTCCACTTATATAAATAACTTCTAAATCTAATCTTACTGTATCTTTGTACTTATCAGTTAGAATTGTATTGCGTAATTTATCTAGCTTATCAATTTGCATAATATAATCCTGATTCGCCTGAATTATTTCAGAGTTACTCATATTATCATTTATCATTCGATATAATTCAGATAAATCACTTCTTTTCCCTTTAGAATCTGGAGGTGGATTGCCAAATTCTTCAAAGGAATTATCAATCTTTTGCTCATTTTTTAAATCATCTAACCATTTACCATCCTTCTTTATGTAGAGAATATTATCAGATACTGTTCCTTTGCAAGCTTCTATATGTGCCTCACTAAAATAACGTTTTATCATTGACCATCGAACTCTAGAAGTAAATACCAAAAATATATGTGTATGAAATGTAGCTCCCTTTTCATCTGCCATACAAAAATAAGTAATTGTCTTAAAATTATCAATGATTTTACTTTTGATATGTTCATGTGTATATCCCTTTTCAATAGGATTATTTATAGTCAGCTGGTACATATATGATTGTTTGTCGATAATAACACCACCAATCTGTGCATTTTGTTCAATCAAAACTTGCACAATATATATCTTCATAAATATTTATAAATTTTTAAGAGTGTATTATATGCTTGTTGTTTACAAGTTGTGGTAATACTAGCACAACTTGTAAGAATAGCCTGTGGCTTCGCCACAGCTATTCTTATTTGTTATTTAGATAATTCAGCTACACACAATTCTTCAAGTTTATCTTTATTGCGAATGATTGGTATTTTTACAAAGTGCAACACTGAGCTTTGCAACAACACCACACCTTCCCCTGTCTTAAACTTTCTATTCCCTATTGCTTCAATGTATTCTTTAGGTAAAAGCATTTCATAAATACTTTTTATTGAAGCACCTAAAACTATAATTATCCCAAAATTTAAACGAGAACCATTTTTAAACACTGAAGCGTCTGGACGCTGACAAGTAGCTATAACCCTAATACGAAGCGATCGCCCAAGCATAAGCAATGTTGAAATTTTATTCATTACAATTTCAGCCTTCTTTTTATCAATTTCAAATAGATAAAGAATGCAGGCTACATATTCATCAAATATTAGAGTTACTGGATATCTGGTTTTATCTTCTCCAGATTGCCGTTTTAATAATATTTCATAAACAACATCAACCGCTTCAGCACACCTTTTAAAAGGATAATACCTTTTTGTCCCCCGTAAAAATTCAAACATATCATCTTGTTTGAAATCTGCAAAATAATATATCCCCTGTTCTTCAAGTTGTATAAGTCTACCAAAAATCACAAGTAGACACGAACTCTTAGCTGACCCACTCATTCCAGTTAGAAGCATATGTGAGTTGCTAGTTCCATCAATAGGAGAAGTAATACTCACTTTATTTCCATAATATACATATTCATCGTAATCGTAGGCTACATTCAAATTACTTTCAGATGTCGTCATACAGTAGGTCACTTTCTTTTGAAAATATCCCTTTTGATGATGTGAATTTTATAAAACCTCTTTTAGAGTAAGTAATATCCTCTTCCTTAATTTTGCAATTTAGAAAATGTTCAACATCTTTACGATTTTCAACCCAGATATGTAATGGAATATTTGTATAAAATTCTCTCACATTAGCTTTATTACCCTTAATGGATTTTTTATATACTAATATTGCATAACCCTCTTTTGAATGTTTATTTACGAATCCCTCTAATTCACTTTCATCTTCTCTTGCCACTAATTCTCCCACCAAATAAATAACACTATATATCAAGATAACAGGAATAATAAAAGATAGAGTTTTTTCTGCTACCGAGAAAGCTGAAGTCAAAATTAAAGGAACATTAAAATTTGATACATATATTGTTTTAATATACTCAAATGCAATTATTATCAAAATAACAGGAATCCAAATTAAATTATAAATCGGTCTGTTTCTTAATTCATGTAAACCCAGAAAAATCCTATATCTATTTTTAGTTCGTTGTAGTTTCTTTTCAAGTAATGCGTTCATAATAACCTCCTATTTTAATTGAGAAAAGGGAATTACCCTTTTCTCAATTACTATTTAAGATATTTAGAAAATACATTTAATAGCTCTTTTGCTAAATTTAGCGAATTGCCCATGAATTCTAAGCAAATTTTTTCTGCCGATTCTTCAGAATTTATTTCGAAAAAACCTTTGTCATTGACTTTCCCATATTCTTCCTTTTTAATAAAATCCCAATAATCTTCTTCTAGAATAGGTAATATGTAATTATCAATATATCTTTGAACATCTTTTAAAAACTCATCTGATAAATCATTGTTTTTAAGACATTCTTTAGATAATTCGTCATATGATTCAAGAGATTTGCATATTTCGTTACAGTCTTCTATGTGATCAATAGATATACACTTGTGTAATATTTCAAATGCACATGCAACGGCGAATTTATCATTTTTCTTTTTTTTCATTTTATTTTCTCCTTCATTAATGGTATATAAAGAGACTGTACACATCCCTATATATACACATGAGTTTATTTTGTGATTTTTTCCACTCGTTCCACTTTGCCTTTCATGTTGAAAAATATTTCTACTAAATCGTTCTGTTGTAGAACTGGAATTTTAATTTCTTCTTTAACAAATACTTTTTCTGCTTTTAGACCTTCTGTATTACTGTCTTCAAACAAAATATAGAGATTCACACCAGTTATTGTTTGACCTTCTGGATTTTTGAAATTCACAACACTTTTACCAGCAATTCTTGCTTGCATAGCTCTCTTCTCCTTTCTACATAATCCTCTAGAGTGATAATTTAGGATAATTATCCTGATTTAATTATACATGAATCATGGGTGTTTAAATGGGGGTTAATGTGTTATAATTTAGAAAAAATACCCATGTACAAGGAGGCACACATGAATGATTTAGCAGAGTTTTTTATAAAAAAAACACACAAAAGAATAAAAAATAAAATACAATCCTCTAACTATACATACTCACAGATAAGCCCATATGATGAAAGTATTGTGAGTAAAGTGATTAACTTTAAATTGACAAAAAACAATAAGTATCTGGTTACAAATAAATTCATAAAAAATCTTGTTGAATGCAACTTATTTAACAATGAAGTAGAAGCTTTATGGGGAACCAAGTCAGAAAGAGAAGATTATATGTATGAGCTGTTCTCTTTATTAATTAAAGCTTCATTTGATTCTAAAAACTATATAGACAAAGTTACATTATTATTATCAGACTATGTACCTTTTGCACAATGTCTAAGTTTCTATGAGATTCTTATTGACAGACTATTTGATTATAGTGATAAATCGAGTTCACCTTTTTTTCTTGAATTAGGAATTAGTGAAAATTTGGTTTTCAATAATTACAGTATTTCAAAACGAAACGCTATTAAGTTTTTATACGCTAAATGTAAAGATAACTTTATTAAAATGTTTAATAATTTTTGCAATAACACTAAATCATATAGAGGGCTTGAAAAATCTTTAAACGAGATACTTTTACCAGATTTTCATTCTTTTCTATCTCCTTACTTTCCTAACGATAATTCTTTAGGATTGCGTACCAGAAATTTATTAAAAAAAGACTTGGATGAATATCACACAGCCTATTTATTATCAGATGATGATACAATAAAAGAAAAGGCAAAACTCTTAAGTTCTACATTAGACTATATTTATAAATTAGACATCATTCAAAGAGAAAAAAATGGAAATGATTGACAATTTATGTCTTTCAGTTCCACTTTTTTATTTATTTTATTTTACTATACTTATATGTGTGAGTATCTATAAATCCATTGTCAAACATAATTTTATAATCAATTGATAATATATCATTTGAGATATTTGTTAAATCAAAAGAATATGATACAACCACAACATCATCTCCCCAATTAGCAGGGGACTTTTCACCGTACTCATCTCTTTTATATACATAAGCTGTATAATGGTTAATGTCTGCAATTGAAAAATCATAAAAGAAAATATTAACATCTTGTTCATCATAAATTCTTGATAATGCAGGTTTATTATCGATATATCGTAATTCTAGAACATGTTCTTCATTGCCTATATTTTCTCCATTCATAATATATTCTTCAAATTTCCATTTACCTTTAAGTTTATCCCATAAATCATCAATTGACTTTATAAAATTAGAATTATTGTCTATATTTTCATCTTTCGAGGTTCTAAAACTAGATAATATAGAAATAACTTCTTTTTCTTCCCTTTCAGTGAATTTTCCAGTTGGGGACTCAGCTATAAAAGATATATGTCCAGAATACCAAAATGAAAATGTCGGCAATCCTGGTACTAACATTTCTTCTTTTTTTCCTATTTCACTTTCTGGTAAAAGTGCATATCTTATAAGGTCATCCTCGACCTTTTGAAACACTCCATCTCCAAGCATATCACACTGTTCTTTAGTATCAAGTTTTCCTACTATAAAGTTACCTAAAGAAGTATAATCTGTTGCTTGAACATATTCTGGAACAAAACTGGCATCTGCTATCTTTGTAACATCAACAAGATTGATATTTCGAGTTGTTCCTGTTAACTCTTTCATATCCCCAAAATACCAATAGGTAACTTCTATACCATTTTCATTAGACAAAACTACTTTTTCAGAAGTAGGAGTAATTTCTTCATTTGTAATCTTCCATCCAGATGGATAATCAAATGAAAATGATGGATATGTAATAGCGTTTGCCTCTCCGTAACGAGTAGAGTATGTGTTTTTCAAGTTAAATTCTTTTTTTATATCAGTATTTTCTTCTTTTTTTATATCAGTATTTTCTCCTTTTTTTATATCAGTATTTTCTCCATTACTACATCCTACTAATAAAATTGAAGAAATAATAAATAGTATACATAAGTTTCGAATATTTTTCATATACTTTTCCTTTCATATTTCTTATTTCATTTAATCATGTTTCTTAAAAACAGCTATGATATTTCCTTTAGAATCAATCAATTTTAATAATCCATCTTCTCCAGAGCTAAATAGAGCAGGTAAGATAAAGAATATTATCATAGCTATTCCTATTACTATAAACAACTTCCAATTATCAAAGAATAAAACAGCAAAATTTAATATAAAAGCAATTAAAATTAATTCTAATACTCTATATAGTACCCTAAATAATGTTTCTCGAGATTCCTCTAATATCAAACTAAATATAATAGAAACAATAAAACAAACAACACTAATGAGAGTTACCAAATAAAACAATCCCGTTAATATATTAAATATCAGTACAGCCATTGAATATCCAAAAATATTTGGTAATCTATTTATTAATGGAACAATCACATTAGCATCGTATAAAGTTATTGTGAGCAATGAAAAAGTCAGCCCAAAACTTCCGATATACATTATAAACTTTAATAACTTTTTATACTTCCAATTCTTATTTTCTAACGCTCTTTTATATGAAATCATCAAAGCTACACCCAAAGAAAAGAGTATAATATTTATAAATATTGTTTTTGAGAAAATATTTACCGGTTTCATCCCATAGGCAAAAATACTATTTTCTTTATCTTTAGTAATATAGTATAAGACAAACAATACAACTGCATATAGAATGGGAATCCATTTCGTTAAAGTCATTATTATACTATCAATATTTTTTATTCTTAGATTTTTTACCTTTTGAATTAAATCATCTTTATAACTTATTTTCGTATCATTTATTATTTCAGAATCAGAATTCAGCTTCTTATCTATTTCAATCCCTCTTTTTAAAATACAATTATTTGCATTTTTGAAGAATTCTTCCATTTCCTCTAATGTATTGGGTAATGGATTTTCCAGAGAATGATTTTTAAAGAATGAAATTGGCTTCCCTTTTGAATCTACATATGAGTTTAAATGATTGCCATTAACAAAGTCTTTCCAATCAGAAAAATTTTTCAGCCATTGAACACAATGATTTACTGCGTCACCTACATTCTTTGAATTAGATAACAATTTAGTCAATGCAGTATTATTTGTTTGAACACTTATATTTGGATTATCTTGAAACCATAGATAAATCTGCTTCATTACTAAATCCCATGAATCCCATTTTCCAAAATTACTTCTTCCTGTATTGAATCCTTGGGGAACTGGAAAGAAGTTTCCAATACTGTGTGTGTTACAAATAAAATTAGAAGCATTTTCTGAAATATTTATATTACTTATATTATCAAGTACAAAATCATCAAAATTCTTTCTTATAGTTTTTTCATCAAATCCTTGTAAAACAAAATATCTTTTCAAAGGAGTTAATGGACTTGTCATTGTATCCCCACGATAATATACATCATCTTTAACTAATTCATATTTTACTGTTTTATTTCTTTGTTTCTCGATATTATAATCATTTAACCATTTATAAGCTTTATTATAAACTTCAGTAACATCTTCACAAGAATCACAATCAAATTCTCGTATATGTCGTACATCTAATTGTCCTGACAGTTTATACAGATTTAATTTAAGTAGATTTTTCTTCTTTTCATCTTCTACCACTTGATAAAGTCTAATAAATTCTTTTATTTTTTCACACCCTGAGAAATCATTTAATTTTAATAGTTCACTAATAACAACTTCTTTACAATCAAAATTATACCCAATCATACATATCACTCACTTTTCTAAATTTTCTTTTCATATAAAATTATAAATAAGACAGCCTTAACAGTCAACTTATAGTATATTAATCTATTTATAGTGTACTTATAATATATATCATTTATATTAGGTGATATAGATGATTTATTTTGGAACTAGATTAAAAGATTTAAGAAAGTCTAAACGATTAACCCAATTAGAACTTGCTGAAGCTGTCGATTTAGTAAAAAGTTCAATATCAGCATATGAGAAAGGTTTAAAATATCCTTCCATTGAAGTATTAATCAAACTATGTAATTTTTTTAATGTTTCTTCAGATTACTTGCTTGGAATATCCGACAATAAAGAAATACAGAAATATGACCTAACTGAAGAGCAAAGGGAAATTATCACTAAACTCATAACTCAATTCCACGAATATAATAATAAAAAATAATTTATTGTTTTCTATTATATATTAAAAAGAGATTTCATTTATTAAGATTAAATCAATAATATTTGAAATCTCTTTTTTGAGTATCTTCTATCTTGTCGTAAATATGTCGTAAATTTATTTGTTAAATTGCAAATATCCCTTTATATAAAGCCTTTTTTCTTATTGTTTCTTCATGTGAGGGACGAAATCGTCCACTCACGACTTAATTCCATTTTGTAAGTTTTATCGCCTATAAATGGGCTTTTATTCAACCTCCCTACACCATTCCCACTTGTTTCGTGAAAGTAAAAATGAGGTTTGGTGTAAAAATTGGTGTAAATGGTGTATAGCCATATTTAGTTTTGGGTTTTATAGCATTGCTATCAATCCTGTATTTCATTTTACCATCTTCTCGTCATAAAGTAAAGAAAGCACATACCGTGTCTCTACGGCATATGCTCTCTTTCTGATTCTCTGACTATTTACTGATTAAATTGTAATTCCAATCCCTCAAACTCTGACTTTCTTAATTCCTTTGTTACATCTGTATAGATGTTCAATGTCGTAGATACATCTTTGTGTCCGAGTGCGTCCTGAATAACTTTCACATTCACTCCGGCTTCACACATTCTTGTGGTAAATGTATGTCTGAGAG
>ERZ836441.278-NODE-278-length-62017-cov-16.922049_pt1 | contig 62017 bp, 67 predicted proteins | sample MGYA00519686_ERZ836441 | MGnify/ENA primary metagenome ERZ836441 (study PRJEB31850, sample SAMEA3708800) | human gut metagenome | biome: human gut; feature: human-associated habitat; material: faeces | place: China | collected 2014 ...
CGGATATTGGATATTCCTCTCTGTGACGATATATGATGTGGTATTTTACCCTTGCCCTCACTTCCTTCCTGTGGACCGCAGAAAATCCCGCAGCAATTTGTTCTCCATCTGCAAGCGATGGATCTCATACGCCTGCTCTGCCACAATGTTTCTTGGTGCGGCATCTTTCCTCGGTCGTCCTTTGGGCCGTGGAAGGATCCCGGCTTCCAGCTTGCGTTCTTTTCTCCGCTCACGCTCAAGCAGCCTTTTTACCACCTGCTTATCCCGAAAGCCGTAGTGTTCTGCAACTTCCCGCTGGGTTTTCCCCTCTGCCAGCATGGCTTTGATCTCAGGCAACAGCGCTTGAATGTGTGTGTAGTTCCGTTTCTCCATAATAAGCCCCCCTGATGTAGTCTATTTTCCTACATCAGGGGGGCTTTTGTCACTGTCCGTTTTTACTGGACCGGTTCAGTGGACGAGAGAGGGTCCTTTTGCATCCTGGGCCCAAAAAGCGAGGGTAAAAGACGTCCTGGAAGAAGTTGCAATCCGACTGTTTTTTTGCTATAATTATAATCTATTTTTATGCCCATCCGGCCAAATGGAGGCAGGGAGACGGCTCCGGCAAGAATGAGGTGTGCGAGTTGTACTTAAAGGCGCTTGAGATCCAGGGGTTCAAATCCTTTCCGGACAAGACGGTCCTGACCTTCGGCGAGGACATCACCGCCATCGTCGGGCCCAACGGGTCGGGAAAATCCAATATTTCCGACGCCATCCGCTGGGTCATGGGGGAGCAGTCCACCCGGACCCTCCGGGGCGGCAAAATGGAGGATGTGATCTTCGGCGGTACCGCCAGGCGGAAGCAGACGGGCTATGCCGAGGTGTCCCTGGTGCTGGACAATACCGCCCATATCTTTGATATGGATGAGAGCGAGGTCATGGTGACCCGGCGGTACTACCGCTCCGGAGAGAGCGAGTACTACATCAACCGCCGCTCAGTCCGTCTTCGGGACGTCAACGAGCTGTTTATGGACACCGGCTTGGGCCGGGAGGGCTACTCCATTATCGGACAGGGGCGCATCGATGAGATCCTGTCGGTGAAGTCCACCGACCGCCGGGAGATGTTCGAGGAGGCCGCGGGGATCTCCCGCTTCCGCCACCGGAAGGAGGAGGCGGAACGGAAGCTGGAGCGCACAGACGAGAACCTGCTGCGGATCAACGACAAGATCGACGAGCTGGAGCTCCAGGTGGAGCCCCTCCGGGAGCAGAGCGAACGGGCCAAGCGGTTTCTGATCCTCCGGGACGAGTTGAAGGGGCTGGAGATCTCTGTGTGGCTGGATACGCTGGAGCGGCTCCGGGCGGGGAGCATCAAGCTGGAGACCGACTATAAAGAGGCGGTCCGTCAAAAGGAGGCCGCCGAGCGGGCGGTGGAGGAGTGCTTTGGCGCGGCGGAGGCGCTCTCGGCTCAGATGCGGGAAAAAGAGGTGGAGGCCGACCGGCTGCGCTTTGCCATCCAGGGCAGGGAGGCCACGGTCCGGGAGCTGGAGTCCTCCATCGCGGTGCTGAAAAGCAGCATCCAGCACAATCTGGAGAATACGGCCCGCATCCAGGAGGAGCTGGAACAGCGGGAGGGGCGGCAGGACAGCCTCTCCGGCCAGATCGCGGAGCGGAGCGGCCGCCTGGCAGAGATCGACGGGCAGCTGGAGCGGGCCCGGAGAGAGAGGGAGGAGAAAGACGCCGCCGCCCAGGAGGCCCTGCGCTCGGCGGGGACTCTGGCCCGGGAGCTGGAGGAGCTGCGGGGGAAGGAGTCGGTCAAGACGGCCGACGCCCATCAGGCCAAGGCCCTGCTGTCCGCCCTGGCCGCCGCCGCCCAGGAGGTGCTGGACCGGGACGAGGCAGTGCGCCAGGAGCTCAGCCGGCTGGACCGGCGGCAGGAGGAGGCGGGGGCGGAGTCCTCCGCCGCGGAGAAGACGCTGCGGGAGGCCCGGGATGAGCGGGACGCAGTGAAAAACGTGATCTCCGGCTACACCCTACGGCTGGACGGGCGGAAAAAGAAGGCGGAGCAGGCCAGAGAGCGCCATGTCCGCCTCAAGATGGATGAAAATGCCCTGACCGCCCGGATCCGAATGCTCACCGAGATGGAGAAGCTCCACGAGGGGTACTCCAAGGCGGTCAAGCTGGTCATGGGGGAGGTCCAGCGGGGGACGCTGCACCACATCCACGGCCCGGTGGCCGGACTGCTCCATGTGCCGGACCAGTACACAGTGGCCATTGAGACCGCGCTGGGGGGCGCAATGCAGAACCTGGTGGTGGACCGGGAGGAGGACGGAAAGGCCGTCATCCAGTATCTGAAGCGGCGGGACGGAGGCCGGGCCACCATCCTGCCCCTCAGCTCCATCCGGCCCGGCGAACTGCGGGAGGCGGAGAGCCTGTCCAGGGAGCCCGGCTTTGTGGGGGTGGCGGACCAGCTGGTCCAGTTTGATCCCCGGTACCGGGCTGTGTTTTCCAATCTGCTGGGGCGTGTAGCGGTGATGGAGGATCTGGATGCGGCCATCGCGGCCGCCCGGCGGTATGGCTACCGGTTCCGGATCGTCACCCTGGACGGCCAGGTGCTCAATCCGGGAGGTTCCATGACCGGCGGCTCCGCCAGCCGCAGCGCCGGGATCCTCAGCCGGGCCAACGAGCTGGAGCGGCTGAATGTCCAGAGCGCCGGCCTGCGGGAGCAGCTGGAGCAGGCGGAACGGGCCCTGGAGGAGACGGAGCGGGAGGCAAAGGGGGCCGCCTATGAACTGGAGAGCGCCCAGGCGCAGCTCCGGGAGTGGGAGGACGCGGTGCTGAAGGCGGAGGCTCAGGTGGAGCACTGCCGCAGCGTGGCTGCCTCCCTAAAAGAGCAGCGGGAGAACCAGCGCAGCGAGCTGGGGCAGCTCCAGAGCCGCACCGGCGAGATCAAGCGGGACACCCAGCACGCCCGGGACCGGATTCGGGAACTGGAGGGGGAGGCCGCCGCCCTGAAGAGCGAGGCGGATGGTAAGGCCCGGGGCCAGAGCGATTTGCAGACGCGGTCGCTGACCCTGACCCAGGAGCTCTCCCAGCTCACGGCGGGGCTGGCCGCCCTGGAGGCGGAGCGTGAGGCCACCGCCCGCGGGCTGGAGGAACTGGAGTGCCTGCGCCGGGATCTGGCCGGCGACCAGGACCAGAGCCGGGCCCTGATCGGGGACTATCAGGAGAAAAACGAGGGCTTTGCCCGGGAGATCGGGGAGAAGGAAGGCCAGCTCCAGGAGCTGGCCCGGGAAACTCAGGAGCAGCAGGGCCGGATCGCCGAACTGAACGAGGAGAAGCTGGCCCTGGAGGGCGAGCGGGTCAAAGCCACCCGGGAGGGACAGGAGAAAAACCGGGAGCTGCTGGCCATGGGCGGGGAGGTGTCCCGCCTGGAGCAGAAAAAGATGGCTGCGGCCCTGGACGAAAAACAGCTACTGGACAAGCTGTGGGAGACCTATGAGCTCTCCCACGAGGCGGCCAAGCGCCAGCGGGTGGAGATCGAGTCTGTTCCAAAAGCCAGCCGCCGCATCGCCGAGCTGAAGAAGGGGATCTCCGCCCTGGGCAGTGTGAATGTGGGAGCCATCCAGGAGTTCCAGCGGGTAAATGAGCGCTATACCTACCTCACAGACCAGCGGGACGACGTGGAGAAGGCCAAGAGGGAGTTGGAGGAGGTCATCGGGCAGATCACCGGCGAGATGAATACCATTTTCAGCCGGGAGTTCCAGAGCATCAACGAGTCCTTCGGCCAGACCTTCCAGGAGCTGTTCGGGGGCGGAAGGGCCACGCTGGAGCTGGAGGACCCGGATGACATCCTCAACTGCGGCATCGAGATCAAGGTCCAGCCCCCCGGAAAGGCGCTGAAAACCATCACCCTGCTGTCCGGCGGAGAGAAGGCCTTTGTGGCCATTGCCCTGTACTTCTCCATTTTGAAGGTGCGCCCCACCCCCTTTGTGGTCATGGATGAGATCGAGGCCGCCCTGGACGACAATAATGTGGTCCGGTTTGCCCGGTATATGCGGGGGATGTCAGAAAAGACTCAGTTCATCGTCATCACCCACCGCCGGGGCACCATGGAGGAGGCCGACGTGCTCTACGGCGTCACCATGCAGGAGCAGGGCGTGTCGCGGATGCTGACCATCAACCTGAACGATGTGGAGAAGGAGCTGAAGCTTCGGTGACGCCGTAGAGCACGCCGCGTGGCAATGGGACCAAGCTGAGCGTTCGGCTGTGTTCCCAGAGAAGGAGGAATACCAAACCGAAGCCCAGCGAAGCGGGTTCGGTTTGGAGAGGAGGCGCAAGGAAGCGGGCGAGGAATGCCCGGTAGGGCGTTCTGAGGAAAAGCGGACTTTGCGCCGACGAAGGAGCAGGGCGTGTCGCGGATGCTGACCATCGACCTGAACGACGTGGAAAAGGAATTGAAGCTCCGGTGATGATATGGAATACCCAAATCGCAAGCATACTCGGCTGAAAAATTATGATTATAGCCGGAAGGGAGCGTATTTTGTCACAGTTTGTACAGCAGGACGGAAAAATCTTCTCTCAGAGATCTCATATCCCGTAGGGCGGGGGCTTGCCCCCGCCGAGATTCACCTGACGGCCTGCGGACAGATCATAAAGGAGGAACTGGAGGCCCTGCCAATGCGTTTTCCGACGGTGAGGCTTGAAAAATATGTGATCATGCCTAACCACATACATTTGCTGCTTATGCTGAGGGATGAGACGGCGGGGGCAAGCCCCCACCCTACATTGATGCAGATAATGGGTGTGTTCAAGTCCCTAACGACCCGAAAACAGAATATGAAAACCGGGAGACAGGGGGAAAAGCTTTGGCAGACAAGTTACCATGAACACATCGTCAGAGACGAAAACGACTTTCTGTTCCACTGGACCTATATCGACCAGAATCCCGCCCGGTGGGGCGGGGACGAATACTTTGGAGGTACACCGTGAACGAGAACGAAAACGAGAAGAAGAAAAACAGCTGGCTGCCCATTGTGGGCGGCATCGCCCTGATCATTGTACTGTTTATCGTGGTCAAGATGATCTTCGCCATGCTGGCGCAGGTCGTCCCCCCGGAGCGGCTGAACCCTGAGGCGTTTGCCTCCCAATCCCAGAGCCAGTCCCAGGAGCAGCCCGCCGGAGATGGCCAGGCGGACCAGGGGCCCGCGTTCTGCCCCTTCTGCGGGGAGGAGATGACCGACAGCTTCCAGTGGGGGCAGTTCTGTCCATTCTGTGGAGAAAAGGTGGAGCGGTGACATGAAAGACCTGAACTGTCTGCGCTGTGGCAGGCGGATGGAGTTTTGCCGGCGGGAGTATCTCCAGCTGGGTAAAACGGGCTGGATCACCGGGGACTGGGGAAATCTTCTGGCCGGAGCCATGGACGTGGTCGTGCTCCGCTGCCCAGACTGCGGAAAGCTGGAGTTCTTTCAGGGGGATGCCTTTGAGGGGCAGGGCGAGAGGCCGGAAGGAGAACTGTCCCAGATTACTTGTTCAAACTGCAGCGTGCGCTATGACTGCGACTATCCTAAGTGTCCGGTGTGCGGCGCAAAGAATACTATTTTTTGAGGAAGGAACAAAACCATGGGTTTCTTTGACAAACTGAAAAAAATCAATATTTTTGCCAATTTCGGCTCTGAACTCACCGACGACTTTTACGACGAACTGGAGGAGTCCCTGATCCTGGCGGACACGGGGATGGACACCACCCTGGAGCTTGTGGAGGAGCTGCGCCGCCGGGTGAAGGAGGAGCACATCAAGACGGTGGAGGAGGCGCGGGCCTGTATGTGCCGCTGCATCGCTGACGCCATGACCGTGGGGGACGCCGGACTGGATCTGTCCACCCGGCCCTCTGTGGTGCTGTTCATCGGGGTGAACGGGGTGGGCAAGACCACCACCATCGGAAAGATCGGCAGCCAGCTGCGCGCCGAACGGAAGAAGGTACTCTTCTGTGCCGCTGACACCTTCCGTGCCGCCGCCGCCGACCAGCTGACCGTATGGGCCGACCGGGCCGGCGTGGACATCATCAAACAGCACGAGGGGGCGGACCCCGCCGCCGTGGTCTTTGACGCCGCATCCGCCGCCAAGGCCCGGAACACCGACGTGGTTTTGGTGGACACCGCCGGGCGGCTGCACAACAAGCAGAATCTGATGAACGAGCTGAATAAGATTTCCCGGGTCATTGACCGGGAGCTGCCTGGCTGTGCTCGGGAGACTCTGCTGGTACTGGACGCCACCACCGGACAGAACGGCCTGATTCAGGCCAAGCAGTTCAAGGAAACCGCCGGGATCACCGGCATCGTCCTGACCAAGCTGGACGGGACCGCCAAGGGAGGCATCGCCATTGCCATCGCCAAGGAGCTGGGTGTGCCGGTGAAGTACGCCGGCGTGGGCGAGGGCATCGACGATTTGAAGCCCTTCAACGCGGCGGAGTTTGCGCAGGCCCTGATTTGAGTTAGGAATTAGGAGTTAGGAATTAGGAGTTAGGAATTAGGAGTTAGGAATTAGGCTTGCGTAGGGGGCGGCCTCTGCGCCGCCCCGGGTACCTGTTATGAAGCTTGCCCAGTAACGGGCAGAGAACGCCCAGGCGGGTAATCATTCTGAGAGTTACGACTGAATTTACACTCTATCCATAGCTTCAAAGCCCGGATTATGATACAATACGACAAATAGAGAGGAAGTTATCCATGACACGCATTGATGGAAGAAAGCAGGATGAGCTCCGCCCGGTGGAGATCATCCCCAATATCAACAAATTCGCAGAGGGGTCCTGCCTGATCCGCTGCGGCAACACCCATGTGCTGTGTACCGCCAGCGTGGAGGACAGGCCGCCCCGCCACGTCCCCGAGGGGGAGGGCTGGGTCACCGCCGAGTACTCCATGCTCCCCCGGGCCAACCGGGAGCGGTCCCGCCGGGACATCTCCAAGCTGAAGCTCAACGGCCGCTCCGCCGAGATCCAGCGGCTCATCGGCCGGGCTCTGCGCTCTGTGGTGGACATGAAGAAGCTGGGCCCCTGGAACATCACCATCGACTGTGATGTGCTCCAGGGGGATGGAGGGACCCGGACCGCCTCCATCACCGGCGGTTTCGTGGCCATGATGCTGGCCTTCCGGAAGATGATGGAGGCTGGACAACTGGCGGAGTATCCGATCAGCGGCTATGTGGCCGCCGTGTCCGCCGGTATCGTGGACGATGTGCCCCTGCTGGACCTGTGCTATGAGGAGGACTCCGCCGCCATGGTGGACCTGAACTGCGTCATGGACGACCAGGGCCGCCTCATCGAGATCCAGGGCACCGGCGAGGAGCGCCCCTTCACACTGGACGAGCAGCGGCAGCTGGTGGAGCTGTGCGAGAAGGGTATCCGGCGGCTTCAGGCGGTCCAGAAAGAGATCTTGGGCGTATAAGCAGAGGAGAAATAATATGAAGCTGGTACTGGCAAGCAAAAACAAGAAAAAGCTGGTGGAGATGAACGAGATCCTGTCTCACCTTGGCACTGAGGTCTGCTCTGAGGCGGAGGCCGGCGTGGACGTGGAGGTGGAGGAGACGGGGACCACCTTTGAGGAAAATTCCCTGCTGAAGGCCCGGGCGGTGATGGAGGCCAGCGGCCTGCCCGCCATTGCCGACGACTCCGGCCTGTGCGTGGACGCGCTGAACGGAGCGCCGGGGATGTACTCCGCCCGCTACGGCGGCGAGGGGCTGGACGATACCGGCCGCTACCGGCTGCTGCTGGAGAACATGAAAGGCCAGATGCCCCGGACGGCAAAGTTTGTGTCCGTTATCACCTGCTGCTTCCCCAATGGGGACGTGCTCACCGCCCGGGGGGAGTGCCCTGGGACCATCGCCTTCGCCCCCCAGGGGGAGGGTGGCTTCGGCTATGACCCGGTGTTTTTCGTGCCGCCGCTGAAAAAGACCTTCGCCCAGCTGACGGCGGAGGAGAAAAACGCCATCTCCCACCGGGGAAAAGCGCTGGAGGTATTTCAGGTCAAGCTGGAGGCGTATTTGAAGAAATAAAGAAATAAGTGTCTGGCCGGGAGGAGATTTTATGCGGAATACAAAACACTGTCCGAAGTGCGGCTCACCGGAGATCGGAATTGTGGAGCCAGGACGGTACAATTCCTTTCCCGTCGGTTTCGGAGGGGCAAGATTGGAACGGTATGTGTGCCTTTCCTGTGGGTTCACAGAGGAGTGGGTAGAGCGTGGCGCATTGGAAAAGGTACGGAAATACTATGGGTCCTCCTCCGGGCATGAATAGAACACATAAAGGAGATAAAATATGGAATTGACAAGCAAACAGCGGGCCCAGCTGCGCGGCCTGGCGAACAACATTGATACGATCTTGATTGTGGGCAAGGAAGGCATTGGGGACAACCTGGTGCAGCAGGCCAACGAGGCTCTGGAGGCCCGGGAGCTCATCAAGGGCCGGGTGCTGGAGACCTCCCTCATGTCCGCCCGGGAGGCGGCGGAGGCCCTGGCCCCCCGGACCCGCAGCGAGGTGGTGCAGGTCATCGGCACAAAATTTGTTCTGTACCGCCCCAGCCACAAGAAGGACCTGAAGAATAAGATCGTTCTGGTGGCGGACAAGAAGAAAAGGTGAGCAGCCCCGTGTAGGGGGAGGTGCGCCGCGATTATTTTCTTCTTTCCGAAAACCCAAACGTCCCGCCGTGGCGGGAACGGGCCGATGAGGACATCGGCCCCTACGAAATACGCATTGCACATAGGGCCGGGGCTTGCCCCGGCCGCCCATAAAGGAGAAAATCCAGTGTCAAAGGGCGCGACGACTCGGCGCACTGTTTTGTAGGGGCGGCCTCTGTGCTGCCCCGCCATAAAAGGAGGGCCCCATGTCAAAGGGAAAGAAGCTGACCATCGCCGTTGCGATCCTGCTGCTGATCGCTGTGGGAGCCTTCTTCGCCTACTGGTACGTTCCCCGGCCGCTGGTGAGAGACCTGCCGCTGGTGAAGGTTCAGATATTTGATGCCAAGACTGGTATTGAGATGGACCTGACAGAACAAGTGGATCTTCCGGCGGTGATGGAGTTGTTGGGTGAAGCGGAATGCTGCCCCCAGTGGCGGCCCGGTCCTCACAGCAATGAGGAATATCCGCTGGACATCAAATTTTCCGGCGGGGGAGAACATTGGATCGTGATACTGGGGAGCAGAGGCGGTTTTGCTGTGGACAATTCCCAAAAAATTGCCTGGCGTATCCTGGAAGGCGGTCAGCTGTGGCAGGAACTCCAGCCCCTGCTGCCGGAGCTTGGAGCATGACGCTTCTCCGTCCGGAGAAGGAGAGAAAATAAACATGACAGGAGAGGTGACGGCTGTATGAAGATCGGGATCTACGGCGGGACCTTTAACCCACCCCATCTGGGGCATCTGGCGGCAGCCCGGACGGCGCTGGACGCGCTGAAGCTGGACAAGCTGATCTTGATGCCTGCGGCGGTGCCGCCCCACAAGGTGCTGCCGGAAAACAGCCCCGCCCAGGAGCACCGGCTGGCCATGGTGGAGCGGATGGCGGACGCCATGGAGCGCCCCGGCGCTGTGGAGGTGTCCACCCTGGAGCTGGAGCGGGAGGGGAAAAGCTATACCTCCGACACGCTGGAGGCCATCCACCGCCAGTATCCGGAGGCGGAGCTGTGGCTGCTGATGGGGACGGATATGTTTCTCACCCTGCACCTGTGGCACGAGCCGGGGACCATCCTGCGCCTGGCCGGGATCTGCGCCTTCGGGCGGTCGGAACAGGACGGAGAGGCGGTTTTTGCGCCTCAAAGGGAGTTTTTAAGCAAGACTTATCCGGATGCAAGGATCGCAACCATCACCCTGCCTGGCCTGGTGGACATCTCATCTACCCAGCTGCGGGAGCTGCTGGCCCGGGAGCGGGGGAGGGAGTACCTACTGCCGTCGGTGTACGGCTATATCCTGATGAACCGCCTGTATGGGACCTATCCCTGCCTGAAGCACCTGGAGCTGCCGGAGCTGCGGGCCTGCTCCTACTCCCTGATCCGCCACAAGCGGGTGGCCCATGTGATGGGGGTGGAGGAGGAGGCGGTCAAACTGGCCAAATTCTGGGGCGCGGACCCGGAACTGGCCCGCCACGCAGGGATTTTGCACGATTGTACCAAATACCTGGAGCTGGCCCCCCAGTTGCATTTGTGCGCCAAATATGGTATTGAATTAGATGCTTTAGAGCAGAAAGCGGTCAAACTGCTCCACTCCAAGACCGGAGCATGTATGGCACGGTATGTTTTTGGGGAACCTGATGAGGTATATGAGGCCATCTTCTGGCACACCACGGGCAAGGCGGACATGACGTTGCTGGACAAGATCCTGTACATGGCGGACTACATAGAGCCAAACCGGGACTTTGAAGGTGTGGAGCGCCTGCGGAGGCTGGCCTATACGGATCTGGATCAGGCCATGCTGCTGGGGGTGGAGTCCACCATCCGGGAGATGGAGGAGCGGGGCGTTCCCGTCCACATCAATACCATTCAGGCCAGACAGTGGCTGCTTGACCGGGGCGTGAAGCTGGAGGAATAAGATAAGATGAGTGGAAAAAGAGAGACAAGACCCAGCCGGCGGCGCCGGCAGTCCTCCGGACCGGCCGGCTGGTGGCAGCAGCACCGGGAGTGGGTGGCGGGGCTGGACCGGGGACAGAAGCTCCGCTACCGGCTGCTTCAGACGCTGGTGGTCCTTTCCATCCTGGTGATCGGGGTGTGGCTGGGGCTGAAGATGTGGATGAAGCTGCCGGAAATCCCGGATCTGCTGGGAGGGACCGGGACCGCCCAGGGGGACGGCGCCCCGAACTTTGACGGGGCCGAGCTGCCAGAAGTGGCCAGAAGCGGCCGGCAGCCCGGAGTATACACCTTCCTTCTGGTGGGGCAGGACACCGCCGGGGGCGGCAATACTGACACCATGCTGCTGCTCACCTTTGACAGCAAGGCAAAGACGGTCCATGGCATGAGCCTGCCCCGGGATACCATGATCAACACCAGCCGCAAGGGCAGCGGCCACCGCCTGAACGCGGTGTACAACTTCAATAAGGGCAGGGACCCGGATACCCAGCTGGTCAACGGCATTACCGCCCTGAAAAAAGAGGTGGGAAAACTCACTGGTATCGCCCCGGACTTCTATGTGGTCGTCCAGTGGGAGGCGGTGGGCCGGCTGGTGGAGGCCATCGGCGGCGTCCACTTCGAGGTCCCCTTTGACATGGATTACGATGACCCGACCCCGGGACAGGATCTTCATATCCATCTGAAGCAGGGCTATCAGGAGCTGAACGGAGAGCAGGCCATGGGCCTGATCCGCTGGCGGCACAACAACGACTACTCCGTGCAGTACCCCAACGGGGACCTGGGCCGGGTCCAGACCCAGCAGGCCTTCCTGAAGGCGGTGGCGGCGGAGTGCCTGAAGCCGGAGATCCTGCTGAAGGTCACCAGCCTGGCGGAGATCTTTATGGAGAATGTGAGCACCGATCTGTCCCTGGGCAATCTGCTGGCCTTTGCCCAGCTGGCCATGGGGATGGATGCGGAGAAGGACATCCAGTTTATCACCATGCCCAACCAGGACGCCCGCTACCCCAGGGTGTCCATGGTGCTGCCTGTGGTGGATGAGCTGCTGGCCGCTCTAAACAGTGGCTTCGACCCCTATGTGGATCAGATCCGGGCCAGCGATCTCCAGGTCCTGGTCCGAAACAGCGATGGCAGCTACTCCGTCACTGGCGGGACTCTGCTGGATGAGACCCTGTCCCGGCCCAGAGGCAGCGGCTCTTCCTCCGGCGGCGGACAGACCGCAGAGACTCCGGAGGAGCCGGAAGAGGAACTGCCGGATCCGGATGGGTCCCAGGAGCTGCCGCCGGACGGCTCCCAGGTCATTCCCCCGGACGGCTCCGGGACCTTGCCGCCGAACGGCTCTCAGGAACTGCCACCGGATGGGTCCCAGGGAGATCAGACGGTCCCGCCCTCTGAGAGCGGTGGAGACAGTGGCCTGCCGGAGACCGGCGGCTCTCAGGACGCCGGGAGCGGCGAGACAGGAGAGCAGCCGGAGCCTCCCGCGGAGGGCGGCTCTTCCGCCGGCGGGACAGAGGGCGGCGAAGGGCTGACCGTGTCCGAGCTGCCTGACTGGCTCAACCCCACGGGGCTGGAGCCGGCGGCTTGAGCTGCACCAGCTCTGAGATGAGATAGAACCATAAGAGAGCCCGCCCTGCCCCGGAGGGGGCGGGGCGGCATACAGAAAGGAGAAGCGCCTGTGACTTCTTATGAGAGCGCGATTTTGCTGGCAAAAGCCCTGGACGGGAAAAAGGGAGAGGAGATCAAGGTCCTGAAAACGGAGGGACTGACCACCTTGGCGGACTATTTTGTGATCTGCACCGCCACCTCCACCACACAGATCAAGGCCATGTCCGACGCCTGTGAGGAGGCCATGGAGAAGCAGGGGGAGCGGGTCCACCACATCGAGGGCCACCGGGGCGGCACCTGGCTGCTGATGGATTTTTCCTCTGTGGTGGTCCATATCTTCATGGATGAGGCCCGGAAGTTCTATGACCTGGAGCGCCTCTGGGGCGACGCGGAGGAGATCCCGTTGGAGGATGTGCTGAAGGACGCGTGAGCGCCTGACACGCCGCTTTCCGGCCAAATCCCTTGACAACCCTTTGGAAATCCCATATAATGAGGTCTTGTAAAAGCGTTGCGGAAGAGGAGTACCCCACCGCGGGCGGCAGAGAGAGGAGACGGACGGTGCAAGTCTCCCCGCCGGATGGGGGAAGGTGGCTTCCAAGCTCCGCCCCCGAACACCAGTAAGGGGCGGCGGTCCCCCCGTTACCGGGCTGTGAGCGTCCCCTTTGGGGGAAAATCAGGTGGTACCGCGGACAGGATCTTGTTCGCCCTGAGCCTTTTGGGCTCAGGGCGTTTTTTGTTTGGAGGTGTGATGTGGAATTTATCAATGAGACGCGCTGTAATGAGCGGACGGTCCTGGCGATGAACCGGGCCTCCATCCGGGCGACCCACTGGTGGAGCAGTCTGCTCCTCCGGCTGTTGGGCGGAGCCTGCGGCGTGTTTTTGCTTCGGACAGCTGCCCGGCTCGGGTTTCCCTCCCTGGGTGGGATCTCAGCCGGACTGATGGGCGGCGGGCTGTTGCTGTGGGTGCTGTTTTTAAACCACATCCGCGCCTGGATCGTGATCCGTCTGGTGCTGAAGGGAGAACAGCTGCACCGGGCCGCATTTGACGAGGAGGGCTGTACCATCCGCAGCGGCGGGGACGAGGTCCGCCTGTCCTATGACCAGGTTGCCGCCTTCTACGAGGACCAGCGCTACTTCTTCCTGATGCTGAACCGGCACCAGGGATATGCCCTGGAGAAGCAGGGGTTCCGCTCCGGCCAGCCGGACGCCTTCCGGGCCTTTCTGGAGCGCAAGGCGGATTGCAGGGCCCAGCGGGTCTGAGAAAATGACCAGTGGCTGGAGGGAGCTGGCGCTCCCGGCGGCCAGACGATAATTTGAGAACAGGACGTGAGATCGCATGAAAAAAGAACTGCCAAAGGTTTATGAGCCCCAGGAGGTAGAGTCCCGGATCTATGAGACCTGGGAGAAGAACGGCTGCTTCAAGGGCCGTCGGGATCCCAAGCGGAAGCCCTTCACCATCGTGATGCCGCCCCCCAATGTGACGGGACAGCTGCACATGGGCCACGCCATGGACTCCACCCTCCAGGACATCCTCATCCGCTTCAAGCGGATGCAGGGCTATGCCGCCCTGTGGGTCCCCGGCACCGACCACGCGGGCATCGCCACCCAGATCAAGGTGGAGGAGGAGCTGCGGGTGAAGGAGGGCCTGACCCGCTATGACCTGGGCCGGGACAAGTTCCTGGAGCGGGTGTGGGACTGGAAGCGCCAGTATGGCAACCGCATCGTGGAGCAGCAGAAGAAGCTGGGCGCCTCCTGCGACTGGGACCGGGCCCGGTTCACCATGGATGAGGGCTGCTCCAAGGCCGTGCGGGAGACCTTCTGCGAGCTGTATGAGAAGGGTCTTATCTACAAGGGCAGCCGGATTATCAACTGGTGCCCCCACTGTGTCACTGCCCTCTCCGACGCGGAGGTGGAGTATCAGGACAAGCCCGGCCACCTGTGGTATATCCGCTATCCTCTGACCGATGGCTCCGGCGATCTGGTGGTGGCCACCACCCGGCCTGAGACCATGATGGGCGACACCGGCGTAGCGGTGAACCCGGAGGACGAGCGCTTCAAGCACCTGGTGGGCAAGACCTGTATCCTGCCCATTATGAACCGTGAGATCCCCATTGTGGCCGACGAGTATGTGGAGCTGGGCTTCGGCACCGGCGCGGTGAAGATGACCCCTGCACACGACCCCAACGACTTCGAGGTGGGCCTGCGCCACAACCTGGAGACCATCCGGGTCCTGGATGACAACGGTGTGGTCAACGCCAACGGCGGCAAGTACGAGGGCATGGACCGCTATGAGTGCCGCCAGGCCATTGTAAAGGATCTGGAGGAGCAGGGCTATCTGGTCAAGACCGAGCCGTACAGCCACAATGTGGGCACCTGCTACCGCTGTCACAACGACGTGGAGCCCATCATCTCCGCCCAGTGGTTCGTCAAGATGAAGCCTCTGGCTGAGGAGGCCATCCGGGTGGTGGAGCAGGGGGAGACCAAGTTCGTCCCCGACCGCTTCTCCAAGACCTATCTGAACTGGATGGAGAACGTCCACGACTGGTGCATCAGCCGCCAGCTGTGGTGGGGTCATCAGATCCCCGTGTGGTACTGCGCCGACTGCGGCAAGATGACCGTCAGCCGGGAGGACCCCACCCAGTGCCAGCACTGCCACTCCCAGCACATCACCCGGGATCCCGATGTGCTGGATACCTGGTTCTCCAGCGCCCTGTGGCCCTTCTCCACCCTGGGCTGGCCGGAAAAGACGGAGGATCTGGATTACTTCTATCCCACCGACGTGCTGGTCACTGGCTATGACATCATCTTCTTCTGGGTGGCCCGGATGATCTTCTCCGCCTGTGAGCAGACCAAGAGACCGCCCTTCCACACCGTATTCATCCACGGCCTGGTCCGGGATGATAAGGGACGGAAGATGAGTAAATCCCTGGGCAACGGCATCGACCCCCTGGAGATCGCCGACAAATACGGCGCCGACGCCCTGCGCTTCAACCTGGTCACCGGCAACAGCCCCGGCAACGATATGCGCTTCTACACCGAGCGCTGCGAGGCCATGCGCAACTTTGCCAACAAGATCTGGAACGCCAGCCGCTTCCTGATGATGAACCTGACCATCGACCAGTGCTGCCTGCCAGAGAAGCTGGAGCTGGAGGACAAGTGGATCCTCTCCAAGCTGAACACTGCCGTCCGGGAGATCACCGAGAACATGGAGCGCTATGAGCTGGGCGTGGCGGCCCAGAAGATCTATGACTTCATCTGGGATGACTACTGTGACTGGTATATCGAGCTGACCAAGACCCGCCTCCAGGGCGAGGACGAGGACAGCAAGGTCCGGGCCCAGCAGGTGCTGTGTCATGTCCTGACCCAGATGCTCAAGCTGCTGCACCCCTTCATGCCCTTCATCACGGAGGAGATCTGGCAGGCCCTGCCCCACGAGGAAGGGGTGGAGGAGGGCTCCTTCCTGATGCTCCAGACCTGGCCCGAGTATCAGGCGGAGCTGGACTTCCCCGCCGAAGCGAAGGCCATGGAGCTCATCATGGACGCCATCCGCGCCGTCCGCACCCGCCGCAGCGAGATGAACGTGCCTCCCTCCAAGAAGGCCCACCTCACCGTGGCCACCGATGAGGCGGCGGTGTTCCAGCTGGGCGTGCCCTTCCTGAAGAAGATGGCCTATGCCAGCGAGGTGACCATTGTCCCCGCCGGTCAGGCTGCCGAGGCTGCCGGTCAGGTCACGGTGGTGACCCACGCTGCCCAGGTGTCCATGCCCCTGGCGGAGCTGGTGGACCTGGAGAAGGAGAAGGCCCGCCTGGAGAAGGAACTGAAGAAAAACAGCGCCGAGCTGGAGAAACTCAACGCCAAGCTGGCCAATCCGGGCTTTGTGAACAAGGCGCCGGAGCACGTGGTCAAGGCGGAGCAGGAGCGCTCCGTCCAGCTCACCGAGCTGGTGGCCAAGCTGAAGGAACAGCTGAGCGGGATGTGACCTGAATACAGCCGGTCCGCCCCGCCCCTTGCAGGGGCGGGGCGGACCGGAAATCCGGGGCCCCAAGGAGTAAAAATAAGAAAATTGGAAAGAATACAGTTTGGTGCTTGACAGAAGGCTGGTCCTATGGTAATATATAACTCGCCTCTGATTGCAATGAGATGAGGAGAGATGTCCGAGTGGTTTAAGGAGCCGGTCTTGAAAACCGGTGACTCGTCAAGAGCCGTGGGTTCGAATCCCACTCTCTCCGCCACTTTTTCATCCGATGCTGATATGTGATGTCGGTTGTAGCCATGCAGAAGTACCCAAGTGGCTATAAGGGGCTCCCCTGCTAAGGGAGTAGTCGGGTTAAACCGAGCGAGGGTTCGAATCCCTCCTTCTGCGCCATAAAGAGTTACCGGTATAGATGCGTCTGGCGCAAAGCCAGGCGCATCAACCGTTTCCGGGCTTTTTCGAGCCCGGATTTCTTCTTTTGAACCATAGATTTTTATGGAGGTTTCGGAGCAACTGACCGGATTTGAACCGAAGGATCTCATGTCTCGGACAGTTTCCAACCTCCAGCGCCCTTTTAGAGAAGACTTTTCTCTCCAAAAAAGCGGCATCATTGCAGAAAAAGAATCACAAATATTGGGGTGTCGTTTTGTCGGCTTTGACAGGCCGAAAAAAGCGGCGCCCTTTTTCAATTTCTAAAAGGGCGCTGGCTACAGCGTCTGAAATAGCAGGCCGGAGATGACATCTCCGGCCTTATTTTTTACAAGGAGGATCGCTCACATGGACACCCAAAACACAGGTCGTCAGCTTCGCTACCTTGAAGAAATCCGTATTTCCCTGCACCGTGCTGGCTTTGGGACCCTGCCGTTGGAGGGAGAGCAGTTGCCCGTCCTTTGGAACGGCACACCCCTCTGCCGCATCACCGGCAAGGGCAGCGTATTCTATCGGCGGGAGGACGCGGACACGCCCCAGGCAGAGGATGCCCTGTATCGCGTCGAGGACATCGCTGCGAAGACGCTGGAGTATATGACCGCTATGGAAACCGCCCCGCAGCTCAAAGCCAGCGGACTGGATGAAGACTACCGCATCCTCGCTGGCTTTGGCGGCACGGTGCTGGCAGGTGCTCCAAGCAAATACGGCGTTCAATTCGTCACATGGGATTGGGACTATGACCGGACAGGCGTGGTACACGGACACTACTTCATGGAGAACTACGATGCTGCCAAGCAGGACTTCGCCACACGCTCCGGGCTTATCCAAAAGGAACAGCTTTTCAGCCCGGAGCAGCTGACTGAGATTTACCGATGCTGCACCGACTCTGTGAATGAGCACTTCTTTGAGCTTACGGATAAGCAGGTGGAGCTGATCCACAGCGTCCAGCAACAGATTGAGATATGTGTGCCGGATCTGGACGAGCGCGTCCGACAGCAGGAGGAAGCATTGGAACGAGCCTCGCAGGAGCAGACAATGTAATACGACATGGCATGGGCCGGAGTTTTAGCAATAAGACTCCGGCCTTTTTTATTTTCAAAAAAGGAGTTGAATTTGCTTGACGCGATACTTTATGAAGTTCACACCCCTGTTCCCTGTGGAGGTACAAATGATGACGCCACCCCGTCATCAGTCTCGCAGAAGCGGACGCATCCGCAGCAGCTTTCGCTACAGTGCCGACGATGTACGCTGCAAAGACTGCACGAGATACGACAGCGGACACCCCTGTCACCTGAATGAGTGCGTCTGTCTGGAGGAGCGCATCGAGGCCGGCGTGGTGGAGCTGAACGCTCTGGCGCGGGAGTGCTTCGGCGGAAGGCTGTTCCGCCCGCTGCAAAGACGGCTGCGAGATGAGCTGAACCGGCAGCCCTTTCGCTTCTTCCTCGGTGACGCCCACAGAGAACGATGGACGCATTGGAAAAACCGCTGCTACGGTATGTCCGGGCGCAATGCGGCTGCGCTGCTTCTGCTTACCGCCGATGAGGAGCTTTGGCAAAGAGTCCTCTGGCATTTCGACAGCAGCGGCTTCGACTTCCCCGCCATTCGCCTCTCCGGTATTCATCCGGAGCTGTACAGCATTTATCAGGCGGCGAAGACCATTTCCGTTGGCGGTGACAACATCGTGATAGAAGACCTTGCTTTTTCCGAGCTGGTCAGCGACAGGGCCTTTCGGCTCATCCTCGGAGCACTGCTGCTGTGCAGATATGGCGAGGTGGTCTTAAATCTGGAAAGAAAGACGGAGGAGATAACATGATGATTCAAGCGGTTCTCAGTAATCCAAACCACCCGGAATACGGTGTGGCGACCATCCCGTTCCCCATCCCCCGCGACCAGTACGCACATTGCATGGAGTTGTTGGAGACATTGGAGATCGGCGATACGGTCAAGGCGGACTGCAAGGTGGAGAAGATCGACAGCTTTTATAATGTACTCAAGCGCACGCAAATGCTCACGGTCAACGTGGAGGAGCTGAATTATCTTGCCAAGCGGCTGGACGGCTTCGATACCGGCGAGGCCGCGCAGTTTCAGTCCATGGCTCACAAGCTGGAGCTGTTCGAGCTGAAGGATCTCATCAACCTGACCTTCTGCTGCCAGCAGGCCACGGTCATTACAGACTTTTCCGACCTCGCCGCTGTTGGCCGTGACCACTACATGAACCTGCACGGCGGCAGCGCAAGTGTGGATGAGCTGAACAAACTGGACGGCAAGGGAACGGCACGGCAGCTCATCGAAAACGGCGGCGGCACGATCACCCCCTACGGCGTGGTCTACGACAACGGCATGAAGCTGGAGCAGTTTTACCAAGGCAGAGAATTCCCGTGCTATTATTACGAGCCGAATCCGCTCACCATTGCGCTGACATCCAAAAACGAGCCGGAGGACACCGAACACATCACATGGCTGTTCCTCCCCATGGTGCAGGAGGAGATCGACCGCACCCTCCTTCGTGGGGGCATCACCGATCCCGCCGATGTCCGTCTGCGGCTGGAGGACAGCCAACTCCCCAATGAGGTGGATGTCCTTCTGGATATGGAGTACGAAACTCTCTCCGACCTCAACGAACTGGCAGAGGCGACGGATGGATTGTCAAACGCGGATATGGAAAAGCTGGGCGCCGTGGTCATGTTGGCAAGGCCAAAGTCTTCGGCACAGATCAAAAACCTTGCGGAAAGCCTTAACCTCTTTGACCTCGCTCCCGGTGCGCATACGCCGCAGGAATACGGCAAGTACATGATTCGTCAGTCCGGGCGTTTCGACTATGACGAAAATCTCGACGCTTTTTACGACTATGAGAAGTACGGCACGGAGCGCATGAACGTGGAGGACGGGATGTTCACCGACAGGGGTTACATCGCCTATAAGGGCTATACCAGCATGGAGGAAGTGATGAACGGAAGCCAAAGCAGCCACATGGTGATGGGAGGGCTTTCACGATGATCATTCAGGCAGAACTGAAGTGTAAGCAGACCGGGTGTGAGGCAGAACCCTGCGCCGTGGATAAGGTCATCGAACTGCCTGTTCAGAGGTTTAGGCAGTTCAGCCGCGCACTGCTGGCTGACTACGATTTCATTGCGGAGAACAAGAATGCCATCCGACACGATGAGGATGCCAGGCACTGCCTGCTCATCCTCGACGCGGAGGGAACGGACGGTTTCCTTATTGACCCGCAGGGGTACAACTACGCCCGATACAGTGCTTTTATTCCCAACGCCCGCAGCTTGCTGACGCCGGATATGGCAATCGACCGCAGTTATATTTCTCCGGCAGAGCCTTGGCGGGATGAGAGTCGGGATGAGATGCTCCGCATGACGCTGCGTGTCGAGGGAAAGCCGGACTACACCCTCGTCCTCCCCGCTGACGAGGAATACCTCGATGCGGTGAAGACTTACCTTGATATTGATGCTTTCGCGGATGCCATGCTCTGTGATATTCACTTCAAGGTGCCTTATATTGGGGAATTGATTCGAGATACGGATTGCCCCGCTGTGGAGGATTACAACGATTTTGCCGAAGCCTTGGAGGACATTTGGCAGCGGGACGGTGCGCTTCTGACCTACGCCGCCGTGCTGGAGGCCGAGCGGCCGGATACGCTGCGCGGAGCCTGTGAGCTGCTGCGAAATCTGGACAACTACCGGCGCATCACGGAGGGCGCCTACGGTTACGGTCAGCAGCGATTGCAGGAAACGCTGGGGCTGGATGATGAAGCCATCTACGAGCTGGACGGCTACATGGATTTTGAGCAATACGGTCAGGATTGTATGGAAAACGACTGTGTGACGGAAACGGAGTTCGGCCTGCTGCGGCGCTTGGAGCCGCCGTTTCCGGAGCAGCGGCAGGGACAGAGGATGATGTAAGTAAAGGCGGCTCGATCCATTTGGATCAAGCCGCTTGGTAGGCAGACAAATTGGAAGTTGTCAATTTTTCTTATTTTCCCAACAGCGGCCTCTACTCGGCAACCTCAATGCTTTTAATAAACTGCATTTCCTCCGCAGTAATTTTCCCTATATAATGGTCGTAGTAAATCACATCACTCTCATAAGTAAAATAGTACACAAACTCACCATCAGATAATTCAAACTCGCCGTCAAAATTATATTCTAAACGGTTAACGAGACGGTCATCAACCCACTCCTCAACATTATTGAGGAGTGCCTTAATTTTTCCAATCTGGTCTTTTGAAAGTTCAATGGGAGTAGCAGATAGAGGGGGGGTAAACTCTTTTGTAGCCTCAGAGTAAAACTTTATCGTTCCTGTCACACTTTCGTCTGAAGCATTAGAACAGCCAACCAAACCTAACGCACAGGCCAATGCTAAAGCAAGGACTATCCACTTTTTCACACTAATCACTTCCTCACAAATGCTGATTTGTCAGCCACATCATAGCATATCCCCCAGTAATGTGTAAAGCCAAATTCCACACCGAAAGGAGATCTTAACCTTGAAAGATTCAACGCAATTTCATATCCGACCTGCCCGCCCGGAGGAGGCGGGCTTATTTTATACCCCGCACCCCGAAGAAGATAAGCGGCTGGGTACCGTTGGCCATGTCCGCATGGACTTCGGGCGCAGCGGCAACGAGTTCTGGCATACATGGTGGCCCCGTGGCCCGGAGGAGCTGAACAGCCCCGCGTTTAAGGCGGAGCTGCAGGAGGTCGTGGACACGCTGAGGGAGAGTATGCTGAAAAACCGCTTCGCCATGGAGCGTTTCTGCTATGAACACGGCGGGAAAATCAGCGGCGGCTGGACACAAAACTACGGTTACGTCGTGGAAACCGAGCATTACCGCTACTACCTGCGCTGCAATCCGTCCCCCGGAGATTATAACTGCTACTGTACGGCCTATGATCTGGATGTGCAGCGGCAGAACATGGCGCGGGACAAGCCTCTGGTGGGTCGTGTGACCTACGCCAACGGCGACGCGCAGGAATTTACCGATGCCGAAGCCTTTCTCAAGTGTGTGCGGGAGGAACTTCCGTATCGCCCCACCACAGGCTTCCGTTACGAAGTGCTGACCGACGACCCCAACCTCCGCAAGCAGATGGATGACATGATCTTCGACTTCTACGGCGAGGAAGCCCCTTGCCGGCAGGAGGATCACGAGCCTCGACCCGATCAGGGCATGACCTTCGGAGGAATGTAATGGACGCTTCAAAAAAGCAGCGAGTGCCGGTCGCTTTCAAGAGCCTTGCTGAGCTGAAGCGGTTCGTACGGCCCGGTGTGGAGTTTAAGACCGTCAGCCACGCCAATCACGCGGATATGGTGGGGCTGACCCGTGTGGTGACCACGGTGCAGACGGTGGGCTTCTATTCCAAGATCAAGGACCAGCCGGAGCATCCCTTCTCCACCTGCAACCACGGCAAAGGCTTCTACACCGATTTTGGGAAAGCCGGCAAATACATCTTTGATGGTACGACGGTCAAGGTGAAGGATTCCCGAAAACAAGATCGCGGCGTGATCTACGAGCTGGAGTTTTACGACAGAGAGCAAAACATGGAGGAAACGATGATGGACAGAAAAATGGTGAATTTTATCAAGGAGCAGTATCCCCCCGGCACCCGCATCCGGCTCAATTCGATGGAAGACCCCTACGCGCCCATTCTTCCCGGCACGGAGGGCGAAGTAGATTTCGTGGACGATGGGGGTCAAATTTTCATGAAGTGGAACAATGGCTGCACGCTGCCGCTCAACCCCGGTGAGGACAGCTTCTCCGTGCTGCCGCCCAAGCTGACCACCCTCAAGCTGTATATGCCCCTGACCGCCGATCTCTACGAGCGGAACGAGTACGGCGATCTCGATGACAGCAGCACATTGCTGGAGGGCCGTGAGCTGCGGGGCTATCAGGATCAGATCACGGCGGCACTGCTGAAAAACCGGATGCCGGAGGAGACGGAGCGGGGTCTCATGCATTGGTATGATGAAGCCGACAGCGTTGACCGCAAGGTACGCTCCGCCGTTTTCACCGTAGAGGCGCGTGACCGGCAGCTCTGGGGCGTGGCGGAATGCCGCGTCGCCGGGGAATTATCGGACACAGAGCTGGAAACCTTAAAGGAGTACCTCACCGGGCAGGCTTCTGACGGCTGGGGCGAGGGCTTTGAGCAGCGGGATATCCTTGTGGATGGCGGAAGTGAGCTGTATGTCCACCTTTGGAACTCGGACAAGTGGAACATCCAAACGGAGCAGGAATTGTTCGCCCCCAAGCTGGCGGAGGGTCTGCCGGAGCTGTGCTTCTCCACCCTCCCCGGTACCGGCGAGCTCATCTGCATCAAGCGCGGCGAGAGCGGCTACTATCCCAGCGATTGGAACACGAATGATCCCGCGCAGAACCGTGAGATAGCGGACTATAACAATGAGCGGCTTGGCGTTACCCCCGCGCAGGAGAAAGCCATGAAAACGGGTTCCATGTTCGGCTGGGGCGTCCCCGGCGCAGACCCCGTCAACTATGAGCAGGATGCTCCGCAGATGGGAGGGATGACCCTTGGGTAAGAAAATACTGCGTGTGTATCTCGCTAAAAACGATACGCCGTATAGCGCAGCCTATGCCAAGCTGGAGCTGCCCGCCTCCCCGTGGGAGGTGTGGGACGCCATGGAAAAGGTGCGGCTTCAGACGGACGATATCCTGTACATGGAGATCGAAGACTACTTTGCCTTTGAGTATCTCTCGCCCCATTTGGATGGGTTAGAGATCAGCCTCAACGAGCTCAACGACCTTGCCGCACAGCTTGCGGCGTTGGACGAAGTACAAGGGATCGCCTTTGAGGGATTGTTTTCTATGGAGGTGCAGAAAAAAGTAAACGCCAACGGCGGCGTCATTACGCTGCAGGATCTGCGGGATCTGGCGGTCAGCGCAAAAACCGACTGCTATCATGTGGTGGATGCCGCGGATGACGCCCAGCTTGGGCGCTTCTATGCGGAAAACGGATTCATCCCCGAACTGGACGGCATATCCGACGGGGGGTTCAAAATGCTGGACTTCGCCGGCATTGGAAGAATGATGCGGCACAGTGAAAACGGCGTTTTTGTGAACAGCCTGTATGTGCTGCGGGATGGCGAGCTGACCACCGCGCCGCCCGTCCAAAAGACGCTGACGGAAAAGCCGGGATACCTATTCCGACTCACGCTTGGACTGCATCCCGACATTGGCGATGCGCGCACAGTGACGCTGGATCTTCCCGCAGCAGAGGCGGAACTACTGGACGCGCAGACACAGCTCGGCACTCTGAATTGGGAAAACACCGTTGTCCTCAACTATGACGGCATTCTGCCCAGCGCCGCCTTTTTCGCAGACCTCCCCGCTGAACTGGAGACGTTCAACGAGTTCGCCAAAGCAGTGCAGGATATACCTTTTCCTGAAAAGCAGCTTCCAAAGTTGAAGGCTCTGCTGGAACAGTTTGAGGTACAGGACATCGGAACGGCGATGCTTCTAACGGATCATCTGGCGGACTATATCCTCACGCCGGAGATCAGCTCGCCCCAGGAAACGGCCATCGACCAGCTTCACTTCATGACGGATGACCACTCGGTGGAATTGCTCCTGCCTTATGTCAATCTCTTCGCCTATGGAAACGAGATCATCAAGGGTGACAATGCAGTGCTTTCACCCTACGGCCTGCTGCATCGGGAGGACTATCAACCGATGCAGACGCAGGTGCAGGAGCGCTTTGAAATGGAAATGCAGTAGCTGACCATATCTTACCACGCCAGCTGCGCGGATAAGAACTACACCAAGGGGCCGTATTCCCGGACGGGGAAAAGCGGCCCCTTCTTTTTTGCGCTCATTTGACCTCCTGCTCCGGGATAACGGGCCCGGAAAGGAGGAACTGTGCCGATCAACAAAGCCCTTGCAGAGTATCTTGACCTCTACCACAAGGGCGAGGCGAACGCCGTCACCAGCCGGGAGCTGGAGTGCGCCTTCCGAATGCGCGGCTCCGAGCTGCGCCGGGAGATCAACGCCCTGCGGGGCGACGGCATCCCCATCTGCAGCTTTGACGGCGGCTACTACTATGCCGCCACCGAGGAGGAGCTGCGGCGCACCATCCGGCAGCTCCGCAGCCGGATCAAAAAAATCGCATTTGCGGAGCGCGGCCTGTCCCGCACCTTGCCTGACTATGAGGACACTGGTCAGCTCTCCCTCCCGCTGGAGGGAGGTGACACTTCTTGAACAGCTTTATTCCCTGGGTGGGCGGCAAGGGCAAGCTGCTGTGGATCATCAACAAGCTGATGCCGGACCGCTACACCCGCTTCATCGATGTGTTTGGCGGCAGCGGCACGGTGACCATGTGCCGTCCCATCCAGCGCGGCTGCATGGAGGTCTACAACGACTTCAACGGCAATCTCACCAACCTGTTCTGCTGCGTGAAGAACCGCCCCATGGCACTGCTGGCGGAGCTGGGCTTCCTGCCGCTGAACACGCGGGATGACTTCAATGTCCTCTATAAGTTCTTCTCCAAGGGCGAGTTCACGGACGACTACCTGCAGGAGGAGATGGATCTGACGGAGGTCTACCTCAAGCCGCCCGACGCCGAGGCCATCCGTGCCCTCATGCTGGAGCGTGCGCCCCGCGGGAGCATCCGCCGCGCGGCGGACTTCTTCAAGCTCATCCGCTACAGCTTCAGCGGCGGCGCCAAGTCCTTCGGCGGCAAGCCCTGCGACATCCGCCGTTTCTTCCACCTGATCTGGGAATGCTCCCGCAGGCTGGCGAATGTCATTGTGGAGAATAAGGACTTCGAGGAGGTCATCCGTCAGTACGACCGGGCAGGCGCCGTGATCTACTGTGACCCGCCCTACTACAAGGCGGAGAGCTGCTACGAGGTGGAGTTTCCCCCGGAGGATCATCAGCGGCTCCATGATGTACTGGTCACCTGTGAAGGATACTTCATCGTTTCCTACAACTACCAGGACTACATCTGCGAGATCTATCAGGATTGCTATATCTTCCGCACCTCCCGGCCCAACAGCATGTCCCAGACGGCAGGCAGTGAATATGAGGAGATCGTCATCACCAATTATGACCCCCGCAAAGCCTGCTGGCAGCTCTCTATGGATAGTCTGCTGGGCGGCGATGGCGACACCCGCTACGAGCTGATCCATGAGCCGGAGCATCCCTTAAAAATCTGAACAATAAAAGGAGAAGCAGCATGAAATTTGTAAAATACAACGACAACAAGAGCGTCACCATCCCGCCCGCCGTTCTGACTGTCTGCGGGCTGGAGGACGAGGGGAAGCTGGAAATGACCGGCGCCAAGGGTGTGGTCATTTTGTCAAAGAGCGAGATGACCGCCATGGAGATGGTGCGCACGATCCTCGCCCTGACGGACCGCGCCGGTCAGCTGATGCGGGAGCTGACGGACCTCTGCGGCAGCTGCGAGGGCTGCACCGAGGGGCACTGCACCTTCCGCGACGCGGACATCGAGGAGCTGATCCGCCCCGCCGTCACCGTTCCCGATTGGGCCAGAGAGGAAGCGGACATCGCGCCCGACGCCAAGCTGGACTGTCATGTGGACGAGGGCTCCGGTGTGATCACCGTGTGCGAGACATTTTACGACCACGACCTCTCCGATATTCCCGCCGAGCTGCTGGAGGCCCTGCGCAAGTCCGGCTGCTGCCTGTCCGTACTGGAGGATATGCTGATGGAGAACGATGTCATCTACGATAAGTGATACCGTAGGTATTCAAAGAAGAAACGAGGCGAGAGATCCAAATGAATGAAACCTATCTCTATCCCTACTCGGCGAAGGAGGCCAGAGAACGAAATGAGCTTTCGCTCTGGAGGGAAAGCCATCGCGCCAATATTGCCTGCCGGGAAGCCATCGAGGATACCATCCGCCAGAACTTCGATGGGCTGTACCTGAACGAGGACTGCCTCGCGCCGGTGCTGGCGGAATACGGCTACAAGCGCACGGAACGGGTGCTGACCGCTACGCTGCAGGAGCTTTCCTGGGATGGCCGCTTCAGCCCCGCCAATAAGCAGTGGGCTGAGCGGCGCTACATTCCGCAGGATGAGCGTCACAATGCCGAGATCACTGTTCGGAGCCACCCCGCCGTGCTGGATGGCTTCGTCAGTTTCTACCGCAAGGCGGTGCAGGCGTTAAATCTCTTCGGCGCAGAGCACTGTGTCGGTGACCGCGCCGAACAGGACTATACCGGCAAGGTGCTGGTGCTGTCGCCGGATACGCTGAAAGAATCCTGCTGGAGCCAAGAAAACCAACTCTGGTATGCCCATGACGGCTTCGGCTGCAGGCCCCATGCCATTGGCCGTTCGGTGCGCTGTACCTGTCTGGGTGACGGCGAGACGACACGCTGGAATCGGCACGAGTTCATCGGCGTGCTGGACGAAAAATACCTGCCCGACTGGGCGCGGGAGAAGCTCATGGAGCTGACCGCACCACGGCAGGAGGAACCGGCCGCGGGTGAGATGAAGCTGGAATGATCGGAGGTGAAATAAGTGCAGCGCATCTTCATTGACAACCATGACCGCATCCTCTATTACAGCAATCCTGCCGGATACATCGCGGAAAAGGAGGCGGTGGTGGATACCATGTTCCAAACGCAGGAGCTGGAGCGTTTTCTGCAAAAGCAGGCACTCACCATCCGCTGGGAGGACGGTGTCTATGACCGCCTCCTGCTGGGGCAGAGGGGCGGAAGCTTCGACCCGGAGGCTCCGCCCCTGAAAAGCTGCCGTGTGTGGCAGCTCACGCGGGACAGCCCCATCAATATGCGCTTCATCCCGTATGAAGCCCTGCTGGAGCGTTTCGGACAGCCTGACCGTAAGCACTACGAAACCGTCTATGACGGTCTGGTCGGGACCAATGACCCGGAGGAGATCTACACGCTCTTCCGCGACCCGGTTCCCGGCTACGACGGCAGACCCATCGGCATCTCGGATGTGCTGGAGCTGTACGACGCCGACGGCAGCGAGTTCTACTACTGCGACCGTGTCGGCTTCCGGCAGATCGAGTTTGCACCCCAGCAGGAAATGGATATAAGCCTGTGAAATGAGCACCTGACTGGGTGCTTTTTTCATATCCAAATCAGAAAAGGAGGAATCCCAATGCCCAAAGCCCAAACCAAGGCAACAGCGCCCACCCCTGCACCGGATACCCCGCTCCCCGTGGAGTACGCCGTGCGCATCTATCCCGTGAAGGACAGCAAGTACACCCTCGCCAACGCTAATGTGGACATCAACGGCGTATTTGCCATTCGCGGCGTGAAGGTCATCCGCGGCGAGAAAGGCCCCTTTGTCGCCATGCCGCAGTACAAGGACAGCCATGGGGACTACCACGACATCTGCTTCCCCTGCACGAAGGAGGCCCGCCAGCAGTTCAACGATGCGGTGCTGAACGCCTACGAGCAGTCGCTCCGGCAGGCCCAGCAGCCGGACAATGCTCCCGCCGCGGAGCAGGTCATGTAAGTCACCCACAACACAAAACATATAACTTGTAGGAGGAAATTATCACATGAAGAAGTTTATCAAGAACACCGCCAATTCCATCCGCACCAAGGCCATCCGCCTTGCCGCCACCCGCCGCTCCGGTGAGGGCTACATCGACACCGCCGTCAAGATCCTCATCGCCGTGGTGCTGGGTGCTCTGCTGCTGGCTGGCCTCTACGCTCTGTTCGGCGATGTGGTCATGCCCACCCTGAACCAGCGTATCAAGGATATGTTCAACTACGCCGGCGCGCTGGGCGGCTGATCCGTGGCATCCGTCCTGCAGGGGACGCTGTTCCTCATCGGACTTATGAGCGCGGCATGGACGGATCTCCGGCGCAGGCAGATCTATGACCTTTCCGGTATCGTCATCGCAGGGGCGGGGCTGATTTCCTTCAGCCCCGCCCGGCTTCTCGGCCTGGCGCTGGCCGTCCCATTTTGGCTGGCAAGCCGGAGAGGACGCGGCGGCATGGGAGATACGGTCCTCATCGTCGCCTCCGGTTTTCTGCTGGGCTTTCTGCGCGGAGTCGCCGGACTGGTGCTGGCACTGGTGCTGTACTGCCTTTTCTACCTTGCAATAGCCGCCCTGCACAAGATCCGCAGGCAAGAGCGCCCACCGGAGAGCTACCCATTCGCGCCATTTCTTGCAGTGGGCTTCTTTACCGCATATATCATCTAAGAATAAGGAGGACTTGCTCCATGAGTATTTTCAAAAACCGCACGGTCATCGGCGTCATCTGCATTCTGCTGGCACTGGTGATCTGCTTCGGCATCACGCCGCTGTTCAATCAGAGCATCAGCCAGAAGGCGGAGATCGTCCGTGTGACGAAGGACATTCACGCCGGCGAGCTCATCACCAGGGATATGGTCACCACGGCCGAGGTCGGCTCCTATAATCTCCCCTCCGGCCTTATGACCGCGAAGGACAATGTAGTGGGCAAATACGCCAAGGCGGATCTTGCCGTTGGCGATTATATTCTCGCTGCCAAGCTCTCGGACGCGCCTGCCGCCGAAAATGCGTATCTCTATAATCTGGATGGCACGAAGCAGGCCATTTCCGTCACCATCAAGAGCTTCGCCACAGGACTGTCCGGTAAGCTCCAGAGCGGCGACATCGTATCGGTCATCGTGGCGGACTACCCGGAGGACGGCGAAACCACCATCCCTGCCGAGCTGCAGTATGTGGAGATCATCAGCGTTACCGCCAGCACCGGCTATGACGCCAACACCGGTGAAGCAAAGGGTGACGAGAAGGAGCTGCCCTCTACTGTGACCTTCCTTGTCCTGCCGGAGCAGGCCAAGGTGCTGGCGGAGCTGGAGCAGGTCGCCAAGCTCCATCTGGCGCTCGTCTACCGCGGCACGGCAGACGGTGCAAAGCAGTTCATTGAGGCACAGGACAAACTCATTGAGGAGCTGTACGCAGAGCCGGAGGAATATCCCATTGAGGAGGGCGAAGCCGCCGATCCTACCGCAGAAATGCCGGAGAGTGAGGTGACAGGATGAATTTCAGAAAGGCCAGCATCTTTCAGCGCGACACAGAGAAACCGGAGGAGCAGAATGACAGCGGCGGTATGCTGGCGGTCTGGGGCAGCCCCGGCAGCGGAAAGACAATAACGGCGGTGAAAATCGCAAAAATGCTCTCCGCCAGGAAGAAAAATGTCATCCTTCTGCTCTGTGACATGGCCGCACCCATGCTGCCGTGCATCTGTCCCGCGGACGCTCTGGAGAGCAATGGCTCTCTTGCCGGAGTCCTGGCAGCCGCCCGTATCAGCGAAAACCTCATCAAGCATAACCTTGTCACCTTTAAGCGCAACAGCTGCCTTGCGGTATTGGGACTGCTCGAACGGCAGAACGAGTACAGCACTCCGCCCTTTACGCAGAAGCAGGTGGTAGAGCTGCTGGACGGCCTGCGTCAGATCGCGCCCTATGTCATCGTGGACTGCGGCAGCTACATTGCCAACGACATCCTCTCCGCCGTGGCGCTGATGGAGGCGGACAGCATCCTGCGCCTTGCCAACTGCGACCCCAAAAGCGTCAACTACTTTGCCAGTCAGCTCCCTCTGCTGGACGGGCCCGAGTGGGACATGGACAAGCAGTATAAGGTGGCATCCAATGTGAAGCCCTACCAGGCGGCGGACCACATCGGCAAGGTGCTGGGCGACACGGCCTTCGTGCTGCCCTATTCCCAGGAGCTGGAGGAGCAGTATCTGGCCGGCAACCTGCTTGCCGACCTCGCCCTCAAGGACAGCCGCCCCTTCCGCAAGGAGTTAGAGCGTATCATTGCAGAGGTGTTTTGAAAATGAGAAAGGAAAACTTATCGTCCCCCTCGGAGAGCAGGGGGTTCCCCAAAGGGGGACCGGTCCCCCTTTGGAGGCGCACCGCGAACGAAGTGAGCAGGCATTTTCCGCAGAAAATGTGTGCGCCTGGGGAGGTGTTTTAATATGGCTCTTGGCGAAAAGCGAAACGGCTCGGTCTTTGCCACAGCTGCGCAGCGGCGGGACGCGGCGGAATATCAGGTCACCTCGGAGCCGGAGGTCGTCCCCGTCGTGGTGGACGACACGCCGCAGAGGACTCTGAATACCGACATTGGCACACTCGGGCGGGCACACAACCTGTTCTTTACCCCGTCGGCAGAGGGCAGGGACTTCAATTCCGTGCTGCAGGAGGTGCAGGAGTACATCTCCGGCGCCTACGCCGCACTCATCACCGAAGGCGGCGAGGACTCCAAGGAACAGCTCATGCGCTACATCACCAAGTACCTGCAGGACCGGCGTATCGCCGTAGCAGGCATGACACAGGCGGAGCTGGTGGACGCCATCTATTCCGAGATGGCGGAGTTCGGCTTCCTGACCCGCTATATCTACGCCGACGGCATTGAGGAGATCAACATCAACTCGTGGCGGGATATCGAGGTGCAGTATTCAGACGGACGAAGCGAAAAGCTCACGGAACACTTCGACTCACCGGAACACGCGCTCGCCGTCATCCGGCGAATGCTCCACGCCTCCGGCATGGTGCTGGACAACGCCAGTCCTCTGGTCACGGGACACCTGACCCGCAACACCCGTATCGCCGCTATGAAATCCCCCGTGGTGGATGAGGATGTGGGCGTTGCCGCCTCCATCCGAATCGTCAACCGCCACAATCTCAGCCGTGAGGATCTGCTGCGCAGCGGCACAGCCACAGCGGAAATGCTGGACTGGCTTTCCGTATTTTTACGCTATGGGATCTCCATCTGCGTGGCGGGAGCCACCTCCTCCGGCAAGACCACGGCGGCAGGCTGGCTGCTGACCACGATTCCAGACAGCAAACGCATCTTCACCATAGAGAACGGCTCCCGTGAGCTGGAGCTGGTGCGAGAGGAAAACGGAAAGGTGGTCAACTCGGTGGTCCACACCCTGACCCGCGACAGCGAAAATGAGCGTCAGCGGATCGATCAGATCGCGCTGGTGGATATCTGCCTGCGCTTTAACCCGGACATCCTGGTGGTGGGTGAGATGCGCGGTGCCGAGGCCAATGCCGCGCAGGAGGCTGCCCGCGTGGGCGTGGCGGTGCTGACCACCATCCACTCCAACTCCTGCGAGGCGACCTACCGCCGCATGGTGTCTCTGTGCAAGCGAGCCGTGGATATGTCGGACGAAACACTTCTCAGTTATGTGACAGAGGCATACCCCATCGTGGTCTTCTGCAAGCAGCTGGAGAATAAGCAGCGCCGCATGATGGAGATCATGGAATGCGAGATCCTGCCCAATGGGGATCGCCGCTACAACACGCTGTTCCGCTATGTCATCACGGAGAATCACATGGAGAATGACAAATTCGTCATCGAAGGGCATCACACGCAGGTGAACGAGATCTCCGTGAGTCTGCGCAAACGCCTGCTGGAAAACGGTATGCCCAACGAGGAGCTGCAGGCTCTTTTGAATCCCAAGAAGGAGGTGAATGCCACTTGACAGCCCTGCTGCTGACTGCGTGCGTCGGCATGATCACCGGCGCATTTTTTATCTTCCGTATCTCTCCCATGGACTTCACGCTGGGTGTGTTCCGCCGGTTGACCGTCGGCCCCAAAAGCATCCGGGATGAGATCAACGAGACCACCCATCGCAAAAAGCCCGGTCTCTTCCGCCGCGAGATATCGGAAGCGCAGACAGTCCTGCAAGCCACCGGCAAGGAGGAACGCTTTCCCGTGCTGTGCGCGGCATCTCTGCTGCTCTTTGCCGTGGGTGCGGGCATCGCCATCATCATGAATAACATCTTGCTGGTGCCGGTGCTGGCGGCCGGCATGATGTTTTTACCGTTCTGGTACATCAAGCTCACAGCCGGACATTACAAGAAAGACATCGCCGCCGAGTTGGAAACAGCACTTTCTATCATCACCACGGCTTACCTCCGCAGTGAGGATCTGCAGACCGCCGTGGAGGAGAACATCAACTACCTGAACCCACCCGTGCATGGTGTGTTCCGTGGCTTCCTCACCCGCATCAAGCACATCGACCCGGATATGAATGCGGCGTTGGCGGAGCTGAAGTCTGCTATCGATAATGAGGTATGGCAGGAATGGTGCGAGGCGCTCGCTGCCTGTCAGTACGACCATAGCCTGAAAAGCACCCTCAACCCCATTGTGGGAAAACTCTCAGATATGCGTATTATCAATGGTGAGCTGGAGAATCTCGTATTTGCTCCCCGCAAGGAATTTATCTCCATGGCGGCGCTGGTGGTGTTAAATATCCCGCTGCTGTTCTTTCTCAACAAGGACTGGTATGCGGCCTTGATGACCACCGTACCCGGCAAAACGGTGCTGGCGGTCAGCGCAGCCGCTATCTTTATCTCCTTTGCCAGAGTGGTCAAGCTGACCCAGCCCATTGAATATCGGAGGTGACGGACATGACGATCTTACTGTTCCTTTTCGGCGTGGCCGTTGCCACAGGTCTGTTCTTCATCTTGGCGGATATTCTGAAGCTGCCCCGTCTCTCCACGGAAAAGGCGCTCCTGTCCGCAGGGCGAACCGAGAAAAAGCGGATGAAGTCGCTGGACACACTCTTTTTAGGTTGGGCTATCAAGCTCTCTCACTTCATCCGTATGGATGAGTACAAGCGTCATCGCATGGAGCGCACGCTGAGTGCTGCCGGAATGGATATGACGCCGGAGGTTTACACGGCATATACCATCCTCAAGCCTGCCGCCGCGCTGCTGGCGGTCATTCCGTGTCTTCTGGTTTTTCCTCTGCTCTCGCCCATCGTGGTGCTGCTGGCGATATTGCTTTACTTCAAGGAGAGCCGCAAGGCAGATGAAATGGTTGCAGAACGTCGCGAGAAGATCGAGGGTGAGTTGCCCCGCTTTGTTGCCACAGTGGAGCAGGAATTAGGTGCAAGCCGCGATGTGCTGACGATCCTTGAAAATTACAAGCGACACGCCGGTCCCGACTTTGCCCGTGAGCTGGATGTACTGACAGCGGATATGCGCTCGTCATCCTATGAGGCGGCACTGGTTCGCTTCGAGGGCAGGATGGCATCACCCATGCTCTCGGACATCGTGCGCGGGCTCATCGGCGTCCTGCGCGGCGATGACGGGCGCATCTATTTCCAGATGCTCTCCCATGACATGAAACAGCTGGAGCTTCAGCGGCTCAAGGCGCAGGCAGCGAAGATCCCGCCCAAGATTCGTGTGTACTCTTTCGTCATGCTGGTCTGCTTTATGCTGATTTACATCGTGGTCATCCTCATGCAGATCCTCACCTCGATGGGAGGGCTGTTCGGATGATGACGCACAAATGGAAGAAACGCTCCGGCGAGGGCTACATCGATACCTGCGTCCTCATCCTCTGCGCCATGCTGGTGATCGCATTGGCGGTGAAGGTGCTGCCGGTGTATGTGGCGAAGCAGCAGCTTGACACCTTCGCCGCCGAGCTGGTGCGGGAAGCCGAGATCACCGGCAGAGTCGGGAGTGAAACGACCTCCCGCGCACAGGTGCTGTCCGAGCGGTTGGAGATCGACCCGGACATCCGCTGGTCCCGTACCGGCCGCATCCAGCTCAATGAGGAGGTGACGGTGACGCTGACCATGGATGTGGACATCGGCTTCGGTGGGCTTGGCAGCTTCCCCATTGAGCTGACGGCACAGGCCAGCGGCAGATCGGAGGTGTACTGGAAATGAGAAAGCTGCTTTTTCGCTCCCGCTCCGGTGAGGGCTATCCCATGGTCATTGCTGTGACGCTCTGCCTGCTCATGCTCTTTATGGTCATAGCGGAATATTTCCGGGTGAACATCATCGTGCAGGGCATGCGGGACGCGGTGCAGCAGGCGGTCATTGCCACGGTCAATGAGAACTATGACGATGTGTACCATTCTGTGCGGGAGGGCTATGCCGCAGGTTGGTTCCCGGAGGGGGACGGCGAGTGGTTCGAGTCCATCGACGCCGGTGACATCTACGGCAACCTGTCCTATATTCTTGGCCTTACCACAGATGGCGAAGGCTACATGAAATACGCCGGAAATGAGCTGGAGTATACGCTCTCCGACCTGTCCGTTCATATCTCCAACAACGCCATCGCCTCAGGCCGGAGCGAGGGGTATCTCGCAACCGCCACCCTCCATCTGGAGGTCCCCACCCGCTTTGCCGGACGGGTGCTGCCGCCCGTAAGCCTAAATCTGCAGGTGCAGGCCAAGTATATCCCGAAGTTTTAGTTCTTTTCACTTCTTGCAGTAGACTTCCGAAGAAAGCTGTGGTATGTTCGGGATAAGAAGAAAAACCACTGACCCCTACAAAGGAGGAGTTCGACCTATGACAGACAAAACAAAACGCATCATCCTCATTGCGGCAGGCGTCCTGCTCTGCGCGGCACTGGTGGTGGGGATCGTCAGCCGCCTTGCGGCGGTGCCCATGCCCATCGACCCCGCCATCCCGGACGATACACCCAATACGAAAGATCCGGTAGTGAACATCAGCGATCCAGAGGTAAAGGTGGACAGCAAGACGGATGGTAAACAGCATGATCCCGGCAGGGATGCTGCCAGCTCCGGTACAGAGCAGACCATTCAGGGTACGCCCACCAAGCCGGATGCACCGGAGCATCCCGGCAAGACGGAAAAGGACCATGCGGCGGATGATGTGCCGGAAGCGGACCGCAACAAGGAAACGCCGCCCACCTACAAGCCGGAGCAGACTGAGGTAAAGCCCCAGCCCACAGAGCCTGTGGGCGGCAGCACCAATGATGCCGGACAGGTGTATGTTCCCGGATTCGGATATGTAGACTATGAGGGTGACAATGTCGGAATCAAAGACGATTCCATGTATGAAAACGGCAACAAAATTGGAATCATGGGCGGCTAAGTCCGCATAATCACAGGAAAGACACGGCTAAGAAGAAGCCGTGTCTTTTTTTATCTTCATGACGAGGAGGAATGCGCATGAAAAGGCTTTTGCCCCTGTTGCTGGCACTTGTGCTGGTAATAACCGCCATCGTTCCCGCCTATGCCACAGGGGATGGCAACTTTGACGGCGGTGGAGGCAGCATGGGGGACGGTACCAAGACCAACTACTGGAATCCCGGCATGGACGGCGTGAGAGTGTCTGTGATTCATGCGGACAGTCAGGCTGTCACAGGAACTGTTTTTGATTTGACTAACAAGGTCCCTTCAACAGGACTTGCTCACTTTGGAAAGGTGAGCAAACTGTCATATAACACAGGAAAATCCATCGCCCCTAAAGCTGGAAACTACACATATATCAACCCAAGTCAGAGCCTGCCCAAGATCATCTCTACGAGCAGCAGTAAAGCTAGCATCGCTGCCATCCGAAGCTATTTTACCGATGAACAGGTTATCCGTTCCATTGCTGGATACGCAGGAATGGACTTCGATACGCTCATTGGCGGAGACTACAAGCTGGTAGTAGAGCCGCTGGCCTATCTCTGCTACAACGGTCAGCAGTTTGCCATGACCGCCACGGAAGCGGCGCTGTATGACCAGATCGTCAACGGAGATCTCAGAAAGAAGCTGGGTACGCTCACCCATAAAAATCTGCCGCTTGCGATTTTTCTGGAGGAAGCGGATCTCGGCTACGCTGCATGGTCCGGCAGCCGCACGGAGAAGGCGTCCAACGGCGACATCATCTCCTCTCTTGGTATCGGCATTGTCCGCTTTAACGAGGTGACCACGCCACCGGAGATCAATGACTTTGATTATGAATACCGCGTCAACACAGAAGTCATCACCTCCGTGGAGGTGCGCGGCGGACAGTCCGACCCGGACAATCCCGTATCGGTACGCTTTAACATCCAGGGCAGGACTTACACTGTCAGCAATGTTTACTACCCGGATGGTGACAGCCAGCTGGCATGGGTGCGCTGGCGCACTCCCGCGGAACCCTGCGTCATAACGATTTCCGTCAGCGTGTACGGCGGCGGCTCGGCACAGGGTACCATCACCTGTAATATCGTGGAGTTAGACGGCAATGACCCGCCCAATCCCCTGGCGGATGACCGCAACGATGCTTTCCGCCTGTCCTCTATCCCAGAGAAAGAGCAAGTGACCTCCGCCTCTTGGGGCATCTGGTCACCGTGGTGGCAGGAGAATTGGGAGTGGGTGGAAAACTGGCAGAAATGCTGGCACACAGACCGCTGGACGGATGCGGACGGCAAAACCCACAGGGACCGCTGGTACCATTGGGTGGACAACGGCTGGTGGGAGGACCATGGCTGGTGGGAGTTTGACTATAACGGTTACTCTGCCAGCTTGACCGGCAGTATGAAGATCACGCCGGACGAAAAGAGCCCCACGGCGACCGCATCCACGCTGAAAAGCGGCTATGGCGTTCAGGAGAAGGTGACCGCAAAGGTCACCACAAATCAGAGTTCGGCGGTGACGGCAGCGCAGAACGCTGTGACCTATTTCCCGGAGTTTGGCTATGAAAGCTATTGGCGGCTGCTGGAGGCAGATATCTCCGGGCGAAGCACGACTTTCCAATTCAAAGCCAACCCCTACAGCACCTACAACCGCCGCACCCACTTCACGCCCATTTGGTACCCGGACGCCAGCTACACACCCTACACATGGCTTCTGGATTGCTGGACGCCGGCAGGAATGCTCTCCATGAACCTGACGGACAGCGTCACCATCCGCGGGAATCTTTGGGAGGAGTGGCATATAGCTCCCGCAAAACAACGATAGAAACGGAGGAATCTATGAACAACACAAAACGCAAACGCCTTTGTGCAGCACTGGTGCTGTCCCTGCTGTTGGCCGGCGTGATGGGAACCACGGCCTTTGCCGCAGGCACAGGCGATGTGGCCGGCGCGGTGGAAAGCACATGGCAGACGGCATCCGGTCAGATCAAAACCGTGGTGAACAATGTAGTCTTTCCCGCCATCGACCTGATCCTGGCGGTATTCTTCTTTGCCAAGTTGGGGACGGCCTATTTCGACTTCAAAAGAAGCGGTCAGCTTGAGTGGACGGCGCCCGCCATTTTGTTCGCCTGCCTGGTGTTCACGCTGACAGCACCACTGTACATCTGGCAGATCATCGGAATTTGAGGTATAGGCAATGACTTTTTACGAACAGGAGCTTCGGAAGATCGTCGGAGAGCGGTACCCCGACGCCGCTTATGTGGGCAGAGCCTGCTATGTGCGCCTGAATGACATGAATCGGGCGAAGATCCAATTCGTCACCGGCATGATCGCCAGCCAGTACAATGCCCTGCAGCTGACGATCCTCAACCGCAGCGAAGGACAGGTGGATACCCTGCGCCTGCGCTTCTTGGATCTGCTTGGGACAAAGATGACCTCAAATCCCAATTTCCGAAACGGCGTGGAGCCGCACATTTGGGATGACTACGGCAAGGTGGACTGGTATGTATACCACCCCACCCGGCAGGACTATGAGGTGCTGTCCGGCGCGGTGTCAGACTATCTGGAGGTGTTTCAGGATATAAGTCAATCCGCTGACCGGGCGTGGGAGCAGACAATGTAACAAAAGCGTGATTTGAAGGCCGTACCAGCTGTACGGCCTTTGCCATATCCCAAAGCAGCTGGTGCGGCCTCACCCGGAAGTGAGGTGAAACCGATCAATGTTCATTTGGGATTTTGTTGCCGCCAAGGTGTTAAGCCAGATCGTGGACTGGTTCTACAGTCAGATCGTAGGCTTTCTCGGCAACTTCTTCGCAGAGATGGGAAACATGGGCGCGGAGCTCTTCACCATGGATTGGGTGCAGAGCATCGTGCTGTTCTTCTCTTATTTGGCATGGGCCCTCTACGGCACAGGGCTGGTGGTGGCCTGCTTTGAAACCGGCGTGGAGTATTCCAGTGGTCGCGGCAACATCCGTGAGACCGCCCTCAATGCCATCAAGGGCTTTATGGCTGTCAGCCTCTTCACCGTTGTTCCGGTCCGGCTTTATGAGCTGTGCGTTTCTCTGCAGGGGACCTTCACCGCGGCGCTCACCGGCTATGGGACTTCCATCGGGGATGTGGCCGGAGAGGTCATGCAGGAGTTCAACGCCGTGGAATCGATATCCGACCTGACGGCAGGGCCGCTGCTGGGCTTCGGCAGCATCACCAGCGGGATCATGATCCTGTTCTGCCTTATCCTCATGGCTTATGCCGTCGTCAAGGTCTTCTTCGCCAATCTGAAGCGCGGCGGAATCCTGCTCATCCAGATCGCCGTGGGAAGCCTTTATATGTTCAGTGTCCCTCGCGGATATACGGACGGCTTTATCCAATGGTGCAAGCAGATCATCGGCCTATGCCTGTCGGCATTTTTGCAGGCCACTATCCTTGTCGCCGGGCTTATGGTGTTCAAGGATCATGCCCTGTTAGGGCTTGGACTCATGCTCTCCGCCGGCGAGATCCCCCGCATCGCCGGAGCCTTTGGACTGGATACCTCCACCAAAGCTAACCTAATGAGTGCTGTCTATACCGCGCAGGCCGCCGTCAACACCACGCGCACGGTCGTACAGGCGGTGGCGAAATGAGCAGACTGACGATGGGCAGCTTGTTCGATGGCATTGGTGGATTCCCTTTGGCCGCGATCCGCAGTGGCATCACGCCGGTGTGGGCGTCGGAGATCGAAGCCTTTCCCATTGAGGTGACAAAGCTGCGTTTCCCCGACATGGTTCATGTGGGCGACATCACAAAGCTGCATGGCGCGGAGCTCCCGCCCGTGGACATCATCTGCGGGGGCAGCCCATGCCAGGATCTGTCCGTAGCCGGCGCAAGGGCAGGTCTTGCCGGAGCGCGTTCCGGCCTTTTTATGGAGCAGGTCAGACTGGTAAAGGAGATGCGAAATGCAGACAAATTACGAGGTCGAACAGCTCTCGATGTTCGGCCAAGATTTATGGTATGGGAAAATGTTCCCGGCGCCTTTAGTTCAGGAACGCCCAAAGGCGAGGACTTCCGGATCGTTCTGGAGGAGATCGTCCGCGTTAAATGCGATTCCGTTTCAGTCCCTCGACCTGACTCCGGGCGCTGGGAATCTGCTGGGCGAATTCTATTGGGAGCTGATTTCTCCCTGGCGTGGCGGTGCCTCGACGCTCAATACTGGGGTGTCGCCCAAAGACGCAAGAGAATCTTCCTTATCGCAGATTTTGCAGGCAGATCCGCCCCTAAAATACTATTTGTCCCCGAAAGCCTGCTTGGGCATCCTGCGCCGGGCCTTTGAGCGCGGCAAGGAGCTGCCGAAGAAGCTGGAGCGTGCCCTAAAGATTCAGGCAGGACTCATGCGCCCGGACGGACAGCCCACAGGATTAGAAGCGTACCACATCAACCAGCGGGATGAGGGCATCGACCTGCACGGCGTGTCAGGCGCGTTGATGGCAACCACCAATATGCAGATGCAGACCTTCGTGACGCAGCCGGACGATGCTGTGGAGGGGTTTGACGGCTTCAACGGCGACCTGACCGGCGATGTAGCGGCCACGCTCGGCGTCAACTGTGGGATGTCCACCGGCAGGAATGGCGTCATGGCCTTTGCCGCCAATCAACGGGACGAGGTGCGGGATCTGCACGATTTGGCTGGCGCGCTGGGCGCACAACCAGGGATGAAACAACAGACCTTCGTAGCTGGTTTTTCTGCCGGGGCAGGTTCCAGCGCGGGCGGCATTGGATACAACGAATCGGTTGCTCCCACACTCAAGGGCAGCCCCGGAGGGAACAGTATGCCGTCGGTTTTGTGCCTCAACGACCAGGGCGGCAGCGTGATGGATTGCTCTGAGAATGTATCCGGCACCCTGCGGGCGCAGGAGCACGGACACCAGCCTCTCGTGTTTGATAATCATGGGCAGGACAGCCGTTTCCGCGGTCCCGTGCAAACGGCACAGACCGTATCCTCTTTCTTTGGAATGGGAGGAAACAACACTTCTCTTGTCGAGCAGGAGGCAGATGCCATCTGCATTGCAGGCAATACGGTCGACCGGCAGCCGCAGAACGGCGGCAACGGTCTTGGCTGTCAGGATGACTTGGCGTATACTTTGACTGCCACAGACCGCCACGCGGTCTACAGCCGCCAGCGTGTGGATGACTTTCGGCATAATGATGTGGCAAGTACCCAGAGTGCCCGTCAGTACAAGGACGCAACCGACCTGATTTGCCAACAGGCAGAAGCCTGTGCCCATCTCATTCGCCGCCTCACGCCGCTGGAGTGTGAAAGACTGCAGGGATTCCCGGACGGCTGGACGGACATCCCCAACGCATCGGACTCCGCCCGCTACAAAGCCCTCGGCAACAGCGTGGCGATACCCTGTGTGGAGTTTATCATGTCGCGCATCGCCGCCGCGCTTTTGCGAAGCACAGCGTTGACAACAGGGGTTAAATCAGGGTATAATATCCCTGAAAGACGAGGTGACAGACATGGATAACAGGGAGCAGCTAAGGCGCATCACGGAACTGACCGAGCAGATCGCCGGACTGCCGAAGGGGTATCTTTCCAAAAAAAACATCGGCGGAAAGGTCTATTACTATCACCAGTGGTCGGAAAACGGCGTCAAGCAGAGCCGCTATCTGCACGACAGTGAGATCGCGCCGCTGGCAGATAAAATCGAAAAGCGCAAGGAACTGCAGGCGCAGCTGCGCATGCTGAAATCACAGAAAAGCAGACGAAATGAGGCGACAGGTATGAAATGCACCTTTATGCATAAACGAACCCCCGTGGCTGAACTCGAGCTGGACGATGTGACCGGCTTTATACAAAAAATTGGCAGTGTCTACGCGCCGGAGCATCTGCCTATCGGCATCCCCATGCAAAACGAGGTCGCTGACCGCGCGGCGTTTAACGACTGGTGGAGGGATCGCTCTATTCCGGCAAGCCGCAGCGGTGTGCGGGAAGCACTGGAATCGTTGGGGATGGCAGACACCAAAATGCTGCTCGTCCGCTGCTACGGACTGAGCCTCTCGGATCAGTACTGGATCTGTCCGGAAGGCGCGGAGCTACGGTGGGAGGACATCAACTTTTTCCAAAATGATTTCTCGGAGGACATCGGAGATGTGCTGTTCGGAGAACGAAAGAAGAAGGATGCGCTCAATTTCAGCTCCCCCGACAGTACATCGGACGGCAATTTGAAAAAGCGGTGGAAGATCATCGATGGGAAGCGGGGCCTGATCAAGGGCGGCAGCAACCCGTTCCGCCAGCAGCCGTTCAACGAGGCGATCGCCTCCGGCATCATGGAGCGGCTCGGCATTCCTCATGTATCGTATACAGTCATCTGGAGCAAGGATGCACCCTACTCGGTCTGTGAGGATTTTGTTACGGAGAATACGGAGTTGATCCCAGCGTGGAGGCTGCTGCAGGCGAAAAAGCAGAAGAACAGCACCTCCCGATACCGGCATCTATTGGAGTGCTGCGAGCTGCTCGGCATCGGGAACATTACGCCGTTTTTAGACCGGATGCTGGTGCTGGACTATATCATCGCAAACGAGGATCGCCACTTCAATAACTTTGGGGCACTGCGAAACGCGGAAACGCTGGAATGGCTCGGTATGGCTCCGATCTATGACAGCGGCTCCTCCCTCGGCTATGATAAGATGCCCGGTCAGATGCGCTCGGAAAAGGATGTAATCTGCAAGCCCTTCAAAAACCACCACGCCGAGCAGCTGAAGCTGGTGACCGATTTTGATTGGATCGACTTTGATCGCCTCTCCGATGTAGACGAGCTGATCTCCAGCGTACTGTCTTGCGAGGAAGCTGCCGACTATATCGATGAGGGACGTATCCATGCGATCACGGAAAGCGTGCAGCGCCGGATCGGTCATCTGCAGGAGCTTGCGATGACGCAGACGCCACGGCAGCTCGATACCACCGAGGACGATGTCCGAGAGGAAGTTGCCGCGGATTACGCGCCGAAAATGGAACTGTAATGCAAATACAGCATAAGAGCAATGGATCAGCCGCTTTGCGAATCGCAGGGCGGCTGATCTTTTCATCCCCTTGCCTGTTGGCTGCGGGCGGCATAGCCGCTTTGGTGGTATCGCTTCTGTTTTGCCATGCTTCTTCGTTAGACTTGGTGAATAGCTTTCCGCGCCTTCTTCCGGTATGCTTTGCTTGCAAAATCGAGGAAAGGAGCAGAACCGATGGAGGGAAAAAAGAACCTCTGTGCCATGATATCCACCGAGCTCCATGCAAAGATCATGGCAGAAAAGGAACAGCTGGAGCTGAACACTCTGGCGGAATATGTGGAGCGCATCTTCACCGAACACTTTGAAGGAGGGCAGATCAGCATGAAAGCAGAGCGCACCTTGGCGGTACAGATCCCGGCGGAGCTCTTCGAGCGACTGAAGGAATATCTGGCAGCCCGCAACCTCAAGCAAAAGCAGTTCCTCATCCAGCTCATTGAGAACGCGCTGGATGGGGAAACAAAAGCGGAATAACCATGCATCATAGGAGGCCGCAGGAACACCCGCGGCCTCCCTCATTCTCATTGGAGGTAATCAGTCATGTACATTTACCCGGACAACCTGTCCGCAAAGGCCACGCTGTGGCTGTGGAAGCTGCGGGACATCGGCATCATCGGCGTGGGACTTCTTCTCTCTGTCCTGGCGCTGACCCAGACCGGCATCGCCCTGCCGCTGGTGCTGACGGCGGTCTTCGCCTTCCTGACTATCCGGCATGAGGGCACCAGCATTCTGGATTTCATCCGCTATGCCGCGGCGTTCCTGCTGACCCGACAGCAATACTATGAATGGAGGCTCGACTCATGAGCAGAAAGCAGAAAAAGAAAGATGCCCGTGAGCAGTCCACCCGGCAGCTCATGGGCATTGATGACATTACCGACTACAGCATCGCCACCCGCATGGGAAAGCTGGTATTCTTCATTATCAAACCCACGAACATTTCTGTGCTGCCGGACGCCGGCGTGGGCGCAAGGATCTATGCCCTGCTCAATGTGGTCAAGGGCATGGCGGAGATCGAGATGCTGGCGTTAAATTCCAAGGAGTCCTTTGAGAACAACAAGGCATTCTACCGCCAGCGGGCAAACGAGGAGGAGCTGCCCGTCATCCGAAAGCTACTGGAGCAGGACAGCAAGCACCTGGATCGTATTCAGGTGCTCATGGCATCCAGCCGGGAGTTCTATATCCTCGTCCGGCTGCAGGGCAAAAAGGAGTCCGATGTGTTCAGCTACCTCTCCCGCATCGAAAAAAGCATCAAGGATAACGGCTTCACCGTCCGCCGTGCCACCGAGGAGGATCTCAAAAGGATGCTGGGAGTCTACTTTGAGCAGAACGTGACCACCGAGCGGTACGAGGATCACGACGGCGAACGCTGGGTCCTTGTTGGCGATTGAAGGAGGAATTCATTTGGCAAAGAAAACGAAAAAAGCAGCGCCGCAGAGCCGGGAGACTGCAGGCATCAAATCCTTTCTGGATATGATCGCGCCTTCCGTGGTCAAGTTTGAACCCGACCACTTTATCTGCGGTAATACCTTCCGTTGTGTATGGGCACTGCGGGAATATCCTACCCAGACCGACGAGCAGGCTCTGCTGCGGCATTTGGGAGAGAAGGACGGCATCACCCTGCGTATCTATACCCGGCAGCTCACCCCGGCCGAGGAGGATCGTATCCTCCACAATGCCGCGAACAAGAACCGTATGAACAAATCGAACCCCAACGACTTGCGGCAGACCATCATTGCAGAAACGAACCTGCAGGACATGATCTCCATGGAGGGCAGCCGCCACCGCAACAAGGAGCCGCTGTTCCACTGCGCGGTCTACATCGAGCTGACTGCCCCAGACCATGACGCGCTGAAGCTGCTGCAGACCGACGTGCTGACGGAGCTGGTGCGGAGCAAGCTCAATGTGGACAGACTCCTGCTCCGCCAGCAGCAGGGCTTCTGCTGTGCCAGTCCCGTGGGCTACAATGCCTTTGGAGCGCAGTTTGAAAGAGTCCTGCCTGCCAACTCCGTGGCAAACCTTTATCCCTTCAATTATTCCGGCAAAACGGACGCAAAGGGCTTCTATGTCGGGCGGGACAAGTACGGCAGCAACATCCTCGTGGACTTCGATCAGCGTGACGAGGATAAGACCTCTGCCAACATCCTCATTCTCGGTAACTCCGGCCAGGGGAAAAGCTATCTGATGAAGCTCCTCATCCTCAATCTGCTGGAGTCCGGGAAATCCGTTATCACACTGGATGCCGAGCATGAGCAGCAGGAAATGTGCGAGGCTGTGGGTGGCTGCTTTGCCGACCTTATGGCGGGGCAGTACATCATCAATGTGCTGGAGCCGAAATGCTGGGATGACGGCGGCGACCCGGACGATACTGCGGCCCCGGAAGCCTTTCGGAAAAACACCCTGCTGGCACAGCACATATCCTTCCTCAAGGACTTCTTCCGCGCCTATAAGGATTTCAGCGATGCTCACATCGACACCATCGAGATCATGCTCTCGAAGTTGTATCAGAAATGGGGCATCACAGAGCGGACCAATTTCCGCCGTATGCGCTCGGAGGACTACCCCATCCTCTCTGACCTCTATGACCTGATCGAGTCGGAGTACAAAAGCTATGACATGGCCGCCCACCAGCTCTACACCGAGCAGATCCTGCGTGAGGTGCTGCTGGGGCTGCACTCCATGTGCAAGGGCGCGGACGCGCAATTTTTCAATGGGCACACCAACATCACATCCAGCCGTTTCCTCGTTTTCGGCGTGAAAGGACTGCTGGGCGCAGCGAAGAATGTTCGTAACGCCATGCTGTTCAATATTCTGTCGTTCCTGTCGGATAAGCTGCTGACCGAGGGCAATACGGTGGCGGCGCTGGACGAGCTATATATCTGGCTGCCTAACCCTACGGCCATTGAGTACATCCGAAACTGCCTCAAGCGTGTCCGCAAAAAGGAATCTGCCATGCTGCTGGCAAGTCAGAATCTGGAGGACTTCGACCAGGAGGGTATCCGTGAGATGACAAAGCCGCTATTCAGCATCCCGCCTCACCAGTTCCTGTTCAACGCAGGCTCCATCGACAAGCGCAGCTATATGGAGATGCTCCAGCTGGATGAGGCAGAATATAACCTCATCAAGTTTCCCCAGCGCGGTGTCTGTCTGTACAAGTGTGGCAACGAGCGGTATCTGCTGGAGGTACACGCCCCTGCATACAAGGAAAAGCTGTTTGGCACAGCGGGTGGTCGCTGATGGCAGTAACTGCAGGTATGATCGCCAAAGCCGCGGCGACAGCCCTTTCCAATGAAAAGCTCCGCAAAGGGATCGGCTGGGGGCTGGTCGCTGTTCTCTCGCCCGTCATCCTCCTGATCGCCGCGCTGTGCTCCATCGGCACAGGCGGTGCGGATCACAACAACCAGGCGGTAGCCGCAGCCTTCTATGGAACAAGCTATTCGACCGAGGTGCCTATGGCATTCCGCTCTCACATTGAGGAGATGCGTACCGCGTTTTCTCTTCTGGATTCGGCGGTCGCCTCCGTCAATGGGCGGGCGGAAGGTGGAAACAGCCTTGACCCGATCCGAGTCAAGGCTGTTTTTTATGCCCTCTGCTTTGGCGAAGACGCTCCCGGCAGACGGGCAGCGAACCGCTTTGTAGAGTGCTTCTACACTTGGGAAACCCGTACCCGCACGGTAGAAGTGGAAAACGAGGATGGTACGGTCACCAGTACAGAAGAAGAATACACCATCGCTGTTCCGGTTTCGTTGCATCAGGCGTATGCAAATCTCGAAGCAGAGCTGGGCCGGACGATCACGGAGGATGATAAGAGCAACATCGACCACATCTATACCATGATCGCCGGCACCGCAGGCGGCGGCAGCTACAGCGGCGAGTTCCTTCGCGGAGATGGAAGCAGTATCGACTTGGACATCTCCGCCTTTGTTGATCCCGCCAATAAAAATGCAGCCGACCTTGTGACCTACGCCATCCACGCATGGGAGTCCGGCTGGGGCTATGTCTGGGGCACCTATGGCAATGTGTTGACGGAGTCACTCCTCACCTACAAGATGGAGCAATACCCGGACGGTGTTGGCAATCATGAGGACATCATCCGTGCCAACTGGCTGGGCGGCAGAACCGCCGACTGCGTAGGGCTCATCAAGGGCTACGGCTGGCTGTCCCCGGAAACGATGACCATCGACTATGGTACCCATGGGATGCCAGATATCGGCGCAAACCAGATGTACTACAACGCCAAGGAATCCGGACCCATTAGCACAATACCGGACATCCCCGGCCTTGCGGTTTGGCATGAGGGACACATCGGTGTTTATATCGGCGGCGGTCAGGTCATCGAGGCCATGGGCACCAAATACGGTGTTGTCAAAACAGAGCTGGCGAGCCGCAGCTGGACGCACTGGCTGAAGGTGCCGTACATCAATTATGACTGAGGAGGATCGATCATGAACTATGAAGGATTAACGGATCGGGAGCTATGGGAGCTTCTGTTCCAAAAGGCGGAGGCTGAAATGGCAGTGTATATGCGCGAGTTGGATCAGCTTCCCCGCGCCGAGTTGATCATGGCGGCAGACGAGATCTCCGCCATGGTGACCTGCCGCGCCGAGCTGATGGCGTTGGGCGAAAACCTCTCCCGCGAGAAGACGCTCTTCCTGCTGCGGTTGGAAAAGCCTTTGGAGTGTCTGAGTGAGGCGTGGATGGAGCGTAGGGCCGTGGATGAGGGCGAGCTCTTCCAGAGCCTGCTCATCGAAGTATATGAGGATGAGCATCAGCAGCTACTCAATGAGCCGCTGATGCTGTGATCGGAGGTGCATTGCATGAACATGGCTCGTTATGAGCAGGAAACCATTATCAGCTTCAACGAGGAAGAAAAGACCGCCGGTATTTACACCCACAACAAGGTACTGCGTCAAAAGCTGGAAGCACTGGCGCGGGACAGACCGGAGGATTGCAGGCTCGTCAAAGCGTCCCGCAGCGGACGGGCAGTTGACTACACCATTCCAAAATCATGGATAAAGGTCGTACCGCCTCGGATCGCAAGTGAAGCGCAAAAGGCAGCTCTTGCAAGGGCACGGAAAACGGCAAATAAGCCGCTATGACCCCTGCGCGCGCAGCGTTTCAACAACACCTGTCTCGTGCCGAGGGTAGTTACACCACCCGCAACACAAAAACGCCGAAAACAGCATATAGAAGGAGGACACGCACATGAAAAAAGCAACTGTCACCATCGCCTTTGACGATGAGAAGCTGGGCGCACTGGAGTTCTCGCTCCGCAAGGAACACTCCTCTGTGCAGGAGCACTTGGAGGATGCGCTGAACGCTCTTTATGAAAAAACCGTACCGGAGCCGCTGCGGGAGTATCTGGACAGCAAGGCCGCTCCCGCGGCGGTGAAGCCGAAGCGTCCGGTCAAGCCCGCCGCACCCAAGCCGCAGAGCAGTGAGCCGAAGCCCGCAGCTGTAAAGGAGGGCAACTAATATGGCACAACAGGAAGAAATCGTTCTGTGGATCGACCGGCGTTGGAAGGATGCCATCGAGAAGCATCTCAGGGATGATACCTTGCGGGAGCATCTGGAGAATGTGTTGGATGAACTGTGCAACCAGCTCCCGGAGCAGGAATACAAACGCATCAGTGCCGAGATCTACGCGGAGGACGCCGCGCGGCGCGCGGAGGAAGAAGCTGCCCGCACCTACGCCGCCTACCATGTGACGGAGCGTGGGCAGGAGTGGTACTTCAAGACCTCGCCCGGTGAGGAGCTGTTGATTGCCTGCAAAAAGCTGCGCGGCTATGTCACCGCAGAGAAAGGCACTGCGCCGGATCTGTTCATCAAAATGTTTGCGGACGGCCGCCCCATTACCGCAGAGGAGTACAATGCACTGACCGTTGTACGCATGGAGAACACCGGTAAGGTACGCGGCGTGTTCGATGTGAACTTCGACAAGCGGGAGTTCTCCGCTGTTCACATCATGGACGGCTGGCGAACCTGGGCGATGCGGGATGTCTCCCCATCCGTCTACCATGCCACAAGGTCGCGCTTTGCTTCGGCGGATGAACAGCTCTCCAAGCTATTGGAACTGCTGGATGGTAAAGAAATCACCTCGGCGGGACATCTCTCCGCGCGGAATTTTTCCTTCAGTGATGAGATCATGATGGAGGAAGACGGTAAGCTCAACTTCTATGTGGACGCAGATTTTGATGTGGACGCCGTCTTCGGAACCTTCGTCCTCACGGACAAAAACGATGACTGGCTCAACATCTATGCCAACTACGACATCGCACAGGGCAAGCCCTGTGACACGCTGGAGCTGACACTCTGCAAGGGTGACGGCTCCGAGGAGAGCTGGAGCTACCCGCTCAACGCGGCCGAGCAGGAAGTTCTACTGCGCAAGATGGAGGCGTTTTGCCAGCAGCAGACCGGCATGAGCCTGCGCGAGTATGCCCAACAGCTTTGTGAGGAGCAGGCACAGACTTCGGAGATGCAGATGTAACCGCCGTGTCCGCCCCTGTGAGCCGCTGTGTGCGGCTTTGGGGGCGAGGATGGCATCCCTGCACCCCGGACAGACATCGGCGCTGTTTGCCCCCGCTTTCGCCCCGCCTATGGGGAATTGTGCTGGGAACCTGCCTGTTCGATAAAAGCACAAGATAAACGCCCGCAGTCGGAAACGACCGCGGGCTGCCCACAAAGCCCCGCAGTGCGGGGCTTTTTCACAGCTCACAAACCAATGTCGGTTTGGGGCTCTGTCAAAAGGAACCAATGTCGGTCCGCGGGGGAAGTGCAGCGTTTGCAGGGCTTTCCGGCGTTTTTGACCGATGGCAGCGGAAGGAAGGATAGAAATGGAGGACAATAAGAAATGCACCACGATCTGGCTGCGGCCCAGCGTCATTCGCCGGATGGACGCATGGATGGAGGAGGCGAACTGCAGGAGCCGCAGCGAATTCATTGAAAAGGCGGTCCGTTTTTACATGGGCTATCTGGGAACGGAGGACACCTCCGAGTATCTCTCGGACGCGCTGGTGGCGACGCTGCGCGGGATCATCGCGGACAGCACCAACCGCACCAACGGCATTCTCTTCAAGTGCGCGGTGGAGCAGGGCATCATGGCGCACACCATCGCCGCCCACTTCCGGGATACGCTGGAGGATCGCCGCGCCCTGCGCGGGTATGTGGTGGACGAGGTAAAGCGCACTAATGGTCAGATCAGGTTTGAGGATGCCCAGGATGTCCAACGGCAGCTGCCGGATGACACATGGCGAGATTGATATTTATCTCTCCCTACATGAAGGGCGGCAGAGATGCCGCTCGGCTGGCCCATCGCACCCGCTACTTCGCCACCCGTGAAGGTGTGCAGCTCCTCAAGGATGACAATGCCCATCTTCCTGTTACAAAGAAACAGCAGCAGTACATCCGGCGTCTGCTCCGCAGCTTCCCGGAGGCAAGGGAGCTGCCGGAGCATGAGGGGTATGCAAACACACCTAACCGGCAGACTGCCTTTGCGCTCATCGCGCAGATCCACGAGGACTTCATTGAGCCGATGGATAGCCGTGAAAACTATCTTGACTATGTCGCAAACCGTCCAGGCGTAAAAGCGTTGGGTGAGCATGGCCTATGGGATGCCCATGGCAAGGTCCCGTCGCTGGAGAATGCCGTGGCAGAGGTGGCGCAGCACACGGGAAATGTGTGGACGCCGGTCATCTCCCTCTCCCGTGAGAACGCGGAGCGGCTGGGTTATACCGACCTTAAAAACTGGCAGGAGCTCATCAACGCCTCCATCACAGACATCGCCAAGGGCTATAAGATCCATCCGGATCATCTGCGCTGGTATGCTGCACTCCACGAAAAAGAGAAGCACCTCCATGTCCACATGGTCATTTTCTCCACCGACCCAAAGGAGGGCTTCCTCACCAAGCAAGGTATCCGCAGCATCAAGTCCGCGCTGGTCAGCACGATCTACCGGAACGACCGTCTGCACATCTATGAGCAGAAGGATGAACAGCGCGGCCTGCTCCAGCAGGAGGCGGAAGCACGGATGGCAACACTCATCGAGCAAATGGCAACCGGTACTCTGCAAAGCGATAAGCTGGAGTTGTTGGTGGCGGATCTCGCCCAGCGGCTTCAGGAGGTCAGCGGCAAAAAGGTCTACGGTTATCTGCCGCCCCGTGTCAAGCGCATCGTGGATGAGATCGTGGATGAACTGGCAAAGGACGAGAGAGTGTCGTCCGCCTATGCTCTATGGCAGGATCTCCGAGAGCAGCTTTGCATTGACTATAATCAGACACCGCCAATGCGAGTACCGCTGTCGCAGCAAAAGGAGTTCAAGACGGTGCGCAACATGGTCATCCGGGAAACGCTCCGGCTTTCGGAGATGCACTTCACCTTCGAGGATGATGCCATGCAGGATGAGCCAGAGCCGGAAGAGCCGCCCGTGCCTCCAGATCCAAGTGCGGAGCGGATGATCCATCAGCAGGCACGGTTTTACCGCAGAGCAAAAAGCATATTAGATGCTGCGGACGCAGATCCCAGTGAGAAGTCAATGGCATTGGTCACACTCCACCGTTTGTGGGAGGAGGGCTATACCATCGCGGCACACCAGCTGGGAAAGGCATATCAGGACGGGCTTGGCATATCGATTGACCGAAAAGCAGCGGCAGAGTGGTTTCAAAAATCGGCGGAGGCCGGTAATTCTTGCTCTGCATACGCGCTGGGCAAACTGCTACTGGAGCAGGGGCAGATTCCGCAGGCACTTCGATGGCTGCGACAGGCAGCGGAGCAAAACGATCCATACGCACAATACCGACTCGGCAAGCTGCTGCTCACCGGCGCGGAGGGTGTGCCGAAGGATATAGATGCAGCCATTCAACTCCTGAAGGACTCCGCTGGCCAGGGCAATCAGTATGCCCAATACGTGTTGGGAAAGCTTTATTTGCTGGGGCAAGATGTAAAGGCAGACCGCGAAGAAGCTCTGCGCTATTTCGCACAGGCAACGGCACAAGGCAACACCTACGCTCAATATTTCATTGACCATCAGGACGACTTCTCCGGTGCGGCGGCGGGAACCGCTATCCTTCGGATGCTCCATCAGATGAGCCGCATATTCCGCGAAAACGCCGCCCAGCCTGCCATCTATGCAGGAATGCAGATCGACAAGAAGCGTCGCCGCAGATTGCAGGAGAAGCGTATGGCGATGGGACACAAGGCGGATGACCATGAGGATCGCGGACTGACGCAACAGACACAATAAGGGAGGGACTATGTCAAAGTACATTCCGTTTACAACCGAGCAGAAAGAACGAGCCGCGTCGGTGGACTTGGAGGAGTTCCTCCGCCGCCGAGGAGAAAAGCTCATCACCTCCGGCAGGGACAAACGCCTTGCCAGCGACCACAGCATCACCATCCGCGGCTGCGAGTGGTTCGATCACGCCACCGAGCAGGGCGGCAGAGCCATCAGCTTCGTCAAGCAGTTCTATGGACTCAGCTACCCGGACGCCATGTCTCTGCTCCTCGGCGATGATCTGGGCGGGCGTTATCCAGTGGCAAAGGAGAAGGAGCCGGAACCTGCAAAGCCCTTTGAGCTGCCGCCGCAGAGCGAGTCCATGCGCCGTGTGTATGCCTACCTGCTGCAAAAGCGTTGCATCGACCGCGAGACACTCAATGCCTTCGTGCGCAAGAAGCTCATCTACAAAAGCTGTGAAAGATCCAGGGACGGGACAAAGGAATATCACAACGCCGTGTTCGTCGGATTCGATGAACACGGCGTTCCCCGTCATGGGCATAAGCGTGGGCTGTACACCATGGGGCAAGGCTATCGCGGCAACATTGAGGGCAGCGACCCGAAGCACAGCTTTCACTATCTCGGCGGCGATGACACGCTCTATGTCTTCGAGGCCCCTATCGACCTGCTTTCCTACATCTCCCTTTTCCCGGAGGGGTGGCAGGAGCATAACTATGTGGCCTGCTGCGGGACATCCTCCATCCCCGTGCTGGAGATGCTGCGGCAGCTCCCCCAACTCCGGCAGGTGTACCTCTGCCTGGACAATGACGCTGCCGGTCATGCCGCCAGTGAGCGCATGGCGAAGCTGCTGGAGGAGCGCGGTATCTCCGCAGAGCAGCTCGTACCGCAGCAAAAGGACTGGAATGACGATCTCAAGGCAGAACAGGAAAACAAAATGGAAAGGAGCGCGCTATGCCAAACCTTCTGCTGACAATGTGGGACACGATCAAAAGCTCCAACATCGGGATATTGGTCGCGGCAGGGCTGGGGATGTTCGCTGTCATCGGTGGACTCTCCATGCTGTCCTACCACTATACACTCAGCGGCATCAAGTCCCGCACCGTGGGTGACGGACAGCACGGCACGGCGCGTTGGGCGACCGATAAGGAGATCCGCAAGACCTATGCCCACGTGCCGTTCAAGGTCAGAGACTGGCGCAAGGGAGTAAGCCTTCCCACAGAACAGGGTCTGGTGCTGGGCTGCAAGGGCAAGAAAGATGAACTGACTGCGCTGGTGGACAGCGATGACATTCATTGCCTGATGATCGCCGCCTCCGGCGCGGGCAAGACGGCTTTCTTCCTCTATCCCAACCTTGAATATGCCTGCGCGTCCGGCATGAGTTTTCTGGCGCTGGATACCAAGGGTGATCTCGCCCGTAACTACGGCTCTATTGCCAAAAAGTATTACGGCTATAAGCATATCTCCGTTATAGACCTGCGCAACCCCACCCGCTCGGACGGCAACAATCTGCTGACGCTCATCAACCGCTATATGGACATTGCCAGAAAACAACCGGACAACCTCGCTGCCCGCGCCAAAGCCGAAAAGTACGCCAAGATCCTCGCCAAGTCCATCGTCAGCCCAGAGGGAAACTCTGACCACGGGCAGAACGCCTTCTTCTACGATGCGGCGGAGGGCTTGCTGTCTTCCACGATCTTGCTGCTTGCGGAGTTTCTGCCGCCGGATGAGGAACACCCGGAGGAGCGGCGGCACATCGTGTCGGTATTCAAGCTGGTGCAGGATCTGCTGGAGCCGGCGCGTGGTGCGCGGGGACGCTCCCGCTTTCAGCTGCTCATGGATAAGCTGCCGTCCGAGCACAAGGCACGCTGGCTGGCAGGCGCCGCACTCAACAGCTCCGAGCAGGCGATGGCATCAGTCATGTCCACGGTGCTGTCCCGGCTCAATTCGTTCCTTGATAGTGAGCTGGAGCAGATCCTGTGCTTCGACAGTGCCATTGACGCTGAAATGTTTGCGGCGGAGAAATCCGCCATCTTCCTCATCCTGCCGGAGGAGGATCAGACGAAGAACTTTATGGCAGGCTTGATGATCCAGAATCTCTCCCGTGAGCTGTTCGCGGTAGCGGATGAGAATGGCGGCAAACTGAAAAACCGTGTCATTCTCTTTTGCGACGAGCTGGGGACCATGCCTCCCTTTGATATTCTGCCGCTTTTCAGTGCTGGACGCTCTCGCCGCCTGATGCTGGTACCAATCATCCAGTCAGTGAATCAGCTTGTAAAGAACTACGGCAAAGAAGGCGCATCCATCCTGATGGATAACTGCCAGGATGTGATCTGCGGCGGCTTTGCCCCTAACAGTGAGGCGGCGGATGCCTTCTCCAAAGCCCTCGGCAGCCGCACGGTGCTCTCCGGCTCCGTGAGCCGCGGCAAAAACGACCCCAGCCAGAGCTTGCAGATGATGGAACGCCCCCTGCTGACGGCGGATGAACTCAAGTCGATTCCCAAGGGCAGCTTCATCGTGCAGAAGACCGGATACCACCCCATGCGTACCCGCCTGCGCCTGTTCCTCGAATGGGGCATCACCTTCGAGGAGGAATACCGTGTGGAGGAGCAGGTGGCCCGAAGGGTATATTATGCCGATCAGGATGCGCTGGCCCGCGCCATCGTGCGGAAGTATCCGCCCAAGCTGACGGATCGGCAGACCACTCGCTCCGTTAAAGGCGAGGGACAGCTCCACGACGCGCCCGTGCAGGAGATGGTGGTAGCGGAGGACATCGACTATGACCGTATGCCGCACAAGCGTACCCCGTATAATCTTCCCCGGCAGGAGGTGGATCGGTGAGCTACTTTGACAGCATTTATGCCGACACGCTCCTGCCGCCCAGGGCAGTATCTGTCTATATGTATCTCAAGGATCGGTCCAATAGCGCGGGAAGTTGCTGGCCCGGTATCAAGACGATTGCGAAAGACATGAATCTCTCCCGCAGCACTGTCAAGAGGGCACTGGCGGATCTGGAGCAGCACGGCTATCTTGCCAAGCTGCCCCGGTATCGTCCCAACGGGAGCAACACCTCCAATCTCTATACGCTGAAATAATCCCAAAGAGCTTGGTATCAAAATATGACACCAAGCTCTTTATTTGGACAAATTGCAAAATTATCGTTCCACCAAGGGGCAACTATGCCTGTTTGCTGAACCGAGGAGGGGTTCATTATGACCCCACCGGAACAGCCCACTCTATCGGAGAATTAGGACAGAGAAAGAACAAACACGGAAAGCTCTCATCCTGCAAGCTGGCTTAATTTCAGTCGTCTTCCTCCTTCGCGAAGATGTAGATGCTGTGATTGGATGGAGAAAAGAGCGTTTTACACAAAGGGCGAGAAAGTGCCAATGAAATGGCACATAGCCCCCCCCCCAGCAATAGCACGCTATCTTATCTCCACAGAAAGCGGTGTATATTTCAAATCTTTCTACTTGTTGCAAGAGAGTACCACATGGTATAATAAAAACAGCTATGGAACTGTCCGCAATTGACTTTACAGATAAAGCTGGTGCTACGATTTCTATCGGCTGACCTATGGAGGAGGGAAAAGTATGAAAGGATTCTTGTGCTTAGTGTTATCAGCACTGTTCTTAGTAACCGTTGGATGCTCAGGTAATTCTAATGACCAAGCCGGCAAACAGGAGCAAGGTTTGCACTTGCTTTCCCTCAAAGTCAAAGTAATTGCAATGGTGGAGAATGAAGATAACCTTTTCTTAGTTGAAGCCCTTGAAAGCTACAAGGACGAAATCAACCAAGGTGACACCATCTCTGTTGCTACGGATTCTACCGAAGTCTCAGACATTTTGGAAACCTATCAAGAACACAACAACTTTCGGATATACTTCCCCAAAATCGACGATACTTCGGATGGAATAAGTGTTACTTGTTTGGATGTTGTTCAGTATGATTCGAGCGGTGAGATCATCCAACAGGCAGAGCGGCAATGATCTGAATGTGAGCCGGTAAATTGGAAACAGCGTATAAGATGGAACGGTCAATATCGGCAAATAAGTATAAAACTGGTAGGGGTGTCCTAAACAGGGCATCCCCTACCGGGGAGTTATGGGGGATGGGACATGACAAGTTTGATACAATATGTGAGCAGAATATTAATTATTTCACTTCCGGCAGTAATTGTCTTTCTGTGCTTTATGCCATACCGCATGAGGGCACTGAAGGCCATGAATCTGCACTCTGGATGGCAACGCGAGATTGGCTTAATTCTATTTGTTGTATCTATTTTCGGTATCTTGGCTCTGACATTGTGGCCTACATATATTTGGGAAGATTCTCCTGGTATTTGGGGAAATATCCGCATTCTAATTGAACGCCCTGCTTGGAAATCCAGTTTAAGCGTAGTTCCATTCTCTGTATTCAAAGATTATTTTGAGGATTTATTGAAAAGCCCCGTGTACTTTTTTGTGACGCTCATTAACTTCTTTGGCAATTTGGCTATGTTTATCCCAATTGGATTTTTTTCCGCCCTTTTATTCCGAAATGCCACATTGAAACGATCTGCAATCATCGGTTTTGGAATGTCAACTTTTATAGAGGTTGCACAGTATTTCATTATGCGCAACACCGCTGTTGACGATATTATTTTGAACACACTTGGGGCAATATGCGGTTATTGGGTGTACCGTTTACTACGAAAGATGTTTCCAGGTTTCTCCCGCAAATTTATATGCAACATCACACAAGCAGCCGGGAATTGATGATTATGCCGATGAAAAGGGTCTTTTGACCTCAACGTCATAATATGACACCAACCACTTTACCCAAATAAAGAGAAATACTGTATCGCTCCGCCAAGGGAGGATAATGTCCATTTGCTGGATCGAGGAGGGGTTCAATATGACCCCACCAGAACCTCCCACTCTATCGGAGGATTAAGACAGAGAAAGAACAAGCATGGAGCAGAAACTCATGTTTTTGTGCTTGCGGGGGCGGGCAAATTCAGCACCATAATTGATTGAAACGAACACCCATCGGTCGGCTGCCGGGTGGGTGTTCATTGTATAACACAGGCGCTGTGACGAATTTGTGACACTTTCCCCGCACTTTCGCGGGAGAATTTCAATGCAGCTTCTGGTATGCTACAGACAAGGTTGATACACAACCACAAATACTTCAAAAAAGGAGCGTAACATACCATGAAAAAGAAAACGATTTGGAGCCTTGCACTGGCACTGGCGTTGGTGGTATCGGCCATCGGCACAGCAACCTCCGCCTTTGCCGCCACATCCGCACCAATGGAACCTGTTACTAAAATTGCAACCGAGAACGAGGACGCCATCTGGGAGCAGATCGAGGCGGTGGAAGAGAAGAGCGACGCCATCTTCCAAAGAAACGCAGCGCTGTGGGAAAAGCTGGACGAAATCTGCAACGCCCTGCCCGACGACTACGACTTCACAAACTTTGACGAGGCGGCATTTATCCGTAGCACCAACGCTCTGACGGAAGCGGAGAAGGAAACGCTTCTGGCGGACATCAAGGAGTTGAACGGCCTTGACGCTGAGATGGAGGCACTGTACGCTCAGCTGCCCGACTGCGACAATATGCCGCTTTACGAGAAGGCACTGGAAAAGGCCGACCCCAAGGTGCTGGATGAGATCGACACCCTGGAGCAGGAGTATGACCGCGTCTGCGAAAAGCACGCCGACCTGTGGGACAAGGTAGATGAAGCGTACTTTGATCTGCCGGACGACTACGACTTCGACAACTACGATGAGGCCGCTTTCATCCGCAGTTTGACCTTCCTGACCGACGCGGAAAAGGACGCGCTGATCGCCGACTACAACCGTCTTACGGAGATCGACGGCCGGCTGTGCGAGCTGTATGATTCCATCTGGGGCAACACCGGCTGCGAAAGCGGCATCTGCCCCCTTTGACGGAAAGGCGGTTTTCTGATAGTATAAAATCAACATCATGCCGATGCTGCGCCTACGCGCAGCATTTGGCGCTGCTTGCAAGGAGGACGCATGGGACATTCCATCTATTTGGCGGACGATGAAAAGAGCATCCGGGAGCTGCTCCATAGCTTCCTCGCAAGCGACGGATATACCGTGCGCTCCTTTGAAAGCGGCGATGCGCTGTTGGAGGCATTTCGCCAAGAGCCTGCGGAGCTTGTAATACTGGACATTATGATGCCCGGCACGGACGGACTTACCGTGTGCCGGGAGCTTCGCGCTGTTTCCGATATTCCCATTATCCTGCTTACGGCCAAGGACAGCGAGCTGGACTACGTCATGGGCATCAGTCAGGGCAGCGACGATTATCTCACCAAGCCCTTTCGCCCGACCATTCTTCTGATGAAGGTGAAGGCGCTGCTGCGCCGTGTGGAGATGGATCGAGGAAAAACAGCGGCGGCAGAGGATGAGCTGCATTACGGGGATATCCGCTATTCCGCTACGGAAAACGCCGTCCTTTGCGGAAGCACGATCGTGGCGCTGACCCAGACCGAGCTGCGGCTGCTCAGCTATATGATGAAGCAGCCGGAAAAGGCCTATTCCCGCGAGGAGCTGCTCAGCGCGGTGTGGGGCTTTGACTCGGAGGTGGAGACCCGCGTGACCGACGAAACCCTGCGCCGTATCCGGAAAAAGCTGCTGCAAGCGGGCAGCACCGTCAGCGTAAGCACCATCTGGGGCTTTGGTTATAAGCTGAAGGGGGCAGAGTGCACGTGAAAAACATCAAGCTGCGGATTGTGTACCTGATCCTTTGCTCGGCTCTGCTGCTATTTGCCCTGTTCATGCTGGCGGTGAACCTCATCATACCCGCACACTTTGTGCGTGAGGCAAAAAAAGCGCTCATCAGTGAGGCACAGTACCAGAACCGCACCATCCCCTATACCGACGATGAATTCTTTTTTGATGATGGATGGAATGACACGGAGGGGCACTTCCTTACGCCCAGCATCGTATTTTTAGAGCTGGATAATGCCAATCAATCAAGCGGTTGGAACAGGGACGCATATCGCTTGGAGAAAAAACTGCTGGAATACTGCAAGGGGCGGGAGCTATCGCTCAACCAATGCTATACCTTCAAAACGGACAGGCATCACCTGATCTTCATGTCCGTGCAGGAGGAGCAGGACGATTGGGAAAAGCCGTACGCCTATATCATGTACATAGACATCGGGCCCATCACCCGATATATCGTGACGCTGAACTGGGCGTTCTTTGCGGTGCTGCTGGCGATCTCCTCCGTCATGTGCCTGCTGGGCTTCCGCTTCGGTCGGGATATTGAAAAGGAGGCGGAGCGGCAGCAGACCTTCTTCCAGAATGCCTCCCACGAGCTGAAAACGCCGCTGATGGCGATACAGGGCTATGCGGAGGGCATACAGGCGGGCGTGATGGACACGGGCGGCGCTGCGGAGGTGATTCTGGCGGAGAGCGACCGCATGACGGAGCTGGTGGACGAGCTCCTGGACATCTCAAAAATCGATATGGGGCGGCAGCGGCTTACCCTTTCCGAGATGGATGTTCGGGAGCTGCTCTATGACAGCATACGCGCCGTGGAGCCGGCAGCCGCCGCCAGCGGCATTACCATCGCGCCGGACTTCCCCGAGGAGCCCGTTATGGTCAGCTGCGACGATACCCAACTGCGCAGAGCCGTCACCAATATCCTATCCAACGGCGTGCGCTATGCCCGCAGCCAGCTGTGCCTGACCTGCCGCGCGAACAAGCATCATGTGACGATACGGATACAGGATGACGGGGACGGCATCGCCGAGGAAGATATTCCCCACATCTTTGACCGCTTCTACATGGGGCGGAGCGGAAAATCCGGCATCGGCCTTGCCCTGACGAAGGAGATCATCCACCTGCATAAGGGAACGATCCGTGCCTACAACGGGGATAGCGGCGCTGTTTTCGAGATCTCCATTCCGGTGAGCCGATGAGAAGAGCACCGCGCCGCCTGTGAGCGCCCCTCTTGCAAAAGGGACGGGCTTGGAACGGGCTTTTGCTGGCGCCGGGCGGCGAGTTCCCTGTGAGTTCCTCTTGTGCCGACATTGTTAGAATGGAGTACATCTATGGACTGCAAAGCAAAAAAATATCTGCATATTTATGACTGGAACTACTGGTGGGGCTATTACCGCTGCGGCAAGGACTGGGAACCTTTCCATGCGGCGGAGTTTTCTCTTGCCGAGGACGAGGCGGGAGAGGCGCCCTTTTTCCACTTTGATTTCCATAACCTCCCCGCACTTCACCAGACCATTCGGGACGGTGAGTTTGTGGAGCCGGATAACCCGGATTATCCGCACTTTCTGGATCAGGCAAGGCGGCTCAGAAACGGCGAACAGGACTGGTTCGTCGGGGCGCTGTACTATCCGCTTTTTTCGCCGGAGATGCATTTCTGCAACGCCTCCGTCCGGAGCGGCGTCCCGCTGACACAACTGCTTTCCCCGTCTGTACCGCCCTATTACGGGGTGATCTTTCTCCGGGAGGAGCGCCCCCTCACTCCAGAGGTGCTGACGCATTGGGCGGAGACACTGTCCCAACCCCTGTTCGGCCAGCCGTTTTCCTGCACGCTTGCACAAGTCCCCAGCCGGCAGGAGGCGATGGAACAGTTTGAGAATGAGATGCGGCTGACGTGATGAAATGTACGGTATCGTTTACCACTGATTTCCCGTTGAAAAGCAGCTGAGAGGGAGGCGTCTCTTATGGAATTAAGACTCACGGAGCAGGAGGCTCTGGCACTGTATCGAATCATTCTGCGGTGGGATGAATTGGGCAGCTTGACCACAGAGGATGACGAGGAACGTCAGCTGCTATGGGATCTATCCTGTACGCTGGAAAAAGAACTGGAGCCGGTGGATGATGCCGTGAAACGCAGACTGCTTTGACCGCGTAAGAGCCCACCGGATTGAAGCCTTTGATGTGACGCTGTTTTCTTTGACGCTGACGGATCTTGAACTGTCGGAAAGACGCCGGTATCGCGGGATGATATTGACAAAGGGGAAAATGATGCTATAATATCTGCGAATGGTTCGCAGATTGGAGGGCGGCTGATGTCAGGCTATAATACAAAACAGCGAAGAGCCCTGCTTGCTTTTTTGGGGGAGCACCCGGACGAGCTGCTGACTGCACGCCAGATGGCAGACGCGCTGGCAGAGAAGCAGATCAGTCTCAGTGCAGTGTATCGAAACCTTGCGCAGCTGGAAGCGGAAGAAAAGGTGCGCCGCAGCGCCAAAAGCGGGTCGCACGAAGCGTTTTATCAGTATCTTGACGCCAAGGGCTGCAAGGGCGCGCTGCACATGAGCTGTGTGAAGTGCGGCAAAACCTTTCACATGGCCGACAGCAACGCCGCCCTGTTTGCAAAGCACCTGGCGCAGAGCGAGCAATTCACGCTGGACGCAGCCGACACGATCCTCTATGGAACCTGCTCGGACTGCAAGGGAAAATAACAAACAGAAGGGAGGACAGACCATGACAAAGAAGCTTTGTTTTATGACGCGCCTGCTGGCGGCCGTGCTGGCCGTTGTCATGCTGTCCTCTGCAATCTATCTTGCAGTCGAAGCCGATCATGACTGCTCCGGCGACGACTGTGCCATTTGCCGCCAGATCAGCATCTGCGAGAATCTGCTGAAATCTCTGGGGCTTGCCGGTGCTGCCGCAGCGATCTCCGCTGCGTTTACATATACCATGTGCAGGGCGATCCTGCCCTGCACAGAGACGATCGACACGCTGACACTTGTTTCTCTCAAGGTAAAGCTTTCGAATTAAAATAGGACTTTTACAAGGGCGAAGTCTATCCATTTTTGGATAGGCTCTTGCGGTTTTGCCGCTGCCCTTGTATTTTTGCGCCTATTTTTCAAAAATTCGGAGGTTTTATCTGTATGATGAAGAAAATTTTTACCATCTTTCTTGCGCTGACCATGGCGGTCGGCCTGCTTGCCGGCTGCGGCAAAAAGAATGCCGCAGAGACGGGCGAGAGCAATTCCACCAAACTGAGCGTCGTCACCACCATTTTCCCCGAATACGACTGGGTCAGAGAAATTCTCGGCGACAAGGCCGAGAGCACCGACCTGACCATGCTGCTGAACAGCGGCGTTGACCTGCACAGCTATCAGCCCACGGCGGATGACATCGTCAAGATTTCCGACTGCGACCTGTTCATCTATGTGGGCGGCGAGTCCGACGGCTGGGTGGACGATGCTCTGAAAAATGCCGCCAACAAGAACATGAAGGTCATCAACCTGCTGGATGTCCTTGGCGACAGCGTCAAGACCGAAGAAGTGGTCGAGGGTATGCAGGAAACAGAGCACGCCCATGACCACAGCAAGGAGGTTTCCACCTTTGAAGATCATGAGGT
>ERZ836441.293-NODE-293-length-60911-cov-4.214424_pt1 | contig 60911 bp, 49 predicted proteins | sample MGYA00519686_ERZ836441 | MGnify/ENA primary metagenome ERZ836441 (study PRJEB31850, sample SAMEA3708800) | human gut metagenome | biome: human gut; feature: human-associated habitat; material: faeces | place: China | collected 2014 ...
TCCCTGCTGGACGGCAACTGCCCCGGCAGCGACTTCACCGGCTGGGTCCGCCTGCCCCGGGACTATGATAAAGAGGAATTCTCACGCATCCAGACCGCCGCCCGACGCATTCAGGGTGACAGCCAGGCCCTGGTGGTCATTGGCATCGGCGGATCCTATCTGGGGGCCCGCGCGGTACTGGAGCTGCTGAAAAGCCCCAATTATAACCTGCTGCCAAAGGACACGCCGGATGTGTACTTTATCGGCAACGGCCTGTCCGGAGACGCAATTGCCGAGACCATTCAGCTCATCGGGGATAAGGACTGGTCCATCAACGTCATCTCCAAGTCGGGCACCACCCTGGAGCCCGCCCTGGCCTTCCGGATGTTCCGCTCCCTGCTGGAGAAGAAATATGGTAAGGAAGGGGCCAGGAGCCGCATCTACGCTACCACTGACAAGGCCCGGGGGGTGCTCAAGACCCAGGCGGATGCCGAGAGGTGGGAGAGCTTCGTGGTGCCCGATGAGGTGGGCGGTCGATACTCGGTGCTCACCGCCGTGGGCCTGTTGCCCCTGGCGGCGGCGGGGGTCGACATCCAGGCACTCATGGACGGGGCCGCCGCCCAGATGGACGAGTGCCTGAACGACCCGGACAGCGCCGCCGTGCGCTACGCCCGGGCCCGAGCCGCCCTGTACCAAGCGGGGAAGAAGATCGAGGTGCTGGCATTTCCGGAGCCATCCTTCCGCTTCTTCTGCGAGTGGTGGAAGCAGCTCTACGGCGAGAGCGAGGGCAAGGACGGTAAGGGCCTGTTCCCAGCGGGGCTGGAGCTCACCGCCGATCTGCACTCCATCGGCCAGTACCTCCAGGACGGCGAGCGGGACCTGCTGGAGACGGTGGTGTCCTTCGAACACAGCCGCAGTGCCGTGGTGGTGGCGGAGGACCCGGAAGATTTGGACGGGCTGAACTATGTGGCGGGCAGGACCATGGACTTCGTGGCCCTCCAGGCCCGGAGGGGAACCGCCTTGGCCCACGTGGACGGAGGCGTGCCCAACTTGGCGGTCACCCTGCCCCAGCGGGATGAGGACAGCGTGGGCCGGCTCATCTACTTCTTCGAGTTCGCCTGCGCCATCTCCGGGCTGCTCATCGGGGTCAACCCCTTCGACCAGCCGGGGGTGGAGGACTATAAGAAAAATATGTTCGCCCTGCTGGGAAAGCCGGGTACCGAGGAACGGCGGGCCGAGCTGGAAGCCCGCATGAGCTGACCCGGATGGGAGGAAAATTCCATAAAGTTCGATGAAAGATATTGAAATCAAACGGTAAAAATGATACCATAAGAAAAAGGGGACTCCCCCTTCAAAAGTATAAGGAGTGATTGTGATGGTCAAAGTAATCATGGGCCTGAAGGGCACCGGCAAGACCAAACAGATGATCGATCTTATCAATACCGCGGTGGACAGTGAGCACGGCAACGTCGTGGCCATTGCTCATGGCACCAAGCTGACTTACGATATTAGTTACAAAATCCGTCTGGTGGACACTTCTGACTTTAATATGCCCACCTTTGATTACCTGAAGGGCTTTGTGTACGGCCTGTACGCCAGTAACTACGACATTACCCACGTGTTCATCGAGAGTCTGAATAAAATTGTTCCCACCGACGGCAGCCCCGAGGTGGAAGTATTCCTGGATTGGCTGGAGTCCTTCTCGGAGAAGTACGGCGTGAAGTTCACCGTCTCCATCAGCGCCGACGCTTCCCTGGCCCATGAGGGCGTGCGCAAATACTTCTGACCTGAATACATGATAGGCAAAAAGAAAGGCCCTGCGACGCAGGGCCTTTCTTTGTCCAAATTCACTTCGTTTTTTGTTTCATCAGATCATCCATTTTGTAGTGCAGTTCGGAGAGCAGAAAGACAATGTAAATCAACACCAGGGAAAAGCCGGCACAGGTGAGGTGGATGAAAAGCGGCATCCATCCCTGCCGCCAGCCGTCGTTTAAGAGAAAGAACAGCGCCGCCAGCAAATTGACTGCCAACAGCACGGAAAGCACCGTATATGCCACGCGTTTCATTCTGATCCCATCCCTTCTGTGAAACTCTTGACAAACCAACCCAGCGGCGCGCCCTGATGCATCATTTTGTATCATTTTTACTATATGGTATTGTTCTGAGCCTGCCAACGGAATTTTCAGTTTTCCTTATTTGTATCTGTATTTTGGCCAGAATATATGGCAGACAGCAGAAAAGCCCCGCACCGCAGGGCATTTCTTAGTTTTGAATAAAGGAGGGCAACCATGGACACAAAGGCGTTTTTTGACATGAGCTATGGCCTCTACATCCTGGGGGTGATGGATGGGAACCGGCCCACCGGATGCACAGTGAACACGGTGTTCCAGATCACCAGCGATCCTCCGGTGATGGCCATCAGCTGCAACCACCAGAACTTCACCAATGAGGTCATCAAGCGAACTGGGCGGGTGGCGGTGGCCATCTTGGACCAGGACACCCCCCTGGACACCATCGGCGGCTTCGGCTTTCGCTCTGGCCGGGAGGTGGACAAGTTCGACGGGGTGGAATTTGTGCGAACCAGCGGCGGCCTGCCCGTCCCCAAAGAGCATCTGTGCGGTTGGCTGGAGTGCCAGGTGGAGGGCAGCTTTGAGGGATCCACCCACACGGTGTTCTTTGCCCGGGTGGTGGACTGCGTGCGCACCGGGGGCGGAACGGTGCCGCCCATGACCTACGCCCTCTACCACGACGTGAAAAACGGAAAGACGCCTCCTACCGCCCCCCACTACCAGCCAGAGGAGCCAAAGGCGGCGGAGGGAAAGTGGATCTGCCCCTTCTGCGGCTATCAGTATGACGGGGACGTGCCCTTTGAGGAGCTGCCCGACGACTGGAAGTGCCCCATGTGTGGCCAGCCCAAGCGATTGTTTGAGAAAAGATAAATCCATGCCCCGTTCAAAAGGAACGAGCAAGGCCCACCGCAAATCTGCGGCGGGCCTTTGCATTTGCCTTGGGGATAGGTCAGAAAAACTGGTTACGCGGCGGTCAGAGTGACGACGCCGGTGTTAGTAGTTTCCACCTCGGGGAGAATCTCGGTGTTGGCATAGCACTGGACGGTCTTGGTGGCGGAGGTGTCCTGATCCACCGCGGGGGCCTCGCCTGTGTAGATGATCTCCAGCTCACAGCCGTTGGCCACATAGACCTTCAGCGGGCGGTTGAAGGTAGAACCGTCCACATACAGGCGGACAGCGGCAAAGGAGCCAAATTCAGTGCCAGTGATGGAGATGTCGTACTCGTCTTCACCCAGTTCACCCAGTTGAATCTCACCGCAGTCGATGTACTTCAGGACCAGCTTACCCTCCCGGACCACATTGGCGATGGCGCCGGTATAGGTGACGTCGCAGTCCTCCAGGGTGATGGAGGTGACGTCGGACAGCATAGAGGTGTTGTTGGTGCAGGAGGTGGGGCTCATGACCAGGGTGCTGTCATAGCCGTAGAAGGTGGAGATGCCGGTCTGGTTGCCGGTGCCAGCGCCGAAGTAGTCGGAGCCCAGCACGTAGGTGGTGGCGGCCTCATCCATAAAGCCGCCGGCCACGGTGTCGGTGCCCTGGTTGACGGTGGTGTTGTCATAGACCACGATGCCGGAGAAGAAGTCAGAGGAGGTCACCCGGTCAGAGGCCAGAAGCGTACAGTCCTCATAGATCAGGGTGCCGTCGTAGCACAGCAGGCCGGAGGTGTTGTTGTCGGTCTTGCAGTTGATGAGGTGGGCGGTAGCGCCGGCCTCTACCTCCAGCCCCATGACGGACTGGTGAGCGAAGGAGGATTCATCCGTATAGTTCAGGGTAGAATCCTGAATGGTCAGATAGGTGTCCTCCCCGTAGGCTAAGATGTGGGCGCAGTGGCCCCAGCGGTAGGCCAAGGGATAGGGGTTGGCGGCGCTGATCTTGCCATAGGTGATTTCAGAGTTGTTCAGAGTGACCTTAGCGCCGTCCCGGACGATGACGCCATTGAGGGAGGCAGGCTCTGTCTCCCCACCGATGAACCAGTTCTCGCCGGTGAGGGTAGTGTCCTTGTCAAAGACCTTTGTCTCATCTGTTTCTTGAAGCAGGGTTTCGGTCATCTGGTGGCGGCCGCCGGTGCCAGCGCAGATGTCATACAGAACCTGGATAACATCCACTTTCTTCATATCTCCGGTGAGGTCGTCACCGTCAGCAGGGGTGTACAGGCCGGCCTTGACCATGGCACCCACATAGGGTTTGGCCCACTCGCTGACCGTCACGCCAGCCAGAACCTGGTTGGCTTCCTCAGCGGACAGGGCCTCCAGGGTATAGTCAAAGTTGGCGTTGACCTGCATGGTTTCAGAGGTGGGGAACTCCGGGTTGGCGGTGGTGCCGTCCTGGTAGTTAATCAGACGGAACAGCGTGGTCAGCAGTGTCTCGGTGGTGACATAGCCGTATGGGTCAAAGCAGTTGACCCCGGCCTGGCCGGTAGCGGACTCCTCAGCGGACAAGGCGCCCACGCCGTTCATGATGCCGGACCAGCGCACATTGGTGACGGCGTCATTGAACTTCATACCGATGGTGGAACCCATCTGGTTGATAGGCACGTCGTCATAGAACCACATGCCGTCATCATTGACGATGGAGTAGTAGCGGTAGAGGAAGAAAGCCAAATCATAGCGGTAGAAGGGATCATCGGCCCCGAAGGTGGTAAAGGTCTTACCGCCGTTGGTGACGCCGGAGGACAGCCACCAGTTGACGGCGTCTTTCGCTTCGGGATAGGCAGCCAGATCGGTGAAGTCGTCAAAGGTGAACAGACCGGTGTTGCCGCCGCGGTGATAGGCGTTGGCGCTCTGAGTAGGGGCGTGTTCGCCCACCTCCAGGGTGTAGCCGCTGGGCTGTAGGGTCACGGACGCGGCGCTGGCGGATGTGGCGACCGCTCCAGCCAGGCCCACGGCCATGGTCAGGGAGAGAAGCCGCCTGAGTTGTTTCTTCATACGCAAGAACTCCTTTCGTTGGTTCGTTTGCCGGGGAAATGACCGGCATCCTGCTACAATTATAGTATAATTCGGAGAAAAATCAATAGGAAATAAAAAATATTATAGTGATATATAACAAAACGTTGTGGGGGTGAAACGAAATGTTGTGGAAGAAAAGTTAGTAGGCCATGGGAGCCGTCCCATGGCCTACTAACTCTGTTTTAAGAAATAAATGGTAAGAAGACTTGTCCTTCACCTTGATGGTTATAAGCAGGTCGCCGTCGTCGGCACAAGCTCCATATCCTTCGCTTCCGCTGTGGGCGAAAGCTCATCCATTCCGCTGTGCCTCCTCTCCCCACAAGATCTTCGATCTTGCAGGGTCCCCATAGGTCAAGGCCGGTTCACGGGGAGTTAGTCCTTTACCTTGATGGTCATGAGCAGCTCGCCGGCCTTGACGGAGGTGCCCTCCTTGATAAACACCTCGTCCACGATGCCCGCCATCCGGGCCACCACGCTGGTTTCCATCTTCATGGCCTCAATAACGGCCAGAACCTGGTTTTCCTCCACGGCGTCGCCAGGCTTGACGTTGACCTTGGACACCATACCGGGGATGGAGGAGCCCACCTGGCTCTTGTCCTCGGGGTCGGCCAGCACGACAACCTTGCCCTTGACCTCGGCCCGCTTGTCGGGCACGGCCACTTCCCGGCGCATGCCGTTGAGCTCGAAGTTGACGGTGCGGGTGCCGTCCTCGTTCTGGTCGCCCAGGCCCAGGTAACGGATCACCAGGGTCTTGCCGTCCTCGATGTTGATCTTGTTGGTCTCGCCCAGGGCCATGCCGTTGAAGAACACGTGGCTGCCCATGCGGGTGATATAGCCGTACTCCTTGCGGTGCTTGCGGTAGTCCTCATACACCTTGGGGAACAGGCAGTAGGCCAGCATGGCCCGCATGTTGATGGGGTCGTTGTCCATAAACTTCTCCATCTCGGCGCGCACCTGGCCGAAGTCCACGGGGGGCAGCAGCTCGCCGGGGCGGCAGGTGATGGGCTGCTCGCCCTTGAGCACCACATCCTGGAGGCCCTCCGGCTGGAAGCCCCAGGCGGGCTGGCCCATCATGCCCTTAAAATAGCTGACCACACTGTCGGGGAAGCTGAGGCTCTTGCCCCGCTCCACGATGTTGTCCGGGGTCAGGTCGTTCTGCACCATAAAGATGGCCAAGTCGCCCACCATCTTGGAGGAGGGGGTGACCTTTACAATGTCGCCCAGCATCTCGTTGACGGTGCGGTACATTTCCTTGACTTCCTCGAACCGGGGGCCCAGGCCCAGGGACACCACTTGGGGATACAGGTTGGTGTACTGGCCGCCGGGGATCTCGTAGCGGTAGATGTCGGTGGTGGGGCTGCGCAGGCCCTCGTCGAAGCTGGCGTAGCGCAGGCGCACGTCCGCCCAGTAGTTGTCCAGCCTCTGGATCTCCTGCAGATCCAGGCCGGTGTCCCGCTCCTGCCCCTGGAGAGAAGCCACCACGGCGGACAAGGAGGGCTGGCTGGTGAGCGAAGACAGGGAGGCGGTGGCGCAGTCCACGATGTCCACGCCGGCCTCGGCCGCCATCAGATAGGCGGCCACCTGGTTGCCGGTGGTGTCGTGGGTGTGCAGGTGGATGGGCAGACCCACCTCCTGCTTGAGGGTGGACACCAGCTTCTTGGCGGCATAGGGCTTCAAGAGGCCGGACATGTCCTTGATGCACAGGGTGTGGGCGCCGCGCTTTTCCAGCTCCTTGGCCATGTCCACATAGTATTTCAGGGTGTACTTGTCCCGCTTGGGGTCCAGAATGTCGCCGGTGTAGCAGATGGTGGCCTCCAGCAGCTTATTCTGCTTCAAGACCTCGTCCATGGCGATCTCCATGCCGGGGATCCAGTTCAGAGAGTCAAAGACCCGGAACACGTCGATGCCCGAGCGGGCAGACTCCTTGACAAACTCCCGCACCAGGTTGTCGGGGAAGTTGGCGTAGCCCACCATGTTGGACCCCCGCAGCAGCATCTGGAAGGGGATGTTGGGGATCTTCTCCCGGAGCATGTCCAGCCGCTCCCAGGGGGACTCGTGAAGGAAGCGGTAGGCGGTGTCAAAGGTGGCGCCTCCCCACATCTCCAGGGAGAAGCAGTCGTTGAGGATTTCGGCCACACCGTCGGCGCCTTTTACCAGGTCCCGGGTACGCATCCGGGTGGACAGCAGGGACTGGTGGGCGTCGCGCATAGTAGTGTCGGTGATGAGCAGCTTTTTCTGGTCCAGCACCCACTGCTTTACCGCCTCGGGGCCCTTGGTGTCCAGCAGCTGCTTCAGGCCGCACAGGGGTTTGTCGCCTTTTGGGGTGGGGAAGCGGGGAGTGTCGTACTGGTGGCGCTCGGTGTCGGGGTTGTCCACCTGGATCTGGGCGATGTACTTGAGCACCTTGGTGGCGCGGTCACGGCTGTTCTCGATGTCGAACAGCTCGGGGGTGTCGTCGATGAATTTGGTGTGGCACGCTCCGGCGTGGAAGGCCGGGTGGGCGAGAATGTTGGTGACGAAGGGGATGTTGGTCTTAACGCCCCGGACGTGCTCCTCACTCAAGGCCCGGGTGGCCCGGCGGCAGGCCCCCTCAAAGGTGTTGTCCCAGGAGGTGACCTTTACCAGCAAAGAGTCGTAATAGGGGGAAATGACGCTGCCCGCCGCAGCGTTGCCGCCGTCCAGCCGGACGCCATAGCCGCCGCCGGAGCGGTAGGCGGTGATCTTGCCGGTGTCAGGGGCGAAGTTGTTGGCCGGGTCCTCGGTGGTCACCCGGCACTGGATGGCGTAGCCGTTCATGTGCAGGTCGTCCTGGCTGGCAAGTCCGATCTCCGGCGTGGACAGGGGGTAACCCTCGGCAATGAGAATCTGTGCCCGGACCAGGTCCACTCCGGTGACCATCTCGGTGACAGTGTGCTCTACCTGGATACGGGGATTCATCTCGATGAAATAGTGCTGGCCGGAATTTTTGTCCACCAGGAACTCCACGGTGCCCGCGTTGATGTAGCCCACATACTTGGCGATCTTCACCGCGTCTGCCCGCAGGGCCTCGATGGTATCCTTGGGTACGGACCAGGCGGGGGCGAACTCCACCACCTTCTGATAACGGCGCTGGAGGGAGCAGTCCCGCTCTCCCAGATGCATCACGTTGCCATGCTCGTCGGCCAGGATCTGCACCTCGATGTGCTTTGGCTCCACCAGGAACTTCTCGATGAAGATGTCCTCGTTGCCGAAAGCCTTTCTGGCCTCGTTCTTCACCAGTTGGAACTCCCGGCGGACATCCTCCTCATTGTCGCAGCGGCGCATGCCCCGGCCGCCGCCGCCGGCGGCCGCCTTCAGGATGATGGGGAAGCCATAGCTCACCGCCTTCTCCACCGCCTCGTCCGCGTCCTTCAAAGGCTCGGTAGAGCCGGGGATGATGGGCACGCCGCAGGCGATGGCGGTGGCCTTGGCGGCCAGCTTGTCCCCCATCTGGGCCAGGATGTGGGAGGGAGGGCCGATGAACTTGATGCCATTCTGCTCACAGGCCCGGGCAAAGTCGGCGTTCTCGCTCAAAAAGCCGTAGCCGGGGTGGATAGCGTCCACCCCCCGGCGTTTCGCCAGGTCGATAATGCCCGGAATGTCCAGATAGGCCCCCAAAGGAGACTGATTTTCGCCGATCAGGTAGGCTTCGTCCGCCTTGATGCGGAACAGGCCGTTGATATCCTCGTTGGAGTACATCGCCACGGTGTGCAGTCCCAGGTCATAACAGGCCCGGAAGATGCGAATGGCGATTTCGCCGCGGTTAGCGGCCAAAACTTTGGAAAACTGTTCAGGCACGGTGCTCCCTCCAATTTCATCAGTTTTTATAGTTTGATACCCCTATTATACCGGACAAAAAACGCTTTTGCAAACGAAAGAGCGGGGATAAATGGAAAATCAGCGGAACAGCTATGATTGACAAAAACTTTTCATTTGTATTGTCAAAAAAGACGATAGTACACCAGGAAAAGACGGCAGGGACAAGGAACAGCCGGCAAAAGGAAGGACAGGACACGGACGGAAGTATTTTGTGAAAAGGTTGAAAAAAGTCAGGGAGTCCATAGGCTGGTGAGGGAGGGCACCATCTTCCCGTCCCAGCCGGTGACGGTGTGGGCGCACACCATGGAATTGAGCACAGCCTCCTCTGTACACTCGGCCATGGCCCGGAAGGGCAGATCCATATTGTCCTCCCGAAACAGCGTTCCGGGACGCACGGAGGCTTTGTCCCGGGGGTCATAAGGGTTGGCGGTGGAGAAGCCCACGAACACCTCCCCGGAGCCGTGGCCGGTGAAGGATCCCATCCGGGCCAGCCCCACGCCCCCCCGGCGGAGCACCCGGCCCAGTTGGCGGCTGTCCAGGGGCAGGTCGGTGGCCATGACCAGGATGCAGGAACCCACGTCAGGGGTGTGCTCTGCGTGGAGCTGTTCAGCCAGGGCCGGGCCGATGTGCCGACCGCAGACCGTCAGATCGGACAGGCTGCCATGGTTGGTCAGGGCCAGCACACCCAGAGTGAAGGTCCGGTCGCCCAGTTCCAGCAGGCGGGAGGCAGAACCGATCCCGCCCTTGAGGTCGTGGCAGATCATACCCTTGCCCGCGCCCACGTCCCCCTCGGCAAAGTCCTCGGCTGCGGCGGCAATGGCTTGGGGCACATGGCCGGCCTCCACCGGGCGGCCCCCGATATCGGACAGGGTGCCGTCGTTGCACTCGCACACCACGGGGTTGACCGAGCGGGCGGGGGCGCCCTCCCTCCCGCACTGCTCCAGCAGCCAGGACACCGCTCCATCGTGTACCTTGCCTACATTCAGAGTATTGGTGAGAAAAATGGGGGATTCCAGCTGGCCCAGCTCATCCACCTGAACCAGTCCTTGGCTCTTACCGAAGCCGTTGAGCACGACGGAGGCGGCGGGCAGCTTGTGATAGAAGGGATTTTCCGGGCAGGGGAGGATGGCGGTCAGTCCGGTTTTGTATCGGCAGGTGTCGATGGTGACGTGGCCCACGGACACCCCGGGCACATCGGTGATTTTGTTGCGCTGGCCGGTGGGGAGCTGGCCCACGGCCAGGCCCAGGTCCCGGGCACGGAGCTGAGACATAATGATACCGCCTTTCTGGTGTGTTGGATGGGGAGATTGTACCATACCTGAGGGGGAACTGGCAAGGAGGGGGACAGAGAAGCTCACGTCTCCGGCTGGTCCAACACCTCTATCATCAGACGGGCACCCAGGCGGAAGCCCATCAGGAACTGTTCCTCCAGGTCCATGGGGCGCAGGTCCAGCTGCTCGTCTGCGAAGCGGTCGAACTCCCGCTGCAGCGCCGGGTCCAGCCGGGTGAGCTTTTCCCGGAGGGCGTCGTAGTGCCGGAAGTGGGCCTGGAGGGCCTCCTGGTATTCCCGGACGCGGGGCATGGCGTCACAGATGGGGGCCAGACCTCCGGCGTAGATTTGCTGTAGGATGGAAACCATGATAGCTACCTCTTTTCTGTTTTGATTTAAGATTTGCGGATAGGACATAAATTAGATATATCACATATGTACTGTGAATGATATATTCCATTATTGTATTCACATTTTGGAATATGTCATATATTCATTTATATATTCATGCAGGAAAACACAAAAATCCCCGAATCGTCGATACGATCCGGGGATTTTTGAAAGGAAAGCTTATGCTTTTGCCTTCTGCTTTTTGTTCAGCTTGTCGATGACGACATAGATGACGATGGACACCGCCGCAGTGACCGCACCCATGATGAAGGTCATGGTATAGGCGCCGGTGGCGTTGTACAAGGCGTTGGAGATGGCGTTGAACACCACCGAGGACAGGCCCAGGGCCAGCATGATGACGCCGTAGTTGGTACCGGAATACTTGGGGCCAAAGAAATCGGTGGAGGTGGCGGGGTTGACCGCAGCGGGGCCGCCATAGGCAAAGGCGGTGACCAGCACCACGATGAAGTAGGCGTATCCGGGCACGAAGATGAGCAGCAGGGCGCATGCGATGGTCATGACACACAGCACATGCAGGGTGTTGATACGGCCCAGCTTGTCAGACAGGGAGGCCATGATCAGCCGGCCGGCGGCATTGGTCAGGCCGGTGAGGGACACGCACAGCACGGCCATGCTGGAGGACAGACCCCGCTCAATGCCCAGGCCGTTGATGAGAGGGGTGAGCATGTTCCAGGTACCGTTGAACAGGAAGCAGCCCAAAAACAGCAGCCAGAAGGGCAGGGTGCGGGCGGCTTGGGCCAGAGTCTTGGAGTTGTCCGCCCCGGCGGCGGGGGAAGCGGCGGCGGGCAGGTGCAGGCCGGCCAGATAGCTCTGGTCCGGCAGAGAGATGAACAGGCAGGCGACGACGCCCACCACCAGGAAGAGAATGGACAGCACCATCAGGGTGCGGGACAGGGACATGGATCCCAGAAGGGCGCTGATCACCGGGGAGAACACTACGGTGGACAATCCGAAAGCGGAGGCTCCCAGGCCGGAGGCAAAGCCGCGCTTGTGGGGGAACCACTTCTGCATGCAGGACAGCACGGAGCCATAGGCAAAGCCGGAGCCCATGCCGGCGATGAGGCAGTAGGTCAGGTAGAACAGCACGATGGGGGAGGAGGCGGGCAGGAAGGAGGAGATGAGGATGCCGCCGCCGAACAGGCAGATGCCCATGATGCACACCGGCTTGGGACCGATGCGATCCTGGATGATGCCGCCGATTAAGTTGCCGAAGCAGAAGCAGAACAGCATGAAGGAGGCTACTAGGTTGACCGAGCCGGCCTCCCAGCCGAAGAAGTCGATGGCCGGCTGCTTGAACACGCTCCAGACGTACAGGATGCCCACGCACAGCTGGACCACCAGACAGCCGATGACGGCGGCCAGCATCTTGGACTTACCGGATTTTGACATGTAGATCTTCCTTTCTCTCATATATGACCGATGACGCAAAAAAACTTGCCCCCAGACGGCGGAGGCAAAACCTTGGTATCATTCCAGACCAGTATAACATAGCTGGCTAACTTTGTATAGCGGGTACAATGAAAAATAGGAGGAAACTACAAAAGAAAATGGACGGCTTTGCCGTCCATTTTTGCAGTTTGTCAAAAATCTGCCGCCTGGTCTGTCACTGGGCGGCCAGGTGGGCCACAAAATCGCCTACTGCGGGGTTTTCCTGGTCTTCCTGCCACAGACACAGCAGCTCCTCCGTCTGGCCGATGGGGTAGATCTTCAGATTGGACTGCCGGGACACCCGGCTGAGCATGGTGGACACGAACACCCCCTGGCCCAGCTCGGCAGCCATATAGGCCGACTCCAGATTGGGCTGAATCAGAATATCCGACGGAGAAAAGCCCAGACCCTGGCACTGCTTCAGCGCCCGCTGCTTGCTTTGGCTCAATGGCTCCCCCGGAGCGGCGGCCTTGATGAAAGGAGAGCGGGCGAAGTCCAGATAGGTGGCACTGTCGGTGGCAAGGGGGTTGTCTGGAGATACCAGCAGCACCAGCGGCGTGTCCAGCACTTTGGCCCGGCGGATGCCGGGGATCTGAGGGGCAAATTCCTTGTAGGTGATGATGAGGTCCATCTGGCCGGTGCGCAACATGTCATTCAGTTCCGCCTGGCTGCGCTTCTCCCCGGAAAACTGAAGCTCCGGCCGGTCTGTCTTGAGCCGGCGCAGGGCGTCCCCGATGCGGCTGGAGATCTCCAGTCCCTCCAGATAGCCGATGTGCAGAGCGTTGGGCAACTCGTCGTAGTACCGTCTGACCTCCTCCATGGCGGCGGTAAAGGCGGAGGCGGACAGGGCGAAGGTGCGCCGGAAGATCTCTCCGGCCCGGGTAAGGGCCACATAGTGGTGGGTGCGGATAAACAGCCGGTAGCCCAGGTCCTCCTCCAGCTTGGCGATGTATTTGGACACGCTCTGCTGGGTCATATACATACGTTTGGCAGTCTCGGTGAAGCTCAGGGTGTCGCAAAGGGTGAGAAAGCACCGGACGGCGGTCTCGTTGATCATGTGGGGCGCCTCCTTGCTTGAAGGTCAGTGAACAGTCACAATAATTATAGCAGAGAACAGCGAAAAAGACAATGGCTACAACCGGATTATCCACAGATCACAGCCGGAGGCGGTTGTGACCACTGTGGAAATCGACGGTTGCACACCAAGGGAAATGGGGCTACAATAAAAAAGCCGGCGGCTGCCTAGGTTGTAGGAGGCTGTATTTCGGCGATCCGTCCGCACAGCGGACCAGTATGAGGAAAGAGGGAATCTTGATGAACCAGGAATTTGTCCTGCGGTGGGCCAAGCGGCTGCTGGTCTACTTGGCGGGCCTGTTCTGCATGGCCCTGGGCGTGGTGTTCTCTGTGAAATCCGCCCTGGGCGTCAGTCCCGTTACCTGTTTGGCCAATGTGGTCTACCAGATCACCCTGACCCTGCCTGGCGGGGGGATCGACCTGGGCATTTGCACCACGGCGGTCTACTGCCTTTACATTCTGGCGGAGCTTTTGATCTTGCGGCGGCAGTTCAAGCCTGTGATGCTCCTTCAGATCGTGGCCTCCTTCCTGTTCGGAGGGCTGGTGTCTGTGGCCACCTCGGTGATGGCCTTTCTGCCCGCGCCGGAAGGCTACCCCATGCGGCTGGTGTTCCTGCTCATTTCCATCCCCCTGGTGGCCTTAGGGGTGATGCTCTATCTGGCCCCCAACATCCTGCCTACCCCTGGGGAGGGGATGAGCCTGGCCATCTCCAAGAAAACCGGGCTTTCGGTGGCCAACTGCAAGATGATCTTCGACTGCACTATGGTGGTGGTGTCCGCCATCGTGTCTCTGGCCTATTTCCACGGCCTGGTGGGCGTGCGGGAGGGTACGGTGCTCTCCGCGCTGCTGGTGGGGTTTGTGATGAAGCGGATGATGCGGGTGTGCCAGGCGCCGCTGCTGCACTTTGTGGAGCGGGAGACCAAGGTGGAGCGGGCGGCCAACGCCGCCCAGCCGGTGGCCCTGGACCGCAGCGGCAAGCCCAAGATCATGGTCACCCTGGGCCGGGAGTTCGGCTCCGGCGGGCACGAGATCGCCCAGAAGCTGGCCCAGGAGCTGGGGGTCACCTTCTACGACCAGCAGCTCATCCCTATGGAGGCCCAGGAGAGCGGTTTGCCTGAAAGCTTCGTCCGGGGGCAGGAGAAGCACCTGACCCACGAGGTGATCTACGACTTCATGACCTCTGGCTACGCCATGAGTAACCACGGCCTGGCCCCTCTGGAGCAGCTGTTTGCCGCCCGGACGGCCATCCTCCGGCGGCTGGCGGCCAGCGACGAGTCCTTCGTCATCGTGGGCCGGTGCGCCGACTACATCCTGTACGACGATCCCAACAGCTTCCGCGTCTTTGTCCACGCCGCCCCGGAGCAGCGCGTCCAACGCATCCAGGACCAGTTCCACACCTCCCCGGAGCAGGCCAGGCGGGACCTGGAGGCCACTGACCGGGGCCGGAGCTGGGTCTATAAGCAGTGTACCGGCCGGAGCTGGGGGGACGGGCGGTACTATAACTTGGCGGTGGACAGCGGCAAGCTGGGCATCGACGGCAGTGTGGAGCTGATCCTCAACGCCATCCGGGTGTGGTGCGACGTGCGTGTCCCTCACCCCGCTGGCCGGGAAGAGCGGACAGGACGCGGAACAACAATGAGTGCAAAAGGAGCCGGCAGGCCATCTGGCCTGCCGGCTCCTATTATGCTCTGACATTCGGGCCGGGCTGTCCGCCCCTGCGATTTCGGAGAAAGGAAATCAGCAGAAACAGGGGGAGGGCGCCCACTAGGAAGGCGAAGCCCACCGCCTGGACGGCGGCATAGGGGAACAGGTGGCAGGCCACCAGCAGCACGTCCGCCAGGGAGAAGACGGTCACCAGCCAGGCGGACAGGGCGCAGCCCGTCTCCAATGACAGGGAGAACTGCCCCAGGGCGGACTTTTTGGAGAAGCCGGCGGAGGTGAACAGGGAGAAGAAGGCCATGGCCAGCAGCAGCCACAGCACCCACTTGCCGGCAAAGCCGTTGGGCGCGCCGCTGCTGTCAAAGTGGATGGCCAGCTGGCCTTGTACCAGAACCGTCCCCGTCAGAGCGGCGCACGCCCCCAACCCGAACAGGGCCAGAGAGCAATTCCGCCACAGGCGGATGGGAGGGAGACGGAACATGGCGGACACCTCCTAAGAGAAGTATACACCCCATTTTTGCCGCTATGATAATCCAACTTCCCGCTGTTGTCAAGGGCAGCGGAGAGGGCGGATCAGGCCAGATTGACCGCCGCCCAGTAGCCCTCCTCCATGGCCTGACGGGCCTTCCGGGCCCGGACGCAGTCGCCCACGCACACGGTGTCCAGGCAGGCGTCCCGCAGTGCTTCTACGGTCTGAGTGTTGGGGCGCATGCCCATGGCGTACACGATGGTGTCCGCAGGGATGAATTCCTCGGCGCCCTCGCCGTTGACGGCGTACACCCCTTTGCCCGGCTCTAGCCGGGACACCCGCAGGCCGGTGCGGGCGGTGATAGGGGCCTTGGCGAAGGCCTGCATCATGCCCTCCTTATGCATCCAGTTGGCCTCGGGGGCAATCTCGGACTGCATCTCGATGATGGTGACCTGGTGACCCCGCTCCGCCAGGAACAGGCCGGTCTCACACCCCACCAGGCCGCCGCCCAGCACAGCCACCCGCTTGCCCACCTGGTCCAGCTTGGTGTAGACGGTGGTGGCGTGCTCCACGCTGGGGTCGTCCAGGCCGGGGATGGGGGGCCGGGCGGGGGAGGAGCCCACCGCCAGGATCACCGCGTCATAGCCGCCGTCTTTGATGAAGTCCGGGGTGACGGTGGTGTCCAGCAGCACCTTGGCCCCGCTCTTGTCCACCTGGGTGATGAGGTAGTCCTTCAGCCGCATCAGGTCGATCTTCAACTCGTCATAGTCGGTGAACTTCAATAGACCGCCCAGCTTGCCGCTCTGCTCAGCTAGGGTGACGTCGTGGCCCCGTTTGGCGGCGGTGGCTGCGGCCATCATGCCGCCGGGGCCGCCTCCTACCACCAGCACCTTTCGCCTGCCCTTGGCGGGGGCGGACATGCGGTCGAACCGGGCCTCCTGGGCGGAGCGGCAGTTGTCGGCGCAGGACAGCTGGTTGCCGGCGTGCAGCCCGGTGAGGCAGTCCAGGCACCGCAGGCAGGGCACGATATCCTCCGGGTGGCCGTGGCGGGCCTTGTCGGGGAAGTGGGGGTCGGCGATGGAGGCCCGGGCCATGGCGATCACGTCCGCCTTGCCCTCGGCCAGGATCTGCTCGGCCAGCTCGGGGGTGGTGATGCCGCCCAGGGTGACCACAGGGGTCTTGACCCCGGCGGCCTTGATGGCGGCGGCGTAGTGGACGTTCACCCCGTGGGGCAGGAACATGGTGGGGTGGGTGTGTACCGCCTGGGCCTCCTCGGTGTCCAGCCCGGCGGAGACGTGGATCAGGTCCACCTTGCCGTCCAGCAGCTTGGCGAAGGCGATGCCGTCGGCCTGGGACAGGCCGCCCTCGATCTCCTCGCAGCCGGACATGCGGTACTCGATGAGAAAGCGCTCCCCGCAGCGCTGGCGGATCCGGTCCACCACCATCAGGGGGAACTTGGCCCGGTTCTCCAGCGATCCGCCGTATTCGTCGGTGCGGGTGTTGTATAGGGGGGAGAGGAACTGGTCTAGCAGCCAGCCATGGCCGCCGTGGATCAGCACCATGTCATAGCCGGCGTTTTTGAGGATCTCGGCGCAGTCGGCGAAGTGGTCGGCCACCACGTTCATGTCCGCCTCGGTCATGCCGTGGATGTCGATGCGCTCCTCATAGGGCTCGCCGTGGAGCACACCGGATTCCACCTTATGGACTTCCACCGGGCCCCAGGCCTCCCAGCCCTCCTGCTCCGCGTCCCGGTTGGCCCCGGCAAAGGCCACGTTGCCGCCGTGGTTTAGCTCCTGGCTGGCCAGGGCGCCGCCGGCGTGGATGGCCCGGGCGATCTCAGCCAGCTTGGGCTGGTTCTCCGGCGTGACGGCAAAGGAGCGGGGGTTGGTGGCGGCGTGCTCCCGGTCCACCGGGGTGTCTCCCAGGGTGACCACGGCAAAGCCGCCCCGGGCTTTCTCCGCGTAGAAGTCGATCATGGATTCGTCCGGCCGGCCGTTGAAGTCCATGTGGCTCATCATGTGGGGGGCCACAAACAGCCGGTTGCGGAAGGTGACGCCCTTGATGGTCAGGGGCTCGAAGAGGTGGGGATAGTAGGGATTCATGGTCAAATTCCTCCTTTGTTCCAAAGCAAAGCTTCATAGTGACATTGTAGCGCGGGCTGGAGCAAAAGGGAAGCAACTCTTTTTCTGCTATTTGCAACTGAAAATTGCAAAATTTCAAATTTTTTTATTGCAAATATTCTGCGGCGCTGTTAGACTGGAGTCAGTTATCTAGTAGACGGCTGAAAAAGGAGAGATTGCCTGATGCTGACCCAACGGCTGGTGGAAAGTTTTTTGACTTTGGCGGAGACCCTGAGCTATACGGAGGCGGCCCGGCGGCTGTACCTGTCTCACCAGGCATTGAGCAAGCAAATTGCCAAGCTGGAAGAGGAGCTAGGCTACCTTCTGTTCGCCCGTTCCACCCGGTCTGTTGCCCTGACGGCGGTAGGGGAGTTGTTTTACAGCTACTTCCGGGACGAGGCGGGACGGTACGCCCAGGTGTGTTTGGAAGCGGAGCAGCTGGCCCGGAGTCAAGAGCGGGACCTGCGGGTTGGTTTTCCCCTGGGGATCCGGCCGCCAGAATGTTTCTCTCAGGCAGTACAGCGCTTTTCAAAGGACCATCCGGACTGCATGATCCGTATGGAGTGGCACGACGTAGACGCGCTGACCCGGCGGTTTGAGGCGGGGACGCTGGATGTGGTGTTTTCGCTGGAGGACAGCGGCCTATCGATGAGCGGTGAGGCGGACCATATCCGGGTGGCCCGGTGTCGGCTGGTGCTGGCTGCAGCCCGAAGCAATCCCGCCTGGCTGGGGGAGGATTTGTCTGCTTTTTCTGGACAGACCTTTTTCTATGAACAGGAGGATGCCCCAGAGACCACCAACCAAATGCGCCGGACTGTGGCGGAGGTGTTGGAGAAGGTAGGGATTGAACATCCAAACATCGAGTTGGTGCCCAATATTCAGTCCCGGCAGACGGCAGTAGAACTGGGGACGGGGTGCTGCCTGAGCTTGGACCTGGACACCCTGTGCGCAAACCCATTGGTGCGCACCTATCCCTTGGGGCCGGCCAGCTACCTGTCCTGCTACTGGCGGCGGGAGGAGGACAAGCCGGCGGTGGGAGAGTTTATAGAACTGTGCCGGGTGGAGTTGGTACGGGGCCAGAAGGCAAATTGACAGGAGCCGCCGGACCCGATATAATAATCTGTTAGAAACAAAACGGCTATAGCCTGTCTCATGTCTCCGCGACCGAGTGGGATGTTGCCGTGCAGAACGTGGGGAAGGTGGTGGACGCCGTGCTCAACGAGGCGCTGGTGCGCTCTTTTCTGACCCTGGCCCGGACCCGGAACGTCACCGAGGCGGCCAGACAGCTGTACATGAGCCAGCAGGGGGTGAGCAAGCACCTGGCCCGGCTGGAGGAAGACTTGGGAACCGCCCTGTTCCGGAGGGAGCGGGGCGGCATGACTCTCACTGGGCAGGGCGAGGTTTATTTTGAGGCGTTTTCTCAAATCGAGGAGCTGCTGGAGGCGGCCCGGGAACGGGCGGACCGGATGGGCAGTCAGAAGGATAACCGCCTGGTCATCAGCCACTTGGACCTGCTGGACGTATCCCGCATCTTCAAGCCCATCTACCGGGACTTCTTGGCCGTGGAGCCGGAGGTGCGCATGGTGTACAAGAGCGGTTCCGACTGGGCCACGGCAGAGCGGCTGGAGGAGGGGGGCGTGGACGTGGCGTTTACCTTCCTCGAGAGCCTTGAGGGACGCGACCGCCTGGACTATTTGGTGGTGGAGCAGCTCCAGGAGGTGTTGGTGGTGGCGGCGGACCACCCGCTGACCGCCACGGCGAAGAGCTATCTGGACTTTCGGGACGAGCCGGTGTTCTACACCCCGGAGCAGCAGGGAGGAGGCCGGGGCAAGGAGGACCGGCTGGAAGCCCTGGGCATCCCAGCGGACCGGCTGGTGGAGACCAACGGCATTTTGTCCTCCTGCTCGGCGGTGGAGATGGGTCAGGGGGTCACATTTATGACAGAATACTGCCGGCTGCTGGACAGCGGCAGCTTCCGGACCTATCCGACGGATAAGCCGGCCACGCTGGTGATGGCTTGGCGGAAGGATGGGCAAAAGCCGGCCCTGCGCCGTTTTATCCGGTTCGTGGCGGAACGGGTGAAAAGATAGGCGCCCGATATAAAATGATACAGAATTTCTTGGAACAACAGCGTTCCGCTGGCCCGGCAGGGCCAACGGAACGTTGTTGCTTTAGGTGAAATCGTTGTTTTACACCGGACAGGGGAGTGTGTAAAATAGATGTATCATCATAAGGAGGCTATGTCCATGTACGACACCAAAGTGCTGAAAAAGACCGGCGAAAAACTGGTGGCATACCAGTCCACCTGGCTGGTGGAGGACACCATCGCCGTCAGCGAATTGGAGCTGTGTCCCCGTGCGGTGCTCAAGGCCCCGGAGGGAAAGTTCCTGACCCTCACCGTCAACGGAGTGGGCCGCCAGATCAAGCCCGGCACCTATAAAGGAGATGTGGTGCTCTCCGTCACCGACGCCTATCATATGGAGCCGGGCGGCCTGATGCGGATGAACCAGATCGGCCGGGAGATGAACGCCGCCGTGGTGGTGGCCGACGGCAAGGTGACCCACACCGTCCCCGCCATCCTGCAGGGGGGAGAAGTGGCCGACGGCAAGACCGAGGGGGTCTATATGGCCAGTACCGAGGAAGGCTTTAACGGCATTATCGTGTCTGGCGGCGGCGAGTATACCGTCAAGGGTGTGAAGGCCGATTTGGAGGGCTTTGGCGACAACGACTTTCTGGGCGTGGGCTGTGCCGTCACCGTGGTGGACGATGCCAAGGTCACCGTGGAGGACTGCGACTTCACCATGTCCGGCGTCACCCGCTGCGCCATGCATGTGGGCGGGCACAGCGACGTGCTGGTGAAGAATACGAAGATGACCAGCCTGTCCCCCGACTCCGACTGGCCAGGCAGCTTCAGCTGGCAGGTGGGCTTCTGCGGCACCAACCGGCTGGCCCAGCTCACCGACGCAGCCAACGTGGTGTACGACAACTGCGATTTGAAGACCAACGGCTGGGGCATTTTGTCCATCGACGGCTCCGACGAGAGCCTGAAGATGGTGGTCAAGAACTCCCGGCTGGAGCTGTCCGGCCCCCGGGCCCACGGCTACGGCGCCTTCTGCATCGGCGAGAACGAGATCGTCTTCGACAACTGCGACGTGGACGTGTACGGCTATCCCATGCTGCTCATGGGCATGGAGGGCTTGGGCAAGGCGTCCATCCTGAACAGCCGCATCAAGGGCCGCCGCTTCGGCGCCATGGTCATCGATGACGACAACAGCGTATTCACCATCAAGAACTCCTCCTTCAAGACAGGCAAATCCACCCTGTGCATCAAGGCGTCCGCCACCATCATCGACATCGACAACACCACCATGGAACCGGCCAACGGCACCATCGTCCAGCTCATGGACCCGGACGAATCGGGCATGAACGTGGTGGAGCACAAGATCCCCGTGGGGGAAGTGGACGTGGCCCTGCCCGACCGGGACCTGTTTAACGCCTCTCTCACTGAGGACATCGTCATGAACATCTCCAACTGCGACTTGAAGGGCAACTTCTACAACTCCACCACCAACATCCGGGCCTATCAGCGCAACGCCAAGGGCGGCATGGGGGTGTTCCACGACACCACCGTGGGCATCATGGCCATGTTCGAGCTGCCCAAGGATGGCGAGGACGCGCCCCCCCCCATGGGCCCCGCCGCCCGCCACAACGGAGACGACCTCCGGGGGCCCAAGAACCTGGGACTGAACTTGGTGAACACCAAGATTGAGGGCGTCATCTCCTCCGCCGACCAGAAGTACCGGGACGGACTGACCCTCATCCAGGAGGACAACCGCATGGAGCTGGGCAACATCACCCAGTCCGCCGCCCCCACGATTAACAACGGCGTGTGCGTGAGTCTGGACAAGGACTCCGTCTGGACCGTCACCGGCAGGAGCTACATCACCGCCCTGACTCTGGCTGAAGGGGCCAAGGTGGCCGCCCCCGCGGGCAGGAAGCTGTCCGTCACCGTGGACGGCGCGGCCGTGGAACTGAAGGCTGGCTGCTACACCGGCAAGATTGTACTCACTGTGGAGTGAGCGGACCTTCTCTCACATTCAAGCTCACAAAATAATGAGCGCAGGGGCCGTTAATGGCCCCTGCGCTCATTATTTTGTGATACAAGTATTGTTGAACGTCCATTTTAAATTGACAAAAGCACAAAATGAGTTATAATAAATAAAAAATAGGAGAAATAAGTCCGGCAGTTTATGAAAAATTGTAGAGTAAGAATAGCCTTATATAGTCAGCCCTAGAAACAGCTTGTTTTGCATATGTATATCCTGTTTCTCTTGGTGAAGACTATATACAGCTTACATTTTCCTCGAATAACCTATACGATTGCATCAACACAAATCAATTTTGGAATAAAAAATGAAAAACCATATAGAGACAGTTGGGATGCTTATCAAATCGTGACGGCTGAGAACTATGCTTCATCTGCCGCTGCGGTAAACGCATATGATAATCCCTACGCGGATATTTATTCCTTTGCGGCCACCTCAGATTCCAGGCGGAACCAAATGGATCACATTATCGGTATTTTATCCCGCCTGCATAGATGGGCCGATGGGGGGGAGCTGATTCTTGAGGAAAAAGAATATAAAACGGTTAGCTTGCACACTTTGTATGTCGCTATTTCTGCTGACAGCCTGCGAAGGATCATCTCAGGGAATGAACGAGCCGCTTCAACTACTCAATCGTTTTAAGCTTGCCCTGGGGGCTGGTGATTACGAAACATTTTCCACACAGTTGGCACTGAATAGGGATGCGATGACATCGGAAGAATTTTTCGCGCTGAGCGAGGACTGGCCTTCAACGGAATCCTCCTTTGTTTCTCAACAGTTGTTTTTATTTCCGACAGATGGAGATGGTGTGTCGGTTATCATCGAATATGTGTCAACACCCGGCGAAGAAAAACCATATGCGATTTCTCGGGTCATCAGGCTCCCTGAGGATATGGCCAATCTGTTGTATGAAGCGCTGAACGCGGAACAGGTGAACTAACGAATATCATCGCAAAGTTTTTTGCGGTGAAAAAGACAGAGCAGTATGTTCTCTCGGAAATAAGGCCCGGGAGAACATACTGCTTTTTCTGCGGCTATGAGCTTAATCTGTCCGGTTGCGGGAAATCAGGAAGGACTGGCCGGCGGTCCTGCCTCAATGGTGCTTTCGATTCGGGTGCGGGACAGCCGCTCGTAGAACAGGGGCTTGTGGACGGCCATGCGGACGGCCTCGAACAGCAGGCAGAACAGGTAGCCCCCCACCAGCGCGCCGCCAGCCACCAGGGCGGTCAGGTCGTTGAGGATGCCCTGATCCCGGAGAAAGATAATAGCCAGGTTCAGCAGCCAGGGCAGCCAGTACAGGACGGCGAACAGGCTGCCGTACCGGAGGATGTACTGATACCACCGGGAACGCTCCCCCTCCGCCGTCACCACCCGCAGCCGGGTCAGCCGGTGTCCCATGGTCTGCCCCCGGGACAGCACGGGGACGAACATGAAGTACACCATGGCCAGCAGACCCGCGGAGGCGATGTGGACGGGGAGGGAGAGAGCTGCCAGGGCCAGGATCAGCACTCCGCTCAGCGCCGCCGCGGCAACCGCGTCATAGACCAGGGCTACCAGCCGGCGCAGGAAGGAAACCTGATGGCCCCGGACAAAGCTGGCGCGGTCAATCTCGTTTCGGGAGGGGAGAAACCGGGCGGCCAGCCCGCCCAGCAGGTAGCCGATCATGCCGCCCAGGGTATTCACCATGAGGTCGTCCACATCAAACAGCCGGTAACTGCCAGGGTAGAGAAAATACAGCCCGGTGAGCTGGGTCACCTCGAAAAACAGGGACAGCAGGAAGGAGAGCGCCAGGGTTTTGAACCAGCGGCACTGGAAGTAGTAGCGCAGGTACACGCCGAAGGGCATGGTCATCAGCAGGTTGAAGGCGGTGGTGAGAAAGGCGCTGGTGCCCAGCACCGACAGCCAAGTCTCCGGCCGGGACCACTGAAAGTCGCAGTTGCGCAGGATATCCCCCACAAAGGCAAAGGGTACCAGTTGTGCCTTGTGTCCGTGGAGCTGGGCGGCCGCCTCTGGCGAGGGGAGTGGGAGAATGACCAGACAGTACACGCACAGCAGGTACAAAATGAAGGTATACACGATGACAGCCCGCAGGCTGAGAATGGAGCCGTATTTGTGGTAGTTGAAGGCGATATAAGGAATGGTAAATGCCACGGCGATGATGGGGAACAAAATGGCCGCCTGCCGCAGGGCTTCCAGATAGCTGGTCATGGACAGGATCTTCCTTTCTCTTTGGAGATAGTGCAAGGATAGCAGGAAAACATTAAGAAAGGACCAAGAAAAAGATGAATAAGTGGTGTAGAAAGGGGAAAACCGTGCCCGCCGGACTGCCCGGCGGGCACGGTTGCGTTACTGGGGCTTGTAGCTGTCCTTCAGACTCACCGAGCGGTTGAACACCAGATGGCCGGGCTTGGAATCCCTGCTGTCGGCACAGAAGTAGCCCTGGCGCAGGAACTGGTAACGGTCAGAGGGCTGGGCGGCGGCCAGGCCGGCCTCTACCTTGGCCCCGGTGAGCACCTCCAGGGAGCTGGGGTTGAGGCAGTCCAGGAAATTCTTGTCCCCTCCGTCGGGATCGGGGTCGGAGAACAGATTGTCGTACAGCCGCACCTCCGCGTCCAGGGCGGTGGCGGCGTCCACCCAGTGGATGGTGGCCCCCTTCACCTTTCGGCCGTCGGCGGGGTTACCTCCCCGGGAGTCGGGGTCATACTCGGCCAGGATTTCGGTGACGTTGCCCTGCTCGTCCGTCTCATAGCCCACACACTTGATAAGATAAGCCCCCTTCAGCCGGCACTCCGGGCCGTTGGGGTACAGCCGCTTGTACTTGGGCGCCGGCTCGGGCAGGAAGTCCTCCGCCTCCACGTACAGGTGCTTGGAGAAGGTGACGGAGCGCCCCCCCTCCTCCGGACGGTTGGGGTTGTTCTCCACCTCGAAGGTCTCGCTCTGGCCATCGGGATAGTTGACGATGGTAAGCTTGACGGGGCGCAGCACCGCCATCACCCGCCGGGCGGTCTCGTTGAGATCCTCCCGCAGGCAGTACTCCAGGAAGGCGTACTCGATGGTGTTGTCCGACTTGGTCACCCCCACCCGCTCGCAGAAGTTGCGGATGGAGCGGGGAGTGTAGCCCCGGCGGCGCAGGCCGCACAGGGTGGGCATCCGGGGGTCGTCCCAGCCGGACACCCGGCCCTCTTCTACCAGCTGGCGCAGCTTGCGCTTGGACATGACGGTGTGGTCGATGCCCAGCCGGGAGAACTCGATCTGCCGAGGCTTGTGGTAGGGGATGGAGATGTTGCTCACCACCCAGTCGTACAGGGGGCGGTGGTTCTCGAACTCCAGGGAGCACAGGGAGTGGGTGATGCCCTCTAAGGCGTCCTCGATGGGGTGGGCGAAGTCGTACATGGGGTAGATGCACCACTTGTCCCCCTGGCGGTGGTGGTGGGCGAAGTTGATGCGGTAAATGACCGGGTCGCGCATGTTGAAGTTGCCGCTGGCCAGGTCGATCTTGGCCCGCAGGGTCATGGAGCCTTCGGGGAACTCCCCGGCCCGCATCCGGCGGAACAGGTCCAGGGACTCCTCAATAGGCCGGTCCCGGTAGGGGGAGGTGGCGGGTACGCCGATAGTGCCCCGGTTGGCCTTGAACTCCTCCGGGGAGAGCTGGCAGACATAGGCCAGCCCCTTCTGGATCAGCTCCTCGGCGTATTCGTACATCTTCTCAAAATAGTCGGAGGCGTAATAGAACCGGTCCCCCCAGTCAAAGCCCAGCCAGTGGATGTCCTCCTGGATGGCGTCCACATACTCGGTATCCTCCTTGGTGGGGTTGGTGTCATCCATGCGCAGGTTGCACAGGCCGCCGTACTTCTCCGCGGTGCCGAAGTCGATGGTCAGGGCCTTGCAGTGGCCGATGTGCAGGTAGCCGTTGGGCTCGGGGGGAAAGCGGGTGTGGACAGTCATGCCTTGGTACTGCCCGCCCTGAGCGATGTCCTCATCGATAAAATCGTGGATAAAGTTTTGGCTCATGGATACGTTCAGCTCGTCTGCCATGTCTGTCACTCCTCGAAAAAGTATAATGTTTGGGTCCCGGCCACAGGCCGGGACCCAAACATTATACCTAGATCAAGTGGGAAAAGCAACTAAAAAACAAAGTGTTTTTCCAGAAAGGCGGTGACGGTGCCCCAGTAGAGCTCCGGGTCCGTGCTGGCGGACTCGGCGTGGCCCGCCCCGGGGACGGATAGCAGCTCTTTTTCCTGGCTAGCGCAGGCGTCGTACACCGGCTGGAGCATGGAGTAGGGCACGAAGTCGTCCTCCTCTCCGTGGATGAAGAGCATGGGCAGGGTGGCCTTTTTCAGCTGTTCCACGCTGGAGGCTTCCTCAAAGCTGTATCCGGCCCGGATCTGGCACACCAGGGAGGCGGCGTTGAGCAAGGGGAAGGAGGGCAGGCCGAACACCTCCTTGAGCTGGAGCTTGAACTCATCCCACACAGAGGTGTAGCCGCAGTCTTCGATGATGCATTTCACGTTGTCGGGCAGCTCCTCCCCGGACACCATCATCACCGTGGCGCCCCCCATGGACACGCCGAACAGCAGGATCTGGGCCTCCGGGTCCTGCTCCACCAGGGTGTTGATCCAGTCCACGATATCGTGGCGCTCGTGCCACCCCATGCCCACATAGTCGCCCTGGCTTTGCTCATGGCCCCGGGCAGCGGGGGCCAGGATGGAAAAGCCCATGTCATAGAACCGGGCGGCGTAGTCGGCCATGCCGCTGGGCTCGCTGCCGTATCCATGGCATACCACGGCGTACAGGTGGGAATCCTGGACCTGTGGGATGTAGCAGCCGTGGAGGGTGAGGCCGTCATAGCTGGTCAGCCAACGGTCCTCGCAGCTGGCGTCGAACCACTGCTGTTCAGCGGAAGGCTCCTGGGGCTGGCCGCTGTCGGCAGGGTTGAGCATGGTGCCCTGGGCGGTGGGGTCCAGGGCGTAGGTAAACAGGTAGTTGCCCGCGAAAGCCATGGCCGCCAGCAGCGCGGCTAGTACCACGGCTAGGACGATGACAAGAATGTTCCATTTCTTTTTTTGCTTTATGGGTCTTGCGGATGTGTTCATAAGGGCCTCCTTGACTGAAATATGTTTGCAGTTCGAATACTTTGAAGTTCAAAGTGCGGCGGTAATACAATATACCTGCTTTGACGGGGATTGTCAAGAAAAAAACAGGGAGAAAAGAAAATTAAGGGTTGCAAAATTAAAAAAATAGTATATAATAATATTATAATATTTTGCTGCTTTATTCATGATCAGGAAGGAGGGACAGTATGGAAGAATGGGAGGCGCTGTACCAGCGCCAGGCGGAGGTGCTCAAGGCGCTGGCCCACCCGGTTCGTCTGCGCATCGTCCGGGGGCTGCTGGAGTGCGGCTGCCGGAACGTCAGCTGTATGGAGCGGGCTACGGGCCAGTCCCAGTCGGCTATTTCCCAACACTTGAACCGCCTCAAGCACGCTGGGGTGTTGGAGTGTGCCCGGTCAGGCAATGAGGTGTACTACCAGGTGGCCGACCCCCGGGTGGCCGATATTGTCCAGGCCCTGTTCCACGGAGAGGAGGACGATTGCTGTGAGCTATGATATTTTGGTGGTGGGCGGCGGCCCAGCGGGGCTGACCGCTGCCATTCAGGCCCGGGTGCGAGATAAGACCGTGCTGGTGGTCACCAATGAGCCCACTGCCAGCCCCTTGTGCAAGGCCCGGGAGATGGACAATTACCCCGGTATGCCTCATGTATCAGGGCTGGCCCTGGTGGAGACAATGGTAGGGCAGGCCAGGGCTTTGGGGGTTCAGTTCCGTCTGGGTCGGGTACTGACGATCATGCCGATGGGAGATAGTTGCCTGGCATCCATCGGATCCGATGTGGAGCAGGCTGGGGCGGTGGTGCTGGCTATGGGCGTGGCCCGGGCCAATCCTTTGCAGGGAGAATTAGAGTACCTGGGCCGGGGGGTGAGCTACTGCGCCACCTGTGACGGGATGTTCTACCGGGGCAAACCTATTGTGGTGGCGGGAAACGCCCCAGATCTTAAGGAGGAGACGGATTACCTCCGAGGCATTGGCTGCCTGGTGACTGAGGCGCGGCTTCCCGGCATGGCCATCCTAGGAGATGGCAAGGTGACGGGCGTACGTACCGCCCAGGGGGAGGAGATCCCCTGTGAAGGGGTATTCCTCCTGCGGGACACCCTGGCCCCCACCCAGATTGCTCCTGGGCTGGAGCTGGAGGGAAACCACATTCAAGTAGACCGGTACATGGCAACCAATTTGCCTGGTGTGTTTGCCGCCGGGGACTGCACTGGACAGCCGCTACAGTTGGCAAAGGCAGTGGGTGAGGGCCAGATGGCCGCCCACAGCGCCATACAATATTTAGAACAAATTCATCAGGGAAAGGAAGTATAACAATGGCAGTCATTCATTTTAGTAAAGAGGGATTTGACAAAGCGGTGGCCCAGGGATCGCCTATGTTGGTGGACTTCTGGGCGAGCTGGTGCGGCCCGTGTAAGATGCTGGCCCCCACCGTTGACAAGCTGGCGGAGAAGTACGACGGCAAGGTGATTGTGGGCAAGGTGGACGTGGACGAGGAACAGGAGCTGGCCCGGCAGTTCGGCGTTATGAGCATCCCCACCGTGGTGCTCTTCAAGGACGGCAAGGAGGTCCAGCGCACTGTGGGCGTGCAGCCCCAGGCAGCCTTTGAGCGGCTGGTGGACGACATTCTGTAACAAGATCAGTCCTCAACCCCGGCGGGAGCATCTCGCCGGGGTTTTTCACGCCGGACGGGCAGGCATGAACAATTTGAAAACAACGCTGGGGGGCTATTGACAACAGGGAATATAGAGCGGTAATATATGTGGCGCATATCAAATGTGGCGGTGATGTTGTGTTCGAACAAAATTTAGCTACTGTAGAAGTGTTCCAGCGGCTAAAGGGAAAGATGACCCGCCTGCTGGAGCTGGCGCTCCAGGACGAGAGGCTGACGCCTCTCCAAGGCTATGTGCTCATGTTGCTGGCCCAAGAGGAGACCATGACGATCAGTGCCCTGAGTGAGCGCGCCCAGATGGGCCAGGCCAACACCTCCACCCTGTGTAAAAAGCTGGAGCGCAGCGGATACCTGACCCGGACTAGAGGTGAGCAGGACGAGCGGATCGTCACCCTGGCCCTGACCGGAGACGGCCGGCAAGCGCTGGATCGGACGGGGGCGCGGCTGGCCCGCTACAGCGCCCTGCTGGAGCGGCTGCCCGCGTCGGTGAAGGAAGATATCCGCCGGGGCGTCGAGGCGGCGGACTACGCCCTGGACTATCTGCAAGACCAGATCAAAGGAGAGCAAGACCAATGCTGAAGCTATCTCAGATCAAAAAAAGCTATACCGTAGGGGACAACACCGTGGAGGCCCTGCGGGGAGTGGACCTGGAGTTCCGGGAAAACGAGTTCGTCTCCATCCTTGGTCCCTCGGGCTGCGGCAAGACCACCACGCTGAATATCATCGGTGGACTGGACCGTTACACCAGCGGCGACCTCATCATCAACGGCCGCTCCACCAAGGAGTACAGCGACAGCGACTGGGACGCCTACCGCAACCACTCCGTGGGCTTTGTGTTCCAAAGCTATAACCTCATCCCCCACCAGACGGTGCTGGCCAATGTGGAGCTAGCCCTGACTCTGGCCGGCGTGTCCAAGGCCGAGCGTCACCGCCGGGCCCGGGAGGCACTGGAAAAGGTGGGACTGGCCGACCAGATGTACAAAAAGCCCAATCAGATGTCTGGGGGCCAGATGCAGCGGGTGGCCATCGCCCGTGCCCTGATCAATGACCCGGATATTCTCCTGGCCGACGAACCAACCGGCGCGTTGGACAGCGAGACGTCCGTGCAGGTGATGGAGCTGCTCAAGGAGGTGGCCCGGGACCGGCTGGTCATCATGGTCACCCACAACCCGGAGCTGGCCGAAACCTATTCTACCCGTATTATTCGCCTGAAAGACGGACAGGTGGTAGACGACTCCGACCCCTACCACGCCGGGGAGCGCGCGCCGGCGGTCACCGGCAAGGCAGCCCGGGCAGGGAAAAAGACCTCTATGTCCTTCCTCACCGCCTTATCCCTATCGTTGAACAACCTGATGACAAAAAAGGGACGCACGGTGCTCACCGCCTTTGCCGGGTCCATCGGCATCATCGGCATCGCCCTGATCCTGTCCCTGTCCTCCGGCATCAACGACTATATCGGACAGGTACAGGAGGATACCCTGACCAGCTATCCTATCACCATCCAAGGCGAGAGCGTGGATATGTCCACCATGCTCACTTCTCTTATGGGGGCGCAGCATGAAGGGGAGAATCATGCTCTGGATCAGGTGTATACTTCCACCGTGATGTATGACCTAATGGACTCCATGCTCAACGCAGAGACCGTGACCAACAACCTGCGGGACTTCAAGACCTGGCTGGATGAGGGAGGCGGCGGTATCACGGACCTGGCCACCGTCCGGTATGGATATAATTTTCAGTTTGACATCTACAATGAGGACGAGAACGGCACCATCGTGAAAAGCGATGTGACGAGTCTGATGCAGGAGGCTATGTCTGCCATGTACGGCGGAGACTATTCCTCTTACTTCGACTCCATGGGCGCCATGTATGAGAGCATGGACGTATGGGATGAACTGCTTCCCGGCGAGGACGGGCAGCTGATTGCCCAGCAGGAGAAGGAGGGATACGACCTGCTCTACGGCAAGTGGCCGGAGAGCTATGATGAGGTCATCCTCTTCGTGGACGAGAACAACGAGGTATCCGACCTGATGCTGTATGCCCTGGGGCTGATGAGCCACGACGAGATGACCGAGACTCTCACCGCCCTGCAGAATGGAGAGAGCGTGGAGGAGCAGGCCCGTACCTGGAGCTATGAAGAGCTGTGCCAGACCACCTTTAAGCTCATCCTCCCGGCGGAGTACTACCAGTATGATGAGAGCACCGGGACCTATGCCGACCTGTCCGCCACCCAGGCGGGGCTGGAGCTGCTGTACAACAGCGGCGACGTGGGTACGGAACTCAAGGTCGTGGGCATTGCCCGGCCTAACGGGGAGTCCGCCGTGGGCGGGACCATGCTGGCCGGGTCCATCGGCTACACCAGCGCCCTGACAGACTATGCCATCGAGACCACTGCCCAGGCGGACATCGTACAGGAGCAGTTGGCTGATCCGGACACAGATGTGTTCAACGGCCTGCCTTTCGCTACCGGGGATGAGACGGAGCCTACCGACCAGGAGAAGATGGACGCCATCGCCGAATACCTCCAGACCTTGGACACCGCGGGAAAGGCTGCCGCCTATACTTCCGCCACAGCCCAACCCAGCCAGGACTATGTGGACCAAGTGGTGGAGCAGCAGATGGACGGCCTCACCCGGGAGGATATTGAGGCCATGATCGCCCAGCAGTACGCTGGAGAGATGGGTGTGGACGCGGAAACCATCACCGCCTATATCGCTGACATGAGCGACGAGGAGCTGTTTGAGCAGGTGGAACAGGCAGCCGCCGGCCAGGTGCGGGAGCAGTATGCCGCCGCTGTGGAAGGGCGGCTGGCCGCCATGAGCAGCGAGCAGCTGGCCGCTATGCTGGACCTGGCGCTGGAGCAGGGACCAGTAGAGGATTCCACGTCCGGTGGATTGACCCAGGAGCAGCTGGTTTACCTCTATGACAACGATATGCCTCCCACGGTGTCTGACTCCACCTACGAGGACAATCTGGACCGGCTGAGCTATGTGGACCTGGACAGCCCGGATACCATCAGCATCTATGCCGCTACCTTTGCGGACAAGGACGCTGTGGCCGACCAGATCGCGGCATACAACGCCGGGGTGGCAAACGAAGAGGATGAGATCACTTACACCGACTATGTGGCTCTGCTTATGAGTTCCATCACGGATATCATCAGCGGTATCAGCTATGTGCTGATCGCCTTCGTATCCATCTCTCTGATTGTGTCCTCCATTATGATCGGTATTATCACATATATTTCCGTTCTGGAACGCACCAAGGAGATCGGCATCCTCCGGGCGGTGGGCGCGTCCAAGCGGGATATCTCCCGGGTGTTCAATGCCGAGACGCTGATCGTGGGCCTGGGAGCGGGCCTGCTGGGTATCTTGGTGACGGTGTTGCTCACCATTCCCATCAACGCCATCCTGCTCAGCCTGACGGGCATCGAGGGCCTGCGGGCGGCCCTGCCTGTGGCGGGGGCGGTTATCCTGGTAGCCATCAGCGCGTTGTTGACCATCATCGCCGGGCTGATCCCCTCCCGCGTGGCCGCCCGGAAAGATCCAGTGGAGGCTCTGCGAAGTGAATAAAAGTCATCCTTAAATACGGGATAGCTATGTGTAAAAGCGCTCCCCGGCTCAACTAGCCGGGGAGCGCTTTTCTGTGTTCCGCAAGCTACCGATCGCCCCGGTTACCCGCCTCGGCCATAGGGTGGCGCATGGCGGCGGGTTTGCGGATATGGGTTTTGGACAGCTGTTCCAGGCAGTATTCATACTCCCTGTTGGCAAAGGCAGTGTACAGAATGTCAATGATGTTCAGTTGGGAGATACGGGAGGACATGGCCCCGCTGCGGAAGGTGGACTCATTGGCGGTAGTGTAGAGCTTGTAGTCGGCCAGCTCCGCCACCGGAGACGCCACGCAGCGGGTGATGGCAATGATGGGAGTGCCGTTTTCACGCATGGCCTTCATGCACTCAATGACCTCTACCGTCTCCCCAGAATAAGAGATTGCGATGCCTAAGTCGTCCGGAGTGGCGTTGCGGGCCTGGAGAAACTGGGAGTGCCAGTCTTCGTTGATGACACAGGGCTTGTTCAGCCGGAGAAACTTGAGATAGGCGTCCTTAGCCGCGCACAGGGACGCCCCCATGCCAAACAGCAGCACCGTCTTGCAGCTGCGCACTAGATCCACACACTTTTGGAGAGTATCCGGGTCCAGAAGGTTTTTCGTCTCCTCCAGCGAAATGATATTTTTGTAGGTGATCTTTTCGATGATATCTTCAATACTGTCCGAGCGGGTGATTTCCTTGCGTTCGTCCTCCTCGCTCTGCCGCCGTACAGCCAGCTCATAGGTCATGGCCCGACGGAATTCCTTGTAGCCCTCAAAACCGATGCGGTGGCACATGCGGATGATGGTGGAGGGAGAGGAAAAGGTGCAGGCCGCAACTTCATGGATGCTCAACTCGATAGCCTCGTCCGGATGATCCAGCAGGTAGTCCGCGATAGAACGTTCCGTGGCGCTGAAGGCGCTTCTGGCCTCCCGCAGACGGAGCAGTGCGCTTTTCATTCTCCGCTCACCTCCAGGTGTTATTTTTTTCTGCCTGGATCCAAAATCGCAGCCTTGATTTCCAGGATGCTGCCCGGGGTCATGGACAGCTCGTCCACCCCCATGTCGCAGAAGGCTTGGGTCAGGACTGGGTCAGCGGCCAGCTCTCCGCAGATGCCCACCCAGATGCCTGCCTGGTGGGCGTTTTCCACCGTGGTCCGAATCAACCGAAGGATGGCCTCGTGGTGCCGGTCGCAGAAGGATTCCGCCGCGGCGTTCTGCCGGTCGATGGCCAGGGTATATTGGGTCAGGTCGTTGGTGCCGATGGAGAAAAAGTCCACCTCCGGGGCCAGCAGGTCGCTGATGACGGCGGCCGCCGGGGTTTCAATCATAATGCCCAGCTCCATGTGCTCGTCAAAGGGAACGCCCTCATTCCGCAGTTCCTCTCGCACCTGGGCGCACAAGGCCTTGGCCCGGTGCACCTCATCCAGGGAGGTGATCATAGGGAACATCACAGCCAGCCTGCCATGGGCGGAGGCCCGGTATAACGCCCGAAGTTGGGTGCGGAATACCTCGGGCCGGGTTAGGCAGATGCGGATCGCCCGCATGCCCATGGCCGGGTTCTCCTCCTGGGGCAGCTGGAAATAATCGGCCTGCTTGTCCGCACCGATATCTAGGGTGCGGATGACTACCGTACGGCCATCCATAGCCTCGGCGGCCCGCCGGTAGGCTTGATACTGGTATTCCTCCGTGGGATAGTCGTCCCGCCCCAGATAAAGGAACTCGCTGCGGAACAGTCCGATACCGTCTGCATCCCCGGCCAGGGCCGCGTCCAGATCCTGGGGGGAGCCGATGTTGGCGCATACCAGTACCCGACGTCCGTTAGAGGCAATGGCCTGGCATCCCCGAAAGCCCTCCAGATAACGGCGGTGGTCCTCTTCCGCCCGTTGGCGCTGGCGCAGTTGGGCGGCGGTGTCCGGGTCGGGCGCGATATAGACCCGTCCGTCGGAGCCGTCCACAAAGGCGTCTTGGCCATCGTAGTCGGCCAGCAGGCTGTCCCCTAGCCCCACCACTGCGGGGATGCCCATGGTGCGGGCGAAGATGGCAGTGTGGGAGTTGGACGAGCCCCGGGCGGTGACAAAGGCCAGCACCCGGTTCCGGTCCAGACGGGCGGTCTGGCTGGGAACTAGGTCGTCGGCGGCAAGAATAACGGGTCCGTCACCGTCCAGCTCCTCCTCGCCCTGGCCGGTGAGCAGGCGGACCACCCGCCGTGAAACATCCAGCACATCGGCGGCCCGCTCCCGCATATAGCTGTCGTCCATCTGAGCGAACATCCGGGAGAACTGCTGCCCTGTCTGCTCCACGGCATATTCGGCGCAGACACCCTCCCCCTGAATCATCCCGGTGACCGCATCCCGGTAATCCAGGTCGTCCAGCATCATCTGATGGATCTCGAACAGCAGGGCCTTGTCCTCTCCAAGCCGTGCGATGGTGTCCTCATGGAGCTGGGCCAGTTGGGCGATGGCCTGCTGGCGGGCCTGCTCAAAGCGGGCGATCTCCCCTTCCCGGTCGGCCACCTCCCGCCGGGGCTGGGGCTGATTCCGGAGGAAGCGCAGCGTTCCCCCGGCGATACCCCGGGACACTCCCTGACCTTGCAATACCGGCATAGGTCCATGCCCTCCCTTCTCAGAAATGCTCCCGGAGGAAGGCCTCCAGCGCCTGGACGGCTTGGTCCTCGTCCGCGCCGTCAACCGTGAGTTCCACCGTGTCCCCGCACTTGACCCCCATGCCCATGACGGCGAAGAGCCGCTTCAAGTCCGCCTTTTTTTCCCCACAGGCCAGTTGGATGGCACAGGGATACTTCTGGGCCTCCTTGACCAGCAGGCCTGCGGGCCGGGCGTGGAGGCCGTTAGGGTCGTGGATAGTATATCGCACTTGTTTCATGGTAAATTCCCTCGATTCTTAAAGATTGGATGCGGAATGAGCTGCCCGCCCCAGGTTAGTCCTGACGGGGATACAGGGTGATGAGAGCATTTCCGGGGCGCACCTCTCCGGCTGGCCGCAATTCCATCCGAAATTCGTCGTAGTTGGAGACAATGATGGGCGTGGTCAGCTCAAAACCGGCGGAGCGGATGGCGGCCATATCGAACTCCAGCAGCAGCTGCCCCCGGCAGACTTGGTCGCCTTCCTTCACATGAGCGGTGAAGTGCTTGCCATTGAGAGAGACCGTGTCCCTGCCCACATGAATCAAGACGTCAGCACCCGCTTTGGTGGTGATGCACACGGCATGACAGCTGTCCATCAGCGTCTCCACCGTGCCGTCCGCCGGGGAGTAAAGCATTCCCTCGGCGGGCTCCACGGCGAGGCCGTCTCCCAAGACCTTTCCGGCAAACACCGGATCGCTTACGGACTCAAGGGGTACTACCGCACCGGCCAGAGGACTGAGTAGCGCCTCTCCGCCTGCCGGGTCGGGGTCTAAAACCAGTTCCGGTTGGGGCGTTTTGCCCTGTGTCTTAAAAGGCCAAAGTCCCTTTTTTCCCTTCATGATTTTCTAACTCTCCTTTGTAAATAGTTCGTTCGGACTGCCTACGGAGCGGAACAGGCGGGCAATAAAGAAAAAACGCCCGCAATAAAACTGTACTTTTCCCGTTGCAGTATACACTATATACAGAAAAAGTACATTCCATTCGGACGCAGAAACACGCGCATAAAGCGGCTTGGTTCAATTTTTGCTTGCGGGACGAGTATATCAACTTATGTTTGGAGTGTCAAGGGAAAAAATCAAACTTTTTTTGAATTTTATGTGCAGAATTTATGATTTCGACAACAAACAACAAAAAAGTTTCACCGAAATGACTAAAATGAAGGAAAACGCGCCAACCTGTGAAACAATGTGCCGCATATTGCCTAAATAATTGACGTAAAAAGATGAGTTTGTTAGGATAGATGCACAGAAGGCCGCCGCTTGCCTTGGGCCGGCCCCGCACTTTGACGGACGGAAGGGCGGGGACAAAGGGAAACACGCGCGTTTGCAAACGAAAGGAGAATGCGCATTGGATCTGAATTTGGACGCTATGACCACCGAAACCAGGAACCAGGCCACCATGGACCTGGACACCATGACGCCACTGGAGGTGGTCACGGCTATGAACCGGGAGGACGCGAAAGTCCCTCAGGCGATCCATTCCCAGCTGCCACAGATTGCCCAGGCGGTGGAGTGGGCCATCCAGTCTTTCAAAGACGGGGGACGAATGTTTTATATGGGGGCTGGCACCAGCGGACGGCTGGGTGTACTGGATGCAGCGGAGTGCCCTCCCACTTTTGGGGTATCGCCCAATGTTGTGGTGGGGCTGATCGCTGGAGGAGAGCCTGCCTTTACCAAGGCGGTGGAGGGCGCAGAGGACAGCCGCGAGATGGGGAGGGGAGATCTGGAGTCTCATGGCCTAACAGCCCGAGACCTCGTCGTGGGTCTGGCTGCCAGCGGCAGGACCCCTTATGTGCTGGGCGGATTGGAATACGCCAGGCAGGTGGGGTGCCATACAGTGGCTATCTCCTGCAACGCCGGTTCTGTCATCGGACAAGCTGCCGATTTGGCTATTGAGGCAGTGGTAGGACCAGAGGTCCTCACCGGGTCTACCCGGCTGAAGGCAGGTACCGCCCAGAAACTGATTCTCAATATGTTGTCGACCGCCGCCATGGTCGGAGTGGGCAAGGCATATCAGAATCTGATGGTGGACGTGGTACAGACCAATGAGAAGCTCCGTGTCCGGGCGGAAAAGATCGTGGCGGAGGCCACCGGCGTGGACCGCGCCGTTGCCCGAGAGAAGATCGACCAGGCTCAGGGCAGTGCTAAGACCGCCATTACCATGATTTTGGCCGACTGTGGAGCGGAGGAGGCCCGGGAGCGGCTGGCCCGGGCAGGTGGTCAAGTCCGGGAGGCGATTCGGTAATATTCTACGTTGGCAAAAACAGCATGGGCTGTTTTTGTGTCCTGCTCCAGCGGGACAGAGTCCTTACAATCTCAGATTGAGAAAAAGGAGAGGAGAAACATGACAAATCAGGAGCTTTCCCTAAAGATCCTGGAGCTGGTAGGCGGACGTGAAAATGTCAATAGCGCCACCAACTGCATGACCCGGCTTCGTATCCACGTCAAGGATGACGGAGCGATCCAGGACGAGGCGTTGAAGGGCGTTGAAGGCGTCCTGGGGCTGGTCCACGACCAACCTAACTATGTGGAGGTTGTTGTGGGTCCCGGCAAGTCCCGCAAGTGCTCTGACATCTTCAAGGACATGGGCATTCCAGTGTCCGCCGAGAGCGGTGTTGCCGCCAGCGACGACTGGAAGGCCAACAAGGCCGCCATCAAAGGCGGCCAGAAGGACAGCAGAATCAAGCACTTGCTCAAGACCTTTGGCGAGATTTTTGCCCCGCTGATTCCCGGCGTCATCGCCGCCGGCCTGTGCTCCGGCTTTGCGTCCCTGCTGACCCAGTTGATACCCAACTACGCGGAGGTTCCTGTCTGGAGCGTAGTGTATAATTTCCTGAGCCTGATCAACACGGCCTTTATGACCTACCTCACCGCTTGGGCAGGCTATCGAGCGGCGGAAAAGTTTGGCGGCACCCCTATTCTGGGCGGTATGCTGGGTATGATCACCACCTTGGCTAACATTGACGCCATTTCTAAGGTGGTGGGCCTGTATAACGAAGCCCAACCGCTGGATGCAATTCTCCGTGCGGGCCGTGGCGGCGTGCTTGCTGCCGTCATCGGCGTGTGGGTCATGTGCAAGATCGAGAAGGGCATTCGCAGTAAGATGCCCGACGCGATGGACACGGTTTTTACCCCTCTGCTGACTCTGATTGTCACCACCATTCCCTACGTATTAATCGTCATGCCGATCACTGGCCTGATTTCTACCGGCCTGTGCGAACTGGTGGAGCTGGTGGCCATGAATACCAACCCCGTGGTCCGTATGATTGCCGGCTATTTGGGCGCGGCTCTGTTCCTGCCCATGGTGGCCATGGGAATGCACCACGGCTTGGTGGCTCTATACACGGTACAGCTTGAAACCTTTGGTTATGTCACGCTGTATCCCGCCCTGGCCATGGCTGGCGCGGGCCAGGTGGGCGCGGCCCTAGCCATCACCATCAAGGCTAAGCGAGTGGGTAACCACCGCCTGCGTCAGATCATCGGCGGCGCGTTGCCTGCTGGCATTCTGGGGGTGGGTGAGCCGCTGATCTACGGCGTCACCCTTCCCATGGGCAAGCCCTTCTTGACGGCCGGCCTGGGCGCCGGTTTCGGCGGAGCTTTCGTCATGCTGATGCAGGTGGCCTCCACCACCTGGGGACCCTCCGGTGTGTTAGGCGCTTTCGTCATGACGGCCGGCCCCAATGGTGCGCTCCTGTCTGTGGTATACTTCTTTGTCGGCTTGATCATCAGCTATATCATGGGCTTTATCCTCACCTGGTTCGGCATTAAGGATCAGGATGTGGCCAATGCCTGACGGATTAGGACGCAGCGTTTACCTGGCCTCCTTTGGGCGCCAGCGGCCAGAGCTGGAGCGCAATGCCGGAACGGGCGCACAGGTATTTCTCTCCTTACACATGGGGGAAGAGTTTGCCCCTGATTACTGCCGGAGGGCAGAGGGGATGTGCCGCTGGCTCCAGGAGGCGGGATTCCGTACGATTGCGGACGTATCGGTCAAGACCGTGGAGCAATTCGGCCAGCCGGACTTGGTCCGGCTGGCCCGCCGTCTGGGCCTGTGGGCCTTGCGGGTGGACTACGGCCTTTCGTGGGACGAGATCGCCGCCCTGGCCTGTGAGCTGCCGGTGGTGCTCAACGCCTCAACCACTCCGCCGGAACAGGCCGCCCGCATCGCCCGTTCAAGTCCTTTGGCAATGGCGCTGCACAATTTCTATCCCCGACCGGAGACGGGAGCGGATGACGGCTTTTTTCGGGAGCGTACCCGCGCAATTCAGCAGGTTGGGCTAAAGGTGCTGGCTTTTGTTCCCGGAGATGGAGAACTGCGCGGGCCGGTCTGCGAGGGCCTGCCCACGCTGGAGCGGCACCGGGGCCTGCCCCCTTCCGCCTGCTTTGCCGACCTGCTGATCCGCTTTGGAGCAGACGGCGCCTTTGTAGGTGATCCGGGGATTTCTCCCCGGGAAGAGTCCCGGATCGAGCGTTTCTGCCGGGACGGAGTGCTGGAACTCCCCGCCCGGTTGGACGAGGCGTACGCCGGGCTGTATGACCGGGTGTTCACCTGCCGCCCGGATTCTCCTGCCCGGCTCATTCGATTTGCAGAATCCCGGGAGTACTCCTGCGACGGGGACCGAGTGGCGCCCCACCGCTGTATCCGGCGGATCAGGGGCAGCATCACTGTGGATAACGAGGGCTACGGCCGCTATTCCGGCGAGGTTCAGCTAGTCCGAGAGGACCTGCCCGCAGACAGCCGGGTGAACGTGGTGGGTCAGGTGTGGGACAGCCACCTGCTGCTGGCTGACTGCGTGGCCAACGGGGGCCGCTTTGCCTTGACCAGAGACTGACCTGCGACACAGGCCGCGAGCCCGGAACCGGGCCCGCGGCCCCATTGTTGAATAGAAAGAGAGGATGCCGCTCTATGACTTTCGACCTCATCGCACTGGATCTGGACGGCACTGCCCTCCGGCCAGACCGGACCAACTTTTCCATCAGGCTGCAGGCCGCCCTGGCGGCTGCCCACCAGAAAGGAATAGCTGTGGTGCCCATCACCGGAAGACAATACGGCATGCTTCCTCCTGCGGTCCGCACCGGCGCGCCCTGGGAAAAGCTCTGTGTGCTGTGCAACGGCGGCGAGGTTCGCACGCTCCCCGGCGGTCAACTGCTGGAGGCGCATTATCTGGCCCGCGGAGAGCTGCTGGCCCTGGTGGAGCTGGCCGGTGCGCTGGACATCCCTGTGGAGCTGTCTGCCGGGGGAGTACTCTACCTAACCCGGGAGAGCTGGCAGGTCCAGCGCCGAGCAGGGGACGGCCTGCGCTTCCACCTGGAAGAGATCCTGGCCCGGCGGGGCCAGGAGACAGACGACCTGCGTGCCCTGTGCAGCCGGGAGGACTTGGACTTTGACAAGGTCAACCTGCCTTGGGTGCCGGAGGACCGGAGGAAACAGCTCCAGACTGCCTTGGCCGCACTGCCGGTGGCTTTCGCCTGGTCCAGCGGCCAGAGTGTGGAAATCACCCACGCCCAAGCTACGAAAGAGTATGGAATGATCCGGGCCTGCGCTCTGCTGGGGGTGGATCCGGTACGCACCATGGCCATTGGGGACAGTGGCAACGACATCTCCATGCTCCGGGCCGCTGGGTTCGGGGTGGCTATGGGGGACGCGCCCCAGGAGGTGAAAGATGCGGCAGATATTGTCACCGCATCTAACCGGGAGGACGGGGCGGCTTTGGCCATCGAGCGGTATGTGCTGGAATATTAAAAAAGGTCCGCGGACGGTCGCCGTCCACGGGCCTTTTTGCGCGAATTGGGGAGAACCTCCGGTCGGAATGCTCAGGTTAGGGAGAGAATGAATTGCAGGGCGCAGCGGGGGGTACGGGAGGCGTGGAACCGCTCCCAAGCCAGGGCTTGGCGGTGGAGTTCCTCCTGGTCCAGGACGATTTGGGCCTGGGCGGCCAGCTTGTCCACCAACTCTAGATATGCAGACTTGTCCAGTCCCTGGAACAGGATGCGAAGGCCGAATCGGTCTGCCAGAGAGGTTTTTTCCCGGATGGTTTCACTGCGGTCCATTTCATCTCCCGCCCGCTCCGAGATGGTCTGACGGACCAAGTGCCGGCGGTTGGAGGTAGCGTAGATAGCCACGTTGTCCGGACGGCGCTCCAGCCCGCCTTCCAAAATAGTCTTGAGAATAGAGTAGGTGGAGTCGTCCCGATCAAAGGCCAGATCGTCGATAAAGACAAGGAATTTCTGCCTGCGGCCACGGAGAGAGCGGATCAAGGCGGGCAGGCCGGACAAGTTTTCCTTATCTGCCTCGATCAGCCGCAGCTCCTGGGTGCCGGGAAGGGTGAGCAAATGCTTGACGGTGGCGGATTTTCCAGTCCCACTCTCGCCGTAAAGAAGCACGTTGTTTACCCGACGCCCGGTCAGAAGTGCCTGGGTGTTGCGCCACACCTCTTCCCTCTGGTCGGTATAGCCCAGAAGATCGTCTTCCGAGGGACAATCGGGATCGGTTACAGGGATCAGAACACCGCCCTCCCACACAAAGGCCCGGTACCGGGCAAACATGCCTACGCCCTCCTTCCGGTAGAGATCGGTCAGGCCCTCAAAGGAAAAGGGGACGCAGCCGTTCCAGGTGGGCAGACCGTCTGTGAGCCATTTGTCCTCCGGGGACAGGCAGTCGGCCAAGGCATCCAGCCACAGCTGACCCTCCATGCCTGCCAGCAGGGAGAAAGCGGTCAGGTCCCGCTGGGCGGCAGTCTCAAGGGCGGAATCCTGTCCGCCGGACTCGGCCAGTTGGGGATAAGGGCCTTCGTCCCAGCGCAGAGCGTCGGCCAGCCAACTGCCCAGGCTGTCAAACCCTTCCTGACGCAGCGTGTAGAATAGATCGGTATAGGCGGACAGAGCATCCTCTCCCTGCCCTCGGGTTAGGACGGAGAGCAGGCGGAGCACGGTGCTCATCACAGGGGTGCGCAGCACGTCTTTGTAGGCGGAGACTGTGAGCAGTGCGGAATGGAGCGCGGAAGTGTTCATCAGGAAAGACTCCTTTGCAGTTACAGTACGGCGGTGCCGTTGATGGTCAGCTTGAAGTCCAGGCCGAAATACTCCGCCGCCTTGCGGCACAGGAGCATCCGGTCCAGAAAAATTTCAAAGTAGTCCATGACCGCGCAGATGCTGGTGTCAATGGTCAGGTCCAGAGTGATGGTCCTGCCCGCTGTGTCCAGCACCACGTCGGAGCGTTCCACTGCGTAGTTCACCCGGTCGTGGATGTCAAAGCGAATGGTGTCCCGGTTGCGTACCCGGCTGCGGCGCACGTCGGTCTTGTCAGCTAAAATGAGGGCGGCGGCCACGGCGTTGACCGGGTAGGCAGTGTGTTCGTCGTGGTTGCCGATGGCGGTGACCACAACGGCCACGTCTTCCGGGGCCATGCCCATCTTGTCCAGGATGCGGAAGGCCATAACGGCGCCGCTCTGGGCATGGTCCACCCGGTTGACCACGTTGCCGATGTCGTGCATATATCCGGCAATTCGGGCCAGCTCCACCTGCCGCTGGTCGTAGTCCAGCTGCGCCAGAATGGAAGAGGCCAACTCAGCGCACTTCGTCACATGGGCGAACGAGTGCTCAGTATAGCCTAAAGCTAACAAAGACGCGTCCGCCTGGGTGATGTAGGTGCGAATCTCAGGACTATTTTTGACGGTATTAAAATCAGGTTTCATAGGAAATCTCCTTAGTTGCAGGTGATAGCCGGGTGGTTGAAAGGAGCGGCCGGCTGTCTCAGACGGCCAAATGACGCCGGACAGACTGGGGTGAACGGGCCTGGAGAGGCGGTAGCGATATTATAGCATAGATTTTATCTATGCGGTATATCCAGACGAAAGAAAATTTTTGATAGGCACAAAAGATAACAAGGAAAAGAGAAGCGCAGGCTGCCGGAACTTAAAAAAGTGTTTTTCCGAACGCTTTGAGCCTGCGGGGGACGATAAACCGCGTAAAAGCAGGGAAAAGTAATCGTTGACAAAGATAAAATGGATGAATATGATTGACATCATGATAGAGGTCTGAATAGGAGCGTCAGGAGGTATGCATCAATGAAGATGTCCCAGGTGGAGATGATCGTTGAGATCGCCAACGCCGGTTCAATTTCGCAGGCGGCGCAGAATTTATATGTTTCACAGCCCAGCCTGTCCAAAGCGCTGCAGCGGTTTGAGCAGGAGGTAGGGGCGCAGATTTTTGAGCGGGTGAGCACCGGCGTGCGCCTGACCCCCATTGGACGGAAGTTTGTGGAGCAGGCTGCGGATATCGTGGAGCAGGCGGAAAAGTTAGAACGGATCTTTGATAAGAATGGCAGCCCAGCCTCTATGGAACTGAATTTGGCCTCAGTTTCCTATCACTTTATGCAGCAGATGATCCCAGAGGTGTACAATAAGTACAGACAGAACCCCATTGTGATCACCTATGTGGAGTGCGGGTTCGACGAACAGTTGGAAATGCTGAAAAAGGGCGCTGTGGAGATCGGTGTGGTATCCTTTTGGCATGGCGCGCTGAAACGAGGCGTGCGCCGTGCCCAGGCCCACGGGGTGGAGTACCACCGGGTGGGCGATATGCAGGCGTACATCGCCGTGAGCCGTCACAGCAAAAACTATCCCGAGAGCGTAGAAGGGGTGGATTTAGCGCGGCTGGCCCGCATGCCCTTGGTCAGCCTGTCTCCGTTTTCCCCTGCGCGGACCACAGGATGGGATTATATGCGTCAGGTCTTTCAGGAAAACCGTTTGGGTGACTCCAATCGGGAGATCCGCACCTCCAGCACAGGGACGATGAAAGAGGTTTTAAGTATGGTGGATGGGTTTTCACTGGTGGTGCTCAACCAGGGGCTGTACCGGCAGTACGGCTTTTTTGAAGATGTGCGGCTCATCCCGATCTCCGGGGAGGATATGCGGTTTGAACTTGGCTGGCTGCAGCGCGAGAACACGGTGCGTTCGCCGCTGGCCAATGAGTTTGTAAGTATGCTCAAGGAATATTCTGACTAATTTGTACCTTTGCATCGGGTGTGCTATGCTTTTAATGTATAGATATCCATAACTAAAAAACAAAAAATTTGCTGTCAGTCTCTTTTTAATAAGAGAATGACAGCTTTTTTTGTGCGGTTTTTACAACAAGGTGGGGGTGGAGATATGGGCAGACGCAAATAATTGGTATTGGCGAAACGAAATTATCCATGATAAACTGAAATTGCCTAAAGGGGTGAGCCGGGAAAGAATGGGTTGAACAAAATCCCTGAACTGGAGGGCGCAGAGGGAGACGCATGGCGTCCCGGTACATGAAGCTTGGTCAATGCAAGCCATGGTGGAGAGACAGAGAATGAAATGTGAGGGGGAGTTTTGGTGAGAGGCAGAAGAAAGCCGAACAGCTATATTCAGCTGACTACCTCCTGCGGAGAAATCAAGGGGCTGCGGCAGGAGGGCTGTTTGGTGTTTGAGGGCGTTAAGTATGCCGAGGCGGGCCGTTGGGAGGACCCGCAGGTGATACGCGGCTGGGAGGGGGTGTATGACGCGACCCGCCGCGGTCCGGCCTGCTGTCAGCATCTCCAATTTCATCGCAGGCAGCCAGCCGCATTTAATGATTTCTACTACAATGAAAACGCGGAAAAGCAGATATATGAGTACAGCGAAGAAGACGGATTGAACCTGAATATCTGGGCCCCTGAGAAGGGGGAGAATCTGCCTGTGGCAGTGTTCGTTCACGGAGGTTCTTTTGTAAGCGGATCCAACACCTCGCCCAATATATTCCGCGGGGTCGACTACTGCCGACGGGGAATCATTCTGGTGAACATCAATTACCGGCTCAACGCGTTTGCCACCGGCTATGATAAAACACATCATGGCAATTATGCGCTGAAGGACCAGGTAGCCGCCCTGACCTGGGTGCGGGAGAACATCGCGGCCTTTGGCGGGGATCCAGAACGGGTGACGCTGATGGGAGAGAGCGCCGGCGCTTTGTCTGTGCAGCTTTTGATGTACTGTCCCTATGCCAAAGGGCTGTTCCGGGGGGCGGTGATGATGAGCGGCGGAGGCGACTTTGGACAGCTGGGAACGCCTGCACGGGCGGCCATATCGGAAGCCGTGTGGCAGATGGTGATGGAGCGGTTCGGAGTTCAGTCACTGGACGAGCTAAAGGACAGGCCGGCCGAAGAGATTTATGACGCATGGCTGGAGGCGGGTGCCACAGACGGAAACTTGGCCAATAACTGCGCCAAACCCATTGTGGATGGCGACTGGGTTCCCAATTACTTCTCTGCGCTGGCCGTTGAGGGGAGCATCGCCGATGTGCCCTGTATCATCGGCATGTCCAGCGACGATATGTGGCCCTTCTACCTCTACAGCTTTGCGGTAGAGTGGGGCGCATATCACACCCGGGCGGGCAGAAAGCCGGTATACGGCTATTATCTCGACCGGCAGCTCCCTGGAGGAGATGGAGAGGGAGCGTACCACGGCTGCGACCTGTGGTACGCCTTCGGCACACTGGACCGAAACTGGCGCCCCTTTGAAGAAACCGATTACCGGATTTCAAAGAACATGATCGACTATTTCGCCGGCTTTATCAAGACCGGCGTACCCCAGGCGGAAGACTTGGCGGAGTGGGAGCCTTTGACTGACATCCATACCAAATTCCTCAACTTTGGAGACCAGCCGCCCGCCATGTGCCAGCCTCCGGTTACTAAGCTGGCGGCAAGCCTTCGCAATTCACTTAAGCCATTTCCCGGCATGTGATAGTGTTGTGATCTTCGTCCAAGAGATCAGAGACAGTGATCGGCCTGTTTCCCGCAGCCGGTCCAGCCTATACTCGGTGAAAGGGGTAATTGACTTTGATTAATTTGTTGCAGAATTTATTTGCAGGCATATCGATCGGTAGCATTTACGCGCTGATCGGACTGGGGTTCGTTATTACGATAAACGGCGTGGGCATCCTCAATATGGCCCACGGTGAGATCCTGATGCTAGGCGGCTTTCTGGCTGTGACGTTCACCACAGCTCTGGACCTGCCGCTGTTCTGGGGGTATCTGCTGGCTCTGGTCTGTATGACCGTGTTTGGGTATATCCTGAATCTGGCAGTTTTGCGGCCCATGATCAACAAGCCCATCTTTACCGTGATGATCGCCACCATCGGCCTTAGCATGGTGCTGCAGTGCTTTGCCATGAATATCTGGGGCCCCTATGCTGTGGAATTGAAAGGTCCCTTTGGCAATAAGACGCTGGACCTGGGTGGCGTCGTGATCCCCTATCAGTATCTGTTGCTCATCGCCGCACTGGTAGTGGTGTGCGTGCTGCTGTGGATCTTTTACAATCGCACTATCACCGGGAAACAGATGCGGGCGATGTCCCAAATGCCTGATGTAGCTAAGCTCCTGGGCACGAATACCAAGCGACTGACAGCCATCACCATTATGCTTAGCTGCGCGATTGCTGGCCTGACCGGCATTCTGATGGGCCCCATCTACTTTGTCACTTATGCCATGGGCAGCGTAGCCATCGGCAAAGGATTTACCGCCATTGTGCTGGGCGGCTTCGGCAAGGTCGAAGGTGCTGTGTTGGGTGGGATCCTGCTGGGCATCATCGAGACTCTGCTGGCCGCATATGTCTCGCCTATGTTCAAAGATGGCTTTGCCTTCCTGGTCTTGGTGGTGGTGCTTATCATTAGGCCCAAGGGCATCCTGGGTGAGCCCGTGTCGCAGCGTGTGTAACGGGGGGATAGAGTACGATGAAAATGAAAAAGGCAAAAAGAAACATGGCCATAGGCTATGTGATTGTGATGATCCCGCTGCTCGTGCTGCCGTTGCTCATCCAGTCCCGGGCAGACATGGGACTGATCAATAACGCATTGCTGCTATACATTGTCTCTCTGGGCCTGAACATCTCCTTAGGCTTGACAGGCATGTCCAATCTGTGCCAGGCGGCCTTCTGGGGTACTGGCGCTTATACAGCGGCTATCTTGGTCACCAAGTTTGGCCTGCCCTTCCTTGTGGTGGTCCCTGTTTCCGTGATCGTGACGGCTTTTGTCAGTATGCTGCTGGGTTTGCTGTCTACCCGGATCAAGGGTATCTACTTTGCCATTCTCACCATCGGATTTGCCCTGTTTTTCAGTCTGGTGCTGCAGAACTGGCCTGAAGTCACCGGCGGCGGGACTGGCCTGAGAGGCATTGGAGACCCCAACTTCATCTTTTTCTCTGTGACCTCCCGTAAAGGGCTGTACTTCATGCTTTTGGTCTTCTCCGCCCTCTCCACCTGGTTTTACAGTGCCGTGGCGAACTCTAAGTACGGCAAATCCATGGTCGCAATCAAGTTCAACGATATGGCGGCCGAGCTGCTGGGCGTAGATACAGTGAAGCGGAAGATGTTGGCTATGGCTCTGAGCGGCGGCTTGGCTGGTCTGAGCGGTGCGCTGAATGCCTTTACTTTAGGTGTGGTAAGCCCCACCCAGTTCATCTACGGCGCGGGCCTGACCATGGTCCTAATTCTGATCTTGGGTGGCAGCGGAACAGTGCTTGGCGTTGCGATCGGCTCGGTATTCATGGTGTTCCTGCCGCAGATGCTGGAACCGCTCCAGTACTGGATGACCGCCATCTACGGTGTGCTGGTGGCTGTGGTGATCATGGTATTGCCCGGTGGCCTAGTGAGCATCCTTTTCCGGTTCAAGTTTTTCCAGAAACTTTATTCCGTGTTTATGAAGAAGCGGGATGACGAGAAAATCGAGGATGTTCCTCGCATTTTGGAAAAGCGAGACGGACCGATCTCTAAGGAACCTGTGCTCTCCATCAAGAATGCCAGCATCAACTTTGGTGGTTTAGCGGCCATGAGCGACGTCTCTCTGGATTTGGTTCCGGGCGAGGTTCATGCCCTGATTGGGCCGAACGGCGCCGGAAAATCCACTCTGGTCAACTGTATTACCGGCGTATACAAGCCTAACAGCGGAACGATTGAGCTGGATGGGAAGAGCGTAGTGGGACTGAAACCCCACAAAATCTCCCGCCTGGGGGTCTCTCGAACCTTCCAGAATTTGGCTGTCTGGATTGGGCTGACATCCATCGACAACCTCCTTGTAGCCAGAGACGGAATTGAAAAGGCGGGCTTCTGGGCTACGATCTTCAACACCAAAAAGGCGAAGAAGGAGCAGGCGCAGTCTCTGGCAGTGGCCAAGCGGATGCTGGTAGACATGGACCTGTGGGAACTGCGGGACACCTATATTGGTACCTTGCCCTATGGACACCAGAAGATGTTGGAGATCGCCAGAGCGCTGATGGCCAACCCTAAGGTGCTGCTGCTGGATGAACCAGCCGCCGGCTTGACTGCCCCGGAGGTGGCCATTCTGGTGAATATGATCAAGGAGATCAAGGACAGCGGCGTGGCGGTGCTTCTGATCGACCATAATATGAAGTTCGTGATGGATATTGCGGATAAGATCACTGTTTTGAATTATGGCAAGGTCCTGGTTTCTGACACTCCGGAGGTCGTGCGTGCCCATCCTGAGGTGATCGCAGCATATCTTGGTTCCGGTATCAAAAGGACGAAAGGAGTGGTGAATGATGCTTGAGGTCAAGGACTTGTCTGTGCGATATGGCCCAATCGTTGCGGTAGATAAGCTGAACCTGGAGGTAGAAAAGGGGCAGATGGTGGCCCTGATTGGAACCAACGGCGCAGGGAAATCTTCTACTTTGAAAGCCATCACCAACTCAGTTCTGAATAAGACGGGCGATGTGTATTTTGAAGGTCAACTGATCAACAAGATCTCCACGGATAAGCTGCCAAAGCTGGGCTTGATCAGCGTGCCGGAAGGCCGGGGGATATTCCCCAATCTGACGGTAGAGGAGAACCTGCTGGTGGCCGCCAAAGGCGCAGGTAAAAAGTTCTCTGACACAGAGGAAAAGGTCTATGGCACGTTCCCCCGGCTTAAGGAGCGCAGAAAGCAGATGGGCTGGTCGCTGAGCGGCGGCGAACAGCAGATGCTGGCCATTGGCAGAGCCATTGTAGCCAAACCCAAGCTGCTATTGCTGGATGAGCCATCCCTCGGCTTGGCTCCAACTGTTGTAGAGACGATCTTCGAGGTGATTGGAAAGATCAAGGAGGAAGGGACTGGTATCCTGCTCATCGAGCAGAATGCAGTATTGGCTATCGAGGTATCGGACTATGCCTATGTCATGCGCATGGGGAAGGTGATCCTCAGTGGCCCATCTGAAGAAGTGGCGGCCAACCAGGACATGCAGGACACCTATCTGGGTGCTGTGTAACAAGTTGATGGTAGAGAAACGAGCCCGCGTTCCAGAGAAAACATGTGCGCGAGCATATGTCAATAAATGAAAGAAAGGACAACAAAAGGAGGAACATCATGAAAAACATCAAAGGAAAGAACATGCGGCGGACGCTGGCTGCTGCGCTGGCCGCAGCCATGCTGCTGCCAATCGCTGGCTGCGGCAGCAACCAGGACGAACCTTCCGGCGGTAATCCTGACAACAATAATAGCGGAACTCCAGAGGTGACCGAGGTCAAAGTGGGGTATACGACCCTGCAGAGTGGTGCCATGGCCGCTGTAGGCCCCCTTATCGACACCTGTGTGAATATTGCCAAAGAGGATTTCGAGGCAACTCATGATGTGAAGATCGACCTGGTCATCGAGGACGCCGGCAGCACCGTGGAGGAGGCCATCGACGCCACCGTTCGTCTGATTGATGATGGCGTGTCCTGCATCATCGGCATCGTGGGAAGCAATCAGTACGCTGGTATGCTTGAGGAATTGGAGGATGCCAGGATCCCCATGATGACCACAGTTGCTCCGGACGAGATCTTCACACGGGGCTATGACTGGTTGTTCAACTCCTATGTCACCAGACAGCAGGAGAACGCGCCCATGCTGAAGTGGGCGGAATCCTTGGGGGCCAAGAGCGTAGCCTGCCTGCTGGGGACCGATGACGACAGCCGTAGCTTGATGGATTATTTTATTGAAGAGGGCGAAAAGATGGGCATTGAGATCTACCCTGAGTGGATCAATCCCGCCGACAACGACTTTACGGCAAACATCACGTCCGCCAGAAGCAATGATCCAGATGCCTATTTTGTCTTATCTGCTGATGTCACCATGTCCAAGATCCTGCGCCAGATGAAGCAGATGGGGATCGAGGAGCCTATCAATACCGGCGGCGCCATGGGCGTTCAGAGCTTTGTCGATCTGATGGAAGCGGATGAGCTGGAGGGCATTTATGGCCAGGCGTCCATCCTGCCTCCGTATATCATCGAAGACCCAAGAGTAGTCGAATACATTGCAAAGTATACTGAGGCCACTGGGTTCCCCGCCGATATCACGACTCTGGTGTACTATGACTGCGCAATGCTGATGTTCGAGGCGGCTGCCGCCACCGGCGGGGACAGTGAGGCGATCATCAAGTATCTGCGTGAGGACATGCAGGGCTATGAGGGACTGACTGGTGTCTACAATTTCGATGAGCGCGGTCTGGGCCGCTGGGAAGCCTACCTGCTTCGTATGGGTCCTGACAAGCAGATCGAGCACTACGACACGGTTGATATCCATGACTTTGCCTAAATAGCTGGGAACTGCTCTGCCGTGTTCTTTTCGTAACATATAGGATCAAGACGCCGGGCACATAGGCGAAACGTTGCCTGTGTGTCCGGCTTTCTTGCCAAATTGGGCTGATTTTGAGCATTTTATTTCTGATTTTACTGGTTCCTAAGGAAAAAAGAAGAATTTTTCCTTATCAAACCTTGCTGTATTTGAGACGACGGTTGGTTTTTGCGCTTGAAAAGGGTGAGTGATGTGGATGCTTTTACAAAGATCATGCAAGAATATGTGGACCTCGGTGAAATAGAGGGTGCCTCAGCCCGCATCGTGCACAAGGGGAAAGATCTCTACCGGGGCTGTGTTGGATGTTCCGATGCCGCCGCCCGGCGCCCCTTTGGCTTTGACGATATCGTGTGCATTTTTTCCCTGACCAAGATGGTAATTGGGGTGGCGGCCCTGAAGCTGTGGGAACAGGGCGGATTTCGGATGGATGACCCCGTGTCCGACTATATTCCGGCGTTTGGAAACGCCACAGTGTACTGGCCGACAGAAAAAGGGCCGGTGATCCGGCCCGCCCGGAAACCTGTCACCATCCGCAACCTGTTTACCATGACGGCGGGATATCCCTATCCGACGGTGGGGGTGAAGCCCTCCATGCCGCTGCACTATCTGAGTGTGGGACAAATCGTCGGCGATGCCTTTGAGAAGTGCCGGCGGGAGGCAGAAAGAACGGGGGAGGCCATCACCACCCTAAAAGCGGCAGAGTTGCTGGCCTCTACGCCGATGTGCTTTGAGCCGGGGGAAGGCTGGCTCTATGGGCACTGCTCAGACATCCTGGGGGCGGTGGTCAGCGTGATCAGCGGGAAATCTCTGTCTGACTTCATTTGTCAAGAAATCACCAGGCCGCTGGGGATGGTGGACACTGGGTATCTGCTCACCCCGGAGCAGCGCGCCCGCACGGCCACGATATATGACCATTTTGACCCCGCCGGGGTGAAGCCGTATGACTTGGAGGCGGAAGCGCGGGACCGGCTTCTCAGCGTCCCCACAAAAGAACTTGAGATCTGCTCCAGCAGCCTGTATTCCACGTTGGACGACTACTCCCGCTTTATTCAGATGCTGGCAAACGGCGGAAGCTTGGACGGCGTTCGCGTTCTGGGCCGCAAAACCGTGGAGCTGATGGCCTCGGACCAACTGACTGCGGGCCAGTATGCCGATTTCAAAAGGGATTGGTTCCCCAATGGGAATATGACATGGGGACTTCTGACCTGCGTCAGCAAATCCATGAACCATTCCGACATGGTGCGTTTCCCGGGTGCGTTTGGCTGGAGCGGCGCGGCGGGGACAGTCGCCTGGGCTGATCCTGGGGAAAATTTGAGTATTACGTTTATGACGCAGCGGTTCCCGGGGGACACGGAGCCGATTGTATCCAAGCTGATGCAGATCGCCTATTCCATGATCTGAGCCTTCGGCCTGGTATTCAGTGGAGCGAAAGAAAGGGAGATCGTAATTTATGATGAGACGAGCGATACGCCTGCTTCTGGTGTGTTTAACCGCTGCCGCACTGCTTGCCTTGTGCGCATGCACCCCAGCGTCGGAGGAGGCGGAAAGCCTTGTGCCGTCTGAGAGCACAGAAAGCCCGGAGGCATCTGATGGCGCGAAAGAGTCAGAGGAGCCGGAGGTTTCCCAGGAACCGCAGGTCATCTCTCTGGATGAGACCGCGAAGATCGGAGCGCTTTCCTATGGGAGGGAGCTTTATCAATACAGGGGGCAGGACGTGTCCCGGCTGTATTATTACTATATTCCCTCCACCTATCAGGAGGGGGATAAGCTTCCACTGATGCTCACCCTGCATGGGAGCGGTTCCAACGCATCCGTTCAGTTGCAGTGGGGACAGTGGGTGGAGTGCGCCGAGCGGGAGGGCTTCATTGTGGTGGCCCCTGAATCTGTCACCATCCATGCCGACGGTATCCTGTCCAGCGAAGGCAAGAGCGTACTGGAGACTAAACAGACCGATTTCAACTACATTCGCTGGAACGCCGCCAGCACCGATCCCTGCGCCCAGTACCTGGTGGACGATGTGCAGTACCTGTGCGACCTGGTGGATCTGTTTGTGGACAGCGGGTACGCGGATCCGGCCAGGGTATACAGTTGCGGATTTTCCCACGGCGGGTTTATGTCCATGCGCCTGGCCCTGGAGGCGCCCGAGAAATTTGCCGGTGTGGGCGTGGTTTCCGGCCTGCTGTGCACAGAGTATACCACGGTGGTCCCCACGGAGCAGGTGAAGATCGTCTTTATCCAGGGGACACAGGACCCCGTGGTGCCCATCGAAGGAATGCACTACGACTTTGACGGCGACGGCGAACGGGAATATACCTGGGCTTATTCCTTGGACGACAGCGTGAAATGGTGGCTGGACCGCTACGGGGTGCCAGATGCTCCCGTGCATACAGAGCTGCCGGACGCCAATCCATACGATGAGACCATGATTACCCGGGATGAGTACGCCGATGAGGACGGCACGGTGCGGCTGGTGAAGTATGTGGTGGAAGGCGGCGGCCACACCTGGCCCGGCGGCTCTGAATATGCGGGGAGCGGCCCGGTCAGCTTTGACGCCCAGGCGTCCGAGCTTATCTGGGCGGAATTGAAGGACGCGGCCAAGGAATGAGACCGGCGGTCTTTTCTGCCGCTGTACCTGAGAAGGCAAAACGTGAGGAAATCTTTTGGAAAAGAGGTTATGAAAAGTGAGAGCAGCATTGATGGGCGTGGGTTCTCTGGGCACGATCATCGGCGCACTGGTGGCGAAAAACGGCGGGGACCTGACGCTGGTTGACGCCAACAAGGCCCATGTGGATGCGCTGAACCAGAACGGGGCTACGGTGATCGGAAAAATGGAGCTTAACGCAGTTCCGGTCAAAGCGATTACGCCGGAGGAAATGGACGGGATCTACGACTTGGTTATCCTTTTGGCCAAGCAGACCTACAACGATGTGGCCCTGCGCCAGTTACTGCCCCACCTGGGGAAGAACAGCGTGGTGTGTACGCTGCAAAACGGCGTGCCCGAGGAGTCAGTGGGCAGAATCATCGGCCCGGAGCGGGTGGTCGGCGGCATCGTGGGCTGGGGGGCCACCTTCCGAGGACCGGGCGTATCCGAACTAACGTCCGATGTGTCCGCCATGCGCTATGAGATCGGTGAGGTGGACGGCAGCCGGACAGAGCGCATCCAGGCCGTGTGCGACCTGCTGAACCTGGCGGGCACCTGTGTGGTCATGGACAACCTTATGGGCACCCGCTGGTCCAAGGTGATCCAGAACGCCACCCTCAGCGGCATGTCCGCCGCGCTGGGGTGTACCTACGCGGAGATCCTGGATAATGAAAAGGCGGTATCCTGCGCCGCTTGGGTGGGCAATGAGATTGTGAAGATTGTGCGCGCCCGGGGGATCACGCTGGAGGACCTGGTGCCCGGATGGAGCTATTACAGTCTGGCCTTTGACGACCAGGAAGGGCTGCAGCGGGCCAACCAGTGGCTGCGGGACTATTTCCGCCCCCATCGCCCTCTGAAGGCCAGCATGCTCCAGGATATGGAGAAGGGCATCCCCTGCGAGATCGACTACATCGTGGGCATTTGCAGCCAGTGGGGGCGGAAGCTGGGAATCCCCACCCCCACCTGCGATACCATTATCTCCATTGTGAAGGACTTTGAAAACGGAACGATCCCCATGCCCACCATGGCGTACCTGGACCGCTTTGTGCTGCCCAACCTTTTGTGACGTGCAGAGAAGGAAAACAGGGAGGGAACTGTTATGATCCAAAACATCACGGTGATCGGCGCCGGTACTATGGGGCATGGCATCGCCCACGTCTTTGCCAGGCATGGCTACCCGGTGAGCCTGTATGAATCCTTTGACAGTGTGCGCAATACGGTCATAGGACAAATCCGGGAGGAACTGTCTTTTATGGCGGAGGAAGGGTATATCCGGCAGGAGTCCGTGGAACAGACGCTGGCCAACATCACCCTGTTCCGGGAGTTGGAACCGGCGGTGAAGGATGCGGATTTTGTCATCGAGGCCATCCCGGAACGTCTGGAGCTGAAAAAAGAGCTGTTTGCCCAGTTGGACCAGCTGTGCCCGGCCCACACGATATTCGCCAGCAATACCTCCAGCCTGCCATTGGGCGAGATGATCGCCGACCTGCCGGAGGCACGCCGGGCCCATGCCATGGTGTGCCACTGGTACAACCCGCCCCACCTGATCCCCATTGCGGAGCTGTCCTGCTTTGGCAATATGGATGAGGAGGTATTCCAACAGGTGTATGACCTGCATGTCAATGCGGGTAAGCGGCCGGTGAAGGTGCTCAAGGATATCCCCGGCCTCATCGCCAATCGGATGCTCCACGCCATGGCTCGGGAGGTGTTCCACCTCATTGAAATTGGGGCGGCAAGTGCGGAGGACATCGACACAGCGCTGAAGTTTGGCCCCGGTTTTCGGGGGGCCACCACCGGAATCCTGGAGGCTGCCGACATGGGCGGGCTGGATGTATGGTGCGCCTGCGAGGACAACCTCTTTGCCCAACTGGACAATTCCAACCACGCCAGCGGCTACCTGCGGGAAAAGGTGGAGCACGGCAAGCTGGGACTCAAAAGCGGAGAGGGCTTTTTCCACTACCCGGAACAGGATCGGGAAACCGTCAAACGGGCGTTCAACAAACGGCTTCTGACTCAGCTCAAGGCCAGCCAGGCCTATTGATCGAAAAATTCAGGAGGAACATATTATGGCAAACAAAGTGATTTTGACCGCCGCCGTGACCGGCGCGGTCCATATTCCCAGCATGTCCCCCTATTTGCCGGACACGCCGGACAAGATCATTGACGAGGCGGTGGCTGCCTGTGAAGCCGGCGCCGCAGTGGTTCACCTGCACGCCCGGGACCCCAAGGACGGAAGGCCCAGCAGCGATACAGGCCTGATGAAGTATATCACCGACGGCGTGCGCGCGCGCTGTGACGTGGTAGTGGGCATTACCACCGGCGGAGCTATCGGCATGAACATCGAGGAACGGCTGGCCTCCGTGCCGGTGTGCAAGGCGGAGCTGGCCTCCTGCAACGCAGGCTCGGTTAACTTCTGCTTCTCCCCCATTGCCGACAAGATCAAGCAACCCAAGTATGATTGGGAGATTCCCTTTGTGAAGAATACTTATACCGTGCCCTTCGCCAACACCTTCCAGGACATGGAGGACTACATCCGGACGATGAACGAACATGGAACTAAGCCGGAGTTTGAAGTCTATGAGGTGGGCATGATCAGCAACATCGCCTATTTTATGAAAAAGGGGCTTCTGAAAGCGCCGGTCTACCTCCAGTTTGTCACCGGAGTTATGGGCGGGATTCCAGCCACAGTGGATAATCTGCTGTTCTTGGTCAACACCGCAAAAAAAGTGTTGGGGGAAGGAAATTTTGTCTGGTCCTGCGCTGCGGCGGGAAAAGAACAATTTGACATCACCACCACGGCCATGATCCTGGGCGGCAATGTCCGGGTAGGACTGGAGGACAACCTGTATATTGCCAAGGGGCAGCTAGCCCGGTCCAATGCCGAGCCCATTGCCAAGATGGCCAGGATCGCCCGGGAGCTGGGCCGTGAAACAGCCACCCCGGAAGAAGCCCGGGAGATTCTGGGCCTGTGAAAGGGGCGGCGAGTCTATGAAAGAACTGCGCAGCACATTCACAGCTTCTGACGGTGCGGTCATCTCCTACTTGGACATTGGAGAAGGGATCCCCTTTGTGTGGATTCATGGTTGGGGCGGAGAGGCGTTGACACAACTGCCTTTACTCCGCGGGCTGGCGGCGCAAGGATTCCGCTGCCTATGTTTTGACCAGAGGGGTTGCGGCCAGTCCCCAGCTACGCCCAATCTGGGCGTTCCGCGTTCTGCCCAGGACACCAAGGAATTGTTGGAGCACCTGAATATTGACGACGCTGTGGTGCTGGGATACTCCATGGGAGGAGCGGTGTTGTTTCACTACCTCCAGGAGTACGGGACAGAGCGACTGTCCAAAATTATTATTGGCGATATGTCGCCCAAGCCAGTGAGCGATGGGGGATGGAAACTGGGGATCTATCAGGGGTGGTATACCAAGGAGCAGATGGAGCGAGATCTGTATAACATGGAGCACAACTATAAGGCGTTCTCGGTATTCTTTGCGGAGCAGACTATCTTTCAGCACACCCCAGATGAGGTGCGTACTTTTGACGAGAGTCCGGAATTTGAGCGGGCGGTACGGGAGAAATCTGCTGCGGCGGGAAAAACGGAATTGCTGGAGCATCTAATTGACGCACCGGTGGAAAATAGGCGCACTAACCGAATTTACTGGGAGTCCTGCGACAGCAGAGACTATCGCAAGGCTTTGAAACGGATTGATGTGCCTACCGGCCTATTTTTTGCAGACCCGGGTTCTTTGTATAGCCCGAAGATCGCTGAGTGGATTGCAGAACGGGTGCCAGATACTACAATTTACCTTTTTCACGGCTGCACCCATCTGGCCAGCGGGGAAAAACCGTTGGAATTTATTAAGGCGATTGCAGATTTTTCGAAAAAAAGCGGAAAAGAAAAAGGTGTTTTGCCGGCGTAGAGAAAAAGCAAATGGCCAAGTCCCTGAAGGGACTTGGCCATTTGCCATAGTAGAAAATAATATGTGCCTCTGATATGGAGCTGAGAAGAACGGAGATCCCACTCTAGCCGGCAGGGTCAATACTCAAAAACATACCGTCCGCTGGCGTTGATGATTGTGGTGCCGTGATAGACGGAACGCTCCGGGATGCCGGGACCGTAATTTTTGTGGATGTGGCCGTGGACAAAGTATTTGGGACGGTACTGATCCAGCAGCCGTACAAAGCATTCAAATCCGCGGTGAGTTAATGTCTCAAAATCGTTGATGTGCCGGGCGGGAGCGTGAGTTACCAGAATGTCGATTCCGCCGCTGCGCCAGAGCTTGGGCTTCTGCCGGAGGATCCTGAGTCCCATTTGAGCCTCGGTGAACATGTTGTTCCCCTTTCGGTAACGATAGGAGCCGCCCAATCCCAGAATTCGGATCCCTTGATGGACGTAGATGCGGTCCTCGATGCAGATGCAGCCCTCCGGCGGCTCCAGCGCGAAATCGTCGTCGTGGTTGCCCCGCACATAAAGCAGGGGGCACCGGGCCATGGTCACCAAAAATTCCAGGTAAGGCCGCTTCAGATCGCCGCAGGCTAAAATCAGGTCAAATTGAGAAAGGCCGCCCGGCCTATAATCGTCATAATATTCTCTGACGGCCACGTCAGATACCGCTAAAATTTTGATAGCTACCCCTCGCTTTCTGCGCCGTTTATCCCCTGAGAATACTTCCTTTATCCTTGGATGGATCCACGCCTACCATATCTACAGTGGCCTTGCCCACTTCGGACAGCTGATCATAACGGGGCAGTGAGCCCACGACGTTCTCTGCCAGCCAGTCCATGTTGACGATTTGTTCCGGAGAGAGATTGTTGTTACTTTCCCCGTTGACGGTCCACCCATTCTGGGTGTAGATCGGCCCGCTGAAGGGGTCGCAGATACCGCTGCAGATGCTCCGCCGAAGAAAATCCACCAGCTTTCTGGTGCTGGCCGGAAGACGTCCGGAACAGCGCAAGTCCACCACGCCGGCGGTCATGCCCCAGTAATAATTCAACGCTTTTCTGCTCTCTGTGTATTCTGTTTGAAAGGTGCCGTCCAGAATTTGACGGAGAATGGTCTCATAATACACACCCCATTGCAGAACGGGCATGGCCAGGTTAAGCGCGCCCTGCTCCGTTACTTGGGCCAACCCATAGGAGAAGCCGCCGGGGTCTACGCTGATCATATCCTGAAGGGAGATCAGGTTGATTTGGCGGTCGGCCAGCCTGCGCTTGGCCTCTTCCATACCGTCCACAGAGGACCATTCCAGATACACCTTTGCTCTGGGATTGACCATCTTTGCCCCCAAGGCAAAGGCGTTGATGCCGGCGATCTGTCCATATATGGGGTAATTGCAGATATAGCCCAACTGCCCGTCTTGGGCCAGAGAGCCGGCAATCGCGCCGATGATAAATTTCACCTCGTACAGACGGACGGAATAGGTGCGGATATAGCGGTGAGACTTATTTAGGGAGCAGTTCAGGATGGTGACCTCCGGATGCTCCACAGCCACCCGCAGGCTGGCCGGGAGCATCCGGGACGAGGTGGTGAAGATCACGGTGTTGCCGTCGGCGATGGCCTGCTCGATCACCTGCTCCGGATCGCCGGCCAGAGCGTTGTGGTATGCGGTGGTAACGACCTGCTCCGGGAAGACCCGCTGGGCGTAGAGACGCCCCAGCTCGTGTGCGAGGGTCCAGCCGGAGGTATCCGGCGACTTGTCGTTGATAAACGCGGCTTTCAGTTCCCTTGGGGTCCCGCTGGGGAGCACCATGGACAAAAGACCAGTCCGTTTTTTCTCTTCCGGGACCAGACTGAGAGCGATGGGACGTTCCTCTTGCTGGAGTATGATCTCCTCCCATGCCTTTTCCATGGACTGCTTCATTTCTGTTTCGCTGATTGACAGTAGATCCTGGTAGCCGTACACCCGCATGCAGGCCAGCATAGCGTCTCCCACAGTGGTGGACAGCCGCTTGCCGCCGTGAGCTTCATAGGCGCTTCGGAACTGGTAATAGACTGTGGCGAACCGCCTGCGCTCATCTTCGGTCCAAGGAGTGTCCGGATCCTTCCCCATCAGGCTTTGTAATTCCGCATAGCCGCCCGGCTTCGTGAATTCGATGAAGTTAATTCCGCTGCATTTTTGAAATGCCGCGAACTCGTAGTAAAGCTCCACATCTGGGTCGCCGGTGCGCTCTGGCAACACCCGGGTCACTTGGGCGGCGACAGTAGCAGTGTCGAAATATTTTAAAATACTCACCCGCTTGTTCCCCTCCGCCACATAGTAGCGGTTCATATATTCATAGAGCTGAACGGGGTCCCGGATGCCCTCCTCCAAATGGGATTGGCATAGCTGCATCCATTTGGAGGCAAATTCCGTGTCCTCTGGGAGCAGGGGCATGAAGTTGCGGGCAAAGGCTGTGGTCCGCATGGCAGATTTCGTGCCTACGATGAATTCGGCGGGTACTTGCTGTACTCCGAGATCAATCCCGTTGGAGGATTTTTCTAGAGAAACGAAGTTATCCAGCACCGAGAGATATGGGTATTGACCGTGGGTGACACAATTTCTTCGTTCTTTCACCCCAAGCCGCAACGCATCCTTATAATATTGAGCTGGCACAATATAGGACTCCTTTCTTGGGGGTGTGATGTCCCGTTTCGCTTGCCGAAAAACAAGCGAGAAGCCGTTCTGGGAAGGACCAAAGGGAAAAGAATTGGCGCTCCGAGCGGCATCTAGAAAAAATCAGATGGCTTCCTCGGAAATCTTCCTCAGATCGTAAGGGGTGGTCTGATAGACGTAATAATTAAGCCAGTTGGTGTATAGCAGCTGACCAGAGGAACGCCAGGTGACCACGGGGGATTGGCTGGGATCGTCGTGGGGAAAATAGTGAGCAGGAACATCAATGTCCAGGCCCCGGCTCAGGTCCCGAAAATATTCTTTGGCCAAAGTGTCTGGATCGTACTCCGGATGGCCCATGATGAAAAAACGGCGGTTGTCTGCGCTTTTGACTCCAAACAGACCGGCTTCGTCAGAAACAGCCAACAGCTCTAATTCAGGGCAATCTAAAATATCCTCTAAATGGTTTTCTGTGTGCCGGGAATGGGGGATGTAGAATACATCGTCAAAGCCACGGAAAAGGGGAGACTGCTTTTTGACGGCGGTGTGGGGAAACACGCCGAACAGCTTTTTATCCAGGGAGTACTTGGGGATACCATAGTGATAAAACAGGCCGGCCTGGGCGCCCCAGCACACATGGAGGGTGGAGTGGACGTGAGTTTTGGTCCACTCCATGATCTGGCAGAGCTCTTCCCAGTAATCCACGTCCTCAAAATCCAGATTTTCTACCGGCGCGCCAGTGATAATCATACCATCGTAACGGTTTTCTCGGACTTGCTCAAAGGTGGTGTAGAAAGAATCCAAGTGTTGGCTGTCTGTGTTTTGCGCGGTATGGCTAATGGTTTTAAGAAGGTGTACATTGATTTGCAGAGGGGTATTGGATAGTTTGCGCAGGAGCTGAGTCTCTGTAACGATTTTAGTAGGCATAAGGTTAAGAATCAGCAGATTTAATGGGCGGATATCCTGGTGCAGAGCCCGGTGCTCTGTCATGACGAAGATGTTTTCACCTTCCAGTACGCTGGTGGCGGGGAGGGAGTCGGGAATACGAATGGGCATGGACGAAATACCTCCGAATATGTGTTTATAATATTGTATCTCCAAGCATACCACATCAATCGCGGAAAAGCAATGAAGGCCCATCTTGAAAAAAGTACGAGAAAAAGGGAAAAAAGGAGTTGACAAGAGGGGGTAGAATCTGGTATAGTAATCGAGCGCTCACAAGAGGGCAGGATCAGAGAGGCAGGAAGCGGCGGGAGCCGGAAGAAAGCCGAAAAAAAGGTCTTGACAAACCTCGAATGGCGTGCTAAGATATAAAAGTTCGCGTGAGACGAAAGGCTGAATGAGAGCGGTTCTTGCCGAGTAGCTGAGAAGGGTCCGGGAGGACGCCTGAGGCTGAAAAAGGCGAGAAAAAAGTGCTTGACAACCTGAATTCGGTGTGGTAAAATAAAAGCCCGCCGATGTAAAGCGCGGAGGTTTGCACCTTGTAAATTAAACAATGCAGAGAAGAACACAAAGCACCAGAAGGATTTAAAGAGTCCTTCATGGAAACTGGTAACAGTGAAGTGAAGGTTCTCATCAATTCTATTTTGAAGCTAAGAGATTGGTTTCAATGATTTGATTTAAGCGAGCTGAAAGGCTTGTTTAGATACCATTCATTGAGAGTTTGATCCTGGCTCAGGATGAACGCTGGCGGCGTGCTTAACACATGC
>ERZ836441.301-NODE-301-length-60199-cov-4.983689_pt1 | contig 60199 bp, 64 predicted proteins | sample MGYA00519686_ERZ836441 | MGnify/ENA primary metagenome ERZ836441 (study PRJEB31850, sample SAMEA3708800) | human gut metagenome | biome: human gut; feature: human-associated habitat; material: faeces | place: China | collected 2014 ...
CTGATGCATAGCGCAGGTACCGGTGGTACGGCGGGGCAGGATCTTGGAGCGCTCGGACAGGTAGCGCTTGAGCTTGGCCGCGTCCTTGTAGTCGATCTGCTCCACCTTGTCCACGCAGAAAGCGCATACCTTGCGGCGCTTACGGTTGCGGGGCTTGTTATCCATAGCCATGACGGCAGTCCTCCTTTATATCAAGATAGGCCCTTTTCAGAAGGGCAGCTCGCCGTCGTCGTCGGCCAGTTCAGCGAACTGATCGCCCCCCACGGGAGGCATGCCGTAGTCGGCGGGAGCGGCGGGGCGGCTGAACGATGCGCCGCCGGTTTCGCCATCGCGCTTGGAGTCGCCGAAATAGATGTTGTCGGCCACCACCTCAGCGCTGCGGCGCTTGCCGCCCTCCCGGTCCGTCCAGTCACGGATCTGAAGGCGGCCCTCCACCACAGCCATGCGGCCCTTGGTGAAGTATTTGGAGACGAACTCCGCGGTATTGCGCCAGGCCACCACGTCAATAAAATCGACGCCCTTTTCGCCGCTGTCGCGGTTGCGGAAATCCCGGTCCACCGCCAGGGAAAAAGATGCCACGGCGGTGCCGGTCTGGGTGTGGCGCAGCTCCGGGTCACGGGTCAAGCGGCCCATGAGGATGATTCGGTTGAGCATGGATGTTTCCCCCTCAGTCCTTGCAGACGATGATGGAGCGCATGATGCCGGTGTTAATGCGCATCAGACGGTCCAGCTCAGCGGGGAACTCGGGGCCAGAGGTAAAGGTCATGAGCACATAGTAGCCCTCGTCCTTGTCGTTGATGAGGTAGGCCAGCTTGCGCTTGCCCCACTCATCCACCTCGGTCACCGTGCCGTGGCCCTCAGCCAGCTCCTTGAAGCGGGCCACCAGAGCGGCGGTCTCCTCCTCGCCCAGAGTGGGGTCGATGATGTAGAGCACCTCGTAGTTGGCGGACAGTTTTGCCATTTTTGTTGCACCTCCTTATGGACATTTGGCCTCCAGTCTCCGCTGGAGGCAAGGATGTGTCCCCCAATATGGGGATAGACTAAATTATTATACCCAAATCTTCTGATTTGTCAAGGTTTTTTTGATATTCAAAGGCTTCGCCTTTACCCATTTCAAGGGCTGGCACCCTTGGACCGTTATCCAAGGGCTTCGCCTTTGGGGACGGCTTTCCCGGCCCCATTTCTTTTGACAGCGCCAAAAGAAACGGTCAGTCAGGTTTCGCCTGACGGCGACCTACTTTCTGTACGCACAGAAAGTAGGCAAAGATGCGCCGGGGGACGACCGCGGCGGACTGCAAGCGCCAAGGACGCGCTTTTGTCCTCAGCGTCCTTTCCCCCGGTCCCCCGTTGTTACGAGGGCCCAGGACAAGATGTGCGTCCTTCTCTTTCCGGCGCACGAAGCCAGGACACACGAAGCGCCGCTTTCCGCTGCCGCTCCATCGTACTGGCTTACAGTGCATCAGACTACCAGACAGCGCCTAGCCTGGCCCATGCTGTGACTAGGCGTGACCCGAAGACCCGGCAATTTACCGCAAATGCCAGGAGAGCGGCAGCGGAAAATAGTGGCTTCGAGTATCGGCTTACCCCAACGCCGGACGGGATGTGGAGCAGTCCTTAGCCTGCTCTCCCGTAAAATGGGGGTCCGGGGGTGCAGGCGCTTGGAACGAAAGCGCGTCCTTGGCGCTTGAAGTTCTTCCGCGCCTGACCCCCGGCGCATTTTTGGTTTCTTTTTGTGCGCACAAAAAGAAACTCGCCGTCAGGCGAAACCTGACCGCCCCGGAGGCCAGCCATGGCCCCCACAGAATGCAAGGGCCCCAGTCCTTGCCGCCCTCTCAAGCGCGCCCATCTTGATACCCACACAGCGTACACACATCGCTGATGTGTTGGTCCAGATAGTCGCTGATGCGGAACAGGCACTGGAGGGGCAGGTCCTCCAATGAAATCTCCAGGGCAAACAGCATCATTCGGAGTATCTGCGCATCCTGACGCAAATCCGTCAACGTCTCCTCCAGTTCCTCGGCATGCTCAATTCGCAAAATAGCCACCTCCTGTCTGTATGGTCTTTACCATACCACAGTCCATGTCGCTTTTTATTCGCTTTTCCAATAAAACCGAAAAAATTCCGGTCCCCTGACCGGGCAGGTCAGAGGACCGTGAAATTTTTGTAAAGTTTAGCGGTAAATTTATGGTTGACATCTTTTATGTCACCTTCCACAGCCCCATAAGCGCTGTGGAAAACTCTGTGGAAGTTGTTGAAAACTCTGTCGTACAGGGGACGACGCCGGGAGAAAACTGTCGAATTTTGGAATTTATGGGGTGTCAAAGAAAATTATTGTCTCCCTGTCCTTACTCCTGGTTCAGCCGCTGGGCCACCACCCGGGCGGCTTTCACGCCGGAGGCTCCGGCTTGGGCCAGGCCGCGGGTCACGCCCGCGCCGTCGCCCACGGCGAAGAAGCCGGGCAGGGCGGTTTCCAGCTCGTGGGAGAGCTTGATGCGGGCGGAATAGAACTTCACCTCCGCGCCGTAGAGCAGGGTATCATAGTTGGCGGTGCCGGGGGCCAGCTTGTCCAGGGCGTAGATCATCTCGATGATGTCGTCCAGCTGCCGCTTGGGCAGGGCCAGGGACAGGTCGCCGGGGATGGCGGCGGTAAGGGTGGGCCGGGTGAAGGACTTGCTCATCCGGTGGTCGTTGGTGCGGATGCCGGACACCAGGTCTCCGAACCGCTGGACCAGCACGCCGCCGGCCAGCATGTTGGACAGGGAGGCGATGTGCTTGCCGTAGCGGTACGGCTCGTTGAAGGGCTGGGTGAAGCGGTTGGACACCAGCAGGGCGAAGTTGGTGTTCTCGCTTTGGAGCTTGGGGTCGGAGTAGGAGTGGCCGTTGACGGTGTTGATGCCCTCCACGTTCTCCGCCACCACATGGCCGTAAGGGTTCATACAGAAGGTGCGCACCTGGTCGCCGTACTGCTTGGTGCGGTAGACCAGCTTGGACTCATACACCACGTCGGTGATGCTCTCAAAGATGGTGGCGGGCAGCTCCACCCGTACGCCGATGTCCACCTGGTTGTTGATGAGCTCCAGCCCCAGCTTCTGGCATTGCTTGGAGAACCACTCCGCGCCGGAGCGGCCCGGTCCGGCGATGAGGTACGGCGCGGTGAAGCGTTCGCCCTTTTCGGTGACCAGCACATAGCCCCCGTCGGCCCCCACCTCAATATCCTGTACGGCGGTGTTGAACAGGAAGGTGTGCTTGTCCCGGATATACTCGTAGATATCGGTGAGGATGCGCAGGTTGTTCTCGGTGCCCAGGTGCTTGCACCGGGCTTGGAGCAGATGCAGGTCGTGCTCCAGTGCCCGTTTTTCCAGCTCCCGGGCGGCGGGGGTGGAAGTGGAGTACACTTCGGTGGTGGCCCCGTGCTTAACGTTGAGGGCGTCCACATAATCGATGAGGTCCATGACCTCCCGCTCGTCCAGAAAGTCGGTGAGCCAGCCGCCGAAGGCGGTGGTGAAGTTGAATTTGCCGTCGGAGAAGGCGCCCGCCCCGCCGAAGCCGCACATGGTGCCGCACACCTTGCACTGGATGCAGCTCTTCACCTTACCGGCCACGATGGGGCAGCTGCGGTGGTAGATATCCGCCCCCTGGTCCACCACCAGCACCCTGGCGCCGGGGCATTTCAGGCTCAGCTCATAGGCGGCGTAGATTCCCGCCTCTCCCGTGCCCAGGATCATCACGTCATAGCGGCTGTTCATGGTACATCTCTCATTTCTTATTATAATAAGTGGGCGCGCAGGCCCAAGGTAGTATACCAGAAGTATTGGATGATTTCAAGCAGAAAAAGAGGGCCCGGCCGTCTCCGGCCGGGCCCAAAGGGGGGCTTTTCTCTAGGAATCAGACAATCTTGACCACAAACATCCACCAAGGGATCATGATAGCAATAGTAAAGACAGTGGACACTGCCATTTTCACCGCACTGGTCTTGGCGAAGTCCTTCAGAGAGACGTAGCCCATACTGAAGAAGATCAGGTAGGTGCCGATCTCATAGGGCAGAATCAGCTGATCCAGGCCCAGATAGAAAGCGTACGTGGTAGCCATGGGGGACACACCCAGCCCCAGAGCCACGCCGGTGAGCAGGGGGGCGATGGAAGACATGGCGGCCATGGGGGTGAGCAGGAAGTTGACGATCACGCCGAACACGAACACGATTGCCAGGAAGCCGAAGGTGCCGGTGTTGGAGAGCATCGGGGTGATGATGTTCACGATGAAGTTGCCCGCGCCGCAGGCGGCGGCCACCGTGCCGATGGACAGGCAGGCCACGATGAAGAAGATCACATTGAAGTTGACCTTGCGGAAGTGCTCCACCTTACCCACCTTGATGCCGGGCAGGTAGCAGATGATGGGGGCCAGCAGGAATCCGTAGAGCATGTTCCAGTGAGTCCAGCGGTTGCTCAGCAGGTACACCAGCAGGACCAGCAGAATAACCAGCACCTTCTTGTCGTTGGTGGTCATCTTGCCCAGATCCTTCAGCTGCTGCTGGAAGTATGCCTTGCCGTTGATGGGCTTCTCCGGCTTCATCAGCTTGGTGATGATGAAGGCCATGATGAAGGGCAGCAGCACCAGGGGCAGGTCCTGGATGAAGAAGTCGATGAAGTTTGTGTTCAGGCTTCCCTCCACAACGCCTTCCACCGACTTGGACATATCCAGGAACATCTGGATGCCGGAGGGGGAGTAGACGAAGCCGGAGGCAATGTGGAAGCCGAAGCAGGCAGCCATGAGGATGCCGCCGGAGGCTTTGCCCACGGGCAGCTCCAGAGACTTAATGATGGACAGGGTGATCGCGGCCACAGCCATGCTGGTCCAGGTGCCGGGGACGATGATGATGGACAGGATAGCGGTCAGGGTAATGCCGAATACGATGCCGGTATAGGTACCGCCGGCCAGGATGATGCAGTGGTAGGCGATACGCTTGAGGATGGTGGTGTCCTCCAGGATGTTCACCAGAAGCAGGGTGGCCAGGATGTACCAGGGAATATCATTGGTCCATGCGGAGAACACCGTGCCAGAGGGGGCAATGCCGGTCATGATGTACAGCAGCATCATGAGGATGCCTGCAATGGCGTTGTCCATCTCGTCGAAGCAGAACATGGCGATGCCCATCAGGGTAATGGCAAAGAATGTTCTGATGTCGCTGGTAAACGCCTCCGTGGTGGGGATCAGCAGGATGATGATGGGCAGCGCCAGCGTCACGATCCAGCTGATCAGGGATTTGCGATTGACTGTTTTGGTCATGTAGTTTCCTCCCTTTTTCAAAATCGCCCCTTGGGGGAACGGCGCCTGTCCCCGCGCCGTGGGGCGTACCCCTCCCGCCCGGACCGGACATGCCCCGGCACGTATGGGCGGATGATAATTTAACTATAGTACAATTTGCACCACCGTGGTTATATTCATTTCAAATTGCTGTAATTTGAAAATCAAATCACTTTATTTTTGTGCACTTTTTTCCTCATCCATCGTCAATTATTTCACATTTTGACGTTTTAGACATTTATCATCATTTTTTTGAATCAGAGTAATTGCATTTTGCTATTTCCCTTTTGGGCTTAATTCCGTTACACTGTGTACGAGTAGATTTGCCGGGTCCTGGATTGTTTTCCCCCGGCGTACAAATTGGAACGGGAGTGTATTTAATAAAAGGAGTGTTGCCTGATGCAAAACAAGTATTACCCCCATATTTTTGAGCCCATCACCATCAACGGAGTCACCTTCAAGAACCGCATCTTCACCGCCCCCTCTATGGGCCACATGATCCAGAACAACGCCCCCACCTACCCCGAGGCCCCCATGATCGCCAACTACCTGGAGAAGGCCAAGGGCGGCGCGGCCCAGGTGGAGTGCGGCGGCCAGCAGGTCAATGACCCCGGCGCCAACCCCATCCACTCCAAGTTCGACATCGAGGACCCCACTGGCTGGCGCAACTTCATCCACTTCACTAACGCCATCCACTTTTATGATGCCAAGGCCTCCTACGAGTTGATCCACTTCGGCAGCGAGGGCGAGTACACCAAGGAGGCCTTGGCCAAAGGCAAGCCCTTCGCCTGCTCCTCCTTCACCCGAAAGGACGGGGTGGAGTTCCAGCAGATCCCCTATGAGGAGATGGACCGGCTGGCCGACCGCTATGCCTCCCTGGCTGAGTGCGTGAAGTTCTGCGGGTTCGACACCCTGCTGATCCACGGCGGCCACGGCACCCTGCTCCAGGAGTTCGTCTCCCCCCGTTCCAACCACCGCACCGACGAGTTTGGCGGTTCCATGGAGAACCGGGCCCGCTTCCCCCTGATGGTGCTGGACCGCATCCGTCAGCGCGTGGGCCGGGATCTGCTGATTGAGTATCGCATCTCTGGGTCCGAATGCGTCCCCGGCGGCTTTGAGATCGACGAGTGCATCGAGTTCTTCAAGCTCATCCAGGACCGAATTGACATCGCTCACATCTCTGCCGGTGTGGTACGGGAGCCCCGCCTGCGCGCCATTACCCACCCCACCAGCTTCCTGCCCGAGGGCTGCAACCTCTACTTGGCCGCGGCCGTGAAGGCCTGCCCGGACATCCACATCCCCGTGCTGGGCCTGGGCGCCCTCCAGCAGCCCGCCGCCATTGAGCAGGCCCTGGCCGAGGGCAAGGCGGACATCATTGCCATGGCCCGGGGCACCATCGCTGACCCCTACACCGTGGAGAAGAGCCGGGAGGGCCGTCCCCAGGACATCGTGCCTTGCATCAAGTGCTTCCACTGCCTGGACGATTTCAAAAAGACCCACTACTATTCCTGCGCCGTCGACCCCATCGCTGGCCGTGAGACCCAGCTGGACATGCTGGTGCCCAAGGAGTACACCAAGGAGAACGTGGCCATCGTAGGCGGCGGCCCCGGCGGTATGAAGGCGGCCCTGCTGGCTGCCGAGCGCGGCCACACCGTCACCCTCTTCGAGAAGGATGAGAAGCTGGGCGGCCAACTCAATGACGCAGACTTCATGAGCTTCAAGTACGACCTGAAGAACTACAAGAACTACCTCATCGACCATGTCAACGCCAGCCCCGCCATCACCGTCAAGCTGGGCCACGCCGTCACCCCCGAAGAGCTCACCGCCATGGGCTTTGACGAGGTGATCTGCGCCATCGGCGCCACCCCCCTCATCCCCCGCATTCCCGGCGTGGACGGTGACAACGTCATCTGGGCCGGCGACAGCTTCTGGACGCCGGAGAAGGTGGGCCAGAAGGTGGTGGTCATCGGCGGCGGTCAGGTGGGCTGCGAGACCGGCGTCCACTACGGCATGAACGGCAAGGACGTCACCATCCTGGAGATGCAGGACCTGCTGGCCCCCGACGCCATGCGTACTTACCAGGAGGAGCTGGTGGGCCAGGTGGGCGACCACTGCTCCGCCGCCATCACCGGCGCCAAAGTTACCGCCATCACCGACACCGGCGTGGTCTACGTGGACAAGGGCGGCGTGGAGCACACCGTTCCCGCTGACACCGTCCTTCTGGCCGTGGGCATGAAGCCCCGCGCTGCCGAGGCGGAGACCTTCCGCCCCTGCGCCGAGCGCTTCCGCAAGCTGGGCGACTGCGTCAAGGTGGGCAACGTCAAGACCGTCACCCGGGCGGCCTTCGACGCGGCCATGACCATCGGCGCCTACTAAGCCTGGACCCGAGACCATCCAAATATAAGCCAGGGGCGGACACCAATCGGTGTCCGCCCCTGGCTTTCCCATCATCTTGTTCCCCGTCCGGCCCTACGCTTGGGGCAAGCTGTCCAGCAACAGTTGGACGCTGGGATTCTGGGTTCCCCGGTTCCATACCACTTCATGGGTGATCCAGGCCGCGTCGCTGTCCACCTGGATAGCCCGCAGGCCCGGGTAGCGGTGGTTGTTGTAATAGGTCTCGGACAGGAGCATAATCCCTGCCCCCATCTGGGTGTAAACGAAGCCGGAGGTGATGGAGTCCACCCGCCGGATGTTTGGCTCCAGCCCCATATCCTCCAACGCCTTCAGGATACGGGAGTTGCCCCGGGGCTTAGCCTGTACCAGCAGCAGGTCAAGGCTGCGGATGGCCTCCTCACAGGTCTGGGCTGGGCAGTCCTCCCGCACCACCATAACCAGGCGGCTACGGTACACTGGTCTGCTGATCAGGTCCGGCGGCAGCCGCTCCCTGTGGCGGAGGATGAGGAAGGCCAGGTCTAGCTCCCCATAGATCACCCGGTCGGCGCATTCGGTGAAGGGCAGCCGCTCCAGGTCCAACTGCACATGGCTGTGGGACAGGGCGAAGTCTGCCACCGCCTGAGTCACTCCGATGAGCTCGAAGTGGTCCTCCGTGTCGTCAAAGGCGATACGAAGATGCCCGCCCGGCCCGCCGCTGCTCTGGCGAGCTACTTGGGGCAGCCCCTCCGCCCGGCTGAGCAGCTCCCGGGCTGGTTCCAGCAGGGCTTTCCCCGCCGGCGTGAGATAGACCTTGCGCCGATCCCGGACAAACAGCTCCACTCCCAGCTCCCGCTCCAGCTCCGCGATCTGGTAGCTCAGGGCAGGCTGGGAGATGTACAGCTGCTCTGCGGCCCGGCTAAAGTTCAGATACTCCGCCACCTGGAGAAAATAACGCAGCTGCTTGAGTTCCATAATCTTCCCCTCCGACCGTTTTCTATCTCTATTATATCAGTAGGAAGCTGACGCCGCAAGTGTCCACTATTCTCCCAGTTGCAGTGTCACACCAGTATAATAGTGGGCAATAATCTCCTGCCATGTGCTGCCTGCCTGGGCCATGGCATTGGCTCCATACTGACTCATCCCCACGCCATGCCCATATCCGGTCACGGAAAAGGTAAACCCCGACTCCCCGTACTCCACCTGGAAGCAGGCCGAGCGCAGGCCGAATAGGTTACGGACCGCTCCCCCCGACAGGGCTACGCCCCCCACTTTTACCTGCGCCACCCGGCCTGATGCGGTGAGTGTCAGGTCGGAAAACCATCCGGATGGGTCTCCGGACAAGTCGGATTCCGGATATGCGGCCAGCACCAGCTCCCGCACCTGGTCCGCCGTGAGGGTAACTGTCGTATGGTAGTTGGGCACCTCGTCTCCCTCAGGGCTGTCTACTGACACCAAATAGGGCAGGCTGTTGCCCCATACTGCAGCCGCATCCTCCGTCGCTCCGGAAGAAGAGGAAAAAAACACCGCCTGAATGGGTGCTCCCTCATAGGTGGCTACCATACCATCAGTCGTGGCCACTGCGGCGGCAATTTTGGCGCTGTATTCTTCCGCTAGGGTTCCCCAGTTCTCCGCCGCCTGCTCCGGTGTAATGTAGGCCTGGCAGCAGGAGGAGTCGGTGCACACATCTGCCCCCTCGTGTCCGCCGCCGTGAGACGCCTTCCACCGCGTATAGGTCCGCGCGCACACCGCCTGCGCCGCCAGAGCCTGCGGTTCAAAAGAAGCAGGCATCTCCGCTGCTGTCACCCGCCACAGGTAATCCGCCATGGTCTGTTCCTCTACGGTCCCATCCGCCAGCAGTACCCGGACAGTATCGTTGCTGTCCTTTTCCCCGACGGGCACGGTTGAAGGCTGAGGACTGTCCACGGCCGGCACCGGACTGGCAGGCAGCACCTGTGGGTTCTCTCCTTCTGCCGGCGGGGTCGCCCACAACAGCGGCAGCACAAACAGCAGCACACCTGCCAGCAGCCCCGCCAGCAACGGGGGGCGCACCGATTGCCAAAACTCCATCTCCTGCAAGTTCATCCCCTTTCTCCTGCATTTCTTTCCGCTTACTTTAGGTTCTTACCTGTATTTTCGCAGCTTCTTTTCCATTTTGTGCATTGACTGAGCCCCTTTATTGCGCTAAAATAGAAAAGAAACCAATTCTCATAAAGGAGGCTGCCGCTATGTCTTTCCCATCCACCCCTCTGACCGGCGACGAACAGGCCTTGTCCTATATTCAAGGAATATGCAGGCAGTACGCTCAATATCACAAAATAGATCCTTCTGTGTATGAGCGCTATGGCGTCAAGCGCGGCCTGCGCAACGCTGACGGCACCGGCGTGATGGCGGGCATCACCCAAATCGGCAACGTCCGCGGCTACTATATCGAGGACGGAGAGAAGGTCCCTATGGACGGCCAGCTCATCTATCGAGGCATCAATGTTCAGGACCTCATTGGCGGCTTCATGACCGAGGGCCGCTTTGGCTATGAGGAGACCGCCTACCTGCTCCTGTTCGGCACCCTGCCCACCCAGGCGCAGCTGTCCGGCTTTCGGGACCTTCTGGCCCATTTCCGCAGCCTGCCCGCCAACTTTACCGAGGATATGATCCTCAAGGCCCCCAGCCGGGACGTGATGAACAAGTTGGCCCGGTCCACCCTGGCCCTGTACTCCTATGATCCGGATCCGGAGAACAAGGCCCTGGAGGCGGAGATGCTCAAGGCCGTACAGCTTATCGCCCGCTATCCGGTGATCGTGGCCCATGCCTTTGCCTGCAAGCGCCACTATTATGATAACGAGTCCCTATACCTCCATCGCCCTCAGGAAGGGCTGAGCGTGGCGGAGAACTTCCTATACTCTGTTCGGCATGACAACCAGTTTACTCAGGACGAAGCCCGGCTGCTGGACCTGTGCTTGGTGCTGCACATGGAGCACGGCGGCGGCAACAACTCCGCCTTTGCCTGCCGGGTGCTGTCCTCCTCAGGCACGGATATCTACTCCGCCATCGCCGCGGCGGTGGGCTCGCTGAAAGGGCCTAAGCACGGCGGCGCCAACATGAAGGTGATGGAGATGTTCGGCCACATCGAGCGGGACGTGTCCGACTGGAAGGATGAGGACGCTGTCTCTTCCTATCTGGAACAGCTTCTCCGGCGGCAGGCCGGGGACCGCTCCGGCCTCATCTACGGCATGGGTCACGCCATTTACACCCTGTCCGACCCCCGGGCGGTCCTGCTCAAGCGGTTCGCCCGGCGGGTGGCGGAAAAGAAGGATATGCTGGACGAGTTCGAGCTGTTCGAAACCGTGGAGCGCCTGGCTCCCGAGGTATTTCATCGGGTCACCGGCCAGGACAAGGTCATGTGTGCCAACGTGGACCTGTATTCCGGCTTGGTGTACAAGATGATGGGCATTCCCCCGGAGCTGTACACTCCCCTGTTTGCCATCGCCCGCATCGTGGGCTGGTGCGCCCATCGGGTGGAAGAGGTTTACAACCCCTATGGGAAGATCATCCGCCCAGCTTATAAGGCCATCTCCCCAAAGCAGGCTTTCATCCCCCTGACTCAGCGGGAGTGACCTGCGAAAAAACATCAGCGCCGCCCGTCGTTGCCGGGCGGCGCTGATCCGTTATTTCCTGTTCCCTGCTTCCAGACGGTACCCCACTTTTCGCAGGGTGTTGATGGCGGCAGCAGAGCCTAAATAGAGCAGCTTTTTGCGCAAAAAGGAGATGTATGCCTCCGCGTTGTTGTCCTCCGCCTCCGACTCCAGCCCCCACACCCGGCTGATGAGTTGATCCTTGGGGATGACCCCGCCGGGGGCGGACATGAGCAGCCGGAGCACTTCAAACTCTTTGGGGGACAGGCGCACCGATTTGGTCCCACAGTTCAGAGTATGGGTCGCCAGCTCTAACCGCAGGTCGTAGCAGGTGAGCTCCTCCAACGCCACCTCCCCCTGTCTCCGGGTGAGGGCCCGCACCCGGGCCAACAGCTCTTCCGGAGCGAAGGGCTTAGTCATATAGTCGTCCGCTCCGCAGTCCAGACCAGCCACTTTATCTGTCACCTCGCTGCGGGCGGTGAGCATCAGGATGGGTGTGCCGTTTTTCTTCCGCCGCAAGGTTCGGGCAACTTCATAGCCGTCGATTCCCGGCAGCATCACGTCCAGCACGATCACATCATACTGCCCGCTCTCCGCATAGGCCAGCCCGTCGCCGCCGTTATACACCACGTCCACCCTATAGTTCTGCTCCCGCAACAGCTGGGCCAACGTTTCCGCCAGCCGCGCCTCGTCTTCTACTACCAGCACCTGCATCTGTACCGCCTCCCTGCGGGCCGCTGCCCGGCCCAGCCGTTCTTTTTCCTCCCGGAACCATTCCGCCCCTTTTCCTGCATAGGATACCACTTCGCCCTGAAATCCAACTGAAAATTCCCTCGTCTTTTCTTCCCCATCGGGCAGAAGCGGAAATCGTCCCGCAGTTTTGCATCGTTTCCTGCATATTTTCCTTGCAATCTTTCCCTTTATGCACTATTCTATCAGGGGAGGGAGTGACATGTATGACCACACCGAGGTGGGCAGCCGGGGCTACCTCACAGAAGAATTTCGCCTGTTTCATCTCCGTGATCAAAAGCAGCTCCAATTGGACTACCACTACCATCCCTTTGATAAAATCGTCATTCCTCTGTCCGGCCAGGTGACCTATCTGGTGGAGGGATGCACCTACTATCTGCGGCCCTGGGACATTCTCCTGGTGGGACGGGGCGAAATCCACCGCCCGGCAGTCGACCTGTCCGAACCCTACGAACGCATGGTACTCTGGCTACGGCCCCGCCTGGAAGATGGCAGTCAAGAGCTGCTGGACTGTTTCCAGCGTATCCGGGCGGGCGGCCCCCGCCTGCTCCGGCCGGAGCCGGAGGCCCGTCCGGGCTATATGTCCCTGCTGCATGACTTAGAGCAGGCCCAGCACAGCCGGGATTTCGGCCATCAAGTGCTGGCCCGGACCTATTTTCTCCAGTTGCTGGTCTTTCTCAACCGCCAGCTCCGGGCCGCGAGCGGGCACACCCCTGGTGCCGTCCTGCAAGACCCGAAGATCCAACAGGTGCTGGACTATATCAACGCCCATCTGAGCGCGGACCTGAGCGCCGCAGCCTTGTCCCAGGTGGTTTATCTCAGCCGGTATCACCTGATGCGCCGTTTTAAGGCGGTCACCGGCCAGACCTTGCACCAGTACGTGGTGCAAAAACGGCTTATCCGGGCTGTCGAACAGCTCCAGGCCGGCGTACCCGCCGCCCAGGCCAGCCAGCAGGCCGGCTTTGGCAGCTATCCCGCCTTTCTCCGGGCTTTTCGTCAGACTTACCACGCTCTGCCTAGCCAGCTCAAGGGCGGACAGGGGACATCTATCTGATCCGGCGCGCTTTATTTCCCGATTCGGCTGTTTTTCTCATAAGCGGTCACCACGGCCTGGGCCGCCAAGGACCGGAAAGCCCCCTGCTCCAGCTTGGCCACGCCGGCGATGGTGGTGCCCCCGGGGGAGCACACCGCATCCTTGAGCTGCCCGGGATGCTTGCCCGTCTGAAGCACCATTCCCGCCGCGCCGGCCACCATCTGGGCCGCCCAGGCCTGGGCCTTATCCCGAGGCAGTCCGATCTGAACGCCGCCGTCGGCCAGGGCCTCAATGAACAGATAGACAAATGCCGGTCCGCAGCCGGAAATGGCAGACCCTTGATCCAGCTGCTGCTCGGTCACCCGCTCCAGCAGGCCACAGCGGCCCAGGGCCTGCTCCAAGCCGGCGTAATCCTCCCCGCTCACTCGGGGACCTGGGGCGATCAGCAGCACACCCTGGCCAATGGCCGCGGGGGTGTTAGGCATGATGCGCACCACCGGCAGCTCCAGCCCGCCGCGGGCGAGCATCTGGTCCAGCGCTTCCAGCTGGATGCCGGCAGCAATGGACACCACCACCCGATGCTCTCCCGCCTGGGCCCCCTCCCGCAAAGCGGGCAGCAGCCCTTCCAGCACAGGCCCAAGCACCTGGGGCTTCACGCACAGCATCACATACCGCGCTTCCCGCACCGCCTGAGCGCCGCTAGCCGCCACCTGGCAGCCCGTCTCAGCAGACAGAGCGGCAGCCGCCTTCTGGCTCGGCTCGTAAATAAGAACTTCCTGTGGGTCCAGCGCCTTGCAGGCCCCGCGGACCAGAGCGCCGCCCATGTTGCCAGCGCCGATGAACGCAATGTGTTTCATAGCATATCCTTCCTTTTCTCAGCATCTGTCTGCCCGGTCTGAGCCGAGCCTGAAGCTTGACGGGATTCTCCTGGGGTCACGTTCCGCACGGTCAGCCGTCCGTCCGCCACGGTAAAACGCACCTCCAGCCCGGCAAAGGGCAAGCCGTATATCCGGGCCGGGTCCCTCTGGTAGGCGGGCCTGGGATCTTGAGCCAGTACTCCCTTCAGGGCTTGGCGCTTGTCCTCCGGCACCCGGACGAGCAGCTCCGGCGGGAAGTCTACCGTCAATAGGTAATCTTGTCCCTGGGCGGCAAATCCTCCCCGAGCGTCGGGATGGCAGTCCGCATAGGGCACATAGGGTTTGATGTCCAAAATGGGCGTGCCGTCCATCAAATCTGCCCCCGTCACCCGGAGTACTGTCCCTAAGCCCTCTACCCGCTCCACCGCCGCCAGCTTCACACAGGACAGTCCGATGGGGTTTGGCCGGAAGGGAGATCGGGTGGCGAACACGCCCAGCCGAATGTTCCCTCCCAGGCGGGGCGGCCGCACTGTGGGGGACCATTCCTGCCGCCTGGCCTGGGAAAACTCCCAAATAAGCCACAGGTGAGAGAAGCCTTCGATGCCACGCAGAGCCTCCGGCTCCCGAAATTCCGGCTCAAATACCACTGTGGCCGTCAAATCATCCACCAAGCCGCTCTGTCTGGGAATCCCAAACTTCGTTGGAAAGTCTGAACAGATGTGGGCTACCGGACGCATAAACCGCCTCCTTTCCCGCGCCAATGCGCGGGTTTCTTTATCCCTTTACTACGAGAATCATTATATCAGGCGGCAGTCCCGGATGCAAGGCTCTGCCGCCTGTTCCCTGTTTTGCGACCGTCAGCGCGCAAACAGAAAATCTCAACCACAAGGGAGGTCCCGCCCATGCTTCTGCTCGCCTTATCTATGGTGGAAACTGCGGAGGAAGCCGCCAAATTAACCCGGTTGTATGAATTGTACAGCACCGAGATGTACCACGCCGCCAAAAATATTCTTCGCAACCACCATGACGCGGAGGACGCTATGCAGAACGCTTTCGTTCAACTCATCCGCCTGCTGGATCACATCAAAGATCCGGAAAGCCCCAGTACCAGGGCTTATGTCATCAGCGCCGTCCAGAGCCGGGCCACCGATTTATACCGCTACAAACAGCGGCGCCGCGCTGTGTCTCTGGACGAGTTGGAGGCGCTGTCCGTTCCGCCGGCCCCGCCCGATGTGCCTGGCATGAGCGACATTGACCGCGCCATCGCCATGCTGCCCGCCAATTACCGGCAGGTTGTGCTTCTTCGTTATCTCTGGGGCTTTTCCAATCAAGAGGTGTGCCGCATCCTGAACATGAGTGACGCCAATGTGAAAAAGACGGTTCAGAGGGCCAAAACCAAACTGGAACACATTATTGCGGAATGGGAGGCTGACTCCAAATGAAAATCACAGATGAACTGCTCTACGCCCATGCGGCCGCAGGCCAGGCACTTTGGCTATCCACCCTGCCCGATCCGGCGGAGCTGGACCCTTTCGTCCCCTCCCGCTGGTTTCAGCGGAAAATGAAAAAGCTTCTCCGCCAGTGCCACCGCACTCCTAGGGTCAACGCCGCCATTCGCTATACCAAGCGGGTGGCTTTGGCCGCCCTTGTTTCGGCAGTGGTCATCTTTTCCAGCCTGATGACGGTGGCCAGCTTCCGCGCTAAGGTAATGGAAGTGATTACAGAGGTCTTTGACACGCTCACCAGCTACATTTTCCGCCCCGGAGAGGCAGAAAGTGCTCCGCTGTCTGAGGTGGAGTTTGGCTGGCTGCCGGACAATCTGCAAGATGTCTTCACTGATGAAACTGACGAATTTCGCCATTTGCGCTTTGAATTCTCTGATGGAAAATTTATTTCATATTCGCAACTCTGCCTTAGTGATAATACCAAAACAATTGGTATAGAGGATTCAGAATATGCAAATTTCAGTACAATAGAACTAAATGGACAAATTGCAAAAGTCACAGAGAAAGACGGAGAATACACCCTAATATGGACAAGCGAGAATAATGTATTGACTTTATATACCAATTTTTCTTATGATATATTGTTAGATATAGCCATAAATATTAAATTTAAATACTAGTGTCTCTTATCGCCTCCTTTCTATCGTTATTAGAAATAGAAAGGAGGTGATTTTATGCCAACCACCAAAAAAGTAATATCTGCTTTTTGTGCGACAATTTTATTTTTAATGTGTACAATTTCTACTGCCTGTGCATCGAATACGGGAATTAATCCATATATGGATCATATTGCATTAGGGCAATGTTCTCTTGATATCGATGGTACTACCGCAAAAGTAAATGCTTGGGTTGAAGGCCGCACAGATGTTACTAGAACCGAAGTAACTGTTGAGCTTCAAGAACAATATCTACTTTTCTTTTGGAAAACCATCGATTCTTGGAGCAACAATAGCAACAGCTCCTATTGTCGTGTTTCCGCTTCTACCTCAGTTACCAGTGGAAAAACCTATCGAGCCGTGGCTACCGTGACTGCCTGGGCAGGCAGCGATTCTGAAACTCAGACCATGACCACTGAAACCACAGTAGCTGGCTAATTCCCAGGGCTATCAAGTGCGAAATCTCACTTCTCGCGCCTGTGGTCCAATGCCAAAAGGACCCGCCGATTTTCGGCGGGTCCTTTCTCTATTTGTCCTATCTTTTTCAAGGTTTTCCCTGTTCTGTCTCAAAACGCCTCTTTCCCATCGTTACCATGCAATGGGAAAAGGGGCGTTTTTCATCCATCCCGTGTCTGCCCCCCTCCCTGGCCAGGCAGGTGTAGCGACTGCAGCGGGCTTGGAAAAAGCGCGGCCGAAACTCCGGCCCGGTTGGTCGGCCTTTCAGGCCCCACCGTCCCCTTAATTTCCCTTATAATGTCTATAAGGAGGAATTTTTGTGGAACTAAAGGAGAATTTGTCGAAAAACCTCATCCTGCTTCGGGGCCCAAAAAGTCAAGCGGCTTTCTCCGAGAAGCTAGGGGTGACCAAGTCCACCATCCAGGCCATCGAAGCCAAAAAATCTGCCGTCCGTCTGGACACGCTGGATATAATTGCTCGGAACTTAGGTCTACCAGCTCCGGCCTTGCTGTCCGAGGAGCTTACTTGGGAGGGTGCGAAACTGCTGCCCTACATCCTGGAACGGGCCGAATGGTTTGTTCAGCTCTCCAACCGAGATCGGAACGACATACTATGCTGGCTCCAGGACACTGTAAATGTGTGGCAACGCATTCTGGGTAATAGAAAGGAGGAATCAAAATGATAGACCGCTGGCGTAAGCTGCTGCTCTGCCTGGGCATCACTCCCAACTATAAGGGCTTTCACTTTCTACTCACCTGTCTGGAACTGCTTCAAAACGACCCGATGGCTCTACTTCAGGTGACAAAATCCCTCTACCCCGTCGTGGCTAAGCACCACAATACCTCCTGGCGCACTGTGGAGCGGGACCTTCGCACCGTGGTGAACCTATCCTTCCAAGTCAACCCCACTTATCTGGGCACACTGGCCCGGCGCTCCGTCTCCGAACGGCCTACGGTCTCCCAGTTTCTAGCTATTCTCATGGAGTCCTCAACCTGAACCTATCTGCCCCTGCTGCGGACCTGGCCTCCCACAGCAGGGGCTTTTGCTACAGCAACTGGTCCAGCAGCCCGCGGCACCCCTCCAAAACGTCCCGGTATGTGGTCTCAAAATCTCCGGTATACCAGGGATCGGCCACCTCCTGCCCGGGACGTCCGGCATAGTCCAGCAACAGATGAACCTTACCTTCGGGGTCTCCCCCCAGTATTCGGCACATATTGCGCATATTGGCTTTATCCATGCCGATGAACAGATCATAGGCGCTATAATCCTGTGCAGTCAGCCGCCGGGCACAATGATTTCCGTAGGGCACGCCATGTCTGGTTAGGGTCTGTCGGGCAGGTAAATAGACGGGATTCCCCAACTCCTCCGCACTAGTGGCCGCAGAACGGATGGAAATTTGATTCTCTGCCCCTGCCCGCCGGACCAAGTCCTTCATGATATATTCCGCCATGGGACTCCTGCAAATGTTGCCGTGGCAGACAAATAAAATTCGTTTCATTGTATTCCCCCTTCTTCTCTGCCTGATTACACTTAGGATTTTTACCTTCCCGAGTGTATCATATCCAGAACCAGATATCCACTGTCAGTTTCCCACCTCTTGCCTAATCTGTTCCCAGCCTAGTGCAATCCTCTTTTTTCGTTTGCCAGATGTAATCAAATAGAGTATGATATTAATTGCGGTGATATCGGTCCAAAGCCGTTGCCCGCAACCTAAATGAGCAAGGGGCGCATCCATATGTGGGCGGAGGAAAGCGTTTTTTATCAGATTTATCCCCTGGGCTTCTGCGGTGCGCCGTGGATTAACGATGGTATTCAGGCCCACCGCATCGGCAAAATCGGGGACTGGACAGAGCATATCCAGCAGTTGGGGGCCAATGCAGTCTACCTCTCTCCTCTGTTCGACAGCGACAGCCATGGTTATGACACTCGGGACTACTGCCGAATAGACCCCCGCCTGGGCACCAATGAGGACTTCGTCCAGGTTTGCCGCACCCTCCACGACCACGGCATCCGTGTGGTGCTGGACGGTGTGTTCAACCATGTGGGCCGGGGTTTCTGGGCTTTCCGGGACGTGCAGGAAAAAAAGTGGGCCTCCCCCTACAAGGACTGGTTCTACATCGACTTCGGCGGCAACTCCAACTACAACGACGGTTTCTGGTACGAGGGCTGGGAAGGCCATTATGAGCTGGTAAAGCTTAACCTGCAAAATTCGGCGATGGCAGATTACCTGCTGGACTGTATCAGGTTTTGGGTAGAGCAGTTCGACATCGATGGTCTGCGGCTAGATGTGGCCTACTGCCTGGACAAAGGATTCCTGACCAGGCTGCGTCAATTCACCCAGAGTATCAAACCTGACTTTTTTCTGGTGGGGGAAGTCCTCCATGGAGACTACAACCAGTGGGTAAACGACCAGATGTGCCACAGCTGCACCAACTACGAATGCTACAAGGGCCTTTACTCCAGTCTTAATGATTTAAACCTTTTTGAGATCGCCTATAGCCTAAAACGCCAGTTCGGCAGTGAGTCCTGGTGCCTCTACCAGGGCAAACACCTGTTGTCCTTTGTGGACAATCATGACGTCACCCGGGCCGCCAGCATCCTCCTAGACCGCAATCATCTCCCCCTGCTATACGGCCTGCTCTTTGGCATGCCAGGCATCCCCTGTATCTACTACGGCAGTGAGTGGGGCGCGGAAGGGAGAAAGGCCCCTGGCAGCGACGCTAACCTCCGCCCTTGCTTCCCCCAGCCGGAGTGGAATCGCCTCACAGGCCAAATTGCCGCCATGGCGAAAGCCCGGCGGAAGAGCCAGGCTCTATGCCAAGGGGACTATCGGGAAGTGCTGCTCACCAACCGGCAATATATCTTCCAGCGGCAGGTGGAGGGAGAGCGGGTGCTGGTGGTGGTCAACGCCGACAGCCAACCCTACACCGCCCATTTTGACGCCGGCTGCGGCCGGGCGGTGGACCTGCTCACAGGAAAGAACCACGACTTCGGTGGAGGCAGCGAACTTCCCCCGTACAGCGTGGCCTTCTGGCGGTGTGAGCGGTGATGATGAGACAGGAAGCGCCCCGGCGGAGTCTCCCGCCGGGGCGCTTTTGTCATATGAGGTGGTCACATCCAGAAGCGGCCGGCAAAGCAGGCACGGAGGATTGAGGCAACCCCTTCCAGGATCAGGGTGACACCCAGCACTGCGCCAAGAGCCACCGCTCCTGCCACTGGGTCCAGGAAGGAGATGACACCCGCTGCAATCAACAGCAAGCCCAGAACGGTAAACCAACCCCAGCCCCGCACGCCGGCCCGCTGGAGATCAAAGGAGTTGACGAACCGGGTAATCCCAGTGCACACCAGCCACATACCAAAGACAAAAGGCAGTGTCAGCATGGTAAACACTTGATTAAAGAGGATGAATAGCGCCAGGATTACCGTCAAGATGCCATCCATTAGAAACCAACCAGCTCCATACATCCTGTTTTTAGCCCCACAGAAGATAAAGATATCCACCACACCGGATACCAGCATCACCACACCTAAAATCGCCGCCAGGGAGGCTAGCGCCGCCTCTTCCCATATCATGCACAAGACCCCTGCTATCATCAGGAGAACACCGGCCACGCCCCACAATCCACGGTAAATCGTTTTTCTCATTGTGAGCACTTCCTTTCTTTTTTAAGGATACTGCCAGATTGTGTCCAAACCTGCTTGTTTCTGTGAATAGATCGTAAACATTAGCACTCACATCCATTGAGTGCTAACCCCCTTAAATGCCTTCTCCAAAAACAGAACAGCCGCTGAAAAAAGCGGCTGTTCTGAAGTCGTCTGTTTCCCATCATTGGGATTGAAAGTCTCGTAGGGCCTGTTCGTCCCGGATCCGTTGCTCTTCAAGCGACTGGGCCAGCAGCATATCCTTGACCTGTATGGGTCTATCGGTTTAGCGAGTGCTAATCTATCACAAACAGTCCCATTTATCAAGGCTTTCTTGCTCCTATCCTCCCATCTATCCCCAAGGCTCACCACCTACTCCCATCGTAGAAGCGGTAAAAATAAGGTAAGGCCCGGCAGCCCCTCCCAGACCGCCGGGCCTCTCCCCATCAGACCGCCTTTCCCCTCTCCGGGAAGGGAATCACAACGGCGCTCCCTGTTTCCGGTTCCGATGAAATAAACTTATCAATCCCAGATAGCTTGTCAATCTCCTTTGCTCTGGTATCATCTAACAAGTGGGTGTAAATATTATAGGGAGCTGCAACTCCCTATCCCTGCCGCACTTGTTATCTCGGCAGTTCTATTTTACCCCTAGCAGGGTCCTCCGTTAATCCCCCTGTATTAAGAAATGCCAATTGGGGCTGTCCCATCTATCCCTAGTTCAGGTAGTTACTGGGGTCTTTGTTATCCCGATGTCCTATTTCCGGTCTCGGTAGTGGAGGGGGAATGTCTCCCCCTTTTGCCAGAATTGTTTTTATTGTTATTTCAGAGTTTATGGCTTCATTGACCTTTATTCATTTCTATTTTTCATTGTATATCACAGTTTTCCTTCTGCACCAAAGCAAACAGGCTTTGATGCAGATAATTTTATTATGTATTTTTAGTTATATATTGATATATATACATCATTTCTGTCTTGCCTTTCCTCTCTCTGCATTGACTAAACTCTGAACGCTATTAACTCCCCCCCATTTTTATGTACTACTTATTTTTTCTAAGAGAGCTATACTTCTGTTAATAATTGTTTGGTTCACTATACTTTATAGTCTACTGTAAACTAATACATCTGGCTATCTATTCTCAAGCTCATATGTCTATTATACTATCTTCTAATTTGTTCGATTATACTTTCAAAGTTGGAAACTGTGGTAACCTGTTTATTTTTATTCTCCCTGTTATCCATCAACTCAAAATTTTTGGTAATTTGGTAACCTGCATACCTTCATTATCTATGCACTCGCCAAGGGAAAATTTCTCACCCCTAAAAACACTCGCTGAAACCACCCTGCCTGCTCTCCCAATTTTACCGAACTGCACCAGCGGGGAAATTCTTACTGCTACCCCCATTTTTTCACCTGTCGGCGGCATTTTTAACCCTCCTGCATTTAGTAATTCTTTTTCCTAAAATGCCGGTGCTGACACTGTATTCCCCATTTCCCCCACCTGTCCCCGGCCGGCTGTCCCTCTGCTTTCCTATCCCTCGTCCTCACCCCGTTGGGCTTGTTCTGGCCCCCCCTGCCTCTCGTCCATATCCGAACCCACAGCCAACTCCAAAATCCTTTGGGTCACTCCCAGAACCCCCAGGATCCCAACTAAACCAATCACCAGCACCACCAACAGGGCACAGCATCCAATGACCAGCACAACCAATAATTCCATTGTATGCACCATCCTTTTGTAGGCGCAGGCCACCCATCACCGGGTGGCCTGCTCTCTGCCTCTTCACTTTTTGGCTGTCTCCTTGCCCTTGACCGGGGCCTCGTCCTCCATCTCCCAGGAACACTTGATAGCATCGCCGTACAACACCACACCATTGACATCAAGGAGAGCTTTAATCTATCCGCACAGAAGGTCTGTCTGCCAAACCGGGAGGAAATCACTTTGAAAAATTATCGCCCTCCCTCTTGTACACGGTGTACATCAGGTTCGCCACCGCTGATGGGTCAGTGGAAGTCAACGTCCCAATGCCCGTCTTAACCATGATGGCCTTGAACCCTCTGGCCGTATCCAGCACCAGCCCGCCGTTTCCGTCCAGCACCTCCCCGGCCTTGACTGCCTCTCCCAACTGCTTGGCCGTCATGCCGATGACCTCGCCGCCGTTCACAGCGGGATTAAAGACCTTATACCCTGTCACTCTCTGCCCTAGGTCAACCCGATTGATGATGAACTTCTTTTCCATAACACACACTCCTTAAAGTTTTGTTTGGTTAAGCCCTTATCTCTCAACCACAACTAAACTATAACGCTGGGTTTCTCTGGTGTCTGCTGACGGAATAGCTGGAATGTGCCCTCCTGGTTTAGTGAGATGGGCGGTGTTGCCTAAAACCCAGGTATCACGTCTGCCTCATACTCTTTCACTTTCCGATACCAGGTAGACCGGGCAATCCCCAGCCTCCTAGCCCCCTCGCTGGCGCTTATCTTCTTGTCCTCATAGTCCCGGTAAACATCTTCAAAGATGCCCACTGCTTTCTTGGGCCTTCCAGTCATACACCCCTTTGCTTTGGCAACGGCGATCCCCTCCGCCTGACGTTCTAAGATAGTCTCCCTCTCAAACTCCGCCAATGCCCCGAAGATTTGCAACATCAACCGCCCTGCCGGGCCGCTGGTGTCAATGCGCTCCTTCTGGCTGATAAACTGAACGCCTTTCTTCTCCAATGTCTCTGTCAAGTCCAGCAGGTCACGGAGGTTTCGGGCAAAGCGTGAGAAGCTCTCCACGACCACCATATCACCCTCCCGTACAAAATCCATCATCTTCTGTAACTCCGGGCGCTCCGTGTTCTTGCCACTCAACTTGTCTGTGTAGACCTTCTCCACTCCCAGCTTCTCCATGAGGACATCCTGGCGAGCTGTGTTCTGCTCCCTGGTCGAGATGCGCACATATCCCACTTTCATACTGCAACCGCTCCATCTCAAAAAGTTTTGTAAATGAAGCAGAACACCAAAACCGTCCCATAAAGCGCCGTCTGAAAAGGTATCCCATTTCAAACAAGCATCTTTTTGGCCCTATGGAGCGTCCGGAAAAATTATATGGAACTTCCGGGCCCCCCTTCTCGTGCATTGTTTCATTTACTCCCCCTTCTCTTTTCGGAGCGCTCATGCATGTGAGCAGCCTTATTCCGATGTTTAACAAAGCTTTTAATGTGTGGTTACACATAATATATTGCTTGATTTTTTTCTTTTGCTTTGTATAATGAAGATATCTAAAATCACTGTGTTGTGTGAGGTGAATAATACATGTTCGTTAACATTAATGGAATAGATGTTGAGATTTTAAATTTTTCAGAGTCAAATTATAATACAGTTGAATCAGCGCTCAAATCATCACTTTCACTACCTAAAGCAAAAAACAGGGATGTAATCTACCAAGCATTTAAATTAGCTGTATCATTAGCCCCTCAAGCAAATGCTAGCGATTTATGGCATCATGTCGTCTATCGGATTTACATGGAGCAATTGAAGGCTACAAAACCATACAAAGATCCAGGTCAGAGTTGGAAACGAGCAAGTGGAGATGCCTTTGAATTATTTTTGGCCGATTATTACAATACCATGTTTAAAAATAACGGGCTACGTTTGATCCCTCTAACGAGAGATGAATCTAAAAAGGCGTTTAATCTAATGGGTATATCCGGTAAAGTTGGAGATAGCAAATTAGATATTGCTATCATTAAAGATTACAATGGTAAGTCTCTTAAAATTAACAACGGAACTCTTATTGGCGGTATCCATGTCAAAGCAAGCCTGGCTGAGCGAGTATCTGATGACGTTCCCGCTAGCACAGAAATGATGAAACACGGATACTTATCCTATTTATTTACGCTAGATGTAAAATCATTTCCTCTTTCTGAAACTGTTACTGAAACCAGAGCTTATATTAACAAAGGCGAACTAGGTACTCCCGACGCTCCTACTGATAAGCGCAAATATATAGAAGAACACGGTAGCTTTAATGCGTGTTTTTCTCTAAACAAGCGAACCGTTCCTAGTCCGGCAGAAACGTACTCAGGAAAAATGATTTATACGGTACAGCCAAATGGAAAGCCTGACAAGTTTTTTGAGATAATAACCAAGGAGACCAAATAAACGGCAGCAGCTATTTTCACGAAGAAATAGCTGCTGCCGTTCTAAGTTTAATGTTTAAAGACTAAAATATGTTCAAGATTTCCTCCTCCTCCATCTCCACCTAAGTTCGCAATCCGTTTCTTAGGTAATTCTCGCTGAAAATAGTAATCTAATTTAACTCCCAGATACTCTAACATCTCAACTGTTATTTTTGCATTATCAAAAAAAGTTCTAGAAAGAACTCGATTACCTACAACAATAATAATTCTATCGGTTGTTACTCGCTTCATTTCCTGTAAAGCTAAATAATAATCATTATAAAATGCAACTGCTTCACGGAAGTGAACTTGATTTCGTTCATATACATTCTTTAATGATTTGGATAAGCTAGCAGATGGTGGAATAATCTTATGTTCCTTGTCCCCCCCCAAAAACTTTTTTTTATATTTTTTCAGATCTTCATAGCCAAGGAAATATAACATTTTACTTGAAAATTGGAAATATCCAACCCCATTTTTATCGTCACCATAAGGAGGAGAACAAATGATCGTAGAAAATTCATTGTCCTTATAAGGCATCATTTTAGTATCCGCTAAAATAACATCTGCTTTTGCTCCGACCGGCAAACTATTAACTCGTTCAAATGTTAATACCGACCGTTTTTTTAGTGCTTCTAAAATATGAGGGCTAAATTTTTGCAAATCTTGACCTTGCAATTTTCTCAATCTTACTTCTCCACGGTATGTAAGCATGACGTCACGTATTGTCGCTGAAAAAATAACTTGATATAGATTAATAATTGCAGAGGCTTGTATATCATCTTTTATCTGATCTTCTAGGCAAGAAATTGATTTTTTAATTTTTAATAGGGGCTCCAACATATATTCTTTGAACCAGTATTTGATGGTCTGAGGCAATTCATTTATTTCTTCTTGTGAAACCTGCATACCAGAATATAAATCTAGAAGTACTTGAAAATACTTTTCAGTAATTGCCTGTGATAAATATGTTGTCTTTGCTTTAGAGATACTAACTGCTAGTGGATTAATATCATTTCCACTTACAGGTCTATTATTTATAATCCCCTCAACCAACACACCACCACCGCCACAATACGGATCAAGGATACTTCCATCAGTTGGGACAAAATATTTTATTAGCTCGGAAACTAGCGGTGGATTTATTGCCGCAACATACGGATGAATACTATGTGTAGAGTATTGTGTATCTACTCCTCTAAAGCTTAAGTCTTGTTCCAATAAAGGATGAGGAGTTACGCTCAATATATCATTATCGGGTGGAATATAAATTTTTCGTTCAGCAGAAAGGGGCATATTACACTATCCTCACTTATTTTAACATTGCTATTAATTTTACCATTGCCTCTTCTATATGGCAAGCGGTTAATGTTTCTCCACGGTACCGCAAACTTCTTAATGTAGCAATAGTTAAACTCACTAAAATTCTTAAACTTTCGCAATTAAAACAGGCGGTATCCCATGTGGTCCCATGGGATACCGCCTGTTCCTTTTTCGTCCCATCGTAGAAGCGGTAAAATTGCGGTAAAACCGCCCTTAAACCTGCTGGGGCGCTTCACCGGAAGAACCGAAAACCCTTGCGGCTCTAGCGTCTTCCGCTCTCCGGTCCTCGATAGCTTCCTTCAGAAGCATATCCTTGACCTTCATCAGGCGGGTGGTGGTGGCCCGGTCATTCTCGTCCAGCTTCATGGAGATATACCGGATGGCCTCCTCTGTCTGGGGGATGACTACATATTCCAGGGCGTTCACCCGGCGGCGGGTCTTTTCGATCTCCTCGGCCATAAGCTGGGCGGTCTTTTCGATCTGGGCCAGCTGGAGCATCGATTGGAACACCTCGCCCAGAGCGGCCACGGCGCCGTCCAGCTCACCGGAGGTGGCGGCAAAGCCATAGGGGAAGATATCCCCCGCGTCGTCGGTTCGGGTCTTGTAATGGTAGATGGGCACGTTGACGCTCATGACATTGCGGAAGGTCATGTCCAGCTCCACACCCTGCTTGGGGTACATGAGGGCCTGCTCCAAAGCCTTGCCGCTCATCAGGGCGGAAGCCACGGTGAAAGAGCTGTGCACCCGCATCAGCTCCTCTTCCACCTGGGCGCGGAGGGTACGCACCTCCCGGACCGTGTCCAGGAACTGCTTCATCAACTCGTCCCGCTTGTCCTTGAGCAGCTTGTGTCCCCGCTGGGCGGTCTTGAGCTTGCCCTTGAGCCGGGTCAGCTCCATCCGGGTGGGATTGGTCACAGTCACTGCCATTGCAGTTCACCTCGCTTTTTGGTCAGGCGGCCCGCCGCGTCAGGCCAGGGGGATATACACCGGGTCCAGCGGCATCAGGGCAAACAGGGCGCACAGAAGCACCACGGCCGCTGCCAGGCACACCAGCCTCCACGCCCCCTGTTTGAGAAAATATCTCCACATGGCTGCTTCCTCCGTTACTCCGTCTGCTCCTTCTTGGGCAGGTACTTGTCGATATAGCCCTGCCGGATCCGCTTGAGCTCCGCCGTGGGCAGGATGGACAGCAACTCCCAGCCCAGGTCCAGCGTTTCCTGGATGGAGCGGTTTTCCTCGTATCCCTGGTTGACATACCGCTTTTCAAATTCGTCGGCGAATTTGGCGTAGAGCAGGTCGGTGGGGGTGAGCGCCGCCTCGCCCAAGATGGACATGAGCTCCTTGTTGTCCTTGCCGGTGGAGTAGGCGGCAAAGAGCTGGTTCATGGTGTCGGCGTGGTCCTCCCGGGTCTTGCCTGCGCCGATGCCCTTATCCTTCAGGCGGGACAGGGAGGGCAGCACATCCACCGGGGGATTGATGCCCTGGCGGTACAGCGCCCGGGACAGGATAATCTGCCCCTCGGTGATATAGCCTGTCAGATCGGGGATGGGGTGGGTCTTGTCATCCTCGGGCATCGTGAGGATGGGGATGAGGGTGATGGAGCCGGGCTTGCCCAGCTGCCGCCCGGCCCGCTCGTAAATAGTGGCCAGGTTGGTGTACAGGTAGCCCGGGAACCCCCGGCGGCCGGGGACCTCCTTCTTAGCCGCGGACACCTCCCGAAGGGCCTCAGCGTAGTTGGTGATGTCAGTCATAATGACCAGCACGTGCATGTCTTTTTCAAAAGCCAGATACTCCGCGGCGGTGAGGGCCATCCGCGGGGTCGCGATGCGCTCCACCGCCGGGTCGTTGGCCAGGTTGGTAAACAGCACCGTACGGTCAATGGCGCCGGTGCGCTTAAACTCCTGCACAAAGAACTCGGATTCCTCAAAGGTGATGCCGATCGCCGCGAACACCACCGCGAAGTTGCCCGCGTCGTCTCCCAGCACCCTGGCCTGCCGGGCGATCTGGGCGGCCAGATTGGCGTGGGGCAGACCAGAGCCGGAAAAGATGGGCAGCTTCTGCCCACGGACCAGGGTATTCAGCCCATCAATGGTGGAGATGCCCGTCTGGATAAACTCGTTGGGGTAGTCCCGGGCGGCGGGGTTCATGGGCAGACCGTTGATATCCCGGTACTCCTCGGCCAAGATCTCCGGCCCGCCGTCGATGGGCCGTCCCATGCCGTTGAACACCCGGCCCAGCATGTCCCCGGACACCCCCAGCTGGAGGGGATGGCCCAGGAAACGCACCTTGGACTGGGCCAGATTGATGCCTGCGGCGGACTCGAAGAGCTGGACCACGGCAGTGTCGCCGTTGACCTCCAGCACCTGTCCCCGGCGCACGCTGCCGTCGGGCATCTCCACCTCCGCCAGCTCATCGTAGGTGACGTTTTCCACCATTTTCACCAACATCAGAGGGGATGCGATCTCCTGGATGGTTCTATATTCACGGATCACTGCTCTTCACCTGCCTTTGCCGCAATTTGGTCAATTTCCCGCTCCATCTCACCCCGGATGGCGGCATAGGTCTGGACATACTCGTCGGCGGGGACAGACTTGGCCCGGCCAATCTTTTCCCGGCTGGGGATGACGAACAGATCCGCCGCCCCAGCCCCCTTGGCAATGGCCTCCCGGCACAGCCGGTCGTAGTCCAGGATGATGGCCAGCAGCTTCTCCTGCCGGTCATAGCTGGAGAAGGAGTCCACATCCACAAAGGAGTTCTGCTGGAGGAAGTCCTCCCGCACCATCCTGGCAGACTCCAGAGTGAGCTGGTCGGCGGGGGACAGAGAGTCCTTGCCCACCAGCTGGACAATCTCGTTGAGGCTGGCCTCGCTCTGCAGCAGACTCATGGCCCGCTCCCGGTTCTGGAGGAATTCCGGGCCCAGGTTCTCGTCAAACCAGGGTTTTAAGGAGTCCAGGTACAGGGAATAGGAGTTGAGCCAGTTGATGGCCGGGAAGTGCCGCTTGTAGGCCAGCTGGGCATCCAAAGCCCAGAACACCTTGACGATGCGCATGGTGCCCTGGCTCACCGGCTCGGACAGGTCGCCTCCGGGGGGCGACACAGCGCCCACGGCGGTGAGGGAGCCCCGCCGCTCCCCGCTGCCCAGGCACTCCACGCTGCCCGCCCGCTCATAGAACTGGGCCAGGCGGGAGGAGAGGTAGGCGGGATAGCCCTCCTCGCCGGGCATCTCCTCCAGCCGGCCGGACATCTCCCGCAGGGCCTCCGCCCAGCGGGAGGTGGAGTCGGCGATGACCGCCACGTCGTACCCCATATCCCGGAAGTACTCGGCGATGGTGATGCCGGTATAGATGGATGCCTCCCGGGCAGCCACCGGCATGTCGGAAGTGTTGGCGATGAGCACCGTGCGCTTCATCAGGGACTGCCCCGTGCGGGGGTCCACTAGCTCCGGGAACTCCCGGAGCACGTCGGTCATCTCGTTGCCCCGCTCGCCACAGCCGATATAGATCACGATGTCCACGTCGGACCATTTGGCCAGGGCGTGCTGCATCACCGTCTTACCCGAGCCGAAGGGGCCGGGGATAGCGGCAGTACCGCCCTTGGCCACGGGAAAGAAGGTGTCCACGATTCGCTGCCCGGAGGACAGGGGCCGGGTGGGGGGGTATTTATGCTTGTAGGGGCGGCCTACCCGCACCGGCCAGCGCTGGCTCATGGTCAGCTCCACATCGGTGCCGTCCTCTTTTGTCAGCACGGCCACCGTCTGCTTCACGTTGTACGCTCCGGCGGCGGCCACGCTCTTGAGTGTACCCTTCAAATTTGGGGGCACCATGATCTTGTGGAGCACCACCGGCGTCTCGGGCACCGTGCCGATGACGTCGCCCCCCACCACCTGGTCTCCGGCCTGGGCCGTGGGAGTGAAATCCCACAGCTTCTCCGGGTCAATGGGGGGCACCTCTACCCCTCGGGGTAGGTTATTGCTGCCCGCCTTTTTCAGAATCTCCTCCAAGGGACGCTGGATGCCGTCGTAGATGTTCTCAATCATGCCCGGGCCCAGCTCCACGCTCATGGGGTAGCCGGTGGTCTCCACCTCTGCCCCGGGGCCCAGGCCGGAGGTTTCCTCATACACCTGGATGGAGGCGGAATCCCCGTTCATGGTGAGGATCTCCCCAATCAGGCGCTGGGGCCCTACCCGGACCACATCGGACATATTAGCCTCTCCCAGCCCGGTGGCTACCACCAGGGGCCCGGAGACCTTGACGATTTTACCCATAGGCTAACCCTTCTTTCTGTCGGCCTGTCTCCGTAGGCGCTCCCTCTTGACTGAGGGAACACTGCCGGAGATTCCCCCGGTACTCTCCCTCCTGCATAGGACCCATATAGGAAAAGCCAAGCCGTTCATAATAGGCGTTCAATTCTGCATTGTCCTGTCCACAGTCTAGGCGCAGGTATTTCTTCCCCCGTGCCCGCGCCAGCTCCATACATTGCAGAAGCAATCGCGCGCCCGCACCGGGCACCGCCGGATCAGCGGCTAGATTGTGAACATATAGGGCGTTGCCGCCGTCGGGCCAGCGAGAGTCCCGCTCCAACAGCACAGCCATCACCCGGGGACTCCCATCTGGCCCCCACAGGCCATAGAGCTCCCCATCCCTGGCCCGCTCTATAAAATAAAATAGGGGATAATAAGCCAAATAAACAGCCCGGTCCCACTGACGAATCCCCCGCTTCTCCATCCAGGCGATTCGCCGGAGAATCAGCTCAAACAGTGCCGGCGCCTCCTCCGGCGAGGCCGGGCGCAAGCGCTCTTCCCGTTCCGTCATAGGATATCCGCCCCTACGGCCCGCTCTACCGCCTGTTGGATGCTGCGCATCCCGATACCCAGACTCCCCTCCTTGCCTGGGATTAAAATAATGGCAGGGGTGAGGGCATCCTTATATCGGGCGATGTCCGCCTCCAGTTGGGCGGCGAGCTGCTCGGTAAGATAGATTACCGCGTAATTTTCCTTGGCTAAGCGGTGGAGAGCCGTTCGGGCCTGATCCGCTCCCCCGGCGGGAAACACATCCAGTCCCAAGGCCTGAAAGCCCAGGACGCTGTCCTTCTCTCCTACCACGGCAATACGGTAGCTTGCCATCCTCTCCCCCTCCTCAGCAATAGGTTCGGCGCAGGCGGCCACGAATGGTCTCTCCATCCAGGCCGGCTAGCCGCCCCGACATCACCGTGCGGATGGCCGTGGCCTCCGCCTGCCGGGCGCAGAGATAACCGATTACCGGCTCTTCTCCAAAGGGTATGCGCCGGGCCTGGCGCAGGTAATCCATCACTCCGTCGTCACACATCCGTTCAAACTCCGTTAGGCTTCCGGACCCGGCTGCGGACAGTGCCCCGCCCAACTCCGCGGCCCGGGCCAGAGGGCTGCCTCGAAACAGCCGGGCCAGTTCCTCTCCTCCCGAGGCCAGCAAATCGGCTGCCGGGATGGTCCCACCATCCAAAACCACCTGGCGCAGGAAGTCCGCTCCCCGTCCCAGCCGTCTGGCTCGCACAACCGCACGCAGATTGACCGCGTCGATGAGTAGCGCCGCATAACCTTGGAGAAAAGAGCTGCCGGTAGCCTTCGCCAAGGCGGTCAGTTCTTCATAACAGGCCCGGTCCAGCACAAAATCCGCCTGCTGAGGGTCGCCGGAGGCGGCCAGCACCTCCCGGGCCCGGTTCACTGCCAGTCGAAAGGTCTCCGTGCAGCCTTCCAGGCCGCTCTTCTGATAACCGTCCAGCAATTTCTCCGAGCTCCATCGTCCGCCGGGCATCAGAAGCCGGCCCATCCGCTCCCCGTCCCAGCCCAGAGCCTCCCCTTTCACCAAGACCTTGGCGTTATGGTAGTCGGTAGCACACTGAAACACTGGTAAAATAGCCGCTGCCTGGGGATAACTGGACAGATCCCTGGCCAGCTGGTCCTGGGCCTGATTGAGCAGCTCTTCTAAGCCGTCTCCCGTCAGTTCCGCCAGCTCGCCATAGCCGCACTCGGCCAGCACTTTGGCCGCCTCTGCCGGATCACGGGCGTCGATCATCCTGTCCAGCCGCTCTTGGGTCAGCAGGCGGTTTTCCATCGCCCGGACCCGGGCGGACAGAGCCAGGTAGTCCACGTCCTTTTCACGTCTGCCCGGCACGTTGAGCCCTCCCCTCTGTGTGGTTTCCACATCCTGTCATTCTTGAAACAGCACTTTGGCCACCTGGCCGGCCAACTCATTCCGCTGCAGGCGGATGAGGGCGTCAAAGGTGCAGTTAACCTCCACCCGTCCGTCTCGCAGCACAAAACCGCCGTCCATAGGCTGGGTCTCCTCCGCCAAGGTGAGTGCAGCAGACCCGGTGAGCAGGGCAGACGCCCCGGTGACCATTCGGTCCAGCAGCGCCCCAGCCGGTCCGCCGGTCAACTCCTCTGGGAGCTTGGGGGCGGACGCCCGAGCCAGCATCTCATTGGCGGCTACCACGACAGCCTTGCCCACTCGAGCCCGGTCCGCGGGGGAGAAAATGAGCTGGCCCCGGCCATGGGGCGCGGCCTTCACAGCCAGACCGGCCAGCAGCTTCACATATTCCTCCTGGGGCAAATCCAGCAGTTTCTGCCTTGCAGCCTCAAAGGCTTCGTTGATCAGGGCCTGCTTGGCTGCCAGATTGGCTTTCCGGCACTCCAGCTGGGCCATAGCGGCCAACCGCTCTCCGCGGGTCTGGGCATCCTGCCGCCCACGCTCCAAAATGTCGGCGGCCTCTGACTCGCCCTGGGCCTTGCTGCGCTGGGCGATCTGTTCCGCCTGCTCCCGGGCGTGAGCCAGGATGGCGTCGATCTCCGTCTGCGCGTCGCCGCTGATGCGGCCGATGATTTTGTCGATCCCGTTCATGGCTTGTTTCCGCCTTTCCCCGGTCTCACCGGCCTCTTACAGTTGATACATCAGCACCAGCAGGATGGTAGCGACCAGAGACAGGATGGCGTAGAATTCCACGATGCCGCACAGGATGATGCCCTTGGTGGATTCCTCCGGGCGCTTGGCCACGATGTTGATGGAGGCCGCAGCCACCCGGCCCTGGGCGATGGCCGACAGCCAGCCACCCAGCGCGATGGGCAGGCAGGCTGCGAAGATAGCCAGGCCGTTCTGCACAGTAAGCTGAGCCATCTCGCCGCCAAAGACGTTGAGCTTGAGCAGCACCATGAACCAGGCCACGATGCCATACAGACCCTGAGTGCCAGGGAGCACCTGCAAAATCATGCACTTGGAGAAGCTCTCAGGAGACTCGCTGATCACGCCGGTAGCCGCTTCGCCGGCCATGCCGGTGCCCTTAGCCGAACCGATACAGCAAAGAGCCACAGCCAGCGCCGCCCCCAGATACGCCAGGCCGATCCCTCCAAAGGATTCAAAAAAAGCTGCCATTTCATTCTTCCTCCTTGATCACGTTTACATATTTGGTGTCGATATCCAAAGGCCGGTATGGTCTCCCGCCCTCTTTATAAAATCGCCCAAAGAACTCCAGGCACTGGAGCCGGAGGTCATGGACGTAGCCGCCCAACAGGCTCAGCAGCAGGTTCAGGGTATTGCCCAGCAAGGAGATCACCAGGAACAGCACCACGTTGCCGAAGGTAGCTCCCAGCGTGTTGAACACCTGGGCAATCACGCTGCCCGACACCATCAGAGCCATTAGCCGGATATAGGACAGGGTATCGCTGAAAAAGCCGGTGACACCGTTGTAGACCAGCCCCACAAAGCAGGTGACCTTTCCAAATCCCCTGGCCTTCCGGGTGCCCCCCAGGGCCAGCATCAACACGCCCGCCACTAGGACGATCTGCCCCGCTGTGGCCAGGACCGCCGGCGCGGACGGCAGGGCCATGCCGCACACCATCACGCCCAGTCCCGCCAGGATCACCCACCAGGTCACCTCGTCGAACAGAGCGTCCAGTCCTTGTCCGTCCCGGATCTTCTTCACCACGCTCACCGTCATGCCGGTGAGAATCTGGACCGCCCCCAGCACCAGCGATCCAATCATAATCATCACGATGTCATCCAAGGGAGTAAACAGCGCCGGCATGGTGAAAGTACTCCCCGGATCCAGCATCGTCACCAGCCGGGGGATCAGATCCCCCAGGAAGCTGCCTGTGAGGGCGCCCCAGAGGAACGTGCTCACGCCGCACCACACGATCAATTCCATGAAGGCCGGGTCCTTTGGCCGGATCCGCCGGAGCGCGAAAAGCCCGCCGGCCACCATCACCGCTCCGTACCCCATGTCGGCCAGCATCATGCCGAAAAACAGGATAAAAAAAGGGGCCATCAGCGGGTTGGGATCGATCCCGTCATAGGCGGGCAGGGAGTACATCTCGGTGATCACGTTCATAGATCGGGTGACGGCGTTGTTTTTCAGCTTCACCGGCACCTGCGGATATTCCTCCGGAGCCGGTTCGGAAAACTCCCAGGCACAGTCAAAGCCTGCCAATGCCGCATCCAGCCGGGGGACATCCTCTGTGGGTGCCCATCCCTCCAGGAAAAAGGTATCCGCCGTATCCACCAACCGGGCCTTGGCCTCCTCCTTCGCGATCTCCTGGGCCGCCCGGTCCGCGCAGCGCCGCAGTTGTTCCCGCTGGGGTGCCATGGCCGTCAGGTCTGCCCTGACCCGCCCTAGCTCCAAGTCCAGCCGGGATATCTGATCCGCCAGCCGCAACAGGTTTTCCTGCGCCGTCCCGGTCCATCCTCTCAGGTTGGCCTGGGAAAAGCCAAAGGGCCGCATGGCCTCGGCCGCCGCCTCCCGGGCGCTGGCATGGCACACCACCACAAAATATTGCAGTTCCCGGTCCGCCCCGGCCCACGTCAGCTGAGCCAGCTCAGTGCTGGCGTTCACCTCTCCCTCCATGGCGGCATAATCCGCCCGGGCGGGGATGGTGCCGAACAGCACCGATAGCGTTCTGTCCCCTTCCAGATCCAGGGGAACATCCAGAGCAGCCCAGGGTCTCAAAGCCGCCTGCTGGCTTAAAATACGTCCCCGCTCTGCCCGAAGGGTGTTGAGCTGTCGTTCCTCCTCGGCCACCTGGTCGGCGGTATCCAGCGCCGCCCGGTATGCCTCATCGTCAAACAGTTCTTTCGTGCCGATCATGGGCCGGGGATGAAATAGGCTCTTCTTCTCCGGAGCATACCGGTCTAAAATCACCAGCGCCCCATTCAGCCGGGCGCTCTCATCCCTGGCCCGGGCCAGGCCTGCCCCGTCTGGCCGGGCCAGGGCAGACCAGTCCGGGTCAGACAGGTCGATCTCCGGCTCGTCTACCTCCACACAGCCCAGGGTCTGGAGCCTCCGCAGCAGTTCCTCTCGTTCGGTGTGCATGGCCAGCAGGCGCAGCCGTTTCATCTTTACAATGGCCATCAGCTGTCCACGACCCTTCTCACGATCAGATCCGCAGCCTCACTCAGCCGTCCGCGGGCCTGCCGGCACATGGCCTGGCAGGCTTGGTCATTGGCCGCCAGCATCCGGGCCGTCTCCTCCCGGCCCAGCCGCTCCGCCTCCTCCATCCACTGGCTCACCTGATCTCTGGCCTGGCGCCGGGCGGCTTCCACCGCAGCAGTTCCCGCCTTTTGGGCCTCGGCGATGATTTGCCTGGCTTGTGCCTGAGCCTGCAGCTTTTTTTCCCGGGTATCCTCTTCTATCCGCGTCACCCGCTGGATATCTTGAAAGGACATCGTTCCACCCTCTTTCCACATTCCGGCTTGTTCGAAAATTGCATCTGGGGGCGTTTCCATCCCGCCAACCTAAAACACTCCCCCATTTTCGTTTTATCATAGCACTTTTGTCAATAGATTTCAATACATTTTTGCAAGTTTTTCTGTTTTTTCGCCATCATTTTTAATGCACTAATGCGCCATTTTCCCTTTCATTTTCTTCATTTTTTGTATTTTCCCCGAAATCATACTATGTTTTATTGCTGCACAAAATTTTTTACCGCCTGGCATCTTTAGTATATCAGTCCGCTTCTCATTGTCGCAATGGACACTCCACTGGACTGTGTCTGATTTTCTGCATCTTGATTTCTGATCCCGTCTTAACTGTAAAAAGCCGGACCAGATACCCGGCCTTTCGGCCCGGCATCCGGTCCAGCTTCTCTCTTCTCAGCCGGCAAACCGTTTCCTGCCCGGCGGATCTCAGACAATATTCGCCTCATGGCGGTACCGCTCCATGGAAATGGCAAACAGCTCACCGTTGGAGGGCGGCGTAAAGGTAATGGCGTTTGCCCCAGCCCGAATGGTACGAAGAATGGTCTCATCCGTAGAGCCTCCAGTCGCGATAATGGGTACGTCTGGGTGCTTGTCCCGAATGGCTCGCACAATATCCGGGGTGGCCTGAGCGCCGGATACATTGAGGATATCCGCGCCTGCGGCCAGCCGTGCGCTGATATCCGTGCGCTCGGACACCACAGTGACCACCACTGGGATATCCAGTATCTGCTTGAGCTTTTGGATGACCTCGTTCTCCGTGGGGGCGTTGACCACCACGCCGAAGGCCCCCTCGTTCTCGGCGTCGTTGGCCAAGTTAAGCACCCGAAGCCCCCGGGTGACGCCGCCACCTACTCCGACGAATACCGGCATATCCGCCGCCTGCATCACCGCCCGGTGAATCGCGGGCTGAGGGGTAAACGGGTAGACCGCGATAATAGCATCTGCGTTGATGTTCCGAATAATCGCCACGTCGGTGGTAAAGGCCAGGGATTTGATTCGTCTGCCAAACACCCGGATGCCAGAGCACTCCGCAATGCAGGCCGGAATGGTAATCATATGGCTGCGCAGGGTGCCCTCATAAGCAGGCACACGTTTTCTTTCTTTCGCAGGGCCCGTCATGCCGGTCCACAACTCCTTTCTCTCGGTCGTTTCAATCCAGCAGGACGGCTGTGCTCCCAGTCCAAGCTATATCCCCGGGCAGCTCTCCGGTGAGCACCAGGCGCTCCCCGGCGCGCTCCATTCCCGCTCCAGCCAGAGCTGAGGCCAGCGCGTCAGCGCCAGCCTCTCCCGCCGTCCACACCCGTCCGGAGATGCCGGCCAGCGCCTTGGCGGACACGCCGCTGCCGGAGGTCTCTCCGGTCAGCTCCTCATCGGCCGCCAGCACCGATAAGGAGCACCCCGCCTGCTCCAGCGTCTGGGACAGTTCCCGGAGAAACGCAGCTACCGCATCCTCCCGCCCCTGGGAGGGGTAGTTGTCCCCAGCGCCGATCGCGGCCACGCGGCCCTGGTCCGGGAAGCCCGCATGCTCCAGCAAAATCTCGTCAAAGCCCAGCTCCGCCAGCTCCAGGCATAGAGCGGAAAGATAGTCCCGCGCCTCCTGCCGGGCCACGCTCAGCCAGGAAATACCGTTGGAATCATACCACAGCTCCCCCGCTCCGGTGGTGACGGCCAAGCTCCGGTTATATACGCTGGTCCACAGGTCCTGGAAGGCGGACACCCGGGCAACCAGCCGCAGCTGTCCATCCTGAGCCAGCTGGGAGACCGCCTGGCCAAAGGCTGCGTCTCCGTTCATTGAATCTTGGACCAACTCCTGATCCGACTGCCAGGCCAGGTTCCCTTCCTTATCCTTTACCCGAATCACCAAAGTGTCCGCTCCCGCCTGGCTGGCCAGCTCCGTTGCAGTGCCATTGGTGACAGCGTCAGCGGGCACCTCCAGCGCGGCGCTTACCGTCAGCGGCTCCGGTGTTGGGCTGGGGCTGGGTGACTCGGCTACAATCAGGGCCGAAGGGTCAATAGGATCGCTCGGCTTCGGCTCCTCTTCCGCACTCCAGGGAAAGCGAAGCCTCACGCCGTTGTCCGTATACTCCTTGGGCACAAACAACAGGAACAGCACCCCGGCGACCAGCAGTATGGCCAACAGCGCCACTAGAACTTTCAGCGCGCCGCTGCCCTTCCGTCGCCCATGGTAGGCCTGGTTGACCCCGTACCGTCTCCTGCTCATATCTCTCTCGCCACCCCGTCTCATCTGGTAAATTCACACAATCTTCTAAGGGTTATCATAACACAGGGGAACTGTCTTTGAAAACCCCTGTTCCCCTCTTGTGCTTGTAAATTTTCTGTTACCGCAAAGCCCACTGGGTCAGCAGCAGCAGACCGAAGCCTGGCACACCTAAAACTCCTACCACCAAGGCGCTGACCAGGTTCACCCCTACCTGGATACCGATAAGGGCTCCCGCCTGGTTAAACAGCCACAAACAGCACAGCCCTATCCCAGAGCGAAACAGCAACCGCCACAAAAAGGCCAGGGGCTTGCGCAGCACAATGAGCGCCGCCAGTGCAAGCCCCCCCACCGCCAACAGTACCGGCCCGTCCATCAGACCTTGTCCTCCGGCCGCTCCAGCTCCTTGAGCCGACGCACCAGATAGGAGTACCGGCTGCGCAAGGCGTTGATCTCATAGACATAGGACTCCACCAGGTCCGGGTCGCTCTGACAGTTGAAGCCCGCGTAGGCCTGGTTGATCTCCACCTTGGTCTGCGCCATGAACTCCATGAGCTGCCGGCGTTCTTCTTCGTTTGGGTCTATCCGGCGCCGCCGCCGGGCCTTGACTGCTTGGGTCATCGTGTCCACCTTCCTCTCGGAGTAAATTTATGAACAGTTTGGACAAATATTCCTGTCTGCATACCCAGTGTTTTTTCGCCCCGGGCCCTGGCTGGCTTCTTTACGGAAATTTTACAGTTACAGGTGGTTGTGCTTTACATGAATTTTACTTATAATGGCCTTGTTCGACAAGGAGAGACACCCCCGCTGGGGGTGAATATGAGGTAGGAGTATTTTATGGATATCTTTGATTTTCTGACCATGCTGGGTGGGCTGTCCCTGTTCCTGTTCGGGATGTCCGTCATGGGCCAGGGCCTGGAACGGGCCGCCGGAAGCAAACTCAAAACGATTTTGGAACGTCTGACCTCCAGCCCTGTTAAGGGCTTTTTCCTGGGCGTGGTGGTCACCGCGGTCATCCAGTCCTCCTCCGCCACCACAGTGATGGTGGTGGGCTTCGTCAACTCCGGCGTGATGAAGCTGACTCAGGCGGTGGGTATCATCATGGGCGCCAACGTGGGTACCACCGTCACCGCCTGGCTCATCTCGCTGGCTGGCCTGGAGGGGGACGGCATCATTCAGCTGTTTAAGCCTTCCTCGTTCTCTCCCATTCTGGCCGTCATCGGCGTGGTGTTCTACGTCTTTTTGAACAACAGCAAAAAAAAGGACATCGGTGCCATTCTGCTGGGCTTTGCCACCCTGATGTTCGGCATGGAAACCATGTCCGGCGCGGTGGCCGGCCTGGCCGATGTGCCCGCCTTTACCAACATCCTGCTGATGTTCTCCAACCCCATTTTGGGCGTGCTGGCCGGAGCTGTCCTCACTGCCATCATCCAGTCCTCCTCCGCTTCGGTGGGAATCCTTCAGGCCCTGTCCTCCACTGGCGCAGTGACTTATGGCAGTGCCATTCCCATCATCATGGGCCAGAATATCGGCACCACCGTCACCGCCATGCTCTCTTCCGTGGGCGCCAATAAGAACGCACGCCGGGCCGCCCTCATTCATTTGTACTTCAACATCATTGGTACCGCAGTGTTTCTCATTTTATTCTACGCTGTCCGCCTGGTCATCGACCTCCCCATTCTGAATACCGCGGTCAATGAGGCCGGCATTGCCATCATTCACACCACGTTCAACATCGTGTGCACTGCCGTCCTGTTGCCCTTTAACAAGCTGTTGGTCAAGCTGGCCTGCCTCACCATCCGGGACGAAGCGCCCGAACCGGAGGTCAACCTACTGGACGAGCGGCTGCTGGTCACCCCCTCCATTGCCCTGGAGCAGTGCAGCAAGCTCTCCTGCGCCATGGCCAATCTCTCCCAGGCCTCGGTGGACCGGGCTCTGGGCCTGGTGGCAGCCTACAGCGAGGACACCGCCAAGGTAGTGTGCGACGTGGAAGAGCAGCTGGACCAGTATGAAGATGGAATCGGCACCTATCTGGTGAAGCTGTCCAGCAAGAGCTTATCCATGGATGACAGCCGGAGCGTATCCCGACTGCTCCACTCCATCAGCGATTTTGAACGCATCAGCGACCATGCCAAAAGCATTCAGATCTCCGCCCAGCGTCTCCGGGACAAGGGACAAACCTTTTCGAAAGACGCTCAAGCTGAGCTGGAGGTGCTGTTCCGGGCTGTCCGGCAGGTGACGCGGCTGACCGCCAACAGTTTTATTGCCAATGATCCCGAACAGGCCAAACTGGTGGAGCCGCTGGAGCAAGTGGTGGATCACCTGTGCGCCACCATGAAGGCCCGTCATATCACCCGTCTCCAGGAAGGGGCATGCAATGTGGATCAGGGCATGCTGTTTACCGACCTGCTCACCGATTGCAGCCGCATTTCAGACCACTGCTCCAATGTGGCCGCCGCGATTATTGAACTGGGCCGCGACAGCTATGACACTCACCATTATCTGGATCATGTCCGGGAACACGACAATCAATTCAAGCAGCAGTACCAGACCTATCTCAGACAGTTCCCGCTCCCCTGAGCTCCCGGAATATACGTCAGGCAGCCATTTTTCAGCCGGCCTCCCCCCTTCTCCCGCAGCTCACAGAAAATCCCCCGCCGCCTTTCTTGACGGCGAGGGGATTTTTGCGCTATACTAGTATGAATGGATATGGGCCGGCCCCAGGAGTTTCCCATACCCCTGGGCCGGTCCGCTTCCTGTCAAACGCATCATAGGCAGGTGTCATCATGGCAAAGACCGCAAAGCAGACCTACGACAACCAGTCCATCTCCGCCCTGAAGGGAGCAGACCGGGTGCGCAAGCGCCCGGGGGTCATCTTCGGCTCCGACGGGCTGGAGGGGTGCGAGCACGCAGTGTTCGAAATTCTCTCCAATGCCATCGACGAAGCCCGGGAAGGCCACGGCGATCTCATCATCGTCACCCGGTATGAGGACCAGTCCATCGAGGTGGAGGACTTCGGCCGGGGCTGCCCCGTGGACTGGAACGAGGCGGAGGGCCGCTATAACTGGGAGCTGGTGTTCTGCGAGCTGTACGCCGGCGGCAAGTACAAAAACGGCGAGGGAGATAACTACGAGTATTCCCTGGGCCTCAACGGCCTTGGCTCCTGCGCCACCCAGTACGCCAGCGAATACTTCGACGCGGTCATCTACCGGGACGGCTTCAAGTACACCCTCCACTTCGAGAAGGGCGAGATCGTGGGCGAGATGAAGAAGGAACCCGCGGACCGGAAAAAGACCGGCTCCAAATTCCACTGGAAGCCCGACTTGGATGTGTTCACCGACATTGATATCCCCCTGGAGTACTACACCGACGTGCTCAAGCGCCAGGCAGTAGTGAACGCCGGAGTGACCTTCCGCCTGCGCGACCAGGTGAGCGGCAAATTTGAGACCACCGAGTTTCGCTATGAGAACGGCATTATCGACTATGTGAAGGAGCTGGCCGGGGACGACCCTCTGACCCAGCCGGTGTTCTGGCAGACGGAACGGAAGGGCCGGGACCGGGCGGACAAGCCGGAGTATAAGGTGAAGCTCAGCGTGGCTTTCTGCTTCTCCAACCGGGTGCAGGTCATCGAGCACTACCACAATTCCTCTTGGCTGGAGCACGGCGGCTCCCCGGAAAAGGCGGTAAAATCCGCCTTTGTCTCCGCCATCGACGGGTGGCTCAAGCAGAATGGCAAATATCAGAAAAACGAGAGTAAGATTACCTTCAATGACATCCAGGACGCCCTGGTGCTGGTGAGCAACAACTTTTCCACCCAGACCAGCTATGAGAACCAGACCAAAAAGTCCATTACCAACAAGTTCATCCAGGAGGCCATGACCGACTTTCTCCGCAGCCAGCTGGAGGTGTACTTTATCGAGAACCCCTTCGACGCGGAGAAGATCGCCGGCCAGGTGCTGGTGAACAAGCGATCCCGGGAGACGGCGGAAAAGACCCGTCTGGGCATCAAGAAGAAGCTGTCCGGGTCGGTGGACATCTCCAACCGGGTGCAGAAGTTTGTGGACTGCCGTACCAAAGACGTGTCCCAGCGGGAGCTGTATATTGTGGAGGGCGACTCCGCCCTGGGCAGCGTGAAGCTGGGCCGGGATGCGGAGTTCCAAGGCATCATGCCCATCCGGGGCAAGATCCTCAACTGTCTCAAGGCCGACTACGCCCGCATCTTCAAAAGCGAGATCATCACCGACCTTTTGAAGGTCATGGGCTGCGGCGTGGAGGTCCAGTCCAAGAGCAACAAAGACCTGAACGCCTTTGACCTCAACAACCTGCGCTGGAACAAAATCATCATCTGCACCGATGGCGACGTGGACGGCTTCCAGATCCGTACTCTGGTGCTCACTATGCTCTACCGCCTCACCCCCACCCTCATCCAGGAGGGATATGTCTATATCGCTGAGTCCCCCCTGTATGAGATCACCTGTAAGGAGAAGACGTGGTTCGCCTACTCTGACAAGGAGAAAAACGATATCTGCGCCCAACTGGAGGGGGAGAAGAAAAAATATGACATTCAGCGGTCCAAAGGTTTGGGCGAGAATGAGCCGGACATGATGTGGCTGACCACCATGAACCCAGAGACGAGAAGGCTCATCAAGGTCATGCCTGAGGACGTGGAGCGCACCGCCCAGGTATTTGACCTGCTGCTTGGGGACGATCTGGCCGGGCGGAAAGAACACATTGCCGACAACGGGTATAAATACCTGGACCTGGCGGACATCTCTTGATCTGCAGAGGCAGAGCCCTTGCCGCTTCATGGGGCCCAGCCGGGCCTCCGGCGGATGACTTTGTGATCGGTTAGAACGTCACCGAAAATCAGAGGCTGTTGCCTTTGGCCTTTGCCTCCTTTTTGCACGAGCGAAAAGGAACTCGCCGCCCCTTGCGGCATCTGAAGATAAGGACTGATCGAATTTGGCAAAGAAAAAATCCCCCGAGCAGAATGGGCCGAAAAAGGTGGACAACCCCAATGTGCTGGGCCTGCAGGCCCAGGTGCTGGAGCAGCCCATTACCCAGACGCTGGAAGTCAACTATATGCCTTACGCCATGTCCGTCATCGTCTCCCGGGCCATTCCGGAGATCGACGGCTTCAAGCCCAGCCACCGCAAGCTGCTGTACACCATGTACCAAATGCATCTGCTGGGGGGCAGCCGCACCAAAAGCGCCAACGTAGTAGGGGCTACCATGAAGCTCAATCCCCACGGAGACGCAGCTATCTACGATACCTTGGTGCGCCTGAGCCGAGGCTACGGCGCTCTGCTCCATCCCCTGGTGGACTCCAAAGGGAATTTCGGCAAGGTCTATTCCCGTGACATGGCCTGGGCCGCCTCCCGGTACACCGAGGTACGGCTGGATCCCATTTGCCAGGAGCTGTTCCGGGATATCGATCAGGACGCAGTGGATTTCGTGCCCAACTACGACGGCAAGCTCACCGAGCCTACCCTGTTGCCCACCACCTTTCCCAACGTGCTGGTATCCTCCAACATGGGTATTGCCGTGGGCATGGCCAGCAATATCTGCGGCTTTAACTTAGGCGAGGTGTGCGACGCCACCACCGCCTACCTTCGGGACCCCAATGTGGATCTGTTGAGCATCCTGAAGGCTCCCGACTTCTCCACCGGCGGGCAGCTGCTCTATGACGGTGCGGCCTTGGCAGACATTTACCGTACCGGCCGGGGCGGGCTGAAGCTGCGGGCCAAGTGGCGCTATATAAAGGACGAAAACCTTATTGAGATCTATGAGATCCCTTACTCTACCACTGTGGAGGCCATCATTGATAAGGTAGCCGAACTGGTCAAAGCGGGCAAGGCCAAGGAAATCGCCGATATGCGGGATGAAACCGATCTGAACGGCCTCAAGCTCACGATCGATCTCAAGCGCGGCGCTGATCCGGACAAGCTCATGGCCCGGCTGTTCAGGGCCACTCCCCTCCAGGACACCTTTTCCTGTAATTTCAACATTCTCATTGCCGGCATGCCCCGGGTGATGGGAGTCGGAGAGATTCTGGAGGAATGGACCGGCTGGCGGATGGACGGAGTGCGCCGACGCACCTGGTTTGCCTGTAAAAAGAAGGAAGAGAAGCTCCATCTTCTGAAGGGTCTCAAGCGCATCTTGCTGGACATCGACAAGGCCATCGCCATTATCCGGGAGACGGAGGAGGACGCCGAGGTGGTGCCCAATCTGATGATTGGCTTTGGCATTGACCAAGTCCAGGCGGAGTATGTAGCGGACATCAAGCTGCGCAACATCAACAAGGAGTATATCCTAAAGCGCATTGATGAAGTGGACAGCCTAGAGGCGGAGATTTCAGACCTGAAGGACATCGTCCACTCTCCGGAGCGCATCAAGGATATTATCATCTCTGAGCTGGAGGCTGTGAAGAAGAAGTACAGCGTACCCCGGCGCACCGAGATCGTTTACGAGCACCAGTTGGAGGCGGAGCCTGACCCAGTGGAAGAGGCTCCGGACTATCCGGTGCACGTGTTTCTCTCCCAGGAAGGATATCTGAAAAAGATTACTCCCCAGTCCCTGCGCATGAGTTCAGAGCAAAAGTACAAGGAAGGGGACGGCCCCTTCCTTCAGTGGACGGGGAATAACCGGGATGAGCTGCTGGTTTTCACCGACCATCAGCAGTGCTACAAGACCCGCCTATCTGATTTTGACGACAGCAAGGCCAGCGTACTGGGGGACTACCTGCCCACCAAGCTGGGCATGGACGCGGACGAGAAATTTGTCTGGGCCTGTCCTCCGGGGGACTATTCTGCCCATCTGCTGTTTTTCTTTGAAAACGGTAAGGCCGCCCGGGTGGAGCTGTCCGCCTACCAGACTCAGACCCGCCGTAAAAAGCTCACCGGCGCCTATTCCAACAAGTCTCCCCTGGTGTCCGCCCTGGTGCTGGCGGAGGATCAGGAGATGGCCGTGTGCTCCACCGAGGGGCGTTGCGTGGTATTCCACACCGCATCCCTAAACCCCAAGTCCACCCGGTCCACTCAGGGAGTCAACATCATGACCCTCAAGCCAAAGTACAAGGTGGAGTGGGCCCGCCCCTTGGCGGATACTTCCATTGTCAATGCCGCCCGGTACCGGGCCCGTTCCCTGCCCATTGCCGGCGCTCTGCTCAAGGACGAGGACCGGGGCGAGACCCAGATGACCTTGCTGTAAGGAGGTTCCTATGAAATTACAGACAGCTACTCTTCGGAAGGGCCTTCGTGCCGTTTTATTGATCACTTTGGCGGCGCTGATTTACGCGCTTTCCTTCGTCTGGTGCTTTGACCCCAACGGCATCGCCTTCGGCGGCATCACCGGCCTTGCCCAGATTGTCAACCGCCTGTTCCCCGCCGCTCCTGTGGGCGTCACGGTCATCGTGCTCAACATCCCCCTGTTTATCCTGGGCTGGAAGCTCATCGGCGGAAAGCTGCTGGTGTCCTCCTTATACGCCATGTTTATCTCCTCAGTGTTCATTGACCTTCTCACCCCGCTGTACGACTGGCAGCCCATGGAGCCTCTGCTGGCCTGTATTTTCGGCGGATTGCTGATGGGCGCCTCCCTGGGGGTGGTGTTTCTCCAGGGTGCCACCACCGGCGGCACCGATCTGGCCGCCCGGTTACTCAAGCTCAAGTTCAAATGGCTGCCCATGGGCAAGCTGCTCATGGGGGTCGATTTAGCCGTCATTGTGCTGGTGGCACTGTTTTTCCGCAATCTCAATACCGCACTATATGGCCTGGTAGCTCTATATATCTCCACCCTGGCTATGGACGGCATTCTCTACGGGCTGGACAACGCCAAGGTGGCCTATATCATCAGCGACCACAACGACGAGATCTCCAGTGCCATCGTCCAGGACCTAGACCGGGGTGTGACCATTCTCCACGGTCAGGGAGCTTACACCGGCGCGGAAAAACAAGTACTTATGTGTGCTTTCAAGCAGAGGGAGATCGCCGCCATCAAAGCCGCGGTGAAGGACATCGACCCGGACGCTTTCCTCATTGTATGCAACGCCCACGAAGTGCTGGGAGATGGGTTCCGGGAATATAAGAAAGACGGGCTTTGAAATCAACATGGGAAAGGAGAACCTTTATATGGTAAATTTGGGTGCTTTTCGGGCAGAGTTGGAGCGGCGGGGCTTCAAAACCTCCTATTTCGACACCGCCGGCCAGGCCAGCGATTATCTGGATCAGGCCCTGGACGGACGTACCATCGGGTTTGGCGGTTCCCAAACGGTCCGGGATATGGGGTTGTATGAACGGCTGGCCCTGCACAACACCTGCATCTGGCACTGGGATAAGGAGAGGAACATGATCCCCAAGGACGCCACCGATGCCCAGGTGTACATCTGTTCCCTCAACGGCGTAGCTGAAACCGGAGAGCTTGTGAACATTGACGGCGGCGGCAATCGCCTGTCCTCCGGCCTGTTTGGCCACGAGAAGGTGTACTTTATCATTGGAGTCAACAAAATCGCCCCGGATCTAGAGGGTGCCATCTGGAGGGCCCGGAACATCGCAGGGCCCAAAAATGCCCGCCGCTTAGAAAAAAAGACCCCCTGCGCCGTCAAGGCCGACCGCTGTTACGACTGCAAAAGTTCAGAGCGCATCTGTGCGGCCATGGTCATCTATTGGGAAAAGCCCGCCTTGATTCCCGAGGCGGAAGTGGTCATCATCGGCCAGGAATTGGGCTTCTAACTCCCCCGTTCCAGAAAGGAGGTCTCTCCATGAAGCTGCGACTGGCTCCCCTGGCGCTGGTGTTGGTTGTTCTGCTATCGGGCTGTGCCGCCATGCTGGAGCGCAGCTATGTCTCCTCCACCGCCCATGTGGAGTACACTCCGCTCAACGAGGACTCTTCGGTGCTTCGCGCAGAGTCTTACCGGGGGCTGGTGGATGCCATCCTGTATTTCGTCAATGAACACGCCAGGCAGGGAACCATCCGGCTGTATAACTATACCTCAGATGTAGAACAGGACGTGGATGCCGCCTGCCGGGAGGTGATGGAGGAGGACCCCCTGGGAGCTTTTGCCGTGGCGGACATCCACTACACCGCTTCCCGCATTGTCTCCTACTATGAGGTGGCGGTCTCGCTCAGCTACTCCCATACCGCCCAGGAGGTTGACGCTATCCGGTCTGTCAGCGGCACCACTGCCATCCAGCAGCAGCTGCGTCAGGCCATGGCCAATTTTTCATCCAGCCTAGTACTCCGGGCGTCCTATTTCACTGGGGATACCGATTCTGTGCGCTCTATGGCCGCCCAAGCTTATTTTGATACCCCTCAGTCCGCTTTCGGAATGCCGGATATTCAGGTAACCCTCTATCCGGATATCGGCACCCAGCGTATTTTGGAAATCTCCCTTCACTGGCCAGAGAAACAGGATTCTCTGTCGGTCCGTTCCGAAGACCTGATTACCCTTGCCGGGCAGCTGCTCCGGGACAACCCTCCCGCCGCAGACAGCTACACCCCCGGAGAGCTGGTCTCTCTTCTGGAGCAGGCCGCCTCCCCTGTGGATGGTGCCGGAGCGGCAGACCCTTATAGCGCCCTCACGGGACAGCCCGCCAACCTTCTGGCTCATACGCTGGCCCTGGAGCTACTGCTCCAGCAGGCAGGCTTTGACGTGACGTTCGTCAACGGCATGGTCAATGGAGCAGACACCTGTTGGCTTATTGTGGATGCCGGGGAGGGCTACCGCCATCTGTTGCTCACCGACGAAACCCCTGCCTTGTACACCGACCTGGAACTGACTGCGCTGGGCTATCTATGGAATGCCGATCTCTACCCCGACTGTGTGGATTACGACACCGCCCTGTCCACTACGCAGACACCGGGGGAATAAAAATATTCCACAGTCCTAAAATTTTCTCTTGACAAAAAGGCAAAGTGTTGGTACAATCCTTTTTGTCGTTGCGAGTGTAGCTCATCTGGTAGAGCGCCACCTTGCCAAGGTGGAGGTAGCGAGTTCGAGCCTCGTCACTCGCTCCAGGTAATAAAAGGACTGCTGAAAGCAGTCCTTTTATTTTTTAGTTTAATGTTCCCGCGCTGTCTATGAGGTTTTCCGACACACATTTTCAACCAGCACCCAAGGAGGTTTTCTCCATGAAGCACCTGCGCATCGCCCTGCTCCAGCTGCTCCCTGGCCAGACACCGGAGGAAAGCCTGAAAAAAGGGCTGGATGCCTGTCGCCAAGCCAAGGCCCAGGGGGCGGACATAGCCCTGTTTCCCGAGATGTGGAGCTGCGGCTACCACATTCCTCAGGACCCAGACGTGCTGCAAGCCCTGTCCGTTCCCGCCGACGGCCCCTTTGTCTCCGCCTTCGGCCAGCTGGCCAGGGAACTGGGCATGGCCATCGCCGTCACGCTGCTGGAACGATTTGACCCTCTGCCCCGGAACACTCTAGTCCTGTTTGACCGCCATGGCCGCCGGGTACTGACCTACGCCAAGGTTCACACCTGCGACTTTGGCCACGAGAGGCGGCTTACTCCCGGTGGAGGCTTTTTCACCACTCAGCTGGACACCGCCATTGGCCTGGTGCGGGTGGGGGCCATGATCTGCTACGACCGGGAATTTCCTGAAAGCGCCCGCCTACTCATGCTCCAGGGGGCGGAGCTCATTCTGGTCCCTAACGCCTGCCCCATGGAGCTAAACCGCCTGGCCCAGCTCCGCGCCCGGTCTTTTGAGAATATGGCCGCCGTAGCCACCTGCAACTATCCCCTGGGCCAGCCTGACTGTAACGGCCGCTCCACGGTCTTTGACGGGGTGGTCTATTTGCCCGAGCTGTCTGGTTCCCGGGATATCTGCCTGCTGGAAGCCGACGGCCAGGAGGGAATTTATTTGGCAGACTTAGATCTGGATATGCTGCGGGCCTACCGGGAACGTGAGGTCCACGGCAATGCCTACCGCCGCCCCCGCCTCTACTCCGCTCTGCTGGACGAGACGATGCGCCCGCCCTTTCTCCGGGATAATGCCCGGCGGTGAGCTTGCGATTTCCCTCCAGTTTACATTATTCTGACGCCGTCCAGGCTACAACACAAATCAAAAGGGAGCAAAAAATCGCTCCCTTTTGACCAAACGGATCTTACTCAAGGGATCAATACATATTCCTCAAACGGTGTCGCACAAGAATAGCGATATTGAGGAATGGTTTCCCCGTTCTTATAAAAATAAAACATGATCACCTTGGGAAATGCACTTGTTGTACCATAGCGCTTATCATGTTGTTCCGCAAAGGAATGTTGAAACGATTCACCGGCCACAGCGTCCGTCACGTCATCTAGTACGCGCTGAACCACTTCGTCATTCCATACATCAGAGTAACATTTGACTTGCAGGTTGGATGGGAACCAATACTCTATGGATATATCGTTGATATCGCCGTATCGTTGAATCAGGTTACTTTGAAGTTGCCTGGCTGAAACGGTCCTTAACGCAAGAGGCGTTACGCCTCTATAGACGCTTAAGCCAACATATATAGCCATGAAAAGCGCGCATAATAACAAAAAGCAAATCCATATCCCCTGTTTTCTAAACTGTTTGCTCATAATTTAGCCACAAACTAGATAATCATCAATATCCAGGCTGACACCTGTATGAATAAGCTTATACTCAGCATTTTTGAAATAGTCAACAGTTTCAAAGGTGAACTCACCAGCAGCATATTCGTTGACTACACTAAACTCAAATGTAACAGGGTCTCCAGCGCTAAACTGATCCAGCAAATCTCCATCGAACGGCCAGTAAGCAGTCCCTTGATCTGTATCAAATTCAAAAATGCTGCGATCATTCTTTTCATCGTAGGTGATACCCGCAATCGTATCTGTTATGATAACTGTTCACCCGCGTCCAAATTTAAGTTTGCCGATTTTATAAGCTACATCACTTCCCTAGCAATCTAAGCGATCAATGGTAAGTTGGGCCAGTTCAGGAATAGCCAGCTAAAAAGAGGTGCGCATGGCGTTTCCCATGCGCACCTCTTTATGATTGCCCCAGCAGGGACAAGATCTGCTTTTTGTAGTCCAAAAACACTCCGCTCAAAGCAAAGTCCACCGTCCTGGGCCGGGAGGGCTGGATAGTCAGCTCCGCGGCGATGCAACCTGGACTACCCGCTAGAATGTAGATTCGGTCGGACAGCAAAATGGCCTCGTCGATGTCGTGGGTAATGAACAGAGTGGTCAGCTTGAGCTGGTCCATCATCCCCATGTACCAGCGGTGGATCTCCCGCTTGGTTAGGGCGTCCAGGGCGGAGAAGGGCTCGTCCAGCAGCACCACCCCCTGGGACCCCAGGAAGGTCCGCAGCAGGGCGGCCCGCTGGCGCATGCCGCCGGACAGCTGGGCGGGGTACTTGTCTCCCGTCCCCTCCAGGCCAAACTGGGCAAAGTAGCCCAGGGCCTTCTCCCGGGCGGCCTTGGGCTTCTCTCCCCGGAGCACCAGGGGCAGGGCCACGTTGTCCGCCACCTTCTTGTGGGGCAGCAGCAGGTCTTTTTGCAGCATATAGCTGATCTTCCCCGGCGTGCCGGTGATGTCCTCACCGCCCAGCAGCACCCGCCCCTCCTCCGGCCGCTCCAGGCCGGACAGGGAGTGGAACAGGGTAGTTTTTCCCGCCCCGCTCACCCCCAGCAGGCATACCAGCTCCCCCGGCTCCAGATAGAGGCCGATGTTCTGGATGATGGTGCGGCCGTCATAGCCCTTGGTGAGCCCCTCCGCCTGGAGGACGGGCACAGTGATCTCCCCGCTCATTCCGCCAGATAGTCGTTGGAAAAGCCGGTGTTTTCAGGAATGGCGGTCTCCACCAGCCCGTTGTCGTTGAGCCAGTTGTAGAAGGCGTTCCAGCGGGCGGGGTCGATGTAGCCCCACTGCTCCACCTCGGCCTTGTACTGGCCGGCCATCCACTTCTGGCTTTCGGTCACCAGCTCCTCGCTGCCGGCCAGGGCGCCGGTGGTGTCGCCGTCGATGAGCATCTGGGCCGCTTCCTCCGGGTGCTCGATGGCGTACTCATACCCCTTGGCCACGGCGGAGAGGAAGGCCCGGGCGGTGTCGGGGTGTTCCGCCAAAAAGCTGTCGTTGGCGATGATGATCGGGGTGTAGTAGTCGAAGACCGGGTCGATGTCCTTGAAGTTGAAGTAGTCAAAGTCCAGCCCCGCCAGCTGGGCGTTGACGCCGCCCCAGCCGTAGTACACCCAGATGGCGTCGGTGAGCTCCTCCCGCAAGGCGCCGGGCTCGTCCTCCATCGGATAGGGGATCAGCTCCACGTTCGAGAAGTCTCCCCCGTCAGCCTCCACCACCTGCTTCATGATGGCCAGCTCAATGACGCCGTTATAGGTGGAATAGCGGTGCCCCTCCAGGCCCTTGGGCCGGTCCAGCCCCTCTTCCGCCCGGGCGATGATGCCCGAGGTGTTGTGCTGCAGGAGGGTGGCCACGGCGGTCACAGCCAGGGGGTTCTCCCGGGCGAAGGCGGCCGCCAGGTTGTCCTGGACGGTGATGGCAAACTCCGTCTGACCGGCGGCGCACATGGCGGTGGCGCTGTCCTCCAGGGGCTGCACGATGGAGACATTCAGCCCCGCCTCCTCAAAATAGCCCTGGGCGGCGGCCACATAAAAGCCGGTGTGGTTGGTGTTGGGGGTCCAGTCCAGGCAGAGGGTCACGTCGGTCAGCGCCCCGTCCCCCTGGGGCTTGCTTCCGCAGGCGGCCAGGGACAGGGCCAGCGCCAGGGCCAGGGCCGCCGCCCCGAGCGTTTTCATATATTTCAAGCTAATCGTTCCTTTCTATTTTCTCATAGGTCTCCCAGGGCATGGCCGCCCTCCGCAGGAGGGTCACCAGCCCCATCAGGAGCAGGCTCACCGCCACAATGACGATGATGACGGCGAACATCTTGTCAAAGGCATAGGCTTTCTTTACCCGGGTCATGTAGACGCCCAGGCCCTCCGTGCCGCCCAGCCACTCGGAGATGACCGCCCCCACCACCGCGTAGGACACGGACACCCGCAGGCCGGAAAAGAAATGGCTCAGGGCGGAGGGAAACTCCAGGTGGCGGAAGATCTGCCACCGGCTGGCCCCCATAGAGCGCAGCAGGCTGGCGGCGGCCTTGTCGGTGCTGGCGTAGCCCTCCAGCAGGCTCACGGCGATGGGGAAAAAGGTGGTCAGGGCCACCAGCGTCACCTTGGGCGCCATTTCAAACCCCATCCACAGCACCAGCAGCGGCGCGATGGCGATGGTGGGGATGGTCTGTGTGATGACCAGCAGGGGATATAGCGCCCGGTAGAGCAGCCGCACCCGGTGCATGAGGGTGGCCAGTGCCAGCGCCACGGCGATGCCGATGGCCAGGCCGTAGGCCGCTTCCAGCAGCGTGACCCTGGCGTTTGCCATCAGGGCCGGGAAGTCCGTCACCAGAGCCTGCCACACCTGGAGGGGGGAGGGCAGCATGAACTCGGGCACTACGCCCCCTTCGCTGACCCCCAGCCAAACGGCCGCAATGATGACCAGCGTGGCCAGGGCCGGCAGCTTACTGGTGATGCTTCGTGACTTTTTCATCGATGGTCAGCACGCTGCCCTGGGGCTTGTACACCAGCTTCACATAGCCGGATACCTTGGCGCTGCCCGCCCTGGCGGCCACAAGGACGCAGTTTTCCAGAATGTCCAGCAGCTGGTGGAGGTCGTCCCCCTCGATGGACGTCTCGCTGGGGCCCACATAGTAGTGCAGCCCGGTGGAGCGGATGTAGTCGATGACCTCATCCACGATGCGGACGGCTTCGTAGTCGTCCTGGCAGTTGGGCTCGATCTGAATGGCGATGCTTGTTTTCATTTGTGTTACCTCCAAAAATAAAAGATCGGAACGCCCGCCAAGCATAAGCCATGCGGATGCTCCGATCCCTCGAATGCGTCTTCCTACGCTGGCATTACCCAACAGGTTCAAAGGGTCAAAGGTCTTGCACCTTACTCTCAGCCGCGCGGCGGCCCCCCTGGCTATCAACTTGTCATTTGTTCCGAGGACGGCGTGCCGTCCTGTGCCGATGATAACACATCACTGTGAAAAAGGCAAGTGGGGCGGATAAATTTCCCCGTCAGGTGGCGCCGGTGGTATACCCGGTCACCACGCCCCCCTCCAGGGAGAGGATCAGCCACACGCCGTCCATCATGTCCACCCCCAGGTAGTAGACCAGGGTGTCCTCCGGGGGATAGTACGTCCGGTCCCCCTTGAAGGAGGTCTGCTCCGGCCCGTCCTCCGGCCCCAGCAGGGCCACGACCTCCTCCTCGGTCATGCCCACCAGGTCGTATTTCCCCAGCAGGTCGTCCAGAATGTCCAGCCGTTCATTGGGGGCGGAAAACCACTTATCGGGCGTGTAGGTGTGCTGCCATCGGTTCAGGCCATACCACACCACCAGCAGCAGGACCACCCCCGCCAAAACAGCCAGCGCCAGCGTGTTCCACCTGACCGCCCGGCGGGCCTGCCGGGCCATCTCCCGCTCGTCCAGCATGGTACGCGCCTCCTTTGGGGGGAATACTACCATATGGCACCGGCCTTGTCAACCGCGCCCCTTGACAGCCGCCCGCCGGCGGCTTAGGATAGAACAAATATCTCGACCAACTGGAGGGACCACTATGGAGCGCACCTGCTGCATCTTCGGCGCCGGGGACTATGGCGCCATGCCCCGGCCGGAGCTGGACGGCCGCTGTTTTCTCATCGCCGCCGACGGGGGCTATGGCCAACTCAAACAGTGGGGCATGTCCCCCCACCTGGCGGTGGGAGATTTTGACTCCCTGGGCCGGGTGCCGGAGGACGTGGAGGTGGTCCGGCATCCGGTGAGGAAGGACGACACCGACATGATGCTGGCCGTCCAGGAGGGGCTGGCGCGGGGCTGCGGCCGCTTTCTCATCTACGGCGGCCTGGGGGGGCGGCTGGACCACACCCTGTCCAACCTCCACATCCTGGCCTTTCTCGCCCGGAAACATATCCCCGCCTTCCTGCTGGGGCCGGATGCCGCCATCACCGCCGTCTGTAATGGTACGCTGTCCTTTCCCGCCGGATACCGCGGCACCCTGTCCCTGTTCGCCTGGGGCGGGGCGGCGGAGGATGTCACCCTCTCCGGCCTGCGCTATCCTCTCGATCGCGGCGTCCTGGTCCCAGACCGCCCCCTAGGGGTGAGCAATGAATTTCTGGACGGGCAGGCCGCCCTTGTCACTGCGGGCCGGGGGACCGTGCTGGCCCTGTGGACGCCCCAGCCAGGCCTGCCCCTGCCAGATCACACCACCTAGCGGCACAGGAACGCCGCCCAGCTTCCCGACCAGTCCCGCCAGTGATCCTGCCAATATAGGAGGCGGTCCAGATAGATCTGCGCCCGCGTGTCCACCGCCGCCCGGCATCGATCCGGGCCAAGGGCGCACACCAGGGCGGTCAACTCATAAATGGGATAGCCCATGGCGTGGCCCGCGGTGTGTACCACGCTGCACCCCTGGCCCACGGCATGGCACAGGGCGATATCTTCCGGGCTGTCCCACTCCCGGGCCAGGGCGTGGCAGGCCAGGATAGCCGCCTTCGCCTGGGGCATCTTTACCGTTCCCGCCGCCCAAAGCCGGCACAGCTCCAGGGTTGTCCGGGGCCGGTCCTCGCCGGGGTATTTCTGTTCCAGCCGCTCTACCGTCTCCTCCACCAGTGCAAAGGCCCACAGCACCACCGCCCGGCGGTCCTGTCCCTCCAGCAGAAGGGCCAGCGGGGCCAGCAAATCGTCCTTAGGAGAAAACAACACTTGGTTCTTCCGCTTCAGCCGGGCCTTCACCGATTCCATCCAATCCAAATCCAGCACCTCCACACCTCTCTTTGATGCGCCGCCAGCTTGTCTGAACCGGCGGTACGATTATATCACGGCATCTATTTCAGCACAACGCCCGGCAGTTCTCTTCGCTCCCGAGCAGCACCAGTGTCAAATTTCCCCCTTGACAGCAGAGACGTTCCCTGCTATTATCTTTGAAGTTCAAACTATTTGTATTCCAAATAGTTTGACCCCCTCGAAAGGAGGCAGTCTCATGACCGACGCTCAACGGATTTACCTCAACGATTTCTTTGTCCATGTGTTCAACCGGATTCTGGTCTGGGAGGAACACGCCTTGAGCCAAGTAGGCGCCCAAGACCTGTCCGTCAAAGAACTGCATGTGCTGGAGGCGGTGAGCGATCTCACCGTCCAGGCGCGCAACACCATGACCGCCATTGCTGAAGCTCTGTCTATCCGGGTCAGCTCCCTGACCACCGCAGTGAACACCTTGGTGCGGAAGGGCTACCTGGAGCGGGGCGGCGAGCCGGGGGACCGGCGGGTCATCCGGGTCCTCCTCACGGACAAGGGGGAGCAGGCCAATGCCCTCCACAGCCAGTTCCACGCCCGCATGATCGACAGCGCCACCCAGGGGCTCACTGAGCAAGAGCTGGACGCCCTGATCCAGTCCCTGAAGAACCTCAGCGCATTTTTCCAGGACATGACCACCCAGGCGCAAAACGTCTGAATCTAAAACCGCCAAAAGGAGATCATCATGGCTATCCGTTTTCTCACCGACAGCACCGCCGACATCCTGCCCCAGGAGGCCGCCCAGCGGGACATCGACGTCGTTCCCCTGAAAGTTCTTTTTGGGGAGACGGCCTACCGGGACGGCATCGACCTGGACCACCCCACGTTTTACCAGATGCTGAGCCAGTCCAAGGCTCTGCCCACCACCAGCCAGCCCACCCCTGACGATTTTCTGCCCTATTTTGAACGAGCCAGGGACCAGGGTGACCACCTGATCTGCGCGCTGCTCTCCTCCCAGCTCAGCGGCACGGTGCAGAGCGCCCAGATTGCCCGGGAGATGTGCGGCTATGAGCATATTTACATCATCGACTCCACTCTTGCCATCGTGGCCCTGCGGGCCATGCTGGACCTGGGCGAACAGCTGCGCAGCCAGGGGATGTCCGCCCCGGACATCGCCGCCCAGATCGAAGCCGCTAAGAGCCGCATGCGGGTGTTCGGCATTGTAGACACCCTGGAATACCTCCACAAAGGCGGGCGCATGTCCACCTCCGTGGCCGTGGTGGGCAGCCTGCTGCGGGTCAAGCCCATCATCACCCTGAAGGACGGCGTGCTGGGCCTGGTGGGGAAAGGCGTGGGCACCAAGGGTAGCCTGGCCGGCATGCTCAAGCAGGTGGGGGATGACATCCACCCTGACCCCCGCCTGCCCATTTACTACGGCTACTCCGGGGACGACACCCTCTGCCGCCAGTTCGTCCCTCTTATGGAAGAGAAGTTCGGCCCTCACGGCCAGGAGATTCGCTCCATCGGCTGTGTCATTGGCACCCACCTTGGCCCCAACGCCGCGGTGGTGGCCTATCTGGAGCAGGACAAGTGACCTGTCTCCCTCTGTCCGGCCTATATTTTACCGATCCTTTTGGGGGCGCACATCTGTGCGCCCCCAAATTTTTTTCGCAGAATCCTTGTTTCCCTCTTGACGGCCTCCCCATATAATGATAATATATGAGCAGATGTTCATATATTTGTTTGATAAGGAGGAACCGATATGGCCGACCTGGACCGCGATGTGGAGCGATGCGGTTTCCTATGCGTCCACGAGGACACAGTCGATCAGGTGCTGGGGCAGATGCCCCATGACGAGCAGCTGTACGACCTGGCGGAATTATTCAAAGTCTTTGGCGATTCTACACGAATCAAAATTCTGTATGCCTTGTTTGAGGCGGAGCTGTGCGTGTGCGACATCGCCCAGCTGCTGGGGCTGACCCAGTCCGCCGTCTCCCACCAGCTCCGGGTGCTCAAAGCCAACCGGCTGGTGAAGCCCAGGAAGGACGGCAAGACCGTCTTTTACTCCCTGGCGGACGATCATGTGCGCAAGATCATCGCCCAGGGCATGGAACACATTGAGGAATAAACGCCCGTTCTGGACTGACTCTGCTTTTTATTTATTAAGGAGGCCGTTATCATGAAAAAGACATTCAAGCTCGTAGATTTGGACTGCGCCAACTGCGCCCAAAAAATGGAGAATGCCATTAATAAACTCCCCGGCGTCACCGCCACCGTCAGCTTTATGGCCCAGAAACTCACCATCGAGGCGGACGATGTGGATTCTATTATGAAAGATGTGGTCAAGTGCGTCCGAAAAGTGGAGCCGGACTGCCAAATCGTGCTGTAAGCAAAGGGCCAGGCCCCTGGCCGTGTCTCTTTGGCACTGCCCGGCCCTGAAGCGATGGAGAAAGAAGGTATCCCCATGACAAGAAAGCAGAAACGGACCCTGGTCCGTATCCTGGCCGCCGCCGTCCTGCTCATCGCAGCCAGCCTCATCCCCCAGCAGATTTTTCTCACCCCCACCTGGGTGATCGAATTTTCCACCCCCGGTCAGCCCACTGTTTTTCCTGACAGTTGGACTTTCACAGGAGGCACCGTGTCCTCCATTCCCCGCCTGCTGCTGTTCCTGGTCCCCTATTTTGTCATCGGCTGGGATATTCTGTGGAAAGCGGTACGCAATATCGCCCATGGGCAGGTTTTTGACGAGAACTTTCTCATGTGTATCGCCACCATCGGCGCGCTGGTGCTGGGGGAATATGCCGAGGCCGTCGGCGTCATGCTGTTTTACCAGGTGGGAGAGCTGTTCCAAAGCTATGCCGTGGGCAGGTCCCGGAGGTCTATCGCCCAACTCATGGATATCCGCCCGGACAGCGCCAACGTGGAGCGGGATGGTCAGATCGTACAGGTAGACCCGGACGAGGTCGCGGTGGGAGAGGTCATCGTGGTCCGCCCCGGCGAGAAGGTTCCCCTGGACGGTGTGGTGCTGGAGGGCTCCTCCGCCCTGGACACCGCCGCCCTCACCGGCGAGTCCGCTCCCCGGGATGTGGCCCCCGGCGGGGAATTGCTGTCCGGCTGCGTCAATCTCACCGGCCTGCTGAAAGTTCGGGTCACCAAGGAGTTTGGTCAGTCCACCGTAGCCAAAATTCTCGACCTGGTGGAGAACGCCTCTTCCAAAAAGGCCAAGGCGGAGAACTTTATCACCAAGTTCGCCCGCTACTATACCCCCGCCGTGGTCATCGGCGCCGTCCTGCTGGCGGTGATTCCCTCCCTCGTCACGGGGCAGTGGGGCGTATGGGTCCACAGAGCCCTGATTTTCCTGGTCATCTCCTGTCCCTGCGCCCTGGTGATTTCCATCCCCCTGTCCTTCTTTGGCGGCATTGGCGGAGCCTCCGCGAGGGGCATCCTGGTCAAGGGCGGCAATTATTTGGAGCTGCTGGCCCAGACCGAAACGGTGGTCTTTGACAAGACGGGCACCCTCACCCGGGGCGTGTTCGAGCTGTCCGCTCTCCACCCCGCCCCCGGTGTATCCCAGGAGGAACTGTTAGAGGCGGCCGCCCTAGCCGAGTGCCACTCCAGCCATCCCATTGCCCAGTCCCTCCGCCGGGCCTGGGGGCGTGACATTGACCCTGGCCGGACGGAGAGCGTCCGGGAAGTTCCCGGACACGGGGTATCTGCGCAGGTGGATGGCACCCAGGTGCTGGCGGGCAACGACAAGCTCATGGCGCGGGAGGGCATCCCCTGCCTGCCCTGCTCCGATACAGGCACCCTGGTCTATGTGGCCCGGGAGGGCAAATACCTGGGCTGCGCCGTCATCTCCGACCAGGTCAAGCAGACCGCCCCCGCCGCCATCGCCGCGCTGAAGGCCCGGGGTATCCGCACCGTCATGCTCACCGGCGACAGTCATGCGGTGGGCCAGGCAGTGGCCGGCCAACTGGGGCTGGATGAAGTTCACGCCCAGCTGCTTCCCGCCGACAAGGTGGACCGGCTGGAGGACCTTCTGGCCCATAAAAGTCCCAAAGGCGTGCTGGCCTATGTGGGAGATGGCGTCAACGACGCCCCAGTCCTGTCCCGGGCGGATGTGGGCATCGCCATGGGTGGCATAGGCTCCGACGCGGCCATCGAGGCCGCCGACGTGGTGCTGATGGATGACGACCCGGCCAAGCTCATCCAGGCCATGGACATCGCCCGCAAGTGTCTGCGCATTGTCCGGGAGAATATTGTATTCGCCCTGGCGGTAAAGGGACTGTTCCTCATTCTGGGCGCCTTGGGCGTGGCCTCCATGTGGGAGGCGGTGTTCGCCGATGTGGGGGTGGCGGTCATTGCCATTCTCAATGCCTCCCGGATGCTCCGGGGCGCGGGCCGGGCTGCCCGGGGCGCCAAGGGTGTCCCCGCCTCCGGCCCTCTCTTTTCCAGTCAGCCTGAGCCGCCCCAGAGCACGGTCTGACCGCGGTGCCCTCTACTCTGACGGCGTGCCCGCCCTGTGATACCGGCTTTCCCCAGGTGCGGCGCGCCCTGGCCCGTTTCCGCCAGCTCTCGCCAGGGCGGGAATGTTCCCTTTCTCTGTCCCGCTGGAAAACAGCGGGACTTTTTTCATCCGATATGCTATTATGTTTTCTATATACCCCCTGTTCCCTTTTCTGTTAACAAGCAGATCCAGACTGCACCACACAAAATGGAGGCGATCACAGTGAAATGGGCAGACGGAAAACCCCGCTGCCGCTGGGCGGACCCAAGCAACGAGCGGTACTTGCGCTACCACGACCAGGAGTGGGGCGTACCGGTCCATGACGACCAAAAACTCTTTGAAATGCTCATCCTGGAGAGCTTTCAGGCCGGCCTGTCCTGGGCCTGTGTGCTCAATAAACGGGACGCTTTCCGGCAGGCCTTTGACGACTTTGACCTGGATGCGGTATGCGCTTACAAGGAGGACAAGCTGGCTACCCTGGCACAGGACCCGGGCATCATCCGCAACCGCAGGAAAATCCAGGCCGCGGTGAACAACGCACAGGTATTCCGGGAAATTCAGGGGGAATGGGGCAGTTTTTCCCGCTACCTCTGGCACTGGACAGACGGCCAGGTGATTCACGAGGCCGGCCCTTCCAGCTCTCCCCTGTCCGATGCGGTGTCCAAAGACCTGAAGCGCCGTGGGATGACCTTTGTGGGCACCACAATTATTTATGCCTATCTCCAGGCGGTGGGCGTTATCTATGCCCATGAAGCGGGCTGCTTTCTTGCCCAAACAGAGCCGTGTTCCTCTGGGGCGGGAACCGCCTGAAAGGGATACAGGCAGGAGGGATGCTGATATTCCATGCGTAGCATATTGAATGACAAGCTGATCTATGAGGTGCTGTCTGTGGTTGCGGAGATTCCCCAAGGCCGGGTGGCCACCTACGGGCAGATCGCCCGGCTCATTGGCCGGGAGCGGAACGCCCGGCTGGTGGGCCGGGTGCTGGCCATGTCCCACTGGTATGGCAGCTATCCCTGCCACCGGGTGGTGAATCACGCCGGCCGGCTGGTCCCCGGCTGGTCCGAACAAGAGGAGCTGCTTCGGAGGGAGGAGGTTTCACCAGAGTTCTGGTCTTTAAAGGGGGAAGATACGAAGTACTTTTTAGACAAGATACTGGCAGGCGATATAAGTAACAGGAAAATCGCAGTTTTGGGTGCAAGAACAGGAGAAATTATAAAGCAATACTGGGACGGATTCTGCCAGGCAGAGGAGATAACGTTATTTGATACTT